>Ga0272446_1000135_pt1 | contig 105609 bp, 100 predicted proteins | sample YNPCB0061_FD_194587 | JGI IMG/M metagenome (GOLD analysis project Ga0272446, IMG submission 194587) | Hot spring microbial mat communities from Yellowstone National Park, WY, United States - YNP-CB-006-1 | ecosystem: Environmental > Aquatic > Thermal springs > Hot (42-90C) > Sediment | place...
CATTTCCGCAACGCCTGCGTGACCACGGCGCTGTGCAGCCCGAGCCGGGCGACCATCCTGACCGGCGTTTACGCCCACCGGCACCGGATCGTCGACAACAACACGGCAATTCCCCGCGGCACGGTGTTCTTCCCGTCCCTCCTGCAAAAGGCCGGGTACAAGACGGCGTTCATCGGCAAATGGCACATGGGGAATGAAGGCGACGACCCGCAGCCCGGCTTCGACCACTGGATCAGCTTCCGCGGCCAGGGCACGTACAACCCAAGCCCGAGCGGACTCAACATCAACGGGAAAAGAGTCCCGCAAAAAGGCTATATCACCGATGAATTGACAGATTACGCGCTGGAATGGCTGGACTCTTTGCCGAAAAACCAGCCGTATTTTCTCTACCTTTCCCACAAGGCCGTGCACGCCGAGTTCGAGCCTGCGCCGCGGCACAAGGGCATGTACAAGGACGCGAAATTCATCTACCCGCCGACGATGGCCGCCGACGGGCCGATGGCGCAGCACCGCCCCATGTGGGTGCAGAACCAGCGCAACTCGTGGCACGGAGTCGACTACCCCTATCATTCCGACCTCGACGTGGGCGACTACTACAAGCGCTACGCCGAGACTTTGATGGGGGTGGACGACAGCATCGGGCGCGTGCTCGACGCCCTGAAGGCGCGGGGGGAGCTGGATTCCACGCTGGTGATCTACATGGGCGACAACGGGTTCGCCTTCGGCGAGCACGGCCTGATCGACAAGCGCACCGCCTACGAGGAGTCCATGAAGGTGCCTCTGCTGGCGCGGTGCCCCGAGCTTTTCCCCCCGGGCAGCGCGGTGACGGAGATTGTGGCCAACCTCGATATCATGCCCACGGTGCTGGAAGCCTGCGGCGTGGCGGCCCCGGCGGGCCTGGACGGGGCAAGCTGGCTCGGGCTGGCGCGCGGCGAAAAGACGCCGTGGCGGAAGGAGCTGCTCTACGAGTATTTCTGGGAGAGAAATTTCCCGCACACGCCCACGCTGCACGCCCTGCGGACGGAGCGGTACAAGTTCGTCCGCGTCCACGGCCTCTGGGACATTGACGAGCTGTACGACCTCGGCCAGGACCCGCTCGAGAGCAGGAATCTCATCTTCAGCCGCGAGCACCAGAAGATCGCCGCGGAGCTGCGGGCGAGGCTCTGGAGCGTGCTGGAGCAGACCGGCGGCATGTACATCCCGCTCCAGCCGGATCGCGGAGGGCAGCTCAACCTGAGGCACCCGGACCGCTCGAAGGCGGCGGAGTTTCCCGAGGAGCTGCGGCCGCGGCTGAAGCGCGCCGAACCCGTGCACCGCTAGCATGCGGAGCGCGGGACGCTACACTGGTGGACATGGACCTGAAGGGAAAACGCGTCGCCATTTTCGTCGATCAGCAGTACCAGGAAATGGAGGTGTGGTATCCGTACTACCGCCTCGTCGAGGCAGGCGCGGAAGTCCACTTCGTGGCTGCGGAAGCCCCGAAGAGCTATCCGTCCAAGACGGGTTACCCGTGCGTCTCGCACAAATCCTACGACTCGGTAAACCCGCTGGATTACGACGGCGTCATCGTGCCGGGCGGCTTCGCGCCCGACTTCATCCGCCGCCACCCGGCCTCCAGCCGCTTCATCGCCGAGCTGGATGCGCAAGGCAAGCTTGTGGCCGCCATCTGCCACGGGCTGTGGTGCCTGTGTTCGGCCAACGTGTTGCGCGGCAAGCGGTGCACTTCCTTCTTCGCCATCAAGGACGACGTGGTGAATGCGGGCGGGCGGTGGGAAGACAGCGAGGTCGTGGTGGACGGCAATCTGGTGTCTTCGCGCAAGCCCGACGACCTGCCAGCGTTCATGAAGGCTTGCATGCGCGTGCTGGCGTCCAGGTGAGCGGGAATGGAGTCCCGCGCTGTCATCTCCGTCCGCGGGCTGCGAAAGTCCTATGGCGGCTTCGAGGCGGTTCGCGGCATTGATTTCGACGTCGCCGAGGGCGAGATCTTCGGCCTGCTGGGGCCGAACGGGGCCGGCAAGACCACGACGGTGGAGATCCTCGAAGGCCTGCGCCAGCGCAGCGCGGGCGAGGTGGCCGTGCTCGGTTACGACCCCGAGAAGGAGAGCACGGAGGTCAAGGACCGCATCGGAGTGGCGTTGCAGGCGACAAATCTGCCCGACAAGATCCGCGTGAAAGAGGCGGCGGAGCTTTTCGCCGCCTTTTACACGCGTTCGGCGGACATCGAGGCGATCCTGAGGCGCTTGCAGCTTTGGGAGAAGCGCAACGCCTTCTACAGCATGCTTTCGGGCGGCCAGAAGCAGCGGCTGGCGCTTGCCCTGGCGCTCATCAACGAGCCCGAGCTCGTCTTCCTGGACGAGCCGACCACGGGGCTTGACCCGCAGGTGCGGCTCGAAATCCATACCCTCATCAGCCGTCTCCGGGAGCAGCGCCGCACCGTGCTGCTGACCACGCACTACATCGAGGAAGCCGAGCGGCTGTGCCACCGCGTGGCGATCATTGACGAAGGCCGGATCGTCGCCATGGGCAGCCCGCGCGAGTTGCAGGAACGCGTGCTGGGACACGCGCGCGTGGAGGTGAAGACAATGCAGCCGATGCCCGAGGAGCTGCCCGAAGCCTGGAGGGAAGGCGTGGCCACGGCCTTCAGCGACGGCCGCCGGCAGCTGGCCGCCTCGGCCGAGAGACCGGCCCGCGTGGTGGTCGAGCTGGTGAAATGGCTGGAAAATGCGGGAGTGGAAATCGAGGATTTGCACATCCGGAGGCCGACCCTGGAGGATGTTTTTCTGGAATTGACGGGAAAAACGCTGAGAGACTGACAGTGCGGTTGAAAGCCTATATCGCCTACACGAAAGTCACGCTGCTGTTGACGGCGCGCGACCGCGTGGTGCTTTTTTTCAATTACCTGATGCCGCTGATCTTTTTCGTCGCCTTCGGCGAGGGGCTGGGCGCCGCCACCAGCCCGGGCGCGATGGCGCAGGTCGTCAGCATGGTCCTGATGTTCGGCGTGCTTGGAACCGGGTTTTTCGGCGGCGGCATCCGGGCGACGATGGACCGGGAGGCCGGCATTCTGCGCCGGTTCAAGGTGGCCCCGATTTCGCCGGCGCCGCTGCTGGTCGCCTCGCTCGTGACCGGGTGGGCGGTCTTTCTGCCTTCGGTTTTCCTGTTCATTGTTCTGGCGCGGTGGCGGTACGGCTGGAACGGGCCGGAGAATTTCGGATCGCTGCTGTTTGTGGTCTCGGTCGGGGTTTTCGCCTTCCGCAGCCTGGGGCTGATCATCGCCTCGGTCGTCAACAGCATGCAGGAGAGCCAGATCATCGCGCAGCTGATGTACATGCCGATGCTGCTGCTGTCCGGCGCCGCCGTGCCGCTGCACATCCTTCCGGACTGGCTCCAGAAGCTGGCGCAATTTCTCCCGTCCACGCACCTGTATCTCGGCACGCAGGGCATTCTTGTCCGCGGCGAGACGGCCTGGGACAACCGGGCCGCGATCGGCGCGATGCTGGCCGCGGTGGCTGCCGGACTCGCGATCAGCATCAAGCTGTTCCGCTGGGAGAAGGAGGAGAAGGTCAAGCCGGCGGCGAAGCTTTGGCTGGCCGGCATCCTGCTGCCGTTCATTCTGATCGGCGCCTGGCAGGTGCGGGACAGGCAGCAGGAGCGCAAGATGAAAATTCTGGAGCGGCAATCGCGGCGCTCGCAGAGCTGGCTGATCCGCGACGTGAGAATCTACACGGGCGGCGGCGCGGCGCTCGACCGAGGCGCGGTTCTGATCCGGAACGGAAGGATCGAGCGGATTTATCCAGGAGCGTCCCCCGAGCCGAAGGAGGCGCGCGCCGAAGGCCTGGAAGCCGGCGGGCGCACCTTGCTGCCCGCGCTGATTGATTCCGGCGCGCCTCTCGCCGATCCTGGCGCCAGGCCCGACCCGCAGGCGGAAGAACGCCTGCTGGCCGGTTACGTCTATTGCGGCATTGGCGCCATTGCCGCCGAGGCGGATCCGCGCGGCGCGGCCGCCGCGTTGAAGCAGCGCGTGGACGAAGGCGAGATCCTCGGGCCGGAGATTTTTCCCGTCGAGCGCCGCGCCTCGTTCAGCCTCGCGGCGGCGCAGGCGGCGGCCGGTGACGCAGCGCTGCTGCACGACGACCTCGCCCGGCAATTCTTCCCGGCCGGATGGCTGGACTCGCTGGCGGCGCTTGCCGGGCAGCGGCCGCGCCGGCCGGAGTTGTTCGAGGCGGCCCGGCAACAGCTTCTGGCGATGTGGAAGCGCGGCGAGCTCCCCCCGCCGGCGGGCGCCGCCGGGGGCTGGCTCGGCGTGCATGGCCCGGCCCTGATCCACGAGCTCCGGCTGTGGACCGAGGCCGGCATCCCCGCCGCCCAGGCGCTGGACGCGGCGACCGCTCTGGCGGCGCAGCGCCTCGGCGCGGCGGGCCGTCTCGGCTGCGTCCGGGAAGGGTGCGAGGCGACGCTCCTGGTGGTCGATGGCGACCCCCTGGAAGATATCGGCGCGCTAAGCCGGATCCACAGCGTGTTCGTCAGGGGCGAGCGGGTCCAGCGCGGCGAGCTGGCGAGCCGAAACAAAACTGGCCAGAAATGATTTAAACAAAAAAGCCCCCGGGGGCCGGGCTCAGGTCGGCCACCGGGGGGAAGCGTTTCAGCGCAAAAAACCTATGTCCGGCGCGCCGGCGATCCTGCCGCCCCGCCGTCTTCGCCGCCGTCCTCGTTGTCGAGCCAGTCCGGGCGGCGCAACACGTCCCGCGGGCGCGAGCCGTCCGGCGGCCCGATGATCTTTTCCCGCTCCATGCGGTCCAGCAGGCGCGCGGCGCGCCCGTAGCCGATGCGGAGCCTGCGCTGGAGGATCGACGTGGAGGCCTTGCCCAGCTGGCACACCACGCGCACGGCATCCCGGTACACCGGGTCTTCGTATTCTTCGCATTCCTCGTCGGCGGCGTCGTCGGAAGGCGGCGCCACCAGGAAGCTCTGGTCGTATTCCGGCTGCGCCTGTTTCCGCCAGAATTCGACGACCTCGGTGATCTCGCTCTCGGTGACAAAGGCCCCGTGGATGCGGACCAGGCGCGAGGATCCCGGCGGCAGGAAGAGCATGTCGCCCTTGCCGAGCAGGTGTTCGGCGCCCATCACGTCGAGCACCGTGCGCGAGTCGACGCGCGTGGCGACGCGGAAGCTGATGCGGGCGGGGAAATTCGCCTTGATCAGCCCGGTGATCACGTCCACGCTCGGCCGCTGCGTCGCCAGCACGAGATGCATGCCCACGGCGCGCGCCATCTGCGCCAGGCGGATGACGGACTCCTCCACGCCGGCGCGTTCCAGCATCATCAGGTCGGCCAGCTCGTCGATCACGATGAGGATGTAGGGCAGCGGCTGCTCCTGCTCGGCGGCCTCGGCGCCCTGCTGCTCGTCGAACAGGGACAGCGGGCGCTCGCTCAGCTCGCGGACGCGCTTGTTGAACTGTTCGATGTTGCGCACGCCCCAGGCGGCCAGCAGCTTCAGCCGCCGCTCCATCTCGAGCACCGCGTTGCGCAGCGCGTTGACGGCCTTTTTCGGCTCGATGATGACCGGCGTCAGCAGGTGCGGAATGCCGTCGTAGATGCCCAGTTCCACGCGTTTGGGGTCGATGAGGATCATCCGGACCTCGTCGGGCGTGGACTTGAACAGAACGCTCATGATGAGCGTGTTGAGCATCACGCTCTTGCCGCTGCCGGTGGAGCCGGCGATGAGAAGGTGGGGCATCTTCTCGAGCTCGGCGACGCGAATGCGCCCGGTGATGTCCTTGCCCAGGGCGATGGTGAGGCGGGAGGGCGAGTCGATGAAGTCGTCGCTTTCGAGAATCTGGCGCAGGCTGATCGTCTCCCGCCGCGTGTTGGGCACCTCGATGCCCACGGTTGGCTTGCCGGGGATGCGCTCGATCAGGATGGATTCGGCCTGAAGGCCGAGGCAGAGGTCCTCGCTCAGCGTGGTGATTTTGGAGATTTTCACGCCGGCGTCGGGCTTGAATTCGAACGTGGTGACCACCGGGCCGGGATTGATCTGCACAACGTTGCCGAAGACGTTGAACTCTTCCAGCTTGCTGCGGATGCGCGCGGCGATCTCTTTCAGTTCTTCCGAGTCGTAGCCTTCGCGGTCAGGCGGCGGGCTCAGCAGCCGCGTGGGAGGCAGTTTGTAGAAGGCCCGTTGCGGGAAATCCTCGCGCGGCTGCGGAGCCGAACGGCGCTTCGTCGTCTCCGGCTCCTCGAGCGGCTTGATCGGGATGTCTTCGCTGGCAGGCGGGGCTTCCGCCCCGGTGGAGAAAGGAACCCCGGCGGCCTCTGGCGCAGGAGCTCCGCGGTCCTGTTCCTGAGGGACGATCAGGTCCTCCATCGCCTGCAAATCCGCGGCCAGGCCGTTCGGTGTCACTCCTGCTGCGGCCGCCGCTGCGGCTGCCCGCTGCACGGGTGGTTCCTGCGGCTCCGGCCCGGGGCTTTGCTCCGCGCCGGCCTGGCGGGGTTTCCTCCGCCAGCGCGGAAGGAGCGGAAGCAGACGCGCCTCAAGCCCTTCGGCCAGCCGTTCGACCGAGAATGTCGAAACCAGATACACGGCGAACAGCGCGGCGAGCGCCAGAAAGATGGCCGTTCCGAGCTTGTTGAGCAGGGCCTCCAGGGAAGTCGCCACCAGGTAGCCGAACAGGCCTCCGGCGGTGAAAGAGTGCTCGTACGGGTTGGAGATGCCAGCCAGCTCCAGCGCTGCCGCGGCCGACAGAACGAGGATCGAATAGCCCGTCACGCGCACAAGCAGGGAGGATACGGGCCGGCGGCGCAGCCGCCGCAGGCCCGCCCAGAACAGCAGCGGCGGCAGCAGCCACGCCGCGAATCCGAAGGATTGCAGCAGAAGGTCCGCCGTCCAGGAGCCGGCCACGCCGATCCGGTTCGAGGCGAGCTGCCTGCCGGTCACGGTGTTCCAGGAGGGATCCAGCGGATTGAAAGAGGCCAGCGCGAACAGCAGGCCGAGCGCAAGGAAAAGAAAGACGATCCCCGTGAATTCCCTGAGCCGGGGAAAGGGTGTCGACTGCGAGGTGGTCATTCCGCCAGCCGGCGGAAGAAAGCCAGAGCGAGTATGAGTATACCAAAAACCACGCGATATGCAATAAAGAATCGCAACGTTTTCTTCTGGAGAAAGCGGAGGAACCAGGCGATCACCGCGCATCCGGTGGCCGCGCTGACGGCCATGGCGGAGAAGAAGACGGCTCGCTCCCCGGCCGGGACGCCGCCCGCGCGGTACAGATCGAGAAAGGCGTCAGCCGCAGCCGCTCCGATGGCGGGCGTCCCGAGCAGAAACGAGAAGCGCGCGGCGGAAGCGCGGTCGAGGCCGCGGAAAAGGCCGGCCACCAGCGTGATGCCGCTGCGGGACGTGCCCGGTACGACGGCCAGCGCCTGCGCGAGGCCGACGAACAGGGCGTCTTGCCAGGTCACGCTCCGGATCTGGCGGCCCAGCCGCGCCCTCCTCTCGGCGGCCGCCATCAGGACTCCCACCAGAATCAGCATGGAGCCGATCACCCACGGCGTGCGGAAGACGGTTTCGGCGGCGGATTTCAAAAGCAGGCCCGCCACGCCCACGGGAATGGTTCCTGCCGCCAGCATCCACAGCAGCGCCCGCGGGTAAGGCCCCCCGCCGGGATTTTCGCCCCCAAGGCAGAGTCCTGCGCGCAGGATGTGGAGCCAGTCCCGGGCGAAGTAGGCGAGCACGGCCAGCAGCGTGCCGAAATGCAGGGCGATGTCGAAAGCCAGCCCCTGGTCCTTCCACCCGAGCAGCCACGGCGCCAGCGCCAGATGCGCGGAGCTGCTGACGGGGAGAAACTCGGTCAACCCCTGGATGACCGCAAGAAGGACCGCCTGGTGGATGGGCATAATGGAAAAAGACCATGGTACCGCAGGCGCGGCTGGGACCTTTATGACAAACACAAAAATCATCGCAACCCTGGGGCCCGCCACCAGCGCGCCGGAGATGATCCGGCAACTGATCGAGGCCGGGGCGGATGTGTTCCGGCTGAATGCGTCCCACGGGACGCCGGAGTGGCGGGACCAGATGATCCGTGCGGTGCGCGAGGCGGGCGCGGACTCTCCGTTCCCGGTCGGCATCCTGCTGGACCTTCAGGGGCCGAAGATCCGCCTGGGCGTGTTCGAAGGCGGCTCGGCCGTGCTGGAGGAAGGGGCCGAATTCGTCATCACCACGGAGGAGATCCTCGGCAATGCGAAGGCGGCGTCCACCACGTACAAGGACTTCGCCAAAGACGTGAAGCCTGGCGACCGGGTGTTGCTGGCGGACGGGGCGCTGGAGCTGCGCGTGCTGGAGTCCGACGGCGTGCAGGCGCGGTGCCGCGTCGTTCGCGGCGGCGCCGTCAGCGACAAAAAGGGCATCAACCTGCCCGGGGTCCAGCTCTCCACGCCCTCGCTGACCCGCCGGGACATGGAGAACCTCCAGGCAGGCCTCCAGGCCGGCATCGACCTTGTGGCGCTGAGTTTCGTGCGCCGCTCCTCCGATATCCTGCGCCTGCGGCTGTTTCTCGAGGAAAAAGGCGCAAATATCCCGATTATCGCCAAGATTGAAAAGCCGGAAGCTGTCGAAAACCTCAAGGATATTCTGGCGGAAACCGACGGCGTGATGGTCGCGAGAGGCGATCTGGGCGTCGAATGCCCGATGGAAAAGGTGCCGTTTATCCAGAAATCCATCATCGAACAGTCCCGCCGGGCCGGGAAATTCGTCATCACGGCGACCCAGATGCTGGAATCCATGATCGAAAACCCGTTCCCGACGCGCGCCGAGGTGAGCGACGTGGCCAACGCCATCTACGACGGCACCGACGCGGTGATGCTGAGCGGGGAGACCTCCGTGGGCAAGTACCCGGTGGAGGCCGTGCGGATGATGGACCGCACGGCGCACGAAGCGGAACTCTCGCTCAGGAAGTACGGCTTCCGCGAACTGCCGGCGCGGGATTATGTGACGCACGCGGAAATTGTCGCGGACGCGGCCTTTCACGCGGCCCGGCTCGCCGGCGCGCGCGCGATCGTCGTCTTTTCCGCCTCCGGGGCCTCCGCGCGGCTGGTGGCCCGCTACCGGCCGCCGGTGCCCATCTTCACGTTCACGCCGTCCGTTGCAGCTGCGCGGGCTCTTTCGGTGGTCTACGGCGTTCACGCGATTCTTCAACCGCATGTCTCCTCGACCGACGAGATGATGGCGCTGATGGACCGCGTCCTGGTGGAGCGAGGGCTGGTGAAGCCGCGCGAGGCGGTCGTCTTCGTCGCCGGACAGCCCATCGGGCGGCCAGGGACGACGAACATGATGAAGCTGCACCGCGTCGGCGAGGCGGTTTGAGCGGCGCGCCGCAATTGTAAACAGTTCATCCTGCGCCGAACTTTCCGCATGGCGGCCCGTTCTCTGTGATAGAGTTTGCCGGAAGGAGGGGCCATGAGCCTGAAGCACCTGGGAATCGCATCTGCCGTGTGTCTGATCGCGGCCGTGGGGGGAGCAAGCGCCTTTATTGCGCTTGCCACCCCGAAATCCCGTCATGCGCAGCAGATCCGCGTTGAATCCACGCCCGAGCGCATCGAGCGCGGCCGGTATCTGTTTCACAATGTCGCCGACTGCGCTGGCTGCCACAGCCCGCGCGATCCGTCAAAGTTCGCCATGATCTCCGATCCCGCCACAACCGGGGCGGGGTTCGTGTTTCCGGAAGAGCTGGGATTCCCCGGCAGGATTGTGGCCCCCAACATTACGCCGGATCCGGAGACCGGCATCGGCCAATGGACAGATGGCGAGAAGATCCGGGCCATCCGCGAAGGCGTTTCCAGAGACGGACGGCCTCTGTTCGGTTTCATGCCGTTCCGGCAGTTCGCGAAGATGAGCGACGAGGACATCCACTCGCTGGTGGCGTACCTGAACAGCCTGCCGCCGGTGAGGAACGCCCTGCCGAAGACCGTGCTGAACTTCCCGGTCAGCATATTGGCGCGCTTCGAGCCGGAGCCGGTCCTGCACGCGCCGCAGCCGCCTGCCCCGCAGGACCGCCTGCGCTACGGCGAATACATGGCGGCCGTGGCCGGTTGTCTGTCATGCCACACAGAGCTGGACAACGGCCGGCTGGTCGAGGGGAAAGAGCTCGCCGGCGGGCACGAGTTCGCCGTGCGGCAATTCGTGGTCCGAAGCGCAAATCTGACGCCGGACGACGAGACCGGCATCGGCAAGTGGAGCGAAGAGCGGTTTGTGCGGAAATTCCGCGATTACGGGGCATTGACGTACGGGACCGCCCCGCGCTCCGTGCAGGCGAATTTTACCGTGATGCCATGGTTCGGCTACGCGCACATGAAGGAAGACGACCTGCGGGCCATCTACGCTTATCTGCGCAGTCTGAAGCCGGTCTACAACCCGGTGGTCGTGCATCCGCAACTGGCGTCGCAGACGAATTAGACGGCGCCGCAGGAACGCCCGCGGCTCTGGCAGAATGGAAGCTTCTGCGAGCCGGAGCCGCATGACGCCCCTGCATCCTTACATCGAAGCCACGCTGGCGGCGATGGTCCTCATCGCCGCCGTCACGGACCTGAAGCGCCGCGAGATTCCCAACTGGCTCTCGCTGGGAGGCATCGCCGCCGGCATCGCGCTGAACGCGTGGTTCGCGGGCCTTGCGGGCCTGAAGACGGCCGGCGCCGGGCTGGGCCTGGCGGCCCTCATCTTCATCCCGCTGTTTGTCATGCGCTGGCTGGGCGGCGGCGACGTGAAGCTGATGGGCGCGATCGGGGCGCTGGCCGGACCGCAGTACATGATCGTGATCTTCGTTCTGGATGCGATTCTCGGCGGGGTCGTGGCGCTCGGGCTGGTGATCGCGCGCGGGCGCCTGTGGAAGACGCTGCGCAACATTCCCCGCATGTTCCGCCTCGAGCGCGAAAGCGAGCTGGAAGCCGGCGGTGAAAAATCGATGGGGCTGCCGCGCGCGGTCACCATCGCGGCAGCCACGCTGCTGGTCCTCTGGGGCGCTACTCGAGCACCGGCAGGATGACGGCGCTCGGCGCCTGTTTCGAGCGGTAGACGCGGTGCGTCGCCTTGATGAAGTCCGAAGGCTTCGCCTCGTGGATGCGCACAAACTTCTGCGGGTTGCGGTCCACCAGCGGGAACCATGAGCTCTGCACGTGGATCATGATGCGGTGCCCGCGGCGGAAGGTGTGAAAGACATCCGGCAGCTCGAATTCGACCTGTTCCACCTTGCCCGGCGTGAACGGCGTCGGCTTGTCGAAGCCGGTGCGGAAGCGGCCGCGGAACGGCTCGCCGCGCACCAGCATCTGGTAGCCGCCCATGCGAATCTCTTTCGGGTTGGGCTGCGGGTCGGGCGCGTCGTTGGGGAAGACGTCGACGAGCTTGACCACCCAGTCGGCGTCCGTGCCCGTGGTGGAGACGTGCAACACCGCCTTCAGCGGTCCGGCGACGCGGACATCGGCTTCCAGCGGTTCCGTCTGGTAGACCAGCACGTCCGGCCGCGTGGCGGCGAAGCGCTGGTCGTCGGTCATGTAGTTGTAGTTCATGCCGCGGTCGATATACGGCAGGAACGGCACCGGGCGGTTCGGGTCGGAAAGATACTCGTCGAAAGCCTCGCCCGCAGCCTCCGGCGCGCTGGTGGAGAGCTTGCCTTCCTCCCGGAAATAGTACGTGCGCTTGCGCGCCTCCCTGGGCGGCCAGGCGTCCAGGCGGTGCCACTCGTTCCTGCCCGTCTCGAACACGTACGCCTCCGGCAACTGGTTGCCGTTGCCGGCGCCTTTCAGGTGGTAGAGGAAGAACGGAAATTCGATTTCGTCCTGGAAAAATTGCGAGGTATTGACAGCGAAGCTGATGTTGCCGAGCGACGTGCCGTCCGACCGCGCCCATCCGCCGTGGCTCCACGGCCCCTCGACCAGCATGTTGACGGCGCCCGGGTTCTGCTTCTCGGCCGACTCGTACAGGCGCAGCGGCCCGTAAACGTCCTCGGCGTCGAACCAGCCGCCCACGGTGAGCATGGCCGGCTTCAGGTTCGTCAGATACTGGCGCAGATCCCGCGATTTCCAGAATTCATTGTAGGTGTCATTTTCGAGCAGCTGCCGCCAGAATTTCACCTGCCCTTTGAACAGCTTTTCGTCGTAATTCGCCAGCGGCCCCACGGACAGATGGAACGTATAGGCGTCGGGCCCCTCGATTTCGAAGCGCGAATCCGGCAGCAGGCCCTCGTTCGGCCGGGGCCGGCCGAACGCGCCGAGGAAATTGAAGGCGTGGACGAGGAACAGCGCGCCGTTGTGGCGGAAATCGTCGCCGATGAACCAGTTGATGACGGGCGCCTGGGGAGAGACGGCCTTCAGCGCCGGGTGCGCGTCAATGGCGCCCATCGCCGCATAAAAGCCGGGGTAGGAGATGCCCCACATGCCGGCGCGCCCGTTGTTGCCGGGGATGTTCTTCACCAGCCAGTCGATCGTGTCCCACGTGTCGGAGGATTCGTCGACATCGGTCTTCGATTTCTTGTTCGGGATGTGCGGCCGGACGTGCACGAATTCGCCTTCGCTGCGGCCCCGGCCGCGCACGTCCTGGTAGGCGAAGATGAACCCTTCGCGCATGAACTTCTCGCTGGCCGGGCCGAGGCTGGAGCGGTAGTTTTCCGGCCCGTATGGCGCCACCGAGTAGGGCGTGCGCAGCAGCAGGATCGGGTAGGTGCGGCTCCTGTCCTTGGGGACATAGACGGACGTGAACAGCCGCACCCCGTCGCGCATCGGAATCAGAAACTCATGCTTGGTGTAGTGCTGCCGGACGTAGGCGGCGCGGTCGGAAATCTGCGCCGGCGCCTGCGGCGCCGGGCGCGGCTGCGCGGGGATGAGAAGCGGAATCGCAAGGGCAAGCAGCAGTCTTCGTGTCCACATGGGAAAAACCTCTCAGTTGAACAGCAGGAAAAGCCGCATGGCGGCGGCGAAGCTGGCTGAAACCATCCACCGGCCGAGACCGGTGGAAAACATCAACACGAGGAGCAGGATGAAGCCGAAGCGCGCCAGCTCCACATAGGCGGCTACGGGAATGCGCGCCGCAATCAGGATCTTCGACCCGTCGAGCGGCGGAATGGGGATCATGTTGAACAGCGCCAGAAACAGGCTGATGAATGCGGCGCGGAACAGGATCTCCGCGCCGCCCGGCCAAAGCGCGGAAAGCGCGGCGAGGATCAGGGCGAACACCACATTGCTGGCAGGGCCGGCGAGCGCCACGGCGAGCAGGCCGTTGGCGCCGCCGCGCAACTTCGCAGGATCCGTGTTGACCGCCTTGCCCCAGCCGAAGAAAATGCCGCCGAACAGCGAGGACATCAGCGGAACGAGGACAGTCCCGATCCAGTCGACGTGCGCCAGCGGGTTGAGCGTGACGCGCCCTTCCAGCCGCGGCGTGTCGTCGCCGAGCCGGTCGGCGACGAAGGCGTGCGCGAACTCGTGCGGCGTCGTGAGAATCCAGAAAATGGTCACGTTCAGCAGCGCCTGCGTGAAATCGAGCTGCATCAGTTGTCCTTCACCCGGTACTTCTCGAACCACGCGAGCAGGTAGAGCTGCTGCATGAGCTGGTGTGAGGGCCGCCGCCAGCCGTGAAATTCCTCGGGAACGCGCACGAGCAGCGTTTCCTTTTTCAGGAGTTTCAGCGCGCGGTAGTACTCCTCGCTCTGCGAAATGGGCGTGCGCAGGTCCGCCTCCCCGGTCATCACCATGGTGGGCGTGGTGACGTTGGCGACGTAGTGCAGCGGCGAGCGGACGGCGTATTCCATCGGGTCTTCCCACGGCTTCTTTCGGAACTGGTCGTACCACATGGCGCCGTCGGTGGTGCCGACGAAGCTGTGCCAGTTGATCACGGGACGCATGGAAACGGCTGCGCGGAAGCGGTTCGTGTGGCCCACGATCCACGCCGTCAGCACGCCTCCGCCGCTGCCGCCGCAAACGAAGAGGTTGCGCTCGTCGATGAAGCCCTTCTTCAGGGCGGCGTCCACGCCCGCCATCAGGTCGTCGTAATCCTTGCCCGGATACGCATACTGGATGCCGTTGACGAAATCCTGCCCGTAGCCGGTGCTGCCGCGCGGGTTGGCGTACAGGACCGCATATCCGTTGGCCGCGAAATTCTGCCACGCCCAGTTGAAAGCGACGCTGTACATCGACCACGGACCGCCGTGGATGTAGAGCACCATCGGATATTTCTTTTTCGGGTCGAAATTCACCGGCTTGACCAGCCAGCCCTGGATGCGGAACCCGTCCGGCCCGTCCCACCACAGCTCCTCGACTTCGCCCAGCGCGCGGTCCGCAAGCACGTCCTCGTTCACGTCCAGGATCTTCCGGACCTGCCCGCCGCGGATGTGCACCAGCGCGCCCGGCTGATGGAAGGAAGACAGCACCGCTGCCGCTTCGCCTGTCCGCGCCAGCGAGGCCTGCGAGATGAAATGCGCGCCGTCGGTGATTTTTTTCAGGGCGCCGTTCACCGGCAAAAAGAACAAATTCGATGCGCCCTTTTCCTCCATGGTGAAGTAGACGCCGGAGCCGTCGGCGGCCCAGTGCAGCTCGCCCGGAGGGGCGGGGAGATTGCCGGCCCACAGCCGTTTCTGGCCCCCTTCGTTGTCCATGAGATAGATCGAAGGAATGTGGTAGGTGAACAGGCGGTCGTCAAACCCCGTGTAGGCGATCCATCGTCCGTGGGGCTTCGGGTTGTTGTCCGGTCCCTTGCGGTCGGTCAGCTGGCGGATGTTGCCCGTGGCGACATCGAGCGCATAAATCTCGGTGTCGTTGCGCAGATACTCGGCGTCCGGCTTGCGGATGCCGCTGAAGTAAATCGTCTTGCCGTCCGGCGACCACTCCGGCGAGGAATGGTTGTACTTGCCGGTGGTGAGCTGCTTCGCCGTGCCGCCGGTGAAGGCGTCCACGACGAAGATGTGCGACCAGCCCTTCGGCACCGGCCCCACGCCGTCGCTGGCCCAGGAGAGGCGGTCGACGATGACCGCCGGCTTGGCCCACTGCGCGCCTTCGGGCTTCCTGGGCAGCTTGATTGGCAGGATCGGGTCCTCGTCGGGCACGGTCATCACAAACGCGATCCTGCTGCCGTCGGGCGACCAGCGGATCTGCGACGGGGCCTTCTCCACGCGGGTCAGCTGCGCCACTTCCCGCGTGTCCACCCACATCACATGGATCTGCGTGGTGCCGTCCCGGTCGCTGAGGAATGCAATGCGCTTCCCGTCGGGCGACCACGCCGGCGAGGAGTCGCGCCACGGCCCCGCCGTCAACTCCCGCAGCCTGGGCCCGCCGGCTTCCTGCCACCCTGTGATCATCCACAGATTGGACCGCTGCTGGTCCTTCAGCTTGTCCACAAAAGCGCGCGAGAAAACGATCGCCTTGCCATCGGGCGAAATGGCCGGGTTCGAGATGGACTCCATTTCAAACAGCGATTCCGCGTCCAGCCCCTTTTTCTGGGCGGGGGCGCAGACCGCGACAACGACGAAAGCGGCAAGCAGGGTTCGCGTGCGCAACATATCCTCATGCTACACTTCAGGCGCGAAGGCGCAGGAATGGGACTCGTTCATCCGTTTGACTCCCCCTTGATGGCCGCCGGCTATGCGGCCGCCCGTCCGCCTCTCCACGGGCGCATCCTTGACCGTGCCCTTCGGTCTGCGGGAGGCATGCCCGCGGCGGGGTTCGCGGTCGATGCCGGTTGCGGCGCCGGCCTCTCGACGCGCGCCCTTCTGCGCCACGCCGCCAGAGCCGCTGGCGCAGACGCCGTCCTCCATATGGTGCGGCTGGCGTCGCGCCTGCTGCCCGGCGTGCCGTTTTTCGCCGCCCGCATGGAACAGCTGCCGTTGGCCGCAGGCTCCTGCACGGCCATCACTGCCGCCGGCAGCCTGAACTACGCCGATGCCGGCGCCGCGCTGCGCGAAGCTGCGCGCGTGCTCGCGCCCGGCGGTCTGCTCATCGTGTACGATTTCGCTCCCGGCAGCCGCTTTGCAGGCATGGACGCGTCGCTCACGCAGTGGTTCGGCGGGTTCCTTGCGCGCTACCCGAAACCGGACGATGGCGCCGTCCCCCTCGACCCGCCAACGCTGGCTCGCCTTTGCGCGGGACTCCTCGAGCCCGTCTCCGCGCTCGTGTTCGAAGAACAGGAGCCGTACGACGCCGGCTCCTTTGCGTCTTACATGATGACGGAGACGAACGTCGCCGCGGCCGTCGCCGCCGGGGAAAACGCCGCGCACATCCGGGCCTGGATGGACGGCACCCTCCCGGCGGTCTTCCGCGGCGCGCGGCGCACAGTGTGTTTCGACTGTTACTTCGCCGTCTTTGCGAAGCCCAGTTCCGCCAGCACGCGCTCCGCGCCGTAAACCGACCGCAGCGCCTCAATGATGCCGTTGGACGCCACGTGGACGCAGCGCTCCCCGCGGTCCATGCCGTAGACGAAGCGGTTGTGCATCGCCTCGTAGTTCGAATCGAAAACGATGCCGATCACTTCGCCGCGCACATTCACGGTAGGCGAGCCGGAATTGCCGCCGATAATGTCCGCTGTGGAGACGAAATTGAAGGGCGTTTTCAGGTTCAGCGCCGTCTTCCGTTCCAGCCAGCGGGCCGGAAGCCGGTACGGGTCCTCGCCGGTGGCCCGGCGGTACAGCCCGTCGAAGTCGGTAGCCCAGCGCACGGGCTGCCCCTGGGCATTGCGGTATCCCTGAATGGCGCCGAAGGACAACCGCAGCGACCCGGTGGCATCGGGATACACGCTCATCCCGTACAGGGCGAAGCGGGCGCGGGCGATGCGCGAGCTGGCCGCCCGCTCGACGCTCTCGACCTCCTCTTCAAACGCCTTCCGGATGGCGCGCGCGTGCGGGTCGAGCATGCGCGCCAGCCGGATCATGCCATCGTCGGAGGCGCGCGCCGCCGCCGGATCTGCGGCGAGCCGCTTCCGCTCGGCGACTTCGTGAACCTTCGAGGAGAAGATGTAGCCGCGGGCCGCCTCCGCGGGCGTCTTTCCGTTCAGGATTTCCCTGACCACCGGATGCGACGGGCCCAGCTCGCCCAGAAGAAACTCGAAATATTTCTCGAGCATCAGCGCTTCCAGCTCCAAATTCACCGGCGTTGCGGCGAACAGGCGGAGCTCCAGCGACGGCAGCGCCGCATCGCTGTATTCGCGCAGGCGCTCGCTGTTGGGCTTGGCGCGCTCCTCGGCCAGGCGGTACAGCGCGCGCGCCCAGGCGAACATGTCGCACAGCGGGGCGCCGGACTCCAGCGCGTACTCGGCCGAGCGCGGCCGCCACCGGGCATAGGCGGCGGCGATCTGCTCGAACGCGTCGCCGACTTCCTCCCTCGCCTTCGCATTGGCGGCGATGGCCTCGCGGAGCTGCTGCTCGCTCCGGCGCTTTGCCTCGATGAGCCATGCTTCCTGCATGCCCTTCAGCTCGCCGTCGCGCACCTTGAAGGAGTTTTCGGCGCCGAACAGCTTGTCGCGGGCCACGCGGTGATTTTCCTCGCTCTTCGAGCCGAACTCCTTCAGGGCCCGGATCAGCGCGGAGAGGTTTCGCAGCGAGCGGGGGTAGCTGACGTCGCGCAGGTATTCGAGCTGCGCGAGCGTGATGAACCGGTCCGTGGACCCCGGGTGGCCGCTCACCAGCGCCAGCTCGCCCTCGCGCGGCCCGGTGCGCGACCACTTCAGATAATGCGGCGTGGAGGCGGGCTTGCCGTCCTCGTAGGCGCGCAGGAAGGTGATGTCGAGATCGTAGCGCGGGTAGGTGAAGTTGTCCGGATCGCCGCCGAAGAAGGCGATCGCTTCTTCCGGTGCGAAGACGAGCCGCACGTCGGTGTATTTCTTGTAGCGGTACAAATGGTAAAGCGCGCCCGAATAGAGCGTGACCACGGTGCAGGCGCCGCCGTGGCGGTCCATGCATTCCTTCTCGATCGCATTCATCGCGGCGCGCCGCTGCGCAGCGGCTTGCGGGTGGGACGGGGGGACGGTCAGCGCGCCGTTGACGCGCCCGGTGACGTCCTCGATCTCCAGCAGGACCTGCACTTCCAGCCCCGGGCACTTCAGCTCCTTCTCCGGGGAGTCCGCGTAGAAGCCGTCCCGCATGTAGTTGTGCTCCTTCGAGCTCACGTTCTGGATGCAGCGCGAGGCGACGTGATGGTTCGTAAAGATGAGGCCGTTCGGGCTGACGAAGGAGCCGGAGCCCCCGCCGAAGCGGACGGAAGAAAGCCGCAGGTGGTCGAGAAACTCCCTGGAAGGTTTGAAGCGGTATTTCGAGGCCAGCTGCGACTCGGGGATCGCATTGAACAGCCAGAGCCCCTCGTCGGCATGGACGAGGAAGGCGGCGAGCAGGGCGAGGAGGAACAACCTGGTTCGTTTCATCATGGATGCCTTTTCTTCTCAGGATAGCGAGGTGCGAAATGCCGCGCCGCGCCCGGTTGTTTGACAATGGGAGGGATGGCAGGAGCCGGGCTGGCCGGGCGGCAGGCGCAGGTGCAGAGGGGCTTGCGGCTCGAATACATCACGCTGAGCTACAACGTCATCGAGGCGGTGGTGTCGATCACGGCCGGCGTCATCGCGGGCAGCATTGCGCTGGTGGGTTTCGGCGTCGACGCAGTGATCGAGAGCATCTCCGGCGCGGTGATGCTGTGGCGGCTGCGGCTGGACGACCACTGCCGCAGGGAGGAATTCGAGCAGCGGGCGCTGCGCCTGATCGGCGTCTCGTTCTTCCTGCTGGCCGGATATGTGCTCTACGAGGCGGTGGAGAAGCTGGTCCGCCAGGAGGCGCCGGAGCGTTCGGTTCCCGGCATCGTGCTCGCCTGCTGCTCGCTGGCGATCATGCCGGTGCTTTCGCGGAAAAAGCAACAGGTAAGCAAGGAGATCGGCAGCGGCGCGATGGCCGCCGACGCGAAGCAGACGCTGCTGTGCAGCTATCTTTCGGCCATCCTGCTCGGCGGCCTTGTCCTGAATGCGACTCTCGGCTGGTGGTGGGCCGACCCGGTAGCGGGCCTCGTCATGACGCCGATCATCGCCCGCGAGGGCTGGCTGGCGCTGAAAGGCGACCCCTGCGGGTGCCGCTGAGGCCGGCGCGTGAGTTTGTCAAAGCCTCAGGCGCGTCTCAAAGCGAACAAGTCCTCTCAACCGGCGTAGCATGGGACTGACAGGAGAAGACCATGCTGCCGCCCCTGTGTCTGGGCCTGTTGCTCCTGTCGCTGACCGAAGGAGCGGATCCCGGAACCATGCCCCCACTGACGTTCGACGAGCTTCAGGCCAAAATGCGCGGCTTTCAGGAGAGCCGCATTCTTCTTGCCGCTGTCGAGCTGGACCTGTTCACCGCCATCGGCGACGGCGCCACGGCGGAGGAGGCGGCCCGCAAGGCCGGCACGCATCCGCGCGCCACCGAGGTCCTGCTGAACGCGCTGGCCGCCATGGGCGCGCTCGTCAAGAAAGACGCCTCTTTCTTCAACACCCCGGCCACCCGGCGCTATCTCGTCGCCGACAGCCCGGACTGCGCCCGGCCCGCGCTGATGCACACCGTCCACCTTTTCGACTCATGGGCCACGCTCACCGCCTGCGTGCGCGCCGGCACGGCCGTGCGCCCGCCCGTGAGCGAGGCGCAGGACGCCGAGCGCACGGAGAGCTTCATCGCGGCGATGCACTGGCGCGCCCGCGCGGACGCCGGGCAGCTGGCGCTCACGCTGGACGCATCCCGCGTTCGGCGCATGCTGGACCCGGGCGGAGGCTCGGGCGTCTATTCCATCGCCTTCGCCAAAGCCAACCCGGAATTGCGCGCGGAAATTCTCGATCGCGAGCCGGTGACCCGGATCGCGCAGCGCTTCATCGCCGAGGCGGGCCTCGAAGACCGGGTCACGGTGCGCGCCGGCGACATGCTGCGCGACGAGCTGGGCGAGGGCTACGACCTGATCCTGCTGTCCGCCATCTGCCACATGTTCGATCCGGCACAGAACCGCGAGCTGCTGCGCCGCTGCTTCCGCGCCCTCGCGCCTGGCGGGCGCCTCGCGATCCGCGATTTCATCCTCAACCCGGACAAAATTTCGCCGCCGCATGCCGCTCTGTTCGCCGTCAATATGCTGGTCAACACGAGGGGCGGCTCCACGTACACGGAAGAAGAGTACACGGCCTGGCTGCGCGAAGCCGGATTTGCCGCGGTCTCCCGCCCGGCCCCGGATCTGCTCGTCGCCGCCAAAGGCGCGCAATGATCACTGCTTTTTCTTTTTCGGCGGCTCCGGCGTGATCGAGGGCGGGACCGTCTTCGGCTTCGGCTTGCCGTCGTCCGCCTCAGGGAAAGTGACTTCGCTTTCCACCTGCAATACCTGCGATTCCACCTCGAATTTCCGGTAATTGCGGAACTCGATCTCGTTCCGCGTGCAGGTGAACGTGCCCCGGAAACACGCGAGGTTTTCGCTGCGGACCGGCAGCAGGTATTGCGTTCCGGCGATGTCCACCCAGCCGTAATCCACCGTCATCTCGACCTTGTCGATGTCGTAATTGGCGGGCAGGCGGCGGCTGCTCATCTCGATCCGCAGCACGCGGGCGCTTTCCGGGTCGATCCACAGCGCCCCTTCATGCGCGGGCTTCACCGCATACCCGTAGCGGATGGTCCACTGCGAACGTTCTTTCGGAACGGAAAAGTCGAAGACTTTCGCCCGGATGCCTGCGGCTTCGGAGTCGCCCCGCAGCCGGAAATCCTCCAGGCGGGCGGAGGCGAAAATGCTCATCAGCGTCGTGCCGAAATCGCCCATGGACCAGGACCCCGAGTCTTCCGGGCTGCCCTTCTTCAGCAGCTTCCCGTTGATGCGGATGTTGCGGTACTCCTCCTTGCCCTTCGTGTAGGCAAGCTCGAGCTGCACGCGGTCTTTCAACTTCCACTCCGGCTTCAGCGTCCTGCTCTCGTAACGGCGCACGAACTGGTCGCAGATGAAGCTGGGCAGCTTCTCGTTGAACTCGAAGGCGGCTTCGGCCGCGCGCCGGACCAGCCCGGCGTCCGCGGGGCCGCCTTCCGTTTCCGCATTCGCCTTTTCCGTGCGCCCTTCTTCGTCGACGATGACCTCGCGGACCGGAGCCCCGGCGGTGCGGCGGTCTTCGGGCGCCTCGACGGGTTCGCGCTTCTGCGCAGGGCCGCCGCGGCGCAGCACCGGGCGGCCCGGCTCCGGCGGCGGCTCCGGCGATTGCTGCGCGGCCAGCGGCAGCAGGGCGCAAATCAGGATGCCGAGCGAGGTTTTCACAGCCGCTCGAGAGACGCGGCCCGCTGCGGCGCGGTTACCGCGCCGGGATGATGCCGCGCACCATCAGCCAGTCCTTCAGCCGCGCGGGCCAGGTTGAAAGCACCGGGTCTTTCGGCGCCAGGCCCACGCCATGCCGGCCTTCCTGGTAGATGTGCAGCTCGGCGGGCACGCCGGCGCGGCGCAGCGCCAGGTAGTACAGGATGCTGTTTTCCGGCGGCACGCCCGTGTCCGCATTGGTGTGGAACAGGAACGTGGGCGGCGTCTCCGCGGTCACCTTCCACTCGTTCGACAGCTCCCAGGCGAGCGCCGGGTCGGGCGGGTCGCCGAGCAGCGCGCGCATCGAGCCGCTGTGGGTGTACCGGGTCGTGAGGCTGATGACGGGATAGACGAGGATGGAGAAATCCGGCCGCTCGCCTTCGCCGAAGTGCGTGGACAGCGTCGAGGCCAGATGCCCGCCGGCGCTGAAGCCCATCACGCCCACTCTGGCGGGGTCGATGCCGAACTCCTTCGCGCGCGAGCGGATGATGCGCATGGCGCGGCGCGCGTCTTCCAGCATGGCGGGATGCCGGTAGCGCGGCGCGAGCCGGTACTTCAGCACAAAGGCTGTCACGCCGAACGAGTTGAACCATTCCGCCACCTGCCTGCCTTCGTGATCCATGGCGAGGTTCACATAGCCGCCGCCCGGACACACCAGTACCGCGGCGCCGTTGGGCTGCACGGCCGGGTAGATGGTCAGCGACGGTTTGTCCGCGTCTTCGTTGCCTGCGGCGCCGGGCGCGCCTTCGGGCCAAAGCAGCTCGGTCCGCGGCGTTTGCGCCGCGGCCGCCATCGCAAGGAGAAAGAAAAGGGCGGTTCGCATACTGTCTATTCCACTACGGCCGCTTCCGCGATGGTCAGCGTGCCCGCGTCGGCGTCCAGCTCCGCCATCACCCCCAGCGGCAGCGTGAGCTGATCGTCGGTGTGGCCGATGACCAGGCCGGACAGCACCGGCACGTCCAGCGCGCCGAGGATGTTCTGCACCACCTCGCCCGTGGAAAAGGTGGAGTCGAAGCCGGGGCGGAACTCGCGCGGCTGGCAGGAGGCGCATTCGCCGAAGATGAGGCCGCGGATGTTGCGGAACTTGCCCGCCAGCCGCAGGTGCGTGAGCATCCGGTCGATGCTGTAGGGTTCCTCGCCCACGTCTTCCAGAAACAGGATGCGCCCGTCGGTTTCGATCTCGTAGGGCGTGCCGAGCGTGGCCGAGATCAGCGTCAGGTTGCCTCCGGCCAGCGGGCCGCGCGCCCTGCCGGGCCGCACCGCGCGCCAGGGGTGGCGGGGGCGGATGGGCCGGGGCTCGGGCGGGTTGGCGAGCCGCCCCAGCGGTTTTGTTTCAAACAGGGCGCGGCGGAAATGTTCCAGCGTGAAGTCGCTCAGCCCGGAAAGCACCACGGGGCCGTGGAACGTCACCAGCCGCGCCATGCGGTGGATGGCCAGGTGGAGGGCGGTGATGTCGGAGTAGCCGGCGAAGATTTTCGGGTTGCGGCGGATCAGCCCGTAGTCGATGGAATCGAGCAGCATCGCCGCGCCGTAGCCGCCGCGGATGCAGAACACCGCTTTGACCTCGGGATCGGCGAACATCGCGTGCAGGTCCTCCACCCGCTCCCGCACCGTTCCGCCGAGGTAGCCTTCGCGCCGCCCGACGAAACGGCCCATTTTGCAACGCAGCCCCAGCTCCTCGATGGTGCGCCGGGCCAGCCACAGCCGGTCCGGATCGGTCACATAGGTGGAAGGCGTGATCAGTCCGACGGTGTCGCCCGGGCGGAGCGCGCGCGGCTTCACCAGCTCCGGTGCGGCGGCGGCGAGCGCCGCGCCGGCGGGCGCGGTGGCGAGAAATCGGCGGCGGTTCATAGCGACCAGTGTTTCTCAGCTGCGCCGGGGCCGGCAAGCGTGGCACAATGCGGGCCATGCAGCACGGAGACACCCCCCGCCGCCCGCCGGAATCGCTCGATGAACTGCGGCAGCTCCTGACGCCGGAGATGTGGGCCGAGCTGCGCAGCGCGAGGCCGGTGGCCGAGGAGGCGCTCGCGTCGGGATTCCCCGCCCGGCTCATCTTGCCGCGCTCCTGGTGCCTCGGCTTTGCCGGCCGGTGGGGCCTGCCTTCAGACCCCGAGACCATCTCCGGGCTGGTCGCGCTGCTGTTGGCCACGGTGGAGGAGGATGGCGGCGGGGCGGGATCCCGCGGCTGAGGCGAAGCTCCCGTTCGCGCGCCGGCGCTCCGCCGCCGTGCGGATCTCGTTGATCTTGAGAAGCTTTAATGCGTCTGCGGGCCGCCGGCCGGGATGCAAACGCCTCTGGTTGCGATAAACTGTGAGAGATCCGGCGGCAGCCATTGCATTGCAGCTTCCGCCGGGGAGGGAAGGGGAATTGCTGTGAGTCGACATCCGGATTCCGAACTCAAACAGCCTCAGGACAACCGGCGGGGAGTTTCCCGCCGCGGACTTTTGCAAAGCATCGGCGTGACCACGGCCGTCGGCCCGGCCTTGCTGGAAGAGACGGCGCAGGCGCAGACGCCTGCGGGCGTCGTAGGACCCGGCGCCGTGCCCATCACGCTCACCATCAACGGCAAGCCCGCGAAGGTGAGCGTCGAGCCGCGGGAAACGCTGCTCGACGTGCTTCGCAACAAGCTCGATCTCACCGGCGCCAAGCGCGTCTGCGACCGCGGCACCTGCGGGGCGTGCTCGGTGCTGGTCAACGGCAAGGTGATGTACGCCTGCACGATCCTCGCCATCGACGCGCAGGGCAAGCAGATCACCACCATCGAAGGCTTCGCCCTGTCGGGCGGCAAGCCGCACCCCGTCGTAACGGCGTTCGTCAACAACGACGCGCAGCAGTGCGGCTACTGCACGCCCGGCTTTGTCGTTGCGGCGAAGGCGTTTCTGGACAGGAACCCGAATCCCACCTATGAGCAGGTCCAGGAGGGGCTCGGCGGCAACCTTTGCCGCTGCGGCACCTACATGGGCATTCGCAAGGCGGTGCTCGAGGCTGCCAAGGCGATGAAAGGAGGGACCAATGCCTGAGTATCGTTGGCCGGAAATGTCCAAGCGGCGGGTGATGGGCAAACGCATCAGCCGCCTGGACGGAGTCGAGAAAGCTTCCGGACGCGCGAAGTACAGCTCGGACCTCAACAAGCCCGGCATGCTGCACGGCGCCACGCTCGTCTGCCCGTATGCGCATGCGCGCGTGAAGTCCATCGACGTGAGCGAGGCGGAAAAACACCCGGGCGTGAAGGGCGTCCATGTCGTCGCCCCTGCGGGCACCGAGATCCAGTGGGCGCACTGGGAAGTCGCATTCGTCGCCGCCGAAACCGAGCTGGCGGCGCGCGATGCGCTGAAGAAGATCCGCGTGGAGTATGAAGTTCTGCCGCACGTCGTCCACGAGGCGGACCTCAAAAAGGTGCAGGACCGCGCCAAGGCCGCCGGCGAGCAGATCGAAGGCGACCCGGACCAGGCGCTGAAAGAGGCGGCGTGGGTCAGCGAAGGCTTTTACGGAATTCCGGTGCTCGAGCACTCCTGCCTCGAGCCGCACGGCAACGTCGTCAGCTGGACCCCGGACAACAAGATCGAGCTGAACCCCAGCACGCAGGCGGTGACCAGCATCCGCGGCGACATGGCGCGCGCGGTGAACGTGCCCGTCGCCAACGTCCACGTCCACCAGGATCACATCGGCGGCGGCTTCGGTTCCAAGTTCCAGCCTGACCGCTGGGGCGTGGCGGCCGCGGAGCTTTCAAAGAAAGCCGGCGGACGTCCGGTGAAACTGTTCCTCGAGCGCCCGGTGGAGCAGGTGATCGCCGGCTGCCGTCCTTCTGCGTACGCGCGCATCAAGCTCGGCGCCTCAAAGGACGGCAAGATCATCCTCTGGGAGAGCCAGAGCTGGGCCACCGGCGGGTTCACCGGCGGCGGCAGCCCGCCGATCCCGTATGTCTACACCCGCATCCCCAACCAGCGCAAGAATCACTGGGCCGTCAGCACCAACACCGCGCCAATCCGCGCCTGGCGCGCGCCGAACCACCCGCAAGCGTCGTATCTGACTTGCGCGGCGATGGAAGACCTGGCGGCGAAGATGAAATTGGATCCGCTCGAGCTGTTCCTCAAGAATGTGGATCTGACCGCCCGGCCGGACACCTATGAACGGCAACTGAAGAAGGCCGCCGAAATGGCGGAGTGGAAGAAGCTGTGGCATCCGCGCGGCGAGAGCGGCAAAGGCCACCTGAAGCGCGGCCTCGGCATCGGCGTCTGCACCTGGGGCGGCGCCGGGCACGACTCGACGGCGCGGTGCAACATCCACCCCGACGGCACCGTGGAAGTCGAGCTTGGCTCGCAGGACCTTGGCACCGGCACGCGCACCGTCATCGCGCAGGTCGCTGCGGAGAGCCTCGGGCTCAACGTCAACGACATCCGCGTGAAGATCGGCGACACCAACTACCCGCCTTCGGGCACTTCGGGCGGCTCGACCACGGTGGGCGGCGTCAGCACCTCGACGCGCAAGGCTACGCTGAACGCGCTCGCCAAGCTGTTTGAGGAAGTGGCGCCGGCCCTTGGCGCTCCGGCCACGGAGCTGGAGGCGGTGGACGGCAAGATCCAGGTGAAGGGCAACCCCGCCAAGAGCCTGTCCTGGAAAGCCGCCTGCGCGAAGCTGGGCGTGAAGACGATCAGCGAGACCGGGCAGAACATCCCGCGCGATGCGCCGAAAGAAGGGCTGAACACGGGCGGCGTCGGCGGCGTGCAGATCGCCGACGTGACCGTGGATGTGGAAACGGGCATCGTGAAGATGAACCGCCTGGTGGCGGTGCAGGATTGCGGCACGATCATCAATCCGAAGACCGCCGAAAGCCAGGTTTACGGCGCGTGCATCATGTCGATTTGCGGCGCGCTGATGGAAGAGCGCGTCATGGACGCAATCACCGGCAGGATGCTGAACAACGACCTCGAGTTCTACAAGCTTGCCGGCATCAAGGACATCGGCGAGATCCTGGTCCATCTGGAAATCGACGAAGCCAATGACAGGCGCGGCGTGATCGGGCTGGGCGAGCCGCCGGTGATCGGCGGCATCGCGGCGATCGCGAACGCGGTGGCCAACGCGATCGGCGTGCGGGTGCCGCTGGTGCCCATGACGCCGATGAACGTGCTGAACACGCTGAGCGGGAGGATGAGCTGATGCAACCCTTCGAATACGCGAGTCCAAAAACGTTGAAAGAGGCGCTGGCGCTGCTCGGCAACAGCTGGGCCGATGCGGCGGTGCTGGCTGGCGGGACGGACCTCATCAGCCTGATGAAAGACGAGGTGATGACGCCGAAACGCGTGGTCAACATCAAGGACATCGCCGAGCTGAAGGGGATCACGAAGACCGCCGCCGGCGTCCGCATCGGCGCGCTGGCCACCGTGGACGAGGTGCTTTCCAGCCCGTTGATCCGGGCCTCGTTCCCGGCCCTGGCCGAAGCGGCGCGCGGCGTGGCCAGCCCGCAGATCCGCAACATGGGCACCTTCGGCGGCGACCTCTGCCAGCGGCCCCGCTGCTGGTATTTCCGCGCCGGGTTCGGCCTGATCGCGCAGTATCAAGGCAAGAACCTGGTGGCGGAAGGCGACAACCGGTTCCATGCCATCTTCGGCAACGGGCCGGCGAAGTTCGTCTCGGCATCGAGCTTCGGGCCGGCGCTGGTTGCGCTCGGCGCGAAGATCCGGATCGCGTCGGCCTCGGGCACGCGCGAGGTGGAAGCGGCGAAGTTCTTCGTCGCGCCGTCTTCCGGCGACGCGCGCGAGGTGGACCTGAAGCCGAACGAGATCCTCACCGAGGTGATCGTCCCGGCGACCGGGGCGAAGAACGCCACCTACGAGGTTCGCCAAAAGGAAGCGCTTGACTGGCCGCTGGCCGCCGCCAGCGTCGCCTTGACCATGAAGGGGACCGCCGTCGCCTCGGCGCGCATCGTGCTCGGCCACGTCGCCCCCACGCCGTGGGTGAGCGAAGAAGCCGCCAGGGCGATCGAGGGCAAGGCCATCACCGCCGAAACGGCAGAGGCCGCGGGCAAGGCCGCGGTCGCCAACGCCCGGCCGCTCAGCATGAACGCCTACAAAGTCCAGCTCGCCGCTGCCGCCGTCAAGCGCGCGCTGATGGCTGCCGCCGGCGTGAAGGCCTGAGGGAGGCGTCCATGGCCATCGTGAACCGCGAACGCGCCGGACTGACGCGGATCGGCGAGGACCGTTGCGAGAACCTCCGCTGGAAGGGCCTCTACGTCGAGGCCGAGTGGGACCCGACGGTCCCGCACAGCAACGACCGCGCCTTCTGGTGCGACAAGACCCACATCCCCATCGGCCCCGACGGCAAGCCCGTCGACGAGTACGAGTGCAACGAAACCCGGGGCTGCTACAAACCGCTCTGATCCCCTGAAGCAGCCGGAAAAGCAGCGCGGCGGAAGCGGGACCCGCTTCCGCCGCGTTCCTTTTGGCCCATGGCCGCGTCCGGCCGATGCCCGCCATGTGCGCCGCGCGGAGGCGCGTCAGATCTCTTTCAACGCGTGGATGATTTCGTTCACCGCCTTCTGGCCGTCGGAGAAAAACATCAGAGTGTTGTCGGCGGCGAACAGCGGGTTGGGGATGCCGGCGAAGCCCGGGCTGAGGCTGCGCTTGACGACCACGACGGTCTTCGACTTGTCGACATCGAGAATCGGCATGCCGGCGATCGGAGATTTCGGGTCGGTGCGCGCCAGAGGATTCACCACGTCGTTGGCGCCGATCACAATGGAGACGTCGGTCTGGGGGAAGAGCGGGTTGGCCTCGTCCATCTCTTTCAGCTGTTCGTAAGGCACGTCGGCCTCCGCCAGCAGCACGTTCATGTGGCCGGGCATGCGTCCGGCCACCGGATGGATGGCGAAAAAGACCTCTGCGCCGCGCTGCTCGAGCAGCTTTGCCAGCGCCTGGACGGCGTGCTGCGCCTGGCTGACGGCCATCCCGTAGCCGGGAACAAAAGCGACGCGCTGCGCATTGGCCAGCAGCAGGGCGATCTCCTCGGCCGAAACGGCTTTCACCTTGCCCGCGTAAATGTCGTCGCCTTTCGCCGCCGCCTGCGCGCCAAAGCCGCCGAACAGCACGTTGGCCAGCGAGCGGTTCATCGCCTTGCACATGATCCTGGTGAGGATGATGCCGCTGGCCCCCACCAGCGCGCCGGCGATGATGAGCATGTTGTTCTGGAGCACGAACCCGGTGGCGCAGGCCGCCAGGCCCGAATAGGAGTTCAGCAGCGAGATCACCACCGGCATGTCCGCGCCGCCGATCCCGATGGTGGCCAACACCCCGAGCACGGAGGAGGCAGCCAGCAGGGTCCAGTACCAGAGCAGCTCTTCGGGGCGCATGACCACGGCCACGCACAAGGCTGCGTTGAGAAGAGCGACAACCGCGTTCAGCACGTGGCGCCCGGGAAAGACCACGGCGGCGCTGGTGATCAACTCCTGGAGCTTGCCAAAGGCGACGAGGCTGCCGAGGAACGTCACGCCGCCGATCAGGCCGGACAGGGCCGTCGCCACGGTCATTTGAAGATCGAACGGCGCGCGCAGATGGACGGTTTCCGCCAGCGCCGCTCCGGCCACCAGCGCCGACGCTGCGCCGCCGAACCCGTTCAGCAGAGCCACCATCTGCGGCATGGCGGTCATGTGGATCTTCAGCGCCAGCACGGCGCCGATGGCCGAGCCGGCCACCAGGCCGGCGACGATGATTTCGTAACTGACGATCCGCCTGTCCAGCACCGTGACGAGCACGGCGATGAACATGCCCAGCGCGCCAAGCAGATTGCCCCGCACGGCCGTGCGCGGGTGCGACATGCCCTTCAGCGCGAAGATGAACAGGGCGGAGGCCAGCAGGTAGGCGAAATTGATGACGGCGGCAGGCATGGTCTATTTCCGTTTGAACATCTCGAGCATGCGGTGCGTGACGAGAAACCCGCCGACGACGTTGATCGTGGCGAAGACGACGGCCAGGAAGCCCAGCACTGTGGTCAGCGTGGTGTGCTGCGTGCCCGCCGAAATCACCGCGCCCACCAGGGTGATGCCGCTGATGGCGTTCGAGCCGGACATCAGCGGCGTGTGCAGCGTCGGCGGCACCTTGGTGATCACCTCGAAGCCGACGAAGACGGCCAGCACAAAAATCGTGAGAGTGGTAACGAAGAGTTCCATCAGGCTTCTCCCAAAAGTTCCCTGATCCGGGGATGGACCACGGCGCCGCCGCGCGCCACCAGCGTTTCCCGCAGGATTTCATCGTCGCTCGCAAAGTCGATGCCGCCCTGCTTTGCAATGTGAAGGAGAAAGTTGGCGACGTTGCGGGCGTACATCTGGCTCGCATGGTAGGGCGCCAGGGAGGGCAGGTTCAGCAGGCCCACGATGGTGACGCCGTGCCGCTCCACCACCTCCCCGGGCGAAGTGATTTCACAATTGCCGCCCCGCTCGGCGGCCAGGTCGACGATCACCGAGCCGGGCGCCATGCTCTTCACCATGTCTTCCGTCACCAGCACCGGGGCTTTCTTGCCCGGCACGGCGGCGGTGGTGATCACAACGTCGTTTTCCGCCACCACGCGCGCCATCAGCTCGCGCTGGCGGCGGTAGAAGGACTCGTCCATGGCGCGCGCGTAGCCGCCCTTGTCCTCGGCCTCGCCCGCCTCGAGCGGCAACTCGACGAACTTCGCGCCCAGGCTGAGCACCTGCTCCTTCACTGCCGGGCGGACGTCGTAGGCGGAGACGACGGCGCCGAGGCGGCGGGCCGTGGCGATCGCCTGCAAGCCCGCCACGCCGACGCCGGCCACATACACCTTCGCCGGCGCGATGGTGCCCGCGGCGGTCATCAGCATCGGGAACATCCGCGGCAGGTAATGCGCGGCGAGGATCACGGCCTCGTAGCCGGCGACGGTGGCCATCGAGGAAAGCGCGTCCATGCTCTGCGCGCGCGTGATGCGCGGCATCAGCTCCATGGCGAAGGCGGAAACGCCGGCGGCGGCGAACTCCCGCGCCCGCTGCGGCTCCGACAGCGGGTCGAAGAAGCCGATCACCGTCTGGCCTGCGCGCAGGCCCTCGGCATCTGCGCGCACGCGCACCACCACGTCTGCGGCTCCGAGAACCGCCTCGCGCGAGCCCAACACTTCCGCGCCGCGGGCCGCGTAGTCTTCGTCGCGAAACCCGGCGGCAGCGCCGGCGCCGGCTTCGACCTTGACCTGGAACCCTTTCGGAACCAGTTGCGCCACCGCCTGTGGAACCAGCGCGACGCGCCTCTCGCCTGGATGCGTCTCTTTCAGAACGCCGACAATCATGGGCCGTCCCTCGCAAACTTCCGAATCGAAATATGCAGGCCAGGAGGAGCTTCCGGGGCGCCCGCGGCCGCGGCCGGCGTCACCCGCGGCGGCTGGCCGCCGGGATGCGCCGGATGGTGTCCTTCAGCTCGTCGATGCTCTCGTGGCCGATGGTGAAGCAGTCGATGACGTCATGGGAGAGAGCGTAGCGGAGGCACTCGTCCGCGCGCCGGCGCAGCGCCCCGGCCCCGTAGATCTTCATTCCGATAACGCCCTTGCCTGCGGCCTTCATTTGCTTCAGCACCGGCAGGACTTCGGCCGGCGAGGCGTCCATCTCCACACCGGCAGGGTTGAAGCGCGCCAGGTCCACCTCGACCCACGGGTGCGACGCGGCGGCGCGCAGCGCGGCCATCGTGTGGCAACTGACCCCTTTCGTGCGCACGACGCCCTTCGCCTGGAGCTCGTCGATATAGTCCATGGCGCCCCGCTTCCGCTGCGGCCAGCCGCCGTCCATCATGCAATGCAGGAGCAATATGTCGATATAATCCGTCCCGATTTCGCGCCGGAAACGGTCGATATCCGCCTGCATTTCTTTCGCCGTCGAGGCGTGGGTTTTCGTCAGGATCACCACCTTTTCCCGCGGCACGCGCCTGAGCGCTTCCTTCAGGTGCGGGTGCGTGCCGTACTGGTCGGCGGAGTCCCAGAAGAAAACGCCCTCGTCGTAGGCGGCGTGGAACAGGTCCGCCAGCCCGCGCAGGCCCAGCTTGCGCGTCTGGTTGGAAGCGCCGCCCACGCCGTTGGTGCCGGAGCCCACGGCAAGGCGGCTGACGCGGATTTTTCTCGGGCCCAGCTCGATGACATCGGAAGCCCGCTTTTCCGCGGGGGCGGCGGAGGCGGAACAGGGAAAGGAGCGGAATACCGCAAGCCCGGCTCCTGCCTGCAAAAGGGTTCTTCGGTCCATGGCATCCCTCCCGGTGATTTCCAAAGTATCACAGCGCGGGCGTCCCTACCGCCTTGCGCCCAGCTCCCCGAGCAGGCGGTCCGCGCGGTCCACATTCTCGAGCAGCCAGAGGAAGAAGCGGATGTCGACGCTCACATTCCGGGCGATTTCCGGGTTATAGCCGAAATCGTTGGCCACATTTTCCCAGACGCGGTCGAAATTCAGGCCCACCAGCTCTCCGCGGCCGTTGACCACCGGGCTGCCCGAATTGCCGCCCGTGGTGTCGGCGTCGGCGAGAAAATTCAGCGGGACCTGCGCCGGCTCCGTCCGCGCCGCCGCCTCCAGCAGGCTTTTCGGCAGCGCGAACGGCTCCTCGCCCGTGTGCTTTTCGAGCATTCCCGCCAGCGTGGTTTGCGGCAGGTACACGACGGCCTCGCGCGGCGAATATCCCTTGACGTGGGCGAAAGACACGCGCAGCGTGCCGTTGGCGTCCGGCGCCACGGGCTTGCCGGCGTGCGCCATCACGGCGCGGCGCCAGGCGGGGCGCAGCCGGCTCACGGCGCCGTCGTGCTCGCGCTGGGCGCGGTCCCACGCGCGCAGCTCCGGCTCGAGCGCCAGCGCAAAATCGAGCAGCGGGTCGCGCCGCGCCTCGAGCCGCCCGAGCGGCTCAGAGAACATTTTCATGCGCTCGCCGAGGTCCGTCACCCGGGTGCCGTCGTAAAGCCGCGCCACCGCCTCGTCGAGGTTCGCGTTGCGGAAGCGCGCCTCCACGGCCTGGATGCGTGCGCCTTCGGGGAGCTCCAGCGCATGGCGCAGCCAGCTCTTCATCAAAGCCTCGTCGGCCGGGCGGAAGAAGCTTTTCTGGTCGCGTTCGAGCCGCGCGCGCAGCCGCGGCCATTCCCGCTCCATGAAGTCGGGCTCGCGCTCCATGTCCGGCTTGGCCCGCTCGGCGGCCAGCCGGACGAGCTGCGTGGCGTGGCGCAGGGCCAAGGGGCCGTTGGGGAGCGACTGGAAGAGGAAGTCCCGCACCATCGTCTTGCGGCGCCCGGCGGCGCGGCGGTCGAGTTCGCGGCGCGCTTCCACGGCCGCTTTCCACTCCGGGCGCTGCACGGCCCAGGCTTCCACTTCCTTTTCCTGCTGCTCCTGCTTTTCAATGATGCGGCCGCGCGCCAGGCCGGCCAGCTGGCCCTGCGCGTTTTTCACCACGTTGTGCAGGCTCTTCAGCGTGCTGGCCACGGCGATCTCTCCTTCCCGCGAGCCGCGGGAAGCCTGCTCGAGCAGCCGGATCCACTCCCCGTAAATGCGCGCCCGCAATGCGAAGAAGCCGTCGCGCTGAAGCGCCATCTCGGCCGCCGTCAGCGAGCGCACGGTGCGGCCCGGATAGCCGAGCACCATGACGAAGTCGCCGGGCTTGACGCCTGCGCGCGATATCGGGAACCAGAATTCCGGCCTGTACGGCTTGCCGTCTTTCCAGGCCCGGGCCACGGCGAAATCGCCCGTGTGGCGCGGCCACATCCAGTTGTCGATCTCGCCGCCGTACTCGCCCACGGCGCGCGGGGGCGCGTAGACCAGCCGCACGTCGGCCAGCTCGAAGCTCTCCACCAGAACGTATTGCACGCCGCCGTCGAAGGCCGCCACGCGGCACCGCGCGCCGGGCTGCTTCTCGCATTCGGCGACCAGCTCCTTCTGCTTGCGCTCGATCGCCTCCTGGCGGGCGAGGTCCGCCGCGCCGGGCGGCACGGCGGCCAGCACGGCGCCGGTGACATCCGTGAACTTGCGCGGGACGGCGACGCGCGTCGTGCGGCTCGGCAGCTCCTCTTCGGGCGTCCGCGCGAGGAAGCCGTTGGCGATCAGGTCCCGCTGCGGCGTGCTGTGCTCCTGGAGCACGCTGAACAGGCAGTGATGATTGGTGAGGATCAGTCCGGTTTCGGAGACGAAGCCCGCCGAACAGCCGCCGATGTTGACTGCGGCGGCCAGCAGCCCTGTGCCGCGCCGGGGGTCCCAAAGGCGCTCCGGCGGCAGTTCGAGGCCGAGCTGGCGCAGCCAGGCGGGGTCGAGCTCCAGCACCTGCTGCGGCGTCCATTTCCCTTCGACGGCGGCTGCGGGCGTCACAAGAAGGCCCAGCGCGAGCCAGGCTGCGGCAATGGGGCGCGGTATCGGAAACATGGCGGAATCCCTTGACGGCCTGCTGTACAGCGGCGTGATTTCAGCATATAGTGAAGACGCCCCCCGAAGGAGGGGAAGGACGCGATGACGACTGAAATGCGGGCCTGCGCGGAGGAGATCCGCCAGTGCTGGATTCGCTGCGACGCCGCGCTGGCGGCGGGCAACGCGGACGCGGCCAACGAGGCATTCGGCCGCGTTTTCGAGATCGTCGACGAATTTCCGGTCGAGGAAGAAGACGTGCGCGCGCTGGCCTTCCTCTGCATCCTGACCTGGGTGAAGGTGGCGCTGGCGCTCGAGGCGGCGGGCCAGCTTGACCCGGCGCTGGAGGCGCAGGCGCACGTGTTCGAGCTGCTCGACACCTACTGGCTCCTCGATGAAAGCGAGGAGCCGCAGGTGGGCAAGGGCACGCAGGAGTTCGCCGGGCTGGAGTCGCCGGAGGCCACCGAGCTGCTCGGTCGGCTGTATTTGCTGTGCAGCCGCTACGGCCGCAAGGACAGCCTGTTCTGGGGCCGCTGCTTCATGGAGTTTGACCGCAAGCTCCAGGCGGGCGAGGCGGTGAATTGACCTCCGCCGGCGGCTCGCTCTCCCTGAGGGCCCGCTCGCCGGCTTCGAGCAGCCTCACAATCCGGTCCACGTCGTAGACGCAGCCGCCCCAGCTGCCGCCGCTCGCCTGTTGCAGGGCCGCCCACAGGCGCGTGTCGCCGGGCAGGCGCGGGTCGGGCGCAAGGGCCGGGTGCGGCTCGCGCGCGTCGAGATCGACGCCGATGGCGTTGATGGAGCCTTCCAGCCGGTTGCGGTCGATGATGATTTCGATCAGGTCGCCGTCGCGCAGCTTGCCGATGGGGCCGCCGGCGAGCGCCTCCGGCGAGACGTGCCCGATGCAGGCGCCCGTGCTGACGCCGCTGAAGCGCGCGTCGGTGACCAGCGCCACGTGCTTGCCGAAGGGCAGATACTTGAGCGCCGACGTCAGCTGGTAGGTCTCTTCCATGCCGGAGCCGAGCGGGCCGCGGCCGGCAAGCACGAGAACGTCTCCCGGGCGGATGCGGCCATCCTTGATGGCGGCGATCGCTTCCGGCTCCGACGTGAACACGCGCGCCGGCCCGCGCTTGCGGTACACGCCGTCGGGGTCGGCCACGGACGGGTCGATCGCCGTCGCTTTGACCACCGAACCTTCCGGCGCGAGGTTGCCCTTCAGGAAGCAAACCGTGGAAGTGACGCCGCGGCGGCGCGCCTCGTCGGGGGAGAAGATGACGTCATCGGGATCGATGCCGTCGATTTCGCGCAGGCGCCGCCGCAGCACGGCGCGCCGCTCGCTCTGCTCCCACCAGTCGAGGTTCTCGCCCAGCGTGAGGCCGCTTGCGGTGCGGACGCCCGTATGGAGCAGGCCCGCGCGGCGCAGGTGCAACATTACCTCGGGCACGCCGCCGGCGAGGAAGACCTGCACTGTGGCGAAATTGCGCGGGCCGTTGGGCAGCGCGTCCACCAGCCTCGGCACGCTGCGGTTGATGCGCGCCCAGTCGTCTGCCGACGGGCGCCGCAGCCCCGCGTGGAAGGCGACCGCAGGAAGGTGGAGGACCAGGTTCATCGAGCCGCCGCAGGCGGCATGCACGACCAGCGCGTTTTCGAGCGCCTCCGGCGAGAGGATGTCCCGCATCCGGACGCCGGCGGAGGCCAGGCGCAGGACGGCCCGCGCCGAGCGGCGCGCCAGGTCGAGCCAGACCGGATGGCCCGAAGGCGACAGCGCCGAGTGCGGCAACGCCATGCCCAGCGCTTCGGCCACCACCTGCGAGGTGGCCGCCGTGCCCATGAACTGGCAGCCGCCGCCCGGCGAGGCGCAGGCGCGGCAGCCCGCCTCCTGCGCATACTCCAGCGTGATTTCGCCATGCGCGAAGCGGGCGCCGATCGACTGCACGACGGCCGTGTCCTCGCCCTGCTCCGGCAGCAACGTGACGCCGCCCGGCACGAGAATGCAGGCCAGATCATGCTGCGCGGCCAGCGCCATCATCATGGCCGGCAGCCCCTTGTCGCAGGTGGCCACGCCGACCACCGCGCGCCGGTTCGGCAACGAGCGGATGAGACGGCGGAACACGGTGGCGGCGTCGTTGCGGTACGGGAGCGAATCGAACATCGCCGGCGTACCCTGCGAGCGGCCGTCGCACGGGTCGGAACAATATGCGGCGAAGGGGATCGCGCCCAGGTCCTTCAGCTCGCGGGCGGCGGCCTCCACTTGCAGGCCCACCTCCCAGTGGCCCGTGTGGTAGCCAAGCGCAATGGGCGAGCCGTCCGGCGCGCGCAAACCGCCGTGGGTGGAAAGGATCAGCACCTCGTCGCCGGCCATGCGGGCCGGCTCCCAGCCCATCGCTGCGTTCATCGTCCAGCCGTAGAGGTCGCCGGAGGGGCGCTCGCGCAGCATCTGCTCCGTGTAGGGAAGCCGGCCTTGCGGGCCGGCGGCGCGCGTGCGCACGTCGAACAGGGAAGCGTCGCCCGAGTCGAGAACGGAGGCTTGCGATGGCATGTCGGAGGGCATGTTCCGATTTCATCACAGACGCTCTCTCGCGGAACTGGCCGGAGGCGGCGCGCATCGGATAGAGTGTGAAAGGTTCCATATGAGCTTTCAGGTGACGGAACGCAACAACGGCGATGTGCTCGTGCTCGGGCTGGAGGGACGCCTGGTGATCGGCGACGCGGTGGAGGAATTCCGCCGCAAGATCGACCGGGCCATCAAAGGCGGACAGACAAAGTTGGCGCTGGACCTGTCGGGGACGGAATACATCGATTCGAGCGGCATGGGGTTTCTCGTGGTGGCCCACAAGGTGGCCCGCGACGCAGGCGGCATGCTGGCGATGTTCAACCCGACCGACCGCGTCATCGACCTGATGCTGCTGACGAAGCTCAGCGGCGTCTTCCACCTGTTCGCCACCGAGCAGGACGCCGTGGACGCCATTCACGGCAAGGCGGTCCAGCCGTTCGACCCGGTGGCCTACGTGCAGGAGCGCGGCGAGCACGCCCCCGGCGGCGAATAGGCGCGCAGGGCGCGTGTTACACTCATAGCTTCCCCGATGAAAATCGCGATTGGCGCCGACCACGCCGGTTTTCTGCTGAAGGAAGATCTGCGCCGCGAGCTGGAAACGGCGGGCCACGAGGTGGCCGACTTCGGCACGCACTCGGCCGAATCGACCGACTATCCGGATTACGCCCGGCGCGTCGCGGAGGCCGTCGCTGCGGGCGCCTGCGAGCGCGGCATCCTGATCTGCTTCACCGGCGTCGGCATGTCGATCGCCGCCAACCGGGTGCGCGGCGTGCGCGCGGCGCTCGGCTACAACTCCGACGTGGTGGAGCTGACGCGGCGCCACAACGACGCCAACGTGCTCACGCTGGGCGCGAAATACCTGAACAAGGCGCGCGCCATGGAGTGGGTGAAGATCTTTCTCGAGACGCCGTTTGAAGGCGGACGGCACGAGCGGCGGGTCAGGAAAATGGACGCGCCCGAAGGCGAGGGAGCAGGCAGATGACGGAACAGGAACGGATGGCGCGGCCGCTGGCGGAAGTCGATCCCGAGATTGCGCAGGCGATCCGGGACGAGGCCGAGCGGCAGCACTCGCGGCTGGAGCTGATCGCCAGCGAGAATTTCACCTCGGAGGCGGTGCTCGAGGCCACCGGCAGCGTGTTCACCAACAAATACGCCGAGGGCTATCCCGGCAAGCGCTATTACGGCGGCTGCGAATATACGGACATCGTCGAGAACCTCGCGCGCGAGCGTGCGAAGAAGCTGTTCGAGGCCGAACACGCCAACGTCCAGCCGCACTCCGGCTCGCAGGCCAACCAGGCGGCCTACGCCGCCGTCCTTCAGCCCGGCGACACGATCCTCGGCATGAACCTCGCGCACGGCGGGCATCTCACCCACGGCCACCCGCTGAACTTCTCCGGCAAGACCTACCGCGTGATCCCTTACGGCGTCCGGCGCGAGGACGAGCGGATCGACTACGACGAGGTGGCCCGGCTGGCGCGCGAGCACCGGCCGAAGATGATCATCGCCGGCGCCAGCGCCTACTCGCGCATCATCGACTTCGCCCGGCTGCGCGAGATCTGCGACGAGACGGGCGCGCTGCTGCTGGTCGACATGGCGCATTTCAGCGGCCTGGTGGCGGCGGGGCTGTACCCGAACCCGTGCCGGTGGGCCGACATCGTCACCACCACGACGCACAAGACCTTGCGCGGGCCGCGCTCCGGGCTGATCCTTTGCCGGGCGCAGTATGCGCAGGCCATCGACAAGAGCGTGTTCCCGGGCGTGCAGGGCGGGCCGCTCGTGCATGTGATCGCGGCCAAGGCCGTCTGCTTCCGCGAAGCGATGGAGCCGGGCTTCGCCGAATACCAGCGCCGGGTGGTGGCGAATGCGAAAACGCTCGCGCAAGCGCTGGCCGACGCAGGCTACCGGATCGTGAGCGGAGGCACGGACACGCACGTGCTGCTGGTCGACGTGTTCGCCAAAGGATTGCGCGGAAAAGAAGCGGAAAAGGCGCTCGACGAAGCCTGGATCACGGTGAACAAGAACTCGATTCCGTTCGACCAGAACCCGCCTCTGAACCCGAGCGGCATCCGGCTGGGGAGCCCGGCGGTGACCACGCGAGGCTTCGGCGAGGCGGAAATGCGCGCCGTCGCCGAGCTCATCGCCCGCGTGCTCGAAGCGCCCGCCGATGCGGCCAATCTGGCCGCGGTCCGGCGGCGCGTGCAGGACCTTGCGGAACGGTTCCCGCTTTACAGCTGGCGCCGCGCCGCCGTGCGGGCCTGAACGGAGCAGGGTCTCCTGTGCCGCTGCGGATCCTTTTCGACGCACGCCACGCGAGGGATTTCGGCTACGGCACATATATTCGCAACCTCCTGCGGGGGTTCGCTTCCATCGGGGCGCCTCACGATTTTCTGCTCGCCATCCGCCCGGCCGACCGCGGCGAGCTGGAAGGCCTGCCGGCCAATTTCCGGTTTCTCGACTACGAGCACGCCGACACCGAGCCGCGCGACCGGCTCCGTTTTTCGATGTTCGCCCGCCGGCAGAAGCCTTCGGTCATTCATATCCCGCTGGCGCGGATTCCGCTGTTCCTGCCCCGGCCCTACGTGGTGACGGTGCATGACATCTCCAGCCTTGTGCTGGAAAAGCGCGCCGGATGGCGCGGAGCCATTGAACAGATGCTGCTGCGGCGGTCGCTGCTCGGGGCTTCCGCCGTGATCGCCGTGAGCGAGTGGACGAAGAACGACGTCGTCACGCTGCTCGGCGTGCCGCCGGAAAAAGTCCGGCGGATCTACGGCGCCGTGGATCCGCGCTTCACCGGGCAGAACCGCATCGAGCGGGAACAGGCCGCGGGAACCGGGGTGCGGGCCGAGGAACGCCGCCGCGAGCTCGAACGCTACGGCGTGCACTACCCGTATCTGCTCTACGCCGGAACCATCCGCCCGCAGAAAAACATCCCCCGGCTGGTGGAGGCGTTCGCGCTCGTGCGCGGGAAATTGCAGGACCACCCTGTCTGGAAAGACCTCCGGCTCATCATCATCGGCGACGAAATTTCCCGATATCCGGCCGTCCGGCAGGCGGTCATCCAGTCGCGTGTGGAGCCGTATGTGCGCTTTTTCGGCTTCGTGCCCATTGACACGCTGCGCATGTTTTATGAATCCGCGGCGGCTTTCGTGTTTCCGTCGCTCTACGAAGGGTTCGGGTTGCCGCCGCTCGAAGCGATGGCCTGCGGCACCCCGGTGGTCTGCTCCGGCGCGACCTCGTTGCCGGAGGCGGTGGACGAGGCGGCCGAAATCGTCAGCCCGGACAACGTGTTCGACATCGCCCGCGGCATCCTGGAGGTTCTCCTGAACGAGGAACGCAAGCGCGAGCTGATCGAGCGCGGCTACCGGCGTTGCCGGGAATTCCGCTGGGAAGACACCGCCGCGCGCGTGCTGGCCATCTACGAAGCCGTCGCAGGCGGGAAAACGCTGCCGGACTGAGAAAAGGGGTCGAATTTTCGCGGATCCGGCCCGGCCCAAAGCAGGCGCGCCCGCACGACGCTCAGCAGCGAGCGCCCCGCGAGAGGGATCTCACCCGGCTCCACGCCGCTCCCCAGGGAAGCCTGGCCAAGAACAGCGAGCGTGTTCGCCTCGATGCGGATTCGCCGGACATACCCGGCGCCGCCCCACTGCAAGACGTACCATCCGGCCGGATCCACCGCGGCGCGAAGGGTTTCATCCAGCGCCACCAGGGCGTGAAGGCCGTCCTGCACAGGGAAGGGCAAGACCGGGTCCGGCTCCAGCGCGGCCAGAAAAATGCGGCGCGCCGACGGGCAGATCCGGGCGCTCGAACAAAGCCATCCGGAAATCCGGCCGAAATCGGGGAAGCGGGAATTCGGGCCGATTCTGCCTTCCACGAGCGGCACCGGCCGCCAGCTCTCCGATTGCGCCTGCCGGCGCAGGAGAAGCTGGAACAGCTCTTCGGTTGAAAAGAGATCCCCGAGCGGCCACTCGAGGCTGGCCAGAATCAGGTCGGCCACATTCGCAGTCAGGGAGCGTTTCCCGCAGAGAATATGGTGCAAATGCGGCTGGGAAATGCCGAGGAGACGGGCCAGTCCTCTCTCCGTATATTCGCCATTGGCAAGGCTGGCGGCGACGCGTTTGACCAGGCGCCGCAACAGCTTCTCGAAGCCGGGGTCTGAAGCGCCGCTCAAGTGATTTCTCCTTGAAATAGGATAGTACTAGTACCTCTAGTACTCAAGCCCTGCCCCGGCTGTGAAGCCGATTTAATACGCGTTGATTGCCGGGAAAACATGCTTGTAATCAACAGGTTGCGAAGGAAATCGGCGCCCCCGGAATTTTTTTCGCGATTTTTTTCGAAGAGGGTGTTGACGGGAATTCCGGCCGGCCGGAGTTTGGGGACAGGCAATTCCGGACGTCCGGGGTGAGGCCGGGCGCCCGAAAGAGGAAGAGGAAACAAAACCCATGGAGTGGACCCGTTCCGAAACGATCGGCCTGGCTTCGATGAAATGCGTGCATTGCCGCGGCCTCGGGCTGCGGGAGGCGCGCGGCCGGCTGGTTCCCTGCGCCTGCGTGTTTCGCAGCATTTTCCGCGCCTGTTACGCGCGATTCCGGAAATGCGTCGAGCAGGAGAAACGCTACAGCCGGGTGTCGCTGGAATATTCGCCGCGCGGCGGCCGGCGAATCACCTGGGGCATGAAGAACGAGGAATATATCGCGGATTTCTGTCTCGTCAGCCGGCGCCATCTGACGCCCGCCGAATGGGAGGTTTTCCGCTATCACTTTCTGCTGGGCGCCGATTCGGCACTCTGTGTGAGGAAATTGAAGATCGACCGCGGTCAGTTCTTTCACATGGTTTACCGGATCGAGGCGAAGCTCGGCAAGGTGTTCCGCGAGCTTCAGCCGTACTCCCTGTATCCTCTGGACGAGTATTTCTACGGCCGCACGGAAAACCCGTGGCGGCCGGAGGATCCGCCCGAGGCAGGGAAGAAACCCGCCGGCAGCGGCGGGCGCCGGGACATTCCGGTGAAGCGGGTAGCTTGAGGCCGGGCGCGGGGCGGCACAGTGGAAACCGCCCCGCGGAACGCAGAAACGGGGCGAACCGTCAGCCCCGCAGGTCCGCGCCCAGGGCGAGCAGCTTGGCAGTGATGTTCTCGTAGCCGCGCTCGATGATGCGGGTGTTGGCGATGCGGGACTCGCCCTCGGCGGCGAGGGCGGCGATCAGGTAGCTGAAGCCGGCGCGAAGGTCGGGGATTTCGATGTCGGCCCCGCGCAGCCGCGTGGGGCCGACGATCACGGCCGAGTGCTTGTAATTGCGCTGTCCGAAGCGGCAGCGCAGCCCGCCGAGGCATTCCCGGTAGAGCTGGATCTGCGCTCCCATCCGTTGCAGCGCGTCGACGTAGCCGAAGCGGTCCTCGTACACGGTCTCGTGGACGATGGAGACGCCGTCGGCCTGCGTGAGCGCGATGACGAACGGCTGCTGGTAGTCGGTGGAGAAGCCCGGGTAGACATCGGTTTCCACCGCCGTGGAGCGGAGCCGCCCGCCGGCGCGCCAGAACTCGATGCCGTGCTCGTCGACGCGGAAGTCGCCGCCGATCTGGCGGAACCGGTTGAGGAACGTCATCATCGGGAACTGCTGGGCGTTGCGCACGTAGATGCGGCCGTTGGTGGCCACGGCGGCGCAGGCCCAGGAAGCGGCCTCCAGCCGGTCCGGGATCGCCGTGTGATCGAATCCCCGGAGCTGTTTCACGCCGACGATCTTGATCACGCGGTCGACGTCGACGCTGATGATGGCGCCCATTTTTTGCAGGACCATGATCAGGTCCATGATTTCCGGCTCGACGGCGGCGTTGGACAGCTCGGTGACGCCTTCGGCAAGCACGGCGGCGAGGATCACCTGCTCGGTGGCGCCGACGCTCGGGTAGTCGAGCCGGATCTTGTTGCCTTGCAGACGCGACGCGGTGAGGTGGGCGTCGTGCGCCTCTTCGTGCAGCGCCGCGCCCAGCTCCTGCAAGGCGCGCAGGTGGAAGTCCACCGGCCGCGAGCCGATGCGGCAGCCCCCGAGCGAGGGCACGGGCGCCATGCCGAAGCGCGCCAGCAGCGGGCCGCAGGTGAGAATCGGGATGCGGCTGCGGCCGGAAAAATCGCGCAGCACGCTGCGCTCCATCGGCTTCAGGTTGGCGGCGCAGATTTCCAGCACGCCCGGCTCGGGCTGGCTGACTTCGCCGCCGAGGGCGTGGATCAGCTCGGCCGTGATGCCGACGTCGACAATCTGCGCGACGTTGCGCAACACGCATTTCTCGCCGGTGAGCAGCGCCGCCACCATGATCTTGGGCACGGCGTTCTTGGCGCCGCGAATGACGACTTCCCCCGCGAGCGGCTTGCCGCCGCGCAGGATCATCGGGTCGGCTTTGGTGGCAGCGGCAGAGAGGGTCATCGGCTAGAACAATTTTCGCTCACGCTTGAGAATCGGGGGCGTTTCCAGATCATCCAGCGGCAGAATGTCGTCGGGCGGCCCGGAGGCGGGAGGCGGCGCCTGCGGCGGCGGCCCGGCCACCGGCGCCGTTTCCAGCGGAAGAGGCTCGAGGTCGAAGACCGTCTCGGGACCCTCGGCGATGTCCGGCTCGGGGGCGCGGGCGGCGGGAGCCGCTGGCGGGGCTTCGACGATGGGCGGCGGCGCCTCGCGGGCGGGGGCGGCCGCGGTCCTTTGCGCCTGCCGCGGAATGGGGATGGGAGCAGGTTCGACTTCGGGCAGCCCCTCGCGCTGGAACCCGGTGGCGATGACGGTGATGCGGACCTCGTCGTCGAGGGAGGCATCGGGCACGAGTCCGAAATTGATCTGCACCTCGGGGTTCCCGGTGGCTTCCTTGATGAGCTGGCACGCCTGATACAGCTCGTGCAGGCTGAGGTTCGGCGAGGCGGTGATGTTCAGCAGAATGGCCTGGGCGCCCTCGAGCCCGCCCTCTTCGAGCAGCGGGCAGGCGATGGCCCCGCGGGCGGCTTCCACGGCGGCGTTCGGGCCGCGCGCCGTCGCCGTGCCCATGATGGCGAAGCCCATGCCGAGCATGATGGCCCGTACGTCGGCGAAGTCGCGGTTGATCAGCCCGGGCGTGGTGATGATGTCGCTGATGCCCTGCACGCCCTGCCGCAGCACATCGTCGGCCATGCGGAACGCCTCGAAGAACGACGTGCCGGGCGGGACCAGCTCGATCAGGCGGTCGTTGGGGATGGAGATCACGCAGTCGACGCAGGCGTGAAGCTCGGCCAACCCGCGCTCGGCCTGCTTCATGCGGCGCGGCCCTTCGAAGGCGAAGGGCTTGGTGACGACGGCCACGGTCAGCGCTCCGAGTTGCTTGGCGAGTCCGGCGACCACGGGCGCAGCGCCGGTGCCGGTGCCGCCGCCGAGGCCGGCGGCGACGAACACCATGTGGGCGCCTTCCAGCACCTCGAGGATCCGGTCGGTATCCTCGAGAGCCGCCTGCCGGCCGATTTCCGGATCCGAACCCGCGCCGAGGCCGTGCGTGATGCGGGCGCCAAGCGGAATGCGGTTCGGCACGGGCGATGTGCGCAGCGCCTGCGCGTCCGTGTTCATCACATAAAACTCGACGCCGCGCACTCCGGCGTCCATCATCCGGCTGACTGCGTTCGACCCGCCGCCGCCGACCCCGATCACCTTGATGCGGGTGCCGCCGACCGAGTCTTCCTGTATCTCGAACTTCAGCGATTCCAGTTCTGCCATGGCCACCTCGTCAGGTCCGCGCGCCGCCTGCGGCGCGGGTTTGTCTCATTTTCCTCCAAACAATCCCAGCCACCCCGGACTGCGGCGCTCGCGCCGTTGCTGCAAGCGGGCCGAGTACATGGCCAGCCCGGCGGCCGTCGTCCACGCCGGGGAAAACAGCTCTTCCGGCCATTCCAGCACTCCGCGCGTCACGCCCAGGCGGGCCGGGCACCGCAAGATGCGCTCGGCTTCCTCGACCATGCCTTCCAGCTGCGCCCCGCCGCCGCACAGCACGAGACCCTCGCCGAGGTGCAGGTCGCGCGCGTATTGCACCCGGCACTGCTCCACGAAGCCGAACAGCTGGCCGGCGCGGGCCTCCAGGGTTTCAATCAGCGCGCGGCGGCTGATTTCGCGCCCCGGCCGCTGCCCGTCGGCCGGAAGCTCGATGATGATGTTGTCGCCGGCCGGGCCCGTGTGGGCGCAGCCGTAGGCGATCTTCAGCCGCTCGGCCTCCTCGTAGGCGACGTTGTGGACCGTGCAGATGTCGCGGGTGAAGTGGTCGCCCGAGATGGGAAGCCCGGCGGCGAACCGCATCGAGTCGCCGTCGTAGAAGACGACGTGGGTCGAGTGGGCGCCGATGTCGGCCAGCGCCACGCCGCTGGCCCGCTCTTCGGGCAGGATGGAGGCGTAGGCCGCCGCCATGCCCTCGAACACTGTTTCCTCCACCTGCACGCCTGCCTGCTGCACGGTGTTCAGCAGCGCTTCATGCTCCTGGCGCGGCACGGTGATCAGCAGCACGTGCGCTTCCAGCCGCTCGCACTCGACGCCCACCGGATGCGGCATTGGCGGGCCGCCGTCGACGGTGAAATCCTGCGGCAGCGGCTGCAACATCATGCGGCCCGGCCCAACCTGCGACTGCATGGCGAGTTTCACCGCCTGCTCCAGGTCCTCTTTTTGAATGGGCCGCCGGGGGCCGAAATCGTAAACGCCCCGCCCCTGGAGGCAGCGGATGTTCGGCCCGCCCACCCCGACCACGGCGCTCGCCAGCGGCTCGCGGAGCTTCCGCGAGCATTCCTCGAACACGCTGCGGATACAGGCTGCCAGCGCGTCCTGGTCGGCGATCTGGCTGCGGTGCCATCCGCGGGACAGCGCCGATGCGTGAGTCCGGTAGTGGACGAAGCCGTCCTCCACGGACACGACCACCAGACGGATCCAGTTGCTTCCTGCATCCAGTCCGGCGGCGTATTCAATTCGCTTGGCCACGGCTCAGCGCTTTTCCTCCGCGGGGGCTTCCACCAGTGTAATCCGGCCCTCCGTCGTCAGATCGAGAACGGCGCGGTGGGAAAGGCGGTCCTCGATGCTGTCGCGGTGGGCGAGGAACACGTTGAGCCGGTCAAGGAACTTCTCGTTGCCCAACGCGAGAATGACCAGCCACTTCGGCGTCTGGTAGGCGATGCGGACGTTTTCCGGGTCGGTCACGTCCACTTCGGGGATGTTGGCCGCCGCCGGCGCCAGCTCCTCGAGCACGCGCTGCATGAGCCGGACGAGTTTCCTGCGGTGTTCGACGTCCTGTTCCGGCCGCACGCCGAGCAGCAGCGGCAGGGGCCGGGTGACGGCGCCCTGCATGGGAAGAATGACGCCGTCGGCGTCGATCAGCATCGGGCGCATGCGGAGCGGCTCGCCGAAGCTGCCCGAGATGCCGGCGGGCGCCTGAATGATGGCCACCGGCTCGCGCTCGGTGATGCGGACGTAAATCCGGTTGGGCCAGATGCGCCGCACGGCGGCGTCGCGAACCCAGTCGAGGCGCAGCAGCTCGGCGCGCCGCCGCTCGAGATCGATCTCTGCCAGGCTGCGCCCGCGGTCCGCCTCGAACACCTTGAGCACCGCCGAACGCGGCACGTGGCGGGCGCCCTCGACGAGGATGCCGCCGCCGGCGCGGTCCTCTTCCGGAAGGCGGAAGCGCGGGTCGCGCGCGAGGAACCGGTCCCATTCGAACACGAAGAAGGCCGCGCCGGCCACGGCGAGCAAAACCGCCAGGCTCCAGCCCGCCGCCAGGAGAAGCTTCCGCAGGGTTTGCGGCGGCGGGCCCGGGTCAGCCGATTCCTTCTGCTTTTTGCGAGCCATGGTTGGACTCCTCAAGGATCGCCAGCAGCGCCGGGCCGGCCGTGGTCACGTCGCCGGCGCCCAGCGTGACCAGCAGGTCCCCCTCGCGCAGCTCCGCCGCGGCGGCCCGGACGGCCTCGTCCAGGCTGCCGGCGTAACGGCAGCCTTTGTGGCCCGCCGCGGCGATGGCCGCCGCCAGGGACTGCGCGTCCACGCCCGGCAGGGGCGGCTCGGAGGCGGCGTAAATGTCGGTGACCCAGACGAGGTCCGCGTCGCCGAAAGCATGCGCGAACTCGTCGAACAGCAGGCGCGTGCGCGAGTAGCGGTGCGGCTGGAACAGCACGGCCAGCCGCTTCGGCGCGCGCAGCCGCAGCGCGGCCAGCGTCGCGCGGATCTCGGCCGGGTGATGGCCGTAGTCGTCGATGACTTCCACGCCCGCGGCCCTGCCCTTGAACTCCATGCGGCGGCCCGCGCCCGTATACGCCGCCAGCCCGCGGCGGATCGTGTCCGCATCGAGGCCAAGGTGAAGCAGGACGGCCGCGCACGCGGCGGCATTCAGCACGTTGTGCGCGCCGGGCGCGGGCAGGGCGAATTCTCCCAGATCCTTGCCGTCGAAGGCGAGCCGGAAGCGGCTTCCCGCGCCGGACAGGCGCGGATCCAGAATGCGCAGGCGCGCATCGGGAGACTGGCCGTAGGTCACGGCCCTGCGCCGCAACTCCGGCAGCAGCCCGGGCGCGTGCGCATCGTCGGCGCAAAGAGCGACCGCGCCGCTGATCGAGACGCGGTTGGCGAAGCGCAGAAAGGCGCCGCGCGCGGCCTCGAACGTTTTCCAGTAATCGAGGTGCTCGCGGTCGATGTTGGTGATCACCGCGCACTCGGGCGCGAGCTCGAGGAAGCTGCCGTCGCTTTCGTCGGTTTCGGCGATGAACAGCTCGCCGCCGAGCCGCGCGTTCCAGCCGTCGAGGAACGGCGCCAGCGTGCCGACGTACACCGTCGGGTTCAGCCCCGCCTCGAGGGCGCAGCAGGCGAGCATCGACGCCGTGGTGGTCTTGCCGTGGCTGCCGGCGACGGCGACGCCCCGCGAGCCGCGCATCAGCTCCGCCAGCAGCTCGCCGCGGGTCGCCACCGGCAGGCCGCGGCGGCGCGCTTCGGCCACTTCCGGGTTGTCCGGCCGCACCGCCGAGCTCGCCACCAGGGCGCGGGCCGCGGCGGGGACGTTTTCGGCCGCGTGGCCGGCGGCGATGCGGATCCCGAGCGATTCCAGACGCCGCGTGAGCGGCGTCGAACGCAGGTCCGACCCGGAGACCTCGCAGCCGAGCGCGCGGCACAGCAGCGCCAGGCCGCTCATGCCGATGCCGCCGATGCCGGTGAAATGCAGAGGTTGGGGCCGGAAAAACATATTGCCTCTTTATTGTTCAGGGCGCCGGCGGCCCTGTCAACGCGCCCGCCTGCGCCGGGGCGGGCCGGCGGGCGGCTTCCAGCAGCGCTTCGGCGGCGCGCCGCGCAGCGCCCGGCCGCGCCAGGGCGCGGGCCGCGCGGCTCATCCGTTCCAGCTCTGCGGGCCGGGAGGCGAGCTGCGCCACGGCCTCGTACAGCGACCGCCCGTCGAGCCGGTCCTCCGGCAGCAGCACGGCGGCGCCGGCGCGGCGCATCGCCTCGGCGTTGTGGAACTGGTGGTTGTCGGCGGCGTAGGGGAAGGGGACGAGAATGGACGGCATGCCCGCAGCGGCCAGCTCGGCCACCGCGCCCGCGCCCGCCCGGCTCACCACCAGATGAGCCTGCGCGTAGGCCGAGGGCATGTCGTCGAGGAAGCCGGCGACGCGCGCCTCCGCGCCGGAAGCGGCGAACAGCGGCTCGAGCGCCGGCGCCTCCGCCTCGCCCGCCTGGAGCGTGATCTCCGCCGGGAACGGGGCGGAGCGGAAATGGGGGAGGCTGTCCAGCACGGCGCGGTTCAACGCCCGCGAGCCGCGGCTGCCGCCGACGACGAGCACGCGCAGCCGGTCCCCGGGCGGCTGCCAGCGGATGCGGAAGAACGCCTCCCGCACCGGCAGCCCGCACAGTTCCGCGCGCCCCGGAGGGAACCATCGCATGGCCTGCTCAAAGCTGACCAGCGCCCTGACGGCAAATCGGGCCAGGCGGCGGTTCACCAGGCCGGGCATCGCGTTGGGTTCCATGATCACCAGGGGCGCGCGCGCGAGAACCGCCGCCGCCGCCGGCGCCGCCGCCACGTATCCTCCCAGCGAAAACACGGCCCCGGGGCGAAGCTGCCGCATCAGCCGCAGGCAGCGCCACAGGGCGGGCGGCAGCGCCGCCAGCGCCCGCAGCTTGCCGGCGGCGCCCGTGCGCTGGAAGCCGGCAGCCTCGATCCATTCCAGCGGGAAGCCGGCGCGCGGCGCCAGCCGGCTCTCGATGCCTGTGCGCGTGCCGATGAACAGGCAGGAGTGGCCGAGCGCCCGCAGCTCTTCCGCCACGGCGAGCAGCGGCATGACGTGCCCGCCCGTCCCTCCGCCGGCCATCACGAACAGCAAGCGCACCTCCTTACTGCGACGGCGCGCGTTCGGCCGCGCTCATCAGCAGGCCCATCGTGACCAGGGTCCCGATGAGCGCGCTGCCGCCGTAGCTGACCAGCGGCAGCGGGATGCCCTTCGTGGGCAGGGCGTCCAGCGCCACCAGCATGTTCGCCAGCGCCTGGCTCACCACCAGGGTGGTGGCCCCCAGCGCCAGGTACCGCCCGAACGGCTCCTGCATGCGCATCGCCGCCGACCAGCCGCGCCAGAAGATGACCAGATACAGGAAGAGCACGAAAGAGCAGCCCGCCAGGCCCGTCTCCTGGCCGATGATGCCGAAAATGAAATCGGTGTGCGGTTCCGGCAGGAACCCGAGCTTCTGGGTCGAATTGCCAAGCCCCGCGCCGGCGAGCCCGCCGCTGCCGATGGCGATCCGCGACTGAAGCGCCTGATACGTCGCGTCCCTCGCCGCGCTGGTCGACGCCAGGCGCACCGCCAGCCATTGCAGCGAAGGCGTCTGCCGGATCTTCTGCTCGGTGAGGCCGAAATAGGAAGTCAACCGCAGAATGCGGTACGGCTTCTGGATGACCAGCGCGGCCATCACCAGCACCGTGCAGCACAAAGCCACCAAGAAATGTTTTTTCTCGATGCCCGCCACGAAGTACACCGCAAGCGCAGGAGTCAGCACCACGAGCGCCGTGCCGAGGTCGCCGATGGCGATGAGCAGGGTGGTGGCGCCGACCACGAGCAGCGTGGGCACGATCGAAAACCGGCTGTTGATGTCCCGCCCCCGGGAGGCCACGAACCACGCCAGATACAGCACGATGACCGGCTTGGCGAACTCGCTCGGCTGGACATTCAGGGCGCCGAGGCGGATCCAGCGGTGGGCCCGGCCGTCCGCCACGATGGCGGCGCCAAGCAGGATCCAGACGAGGCACAGCGGCACCAGCACGGCGCCGCCATTGCGGAAGCGCCGGTAGTCGAGGAACTTCAGCAACAGCATCAGCACCAGGCCGATGAACGCGGCAAAAAGCTGGCGGGCGGTGTTCGCCCAGAACAGCCCGTTGCCATAGACGCCTGCGTTGACCGAGGAGGCGCTGAACACCATCACGAGGCCGATGCCGACCAGGGCGAGCGTGGCCGAAAGCAGCCACCAGTCCGTGCGTGCGCGAATCGTGTTCATTGGCGCGGCTCCAGAGAGCGGACGATGGATTTGAACACCCGGCCCCGCTCCTCGTAGGAGGAGAACTGGTCGAAACTCGCGCATGCCGGGGCCAGCAGCACCGTGTCGCCCGGCTGCGCCCCGCGCCAGGCGGTTTCCACCGCGGTGCGCAAGTCGCCGCACGGGATCAAAGGCGCGGCGCCTTCCAGATGCGAGGCGATCAGCGGCGCGGCGGCGCCGATCAGCAGCACGGCGCGCGCCCGCGCGGCGAGCAGCTCGCGCAGCTCGCGGTAGTCGCTGCCCTTGTCCTTGCCGCCGAGAATCACCCAGAGGTTGCCGTCGAAGGATTCCAGCGCCTTGCGCGTGGCGTCGACGCTGGTCGCCTTCGAATCGTTGTAGAAACGCACGCCGCCGAGCTCGCGCACGAACTCGAGGCGGTGCTCGACGCCCTCGAATGTCTCCACGCCGCGGCGGATCGCCTCCGCCGGCGCGCCGGCCAGCCGCGCGCAGCAGGCTGCGGCCAGGACGTTCTCCACGTTGTGCCGCCCGCGCAGCGGAATGGCGGAGGCCGGCATGAACGGCTCGCCGTCGGCCCAGAGCTGGCCGTCCTGCATCCAGACGCCCGGCGGGCGCGGCCCGCCGGCGCAGAACCACCGCACCTGTCCGCGGGCCTGCGCGGCCAGCGCGGCGCTGGCCGGGTTTTCGGCATTGAGCACGGCGAAATCCTCCGGCTGCTGGCCGGCGAGAATGCGCGCCTTGGCCGCGGCGTAGCGCTCGAAGGCGTGGTGGCGGTCCAGATGGTTTTGCGTGATGTTGAGCACGGCGGCGATCCGCACGCGCAGCGTGCGCGTCGTTTCCAGCTGGAAGCTGGACAGCTCGAGCACGTTCCACTGGCCGGCGCGCGAGCTCTCCACCATCGCCGCCACCGGGCGGCCGATGTTGCCTCCCACCTGGCACGGGATGTCCGCGGCGCGCAGCAGATGGCCGGCCAACGCCGTCGTGGTGGTCTTTCCGTTCGTCCCGGTGATGCCCATCACCGGGCCTTGCAGGAACCAGGAGGCGGCCTCCACGTCGCCGACGACGAGCACGCCGCGCCGCTCCGCCTCGGCCCATAGCGGCAGATCCGCCGGCACGCCCGGGCTCAGCACGGCGATGTCGCAGCCGGCCAGCGCCTCCTCCGACTGCGGGACGAAGGGAAAATCGAACGCGGGCAGCTGCTCGCGCGGCTTCACGTCGGAAGCGCGCACCTCGGCCCCGCGCCGGCGCAGCAGCTCCGCCACGGCGAGGCCGGAGCTCGCCATGCCGAACACCGTGATGCGCTTGCCGCGGACCTCCATGGCTACCTCAGCTTCAGCGTCGTCAGCGCGAACAGCGCCATCACCAGCCCCGCGATCCAGAACCGCACCACCACCTTGGTCTCGTCCCAGCCGAGCTTTTCGAAATGGTGGTGCAGCGGCGACATCAGGAACACGCGCTTGCCGCGCGCCTTGTAGCTCGCCACCTGGATCATCACGCTCAGCGACTCGATGACGTAGACGCCGCCAATGAACAAAAGCAGCAATTCCTGTTTGATCAGCACCGCCACCACGCCGAGGCTGCCGCCCAGGGCGAGCGAGCCGACGTCCCCCATGAAGATCTCCGCCGGGTGCGCGTTGTACCACAGGAAGCCCAGCACCGCGCCGGTCAGCGACCCGCAGAAAATGGTCAGCTCGCTCGCGCCCGGCAGGCGGGCCAGCTCCAGGTAGCGCGCGAATTGCGCGTGGCCGCTCACGTAGCAGAGCACCGTCATGGCGCCGCCGGCGATGATCATCAGCCCGGCGGCGAGCCCGTCCAGCCCGTCGGTCAGGTTCACCGCGTTCGACGAGCCCACGATCACCAGCAGAAGGAAGAAGAAAAACGGCAGGAACGCCAGCGGGTAGGTCCACGGGCTGGCGAGCCAGGAATCGATCAGCAGATCAGGCCGGAAATTCTTGAAGAAGGGCACGTTCATCGCCGTCGAATAGAGTCCGCGGCGGTGCAGCTCGAGCAGCCAGAAGCCGAGCACGAGCATCATGGCGATCTGCAACAGGAGCTTCTGCCGCCCGGTGAGGCCGAGGTTCCGCCCGCGGCGGATCTTCAGGTAGTCGTCGGCGAAACCGATGGCGGCGTAGCCGGCAAGCGAGAACATCGCCACCCACACGTACGGGTTGGCCAGATGCGTGAACAGCAAGGTTGGCAGCAGCGCGCCGAAGACGATGAGCAGGCCGCCCATGCTGGGCGTCCCCGCCTTCTTGTGGTGGGATTCCGGCCCGTCCTCGCGGATCGGCTGGCCGACCTCCAGCTCGCGCATCTTGCGGATGAACCACGGCCCGAGCGCAACCACGATGGCGAAGGCGAGCAGGCTGGCGGCGAAAGTGCGGAAGGTGACGTAGCCGAACACGCGGAACGGCGAAAAGCGCGGGAACAGCAGCTCGTAAAACAGCCAGTAAAACATTTTTACTCTTCGAAAAACGCCTCCAGCGCCCGCTCCATGCGGACCCCGCGCGAACCCTTCACCAGCACCGCGTCGCCGGGCCGGGCCTCGCCCTTCAGAAAGCGGCCCGCTTCGCGTGGGTCCTCGAAAAAGACCGCCGAGGCCCGCGGCAGGCCCGCCGCCACGGCTTCCTCCACCAGATGCCGAGCCGCGCCGCGCACGCCGACGAGCAGGTCCACGCCGCGCCTGGCCGCGTGGCGGCCGACCTCCCGGTGCAACTGCTCGCTCCAGGCGCCCAGCTCGAGCATTTCGCCGAGAGCGGCGATGCGGCGGCGCGCGGGCGTTTCCGCCAGCAGGTCGAGCATCATCATCGCCGCTTCGGGATTCGAGTTGTAGCAGTCATTCCAGATGAGGACGCCGTTGCGCTCGATCCGCTCGAGCCGCATGGGAACTGTCGTCAGGCGGGCGACCGTCTCCTTCAATTCTCCCAGATCCCAGCCGAGCGCGCGAGCCACCGCGAGCGCCGCCAGCGCCGACATCAGCCCGGCCCGGCCGGCCACGGGGCAGAAAAAAGAGCCCACGTCCGGGACCTCGAAGCTCACCCCCTCGGCGAGGTAGGCGACCTTCGAAGCCCGGACGTGGGGTGCCTCGGAAGGAACAAAGAAGGAGGAACCGAAGAAAATCTTGCGGCCCGCGAAGGCCGCGGCCATGGCGCGCACGCGCTCGTCGTCGCCGTTCAGCACGGCGGCGCCGTCTTCCGGCAGCGACTCGACCAGCTCATGCTTGGCGGCGGCGATGGCGTCGATCGAGCCCAGGTTCTCGATGTGGGCCGTGCCGACGTTGGTCACCACGCCGATCTGCGGCCGCGCGATTTCCGCCAGGCGGCGGATCTCGCCCGCGTGGTTCATGCCGATTTCGACCGCAGCCGCCTCGGCGCCGTCCGGCAGGTTGAGGATGGTCAGCGGGACGCCGATGTGGTTGTTGTAGTTGCCCTGCGTCTTGCCCGTGCGAAGCCGCGTGGCGAGCACCGCGGCCACCGCTTCCTTGGTGGTCGTCTTGCCGGCGCTGCCGGTGATGCCGACCACCAGCCCGGGCCAGCGCCGCCGCGCTTCCGCCGCCGTCTCTTGCAGCCAGGCGAGCGTGGACGGAACCACCTCCACAGGGCCAGGCGCCTCCACGGGCCGCTCGGCCACGGCGGCCGCGGCCCCTTTTTCAAAGGCTGCCGCGATATAGTCGTGCCCGTCGTGGTTCGGCCCTCTCAGGGCGACGAACACGGCGCCCGGCTCGAGCGTGCGCGTATCCACGCTCGTCGAAGTGCAGCGGCGGCCGGCGACGGTGATCGTCATGGCGCCTGCTCCCGCGCCGCCGCGTAGCCGAAGCTCTCCAGCACGCGCCGGGCCGCTTCGCGGTCATCGAAAGGGATGGTTCTGTCAGCCAGCACCTGGCAGGTCTCGTGGCCTTTGCCGGCGATGAGCACGATGTCGCCCGCCGAGGCCTGTCCGATGGCCAGCCGGATGGCGCTTTCGCGGTCGGGCTCGACGCGGTGCGGCGTGTCGTGCCGGCGCACGCCGACCAGGATGTCGTTGATGATGTCGAGCGGATTCTCGCTGCGCGGGTTGTCGCTGGTCACCACGACGAAGTCGCTCAGCCGCGCCGCGGTTTCCCCCATGCGCGGCCGCTTGGACTTGTCGCGGTCGCCGCCGCAGCCGAACACGGTGATGACGCGCCGCGGGGCGAGCGCGCGCGCCGCCTCGATCAGGTTCTTCAGCGCATCCTCGGTGTGCGCGTAATCCACCACCACCAGAAACGGCTGCCCCTGGTCGACGCGCTCGAACCGCCCCGGCACGGCCGGGCAGGCCGCGAGGCCGGCGGCTGCCGCATCGGCGTCCAGCCCGAGCGCCAGTCCGGCGGCGAAGGCGGCGGTCAGGTTGCCCACGTTGAACAGCCCGCACAGCGGCGAAACGATCCGGCTGCGTCCCTGCGGGTGTTCAATGTCAAACCGCAACCCGCGGAAGTCCGCTTCCACGTTCACGGCGCGGAAGCGGGCGCCGCGCCCGGTCCCGTACGTCCAGCGCTCGGTTGGCGGCGTGGTCTCGATCCGCGCCGACCAGGGATCATCGGCGTTCAGAATGGCGAAGGCCGGAGGCGGGCCGCCGGCGCCTGTGAACAAGCGCTGCTTGGCGGCGAAATAGTTTTCCATCGTGCCGTGAAAGTCCAGATGGTCCTGCGTCAGGTTGGTGAAGACCGCCGTGTGGAAGCGCAGGCCGTAGACGCGCTCGAGCGCGAGCGCGTGGGAGGAGACTTCGAAGATGAAGTCCGTGCCGCCGGCGCGGCGCACCTCGTCCATCATCCGCACGAGGTCGAGCGACTCGGGCGTCGTGTTCACCGCGGTCTGTTCCCGCGCGCCGAGCCGGTACAGCACCGTGCCCGCCATGCCGGTCAGGCGCCCTGCGTGGCGCAGCATGGCGTCGATGGCGAACACCGTGGTGGTCTTGCCGTTGGTCCCCGTGACGCCCGTCAGGCGCAGGGCATCGTCGGGAAAGCCGTACAGGCGGCGGCTCATCACGGCCAGCGAACGCCGGCCGCGCGCCACCTCGATCCACGGGGCGGGGAAATCGTCCGGGGCGGGCAGTTCGCTGAACACCGCCACCGCCCCGCGCGCGAGCGCATCGCGGGCGAACAGCGCGCCGCTGGTCCGGCTGCCGGGGAAAGCGAAGAAGCCCCAGCCGGGCCGGACGCGGCGGCTGTCATAGTCCAGCCCCTCGATCTCCAGCTCCAGCCAGGGCCCGGGAACAGGCCGGGCCAGTTCGATGCCTTCGAGCAGCAGGGCGAGTTTCATGGCGCAACCCCGAACCGGATCCGGACCGGCACGCCCGGCGGCAGGATGGCGCCCGGCGCGGGCGCCTGGGCGCGCGCCAGGCCGCGGCCGAGGGTTTCCACGGGCATCCCCAATGCAGCGGCCTCCCGCAGCACCGCCGCCAGCGGCTTGCCGCGAAAGTCCGGCACTCGCGGGCCGACCAGCGCGGGCAGCGCCGCCGCCGGCTCTTCCGCCGGGGACGCCGGAATTTCCGCCAGCAGGACGGTGCTCGAGGAGACTTCCGGCGCCGGCGCCCGTTCTTCTTCCGGCGCCGGCTGCCCCGCTGTCTCCGGGCGGTCCATGGGAACCTGAAGCACGCGCAACGCCGTTTCGGCCACCTTGCGGAAGACCGGCGCGGCCGCGGCGCCGCCCAGCAGCGGGGTCCGGTTCAGCGTCACCACCACGACGATGCGCGGGTTGGCGACCGGCGCAAAGCCCACGAACGAGGAATTATGCCGGTTCAGCCACCGGCCGTTTTCGAAAATCTGGGCCGAACCGGTTTTCCCGCCTGCGGAATATCCTGGAATTGCGGCCGCTTTTCCGGTCCCTTCCAGGACAACCCGCTCCATGATGCGGCGAATTGTAAACGCGGTTTCCGCCCGCAGCACGCGCTTCGGGGGTTCGATTTCCAGCGGCAGCGGAATTTCCCGCCCGTCCGGCGCGGGCCGGCTCCTGCGCGTCACCAGGTGGGGGCGGACCAGCATCCCGCCGTTGGCGATGATGGAAACCGCGCGCGCCAGCTGCACGGCCGTGGCGCTGACTTCGTGGCCGAAGGCGATATATTCGTGCGAGCTGGGCGTCCAGCAATTGCGGTCCCTCGAGTCCCGGCACGCCTGCGGCCGCAAAATTCCCGGGGATTCCGCCGGTAATTCAATGCCTGTTTTGTCCCCGATGCCGAATTTTTTCAGATATTCATACAACCGGACCGGGCCGGCGGCGAGGCTGATTTTCGCCACCCCGATGTTGCTGCTCTTGACGAGGACCTGGCTCACGTCGAGGCTGCCGTAGCGGTGCACGTCGTGGATGGGCCGCCGCCCGGGGCGGGGAAACACGCCGTTTTCGCAGTAGATGACGGACTCCGGCCGGAACAGCCCGGTGTCGATCCCCATCGTGACCGTGATCATTTTCATCACCGAGCCGGGCTCGCAGGGGATCTGCACGGCGATGTTCGAGTGGCGCGCGGCCGCCTCCTCGCGGGTCGGCGTCTCCCGCCGCGGGTCGAACGAAGGGTAATTGGCCAAAGCCAGGATCTCGCCGTTGGCCGGGTCCATCACCACCACCGTGCCGCTTTCGGCGCGGGAGGCCTGGATCCCCTCGAGCAGGAAGCGCTCGGCGTCGTACTGGATGACGCGGTCGACCGACAGCGTGAGGTTCACGCCGGGCACGCTCTCTTCCCGGAACCAGCTCGAGAAGCTGTCCTGCCGCGCGCCCGCGCGCACCTCGAGCTTGCCCGGGGTCCCGGCCAGCTCGTCATTGAGCTTCTGTTCGATGCCGGCGTTGCCTTTGCCCTCGGCGTCGATCGCCCCCACCACGTGCGCGCCAATGGCGCCGTTGGGGTAGTCCCTGCGCGCGTCCGGGACGAAATGGATCGGGAAGGTGCGCTGCAACAGCCGCAGCCGCTCGCGCGCGTCCTCCGTCAGATGCCGCGCGAGCCGGTAGTAGCGGCGCGAGCCGCCCTCGTTCGACCTCCGCCGTTTCAGCTCCCGGGCGATTTCTGCCGGATCCATGCCCAGCGCCGGCCCGGTGACGCTCGCGAAAAAGTCCGGGTCGGCGATCTCTTCCGGGTTGACGATGGCGGATTCCGTGCGCACGCTGATCGCCAGGGGATAGCCGTCCCGCGCGAACACGGTCCCGCGCAGCGCCGGCACTTCGACGATGCGGACGTGCTGGTTCCGGGCGCGTTCGGCGTAATACTCGTGCTGGAAAACCTGGAGCGTGATGAGCCGCATCAGCACCAGCGCCGCGCCCCCGAAGACGATCACCGCCACCACCTGGGCGCGGCTGCGGGAAAAGCCGGCGTCCGCGCCCGCGCCCCGCGGCCGCCTGGCGCGCGCGCCGCCGGCCGCCCTTTCCACTCCGGCAAACCGCTTCCAGACACGCATGGCCTGCACTCCGGCTGCTTGTTCGGCGCGAGGCTAACGGCCAGCGCGGGAAGAGGCGACAGCCCCGGCCGGCGGCACGAAAACCAGCGCCTGCGGCGGCGGCGCGATGAAGTGCTTTTCGGCCGAATATTCGTCCAGCTTCGGCGGGCTGACCAGCTCGGCCTCCCGGCTGATGGCGATCCGCTGCCGGTTGAGCAGGGCATCCCGCTCCTGCTTGAGCTCCTCGATCCGGTGGCTGCAAAGCAGGACCACGCTGGAGGGCGCCAGCGCGGCGATCAGGCCGATCACCAGGGCCAGCGTAACAAGCGAGGCCGCCGCGCTCGAGGCCAACTCGTGGCGAGCCTCCAGACAGCGCACCCGCGTGTTGTCGATGGGTTTTAGATACAGAAAGATTTCTTCCCGCGGCAAAGCGCGAAGCCGCGCCTCGTGCAGCTCGCGGCGCCCCCGCGCCTCGGCCGCTTCCTTGCCCGCGGCAAACCAGTCCAGCAATGCGTCCAGGCTTTTCATGGCTCAATCCCTTCCGAAACATCCCCGCTGCCCGCCGGCTCCCCCGTTCGCTCCAGTGCCCGCAGTACGGCGCTGCGGCTTGCCGGATTGGCTCGTTTTTCCTCCTCGCCGGGCTTGACCACGTGCCGGGTCAGAATGCGGTACCCGCCTTGACGGGCGAGATCGCGGAAACGCTGCTTCACCTTGCGGTCGTCCAGCGAATGAAATGCGATCACCACGAAGCGGCCTCCCGGCGCCAGCCGCGCGGGCGCTTGCCGGAGCAGGGCGTCCAGCTGCCCGGGCTCGTCGTTGACGGCCATGCGCAGCGCCTGGAAGACCCGCGTCGCCGGGTGAATTTTTCCGGTCCGGGGCGCGACCGAAGCCACCACGCGCGCCAGTTGCGCCGTGTCGGCGATCGGCCGCGCCCGCACCAGGGCTCTGGCTATTCGTTCCGCTAGCTTCCTCCTTTCTTCGCCCATCTGCTCGATGATCCGGGCGATTTCCCGTTCCGGGTACTGGTTGACGATCGCGGCAGCGGTGAGGCTCTGCCGCTTGTCCATGCGCATGTCGAGCGGACCCGCCGCCTGGAGCGAAAAGCCGCGCTCCGGTGAGGTGAGCTGGTAGCGGCTCACGCCCAGGTCGGCCAAAATCCCGTCCACGCGCGCGAGGGAGAGAGAGTCGAGAGTAGAGGAAAACTCGGCAAAAGAGCTCTGGAGAAAGATGATTTTCCCGGCCAGAGGCGCACAGCGGCGGCGCGCCAGCTCGAGCGACTCCGCATCCCGGTCCAGCGCAATCACGCGGCCCGTTTCCAGCCGCTCGGCAATCGCCGCCGTGTGCCCGCCGAGGCCGGCCGTCGCGTCGACATACACGCCGCCGGGTCGGATCGCCAGGTACTCCAGCGATTCCCGCAGCAGGACAGGCGTATGCTCCATACCGGCTCACAGGTCGATCCCCATCGACGACAGCCGCTCGAGGTCCGATTCGAGGAAGCTCTGCGTCCGCGCCAGCTCCTCTTCAAACCGCGCCTGCGGGTAAATCGAAATGACATCCTCATAGAAGCGCAACTGCACGGGCTGGTCTTCCAGCCCCAGCTCCTTGCGCAACTGCTGCGGCAGCGTGATCCGCCCCTGCGGATCGATATCCACGTCGCCGCCGATGGCCTCGGCGCGGAAGGTGAACCGCTTCCTCAGCGCCGGATCCGTGATCATGGCCACGGTGCGTTCCCAGCTGCCGTTCGTGAAGATCCGCGCCAGGCCTCGGAACTCCGTCACAAAGAGATACTTGTCCGGCAGTTTCTCCAGATATTCCTGATACTTGGCCGGGAGCTTCAGGCGGCCGGACGAGTCGATTTTGCAGGGATGGAAGCCCAGTGGTGGCCGAAGGCGGGATGTCACAGTGGGCGGCTGGCTTTCCATTTTCGACCAATTCCGGCCAATTCGGCCCTTTCCGGGCCGTTGATTCGATCCTACGCCGACTGCGGTCGGGAATTCAAGAGAAATCCACAGGCACAATGCAATAAGTTCTTTATTCTCTGTTTCTTCGCCGCGACAATGGGGGCGCTTCTGCACCTGTACGGGCTTCTCTGCTACATTGACCCTTGTGTACCCGAGGCTGTATGACATCGACCCCGGGCCGGAGTCGCCCGAGCTGGTGCGGATGATCGTCGAGATCCCCAAGAACTCCGCCAACAAGATCGAGTACGACGGCAAGCTCGGCATTTTCCGGCTGGATCGCGCGCTGTACTCGCCCATGCATTACCCCGGCGACTACGGCTTCATCCCGGGCACGCTGGCCCAGGATGGCGACCCGCTGGACGTGCTGGCGCTGGTGAGCGAGCCGAGCTTCACAGGCTGCCTCATTGAAGTGCGGCCCATCGGGCTGCTTCGCATGGTGGACCGCGAAGAGATGGACGAGAAGGTGATCGCGGTGCCGACGCGGAACCCGCGCTTCGACGAGATTCACACGATCGACCAGGTGTTCCCGCACGTGCGGCGGGAGCTGGAGCACTTCTTCAGCATTTACAAGGAACTCGAAGGCCGCGTGGCCACGACGCAGGGATGGGGCGGCCCGCGCGAGGCGAGGCGCGCCATTCTGGATGCGCGCGAGCGCTACCTGGAGAAGAACCGCCTGTCAGAGCCGCACGGGGACGGCATCTGAGGCCTGGCGTCAGAGCGTCACCGTCCTGCCCCCGATGCGGACGTTTTCGGCGCGCACGCCTTCGGCGTGCTCGATCACGTTGCCGCCGGGCGCCTCGTCCACCTGCCAGTTTTTGAGCACGACGTCCCGCACCGGGCTCTTTTCAAAACCCCGGATGTAGACGCCGTACTTCGTCCTCCGGCAGCGGATGTTCTCCATCCGGATGCCGCGCACCACGGGCAGGTGCGGCCCCTGCGGCCCTTCCTCGTAGAAAAAATCGATGTGCAACAGCGCGTCGGCCACCTGTCCGGCTTCGATGTCCCGCATGGAGACGTGCTCGATGAGGCCGCCTCGCATGGCGTTGGTCTTGAGCCGCAGCACGCGGTCCAGGCGCGGGCTGTCCATGCGGCAGCGCTCGGCGTAGATGTGGCGCGCGCCGCCGGAGACCTCGCTCCCGATGGTGACGCCGCCGTGGCCGTCCTTCATCACACAATTCCGGATGAGAATGTTTTCGCTGGGCGCAGCCAGGCGCCGCCCGTCGGCGTTGCGCCCGCTCTTGATGGCGATGCAGTCGTCGCCGGTGTCGAACAGGCAGTCTTCGATCAGCACATCGCGCGAGCATTCCGGGTCGCAGCCGTCGTTGTTCGGACCGTGGCTGATCACCGTGACGCCGCGCACCGTCACGTTCGCGCACAGCACCGGGTGGATCTCCCACATCGGCGAGTTGCGGACGGTGACGCCTTCGACGAGCACGTTGTGGCAGCGGAGGAACTGGAGGAAGTTCGGCCGCAGAAACGCGCCTTCGCCGAAGCGCCGCTCCGCCGCCGGAACGCCCTCCTCGGCCATTTTCACCAGCCGTTCCCGCGCCGGGCCCTGGTGCGGGCCGCCCTTTGACCAGCCGCAGTCGGCGCGCCCTTTCCAGGGCCACCAGTGGTTGCAGTCGGCCTGCCCGTCCAGCACGCCCTTGCCGGTCACGGCGATGTCCTCCTGGCCGAGCGCGTAGACCAGCGCGGAGTAGTTCATGCACTCCATGCCTTCCCAGAACGCGGGCACGAGCGGCAGATAGCGCTTCGGGTCGGTGGAAAACAGCAGCCGCGCGCCCTCGGCGAGGTGGAGATTCACGCGCGAACGCAGGTGGATGGGCCCGGTGAGCCAGCGCCCCTCCGGCACAACCACGCGCCCGCCGCCGGCCTCGTGGCAAGCGCGAATGGCGGCGGCGATGGCTGCCGTGCAGTCTTTTTCTCCGTCGCCGCGCGCGCCGAACTTCCTGATGTCGAAATCGCGATCCGGAAACTGCGGCGGGCGGATGCGCTCCAGGATCTCCTCCGCTCTGCGCCACGCGCCGTCGATGCTCGCCGCAGCCGGGGCCGCGGCCGGCGCCAGCCTGCGAACCGCCGCCGCTGCAACCAGCGCCCTGCGGCTGATGCAATGATCCGCTTTCCGCATGTCCCTTCCCTTGTAAACCAGGCGGCGTTTTCATTACAAGCCCGCCGCTGTTCGTACCGAAGCGGACCCGTCCTCCGAGACCACGACTGCCGGCTCGCGTTGCCAGTACAAACCGGCCCGCCGGCCTATTTGCGAATTCGCAGCGCTGTCCAACACTGACGGTGAAGGCCGTGCACCTTCGCCCTGTGTTGGCCGGCGGAAGCAGCCGGGGCAGCAGCGGGCGGACGTGGACGGCTTTCAGGAGGAGAGCAAACCATGCGGAAAACGATCCTGGCCCTCGCGCCAATTGCCTGGCTGGCGGCCTCTCTGCCCGCCAGCGCGGCCGTGATCACCATCAACGCAGGCGCGTTCATCAACGGCCTGAACAACCAAACCATCAACGACATCACCTGGACCTCGTCCCCGGGCAATTTTCAGAAGAAGACCGTGGCAGGCTGGACCGGCGTCGGCGTTTCCGGCGGCACGGCAGGGGAAATCGACATCCAGGAATTTCTGACCGGAACCATCAGCCCTGGCCTGACCTTCCAGGTGCCGTCGTTCACGCTCGGCTTTCTGTTCGACGGACCCGAATTCGGCGACGTGCAGGAAGTGGCGCGCGTCCGTATCTGGCGTCTCGGCAATCCTTCCCCGTTCGTTTACACCCTGACGAACACCTATGAGGCGATCCCGCCGGGGCCGGACACGGCGGTGTGGAGCGGCGCGGGCGCCACTGTCACCAATCTCTCTGTGTCGACGAGCAGTGGCGGCGGCGTCTGGCAGATCACCAACCCCTTCGGACCGGTCAATGACATCGTGAAGATCGAGTTCACGGCGCTTCCGGGCGCGTGCGGCAACGGCAATTGCAACAACCAGTCCGACTTCTCGCTGGTGCAGCTGCAATATGAGCCGGTTCCCGAGCCGGGCACCTACGCCATGCTCGGCTTCGGTTTGATCGGCCTCGGGCTGCTGGCCCGCCGCCGCAAAGCATAAGCCCCGTCCCGGCGCGCCATCCTGAGCCGACAAGGGCCTGCCTGCGGGAAGGCCCTTTCGCTTTTCTGCGGTACGTCACTGCGCCAGCAGCGGCAGAGGCGCCGGCGGCTCCTCGGCCAGCGGCAGCAGCGACGGCGAGGCCGGGTCATGCGCGCGGTAGCGCGCCAGCGCCACGCGCCGGTGCCGCACCGCGTAGCAATACAGGCACCCGTGCGGGCAGGTGTCGTATTCGCCGATGTCGCGCGACTCGTGACAGGCGCAGCCCGGGCGGTTGCCCTTCAGCGGCGCCTCCAGCGGCTCGCCGCTGATGCGCGCCAGCCGGCGCACATCGACGCATCGCGCCTCTTCCGCCCCGGGCGCCAGATATTCGGGCTGCGAACAAACCGTCAGCCGCATGCCGTGCCGCCGCGCCAGCAGCGCGAGCCGCTCGGCCAGTTCGCGCTTGGCATCGTCCGGCGCGTCGGTCCACGTGAAGCCGTGCCGGCGCGCCGCAGCGTCCAGGTTGCGCCGCGACTTGGCATAGATCTGCGCAAAGCTGATCACCACCTCGTCAACCGCGCCCTCGAGCGCGGCTGCAAGCCGTGCGAAGTTCTGCTCGTGAAATTCCGTCGGCGTCAGCGAGGTGAACAGCACCGGGTCGTACCGCCACACCGGGCACAGCGGGTGCACCTCCCGCGCCAGCCGGTGCATCTGCGCCACGGCCTTTTCGGCCGGGATCACCGCCGGCTCGATCTGGCGCGGGTAGTCGGTGATCGTGAACTGCACCACGAACGGGCGGCCGAAGGCGCGCAGCCTGTCCAGGCGTTCGAGCAGCGGCCCGAAATTGCGCGTCCAGAAGACGAACCCGGTGACGCGCTGCGGACGCAGATCCACGCGGTACATTTGCGCCGAGTATGGGTTGCGCACCAGCGCGAAGCCTTCGTCGAGCCGCCGCAGGAACCACTCGGCGTAGAATGCGGGGATGTCGGTGCGGTAGCTGGCGGAAACGATCACGCGAACCCCTGTCCTGAGTATCGCGCCGCTCAGGCGCCGCGGAATGCGGCCGCCAGCTTGCGCCAGGTCTCGCGCAGGTCTTCGGGCATGACGCGCGTTTCGGCGATGGTGGTCATGAAGTTGGCGTCGCCGGTCCAGCGCGGCAGGACGTGCATGTGCAGGTGGCCGGCGATGCCGGCGCCGGCGCATTCGCCCAGATTCATGCCGAGATTGAAGCCCTGCGGGCGGTAGACTTGCCGGAGGCAGCGCACCGCCAGGCGGGTGAGCTGCATCAGTTCGGCGGCCTCGTCTTCCGTGAGGTCCTCGAGCTGCGCCACGTGGCGGTAGGGCGTGATCATCAGGTGCCCGGTGGTGTAGGGGAACAGGTTGAGCAGCGCGTAGTTGAGCCGGCCGCGGTGCAGGATGAGATTTTCCTCGTCGCGGTCCTCGCGCGCCTTGGCGCAGAAGATGCACTCGCCGCCGGGCGAGACGGTGCTCACGTAATGGTATCGCCAGGGGCTCCAGAGCCGGTCCATGAAAAAGCGGCAGCGGCCGGCTCAGGCGGAAGGAGCCGCCGGCGGCTGCGTGTCCTGGTTGACGAGGTCCTTGAGTTCCTTGCTCGGCTTGAAGTAGGGAATGCGCTTGGCGGGGACATCGACGCGCGCGCCGGTTTTCGGGTTGCGGCCGATGCGCGCCTTGCGCTGGCGGGTGCGGAAGCTGCCGAAGCCGCGGATCTCGATCTTGTCGCCTTCGCGCAGGGCGCGGACGACGCTGTCGAAGATGGCCTCGACAATCACCTCCGACTCTTTTCGCGTGAACTCGCAGACGCGGGAAATTTCCTCGATCAGGTCAGCTTTCGTCATCTTGTTTCCGTTCCTCTCGAGATGGCTCGCCGGTGGAAGGTTCTTCCTGCGCGCCGGGCCGGGGGCCGTGCAGCGCTTCTTCGATGTGTTGCGTCGCCTCGGCCGCCTGGCGCTGGTAGTCGCCCAGCCGTTCCAGCTCCTGCGCGGCCTCGGCGGTGACCACGGACAGGCCGATGCGCTTCTCGGCCTCGTTGAGCTTCAGGATGCGGAAGGTCATCTCCTGCCCGATGGGCAGGGGCGGCGACTGTTTCCGCATCTCCGGCGGGATTTCCGAGTTGTGGCACAGGCCCTCGACGCCGGGCGCCAGCTCCACGAAGACGCCGAAGCTGGCCGCGCGCGTCGGCTTGCCCTTGACGATGTCGCCCACGGCGTGCTGTTGGAAGAAGGTCTCCCAGGCGTCGGGCTGGAGCTGCTTGATGCCGAGCGACAGGCGGCGGTTGGGCGCGTCGATGCTGAGAATCACCGCCTGCACGGTCTGGCCCTTTTTGAGCACTTCGGACGGGTGCTGGATGCGCTTCGTCCAGCTCAGGTCGCTGACGTGCACCAGGCCGTCGATGCCTTCCTCGATCTCGACGAACGCGCCGAAATCGGCCAGCTTGCGCACGCGGCCCTCGACCACGCTGCCCACCGCATAGCGCTGTTCGACCGTGGTCCACGGGTCGGGCTCGAGCTGCTTGATGCCGAGCGAAATGCGCCGCTCGCGGGGCTTGACGTCCAGCACCACGCTCTCCACGTTGTCGCCCACCTTGACGACCTTCGACGGGTGCTTCATGCGCCGGCTCCACGTCATTTCGGAGATGTGGATCAGGCCCTCGACGCCCGGCTCCAGCTCGACGAAGGCGCCGTAGTCGGTGACGCTGACCACCCGGCCGATGACGCGCATCCCGGGCCGGTAGCGCTCGCCCACCGTTTCCCAGGGGTCGGGAAGGACCTGCTTCAGCCCGAGCGAGATGCGCTCCTTCTCGCGGTCGAACTTGAGCACCTTGACGGTGATCTCCTGGCCGACCTGCAACACGTCCTGCGGGTGCGCCACGCGGCCGTAAGAAATGTCGGAGACGTGCAGCAGGCCGTCGATGCCGCCAAGGTCGATGAACGCGCCGTACTCGGTGAGGTTCTTCACCACGCCGGTGACCAGGTCGCCTTCCTTGAGGTGGTCGAGCAGCGCCGCCTTGCGCGCCTGGATTTCCTCCTCGAGCGCCGCCTTGCGGGAGACGACGATGTTGTTGCGGCGGCGGTTCAGCTTGAGCACCTTCACCGCGATGTCCATGCCGATGTAGGCGTCCAGGTTGTGGACCGGCCGCAGGTCGACCTGCGTGGACGGCATGAACGCCGGCAGGCCCACGTCGACGCTCAGCCCGCCCTTGACGCGGCCCATCACGCGGCCGCTGACGATGAGCCCTTCGCGGTAGGCCTTGTCGAGCGTCTCCCAGGCGCGGATGCGGCTGGCGCGCTCATGCGAGAGGAGAATGTAGCCTTCCATCTCGCCGCGGCGGTCCAGCATCACTTCGATCGAATCGCCCGGCTGGTAGGAGACCGTGCCGTCCGGCGCAGCCACCTGCTCGATCGGCACGAACCCTTCCTGCTTCAGCCCCACGTCGACGATGAGCCCCTGGGGCGTGACGGCGAGCACATGGCCCATCATCACCTCGCCTTCCGCGGGTGGCGACAGATGGCTGTAGTCGTCCAGCAGTTGTTCGTAATTCTCTTCGCCGTTGGCGGGATACTCCACCGGGCGGTCTTCCTGGTTGCCGGTCATGCCCCAGACTCCAAAAACGCCTCGCGTCGCGCCGGATTCCCGCCGCCAGCCGCGCTCCCTGCACGGGCCTGAACTGCATCCTCTGCGGGCGTGGCCACGGAGGAGTTCAGCCGGCGGGCGGAAAGCAGCGATTGCCGCCGCCCTTCAAATCTAACACAAATCATTGATAGAGCGACACTTCAGAACTATACCGGAGGCTGCCGGGCTTGTCAACCGCAACCGCGCGCCCGCAGCGCGCCCCGCGCGCCGCCGGCGCCGCGCTTCGAGCGCCCGCTGCGTTGAGCGCGCGCGGCGGGATGCAAGAAAGCGCGCCTCTGCGCTATATTGAAATCGTCACCACGGCTTGCCTTGAAAGCGATGTGGACAGGTGGCCGAGTGGTTAATGGCAGCAGACTGTAAATCTGCCGCTCCTTGCGAGCTACGGAGGTTCGAATCCTCCCCTGTCCACCACCCCGTCCGCACTTCCCTCATTTGCCCGTAACCGCATTGCCGCAATGGCCCGCGCTTCACTCGAAGCGGAATCGCGCGCGCCCTTCATGCTCGTGCGCGATGCCGCGCCGGGTGCCGCGCACGAACTCGGCGATGTGGCGCGCATAGGGCGAGTCGATCTCCCGCTCGATCCGTTCCAGCGCTTCTTTGAGCTTCAGTTTCGAGCGGTACAGAAGCCGGTAGGCGCGCTTGATGGCGGCGATGTCTTCAGCGGAGAACCCGGCGCGGCGCAGGCCGACCAGGTTCAGCCCCACCGGGCTGGCGTACACGCCGCTGTAAAGGAAAAACGGCGGCAGGTCCTGGTTGACGCGCACGCCTCCGCCGATCATCGCCAGGCGCCCGATGCGGCAGTACTGGTGCACGACGACGCAGCCGCTGATGAAGGCCTGGTCCTCCACCACCACGTGGCCGGCCACCAGCGCGCAGCTGGCGATGACAGTCCGGTTGCCGACCTGCGCGTTGTGGGCGATATGGCCGGAACTCATGATGAAGTTGTCGTCGCCCACCCGCGTCACGCTCTCCGGCGCCGTGCCGCGGCTGATGGTGAAGTGCTCGCGGATCTTGTTGCGATGCCCGATGACGAGGTAGCTCCGCTCGCCCGTGAAGCTCTTGTCGAAGGGATCCGTGCCGAGCGCAGCGCCGGCGCTGATTTCGTTGTCGTCGCCGATCGTGGTCCAGCGCTTGACGAACACGTAGGGCTCCAGCACGCAGCGCGCCCCGATGGCCACGTCGCGCTCGATGACGCAGAATTCCCCGATGCGCGTTTGCGGCCCGATGACGGCCTCGGGATCCACTTTGGCCGTCGGCGCGACGTAAGCGGACGGATCAATGGGCATACACTGGGTATGATACCGGCCGGGGCCGGGGAACGAGGCTCGCATGAAGGTGAGAGAGATTGCCGAACGGCTCGGCCTGACCTGGGAAGGCGACGGGGAACGCGAGGTGCTGCGCGTGGCGCCGCTCGATGCGGCGGGTTCGGGCGAGCTGTCCTTCGCCAACAGCCGCCGCGCCCTGCGCGATGCGCAATCCTCGGCCGCGGGCTGCCTGCTGGTGCCGATGGATTTCGACAACCCCGGCGGGCGCACGGTGATCCGCTGCCCGGACCCCCGTGCCGCGTGCGCGAAGGTGATTCCGATGCTGCACGCGATCCCTCAGCCGCCGCGGGGCATCCACCCGGCGGCGCTGATCGGCGAGGATTGCGTGATCGGCGACGGCGTCTCGATCGGCCCGCTGTGCGTCATCGGCGCCGGCTCGCGCATCGGCGCCGGCACGGTCCTCTACCCGGGCGTGCATATCTATCCCGGGGTGGAGATCGGCGAGCGCGTCATCATCCACTCGGGCGCGGTGATCGGCGCCGACGGCTTCGGCTTCGTCTTCGAGAACGGCCGCTACGAGAAGTTTCCGCAGGTGGGCCGCGTGGTGATCGGGAATGATGTGGAAATCGGCGCCAACTGCACGATCGACCGCGCGGCGCTCGGCGTCACCTCGATCGGCGACGGCGCCAAGCTCGACAACATGGTTCATGTGGCGCACAACTGCCGCATCGGCCGCCACGTCGTCATCGCGGCGCAAACGGGGCTGGCCGGCGGCACGGTGATCGAGGACTATGCGGTCATCGGCGGCCAGGTGGGCATGGGCGACAACGTGACGGTGAAGTCGGGCGCCGTGGTGGGCTCCGGCGCCGGCATTCTCAGCTCGAAGATCCTGCGCGGCGGCGGCGAAGTGTGGTGGGGCACGCCGGCGCGGCCGCTGAAGGAATATCTGGAGACGCTCGCCAACGTGGCGCGCCTGCCGCAGCTCAGGCGCGAGGTGGAGGAGCTGCGCCGCCGCGTGGCCGAGCTCGAAAAGCAGCGCGGCCAATGAGGGTCATCGTCGGAGGCCGCGGAAAGAAGAGCGGCAAGACCGCGCTCGTCTGCCGCATCCTGCGCCTTGCGCCGGAGAAGAACTGGCTTGCGGTGAAGGTGTCGCACCATGCGCCCGAATCGGGCGCGCCTTTCGAGATCCTCGAGGAGACGGCGCCCGGCGAATCTGGCGACACGCGCCGCTATCTCGCCGCGGGCGCGGCGCGCTCCTGCTGGGTGCGGGGAGACTTCGAGCAGGCTCTGCCCGAGCTGCGGCGCCTGCTGGCGGCGGCCGAGAACTGGATCGTCGAATCGACGCGCGCCGCCGGGCGGATCCCCTGCGATGTTTTCCTGATGGCCGGCGCAGGGCCGGCCCCGGGCGACGAGGAGTTACGCGCGCTGCTCGGCTGCGGCGGGCAGGCGCAGGACCAGCGTCAGCCTGCCTGATGGAGAGACTTCGGCGCGGGCCTCGCCGCCGGCGGCTTGCAGGAAGCGGCCGAGAAAGCCGCGCCCGGCTTCCGGCGCCAGCAGGCGGGCCGCGCTCTCCGGGTCGTCGCAGGCGTCCGACCACACAATGGCCGCCACGGCGCCGGGCCGGGCTTCCAACCGCACGTGAACCGGATCGGGGCAGGCTGCCGCGTCGCGGAAAAATGCGATGACGTGCTCGGCGAGCCGCGGCAAGGCCTCCGGCGCCCACACCAGCGGCGCGCCGCCGCCGGCGTCCAGGTCCAGCGCGGCCTCCTCTTCCTCAAACAGCTTGCGCTGCACGCTTGCGAAGAGTTCCGCCAGAGAATGCATCTTCCACGGCCCCGGCCGGAAGCCGGCGCACAGCGCGGCATCGTCCAGCAGCCAGTTGGCCTGCTGCACCATCGCGCGCAGCCTGCGGCAATGAGGGATCAGCTCCGGCCGCGCCTCGCTTGCCACCATGTCGATGTACCAGGCCGAGGCCTCGATGCCGGAAAGCGGCTGCCGCAGATCGTGCACCAGCTGATGGATCAGCTCGTCCGCTGCGGCCCATGCCGGCCCTGCGGTTTCAGGCTGCGGACTGCTGGCGGATTCCATGGCCGACTCCAGAAAGAATACCACCCGCGCTCAGCGGCCGTGGTCGCGCCCGTGGCGCTCGGCGTGGTCTTCGGCCGACTCGAGATGCGTGATCATTTCCAGCGGGTGCGCGAAGCCGGCCTCGAGCGCCTCCTCGATCAGCGTGGCCGTATGGTGGGCCGCGCCCAGCGAGGTCGCGTAGGGAAAGATCAGGTGCGCCTCGGCGAGGAACCGCCCGCCGGTGGCGCGCAGCCGCAGCCCGTGATAGGCGATGCCGTGTTCGCGGGTCAGCCGCTCCAGCTCGGCGCGCAGCGCGCGCTCCACCTCCGGGTCGGCGTAGTCGAGCAGGCCTTGCGCGCTGCGCCACACCAGCTGCGCGCCCGACCACAGGATTTGCAGCGCCAGAACGATGGCCAGCAGCGGGTCGAACGGCTTCCAGCCGGTCGCCAGCACGAGAACCACGCCCGCGAAGGCGCCCACGCTGGTGATGCAGTCGGCGAGCACGTGCTTGCCGTTGGCTTCGAGGATCAGCGAGCCGTGCTTGCGGCCGGTGCGGATCAGATACCAGCCCAGCGCGCCGTTGGCCAGGCCGAGCGCCAGCGTGATGCCCGCGCCCAGCGAGAGCCTTTCGAGGGGCAGCCCCTGCCGCCACTGATAGATCGTGGTGACGAGGATCGCCACGGCGGCGGCGGCGATCAGCGCGCCTTCGAACCCGGCCGAGAAAAACGCCACGCGGTCGAAGCCGTAATGGAAGCGGCCGCCCGCGGGCCTCCGGCTCAGCCGCATGGCGAATGCGGCGAAGCCCACCGCGGCCACGTGAACCACGCTCTCGATGGCGTCGGAAAAAATCGACGAGGAGTTGGTCAGATACCACGCCACGCCCTTGCCCGCGAGCATCACCAGCCCGAAGGCCAGCGACAGCCGCATGGCGAAGGCGGGAGCGCCGCTGTGCGCCGAGTGGTTCACATTCCGGATTGTAGCCGGGCGCGGCCCGGCCGAATTCACTTCTTCCACGAGATGGACAACCCCTGCACGGACTCCGGCAGGAACTCGGTCCGCACGGCCGGATCGGTCCGGATTCTTTGCAGGAAAGGCCGCAGCTGGAATTCGGCGTTGCGCGTGTTGTGTGCGAGGATCACGCCGCCGCGGCGCACCTTGGGCAGCGTGAGTTCGTAGTAGCGCAGGTAGTCCGGCTTCCAGGCGTCGATCAGGACGATATCGAACGGCCCTTCGATTTTCGGCAGCTCGGTGAGCGCGTTGGCCAGCCGCGCCTCGACGATGTCGGCCACGCCCATGGCGGCGAAGTTCTTCACCGCGGCGGCGTGGCGCTCGGGATCGATTTCGAGCGTGATCAGGCGCCCGCCGGTTTTCTTGAGAGCCATCGCGAACCAGCCGCCGGAGTAGCCCGCGGCGGTCCCGATCTCGAGCACGCGTTTCGCGCGCAGCTCGAGCGTGAGGCGGTAAAAGAACTGCCCGTCGACCGGGTCGACGCTCATGTGGCGGCCCGAGTCCTTGCGCATCGCTTCGAGCACGGCGCGGGCGCGCTCTTCCGAATACGGCTCGGCCAGCAGGGAAAGCAGCAGCAGCAGAATCATGTCCGGGCAGGACCGCAGCAGATCCTGTCCCTTCAAGGTATCAAGACCAGGAGTCGATGCCGCCGCGGAGATTGTACACGCGCTGGAAGCCGAGATGGCGCAGCAGCTGGCAGGCGGCCAGAGAGCGCACGCCGCTCTTGCAATGCACGACCACAGGGCGGCCGGGGTCAAGGCGGTGCAAGTGCCGGGGCAGCTCGCCCAGCGGGATGTGCAGCGTGCCCGGAATGTGGCGCGCCCTGCGCTCGTGGGGCTCGCGGACGTCAATGAACTGCACGCCGGGTTCTTCGCTCAACAGGCGTTTGGCATCGACAGGGGAAAGTTCAACCACCATCTGCCAGTGAGGATGCGCCGGGTCCGGATCCGGTGACAGGACCGATGCGCACAGGCGTCTCTTCGCAGCCGCCGCCGGGGTTGCAGCGCCATGCGCGGGCCTCGGCGCATTCGCCCCGGAGCGCAACAATCAGCATGGGCGTCCACGGGTGCGCCTGCGCGCGGTCCTCTGCGGAAGGCTCGGCCCGGCCCCCGGGATGGGAATGATAAAAACCGACAATGGCGAGCCCCTGCTGGCGCGCCTCGCGCTGCACGGCAAGCTGGCGCCCGGGGTCGATCAGAAACCGCCGCGTGCGGTCGCCGGGGTGGATGTTGCGGCACGGCTCGGCGCGCAGCGCGGCGAAACCCGTTTCCGTGCGGAGTCCCACCAGGATTCCGCAGGCCTCTTCGGGCGCTGTCCTGCGCGCGTGCGCGAGGATCTCCCGCCAGGCCTCCTCGTGAAGCTCCAGCACAGCCGGCAATGTAACACAGGGGACGGAGGCAGGCGGCCGGCGGGCGGGGGGCGACGGTCGGCTACAATGGAAATCCGTGCCTCGGGAATCTTTCCGGTTTTCGCACCGCCAGTCCGTGGGCCTGGTGTTTCTGTGCACGCTGTTCGGCGTCGCCGCCCAGTACTTCATCAAGACGAGCGGCATGCAGATGGCGCAGATCACCATCCCGGCGCTGCTGGCCAACTGGCACCTCTGGACGGGCCTGGGCCTTTACGGCGTCAGCACAGGGCTGCTGATTCTTGCGCTGCGCGACGGCGAGCTGTCGCTGCTCTACCCGGTGATCTCGCTCACCTATGTGTGGGTGACCATCCTCTCCGTGCTGGTCTTCCACGAGCGGCTGACGGGATTCAAGGTGGCGGGCATCGCCACCATCTGCTGCGGCGTGGCGCTGCTCGGCAAAGGGAGGAGCGAGTGAGCACGCCGGCGAAGTCGATTGTGCTGGTGCTGCTGGCGAGCTTCGTGGGCAGCTTCGGCGCCGTGTTCCTGAAGCTGGGCGCCGGACGGCTCCACCGGCAGATCGCAACCCTGTTGCTGAACTGGCGGCTGGCCGCCGGCGTGGCCCTCTACCTGCTGTCGTTCGTGTTCTACTTCATGGGCGTGCGCGAGGGCGAGCTGAGCGTGCTGTACCCGATGGTGGCGCTCGGCTACATCTGGACGATGTTCTGGTCGCGGCTGTTTTTCGGCGAGCCGCTCACGCGCCGCAAGGCCGGCGGCATCGTGCTGATCCTGGCCGGCGTCGCCCTGCTCAATCTCGGCAAGTGAACCGGGCGGCCGCGGTGCGGGCGCAAGACGCGCCGTTTCGGACCCTTGACTCCGGCAATGGATTTGCACATATTCTCCGCAGGAGGTTTTTGCATGCGGCGATTGTGGCGCTGTGTGGTTCCCGTGGCGGCAGTGGTTGCGGCATTCACCGGGGGCGGTTGCGGCACATCCAAAGGCCCCGCCCCGCCCAAGCCGGGCACTCCACCGTTCTTCTGGGCGGCCGCCAGGACGGCCTACCAGAAGGGCGACTTCCAGGCGGCGATGAAGAACCTGATGAGCATTATCGCCACCGAGAACGAATACACCCGCCGGGCGCAAATCTGGCAACTGGTGCTCGATGCAGGCATGGCCCGCGGAGAGATGGAGTGGGCCGACATTCTCGATGAGGGCCGCCCGGCTGCCAAGGCCCGGGAGATCGACTTCCGCCGCCTGGCCAACGAGGCGCGGGCGCTCGCCGGCCAGAGCGCGATGCGCTTCGCCGACACAGGGCACAAACTGATGCCCGCGCTGACCGAGGACGAAATCATGCTGCCGTTCACGATGCCGGACGCCAACCGGGACCGCCCGGTCGAGGTGGAGCGGATTGTCAAGGGCATCCTGCCGATGCCCGCCGAGGTCGACCGGCTCCACAACCTGATGGTTCGCCGCGGCGTCGTGCTCAGCGTCATTGCCGCCGCCGACCCCGCGGGCGACTTTGAAAAGGCCCGCGCTCTGCTTTCCCAGCCCGAGCCGAAAGTGAAGCGGGAGGACTTCCTGCTGTACCTCGCGTCGCAGTACACCGAGCTCAGCCAGCTGTTCGCGCCCAAGAAGCTGGACCGCGCGGCGCGCATGAAGCTGTTCCTTGACAAGGGGAAAGAGGCCTTGGCGGCGGTGCCGCAATCGCCCGCGCGAACGAAGATCCAGAAGAAGATCGAGGAGTACGAGAAGAAGCTGCCCAAGCTGCCGGCTTGAGCCGCGGCCACCCGGCGTGCTGCCTGCGGCCGTTCCTCCAGGCAGCCGCGCGCCGGATTTCCTCTTCGCGCGAAGAGAGGCCCCGAGTGTCCGCGCGCGGCCGGCGGCTTCGCAAGGCCGCGCCGGCCCTTCTCTGGCCGCGCTCAGAACGTCCCGAAGGAAGCCCGCATCGCGCCGAGCGCCTGCAAGGTGCGCTGGCGGATGTACTGGTCCTGCTCCTGGTGCAGGAGCTGCTGGAAGGCGCCTGCCACGTCCGGCTCCTGGACTCCCGCCAGCAGATCCACGGCCGCAATGCGGACTCCCGCGTTCGTGTCGGCGAGCAGCACCTGGGCGAGCGCCTGGCGCGTTTCGGGCTCATGCGCGTAGGGGCGCAGCGCCTCCAGCGCCTTCAGGCGCACGGCGGGGTTTTCGTCGGTGCGCAGCGCGTTGAGCAGCGCGCGGCGGACATCGGCATCCGCCGTGCGGTCTTTGAGCAGATCGATGGATTCCGCCCGCAGCGCCGGGTCGGAGGGGTCGCTGGCGGCGGCGAGCAGCAGGCGGCGGATGCGCTCGTCGCGGAAGGAGCCGCGCAGCTCGCGCGGGCGGACTTCCTCGTAGAGCACGCGCACCTGGCCGTTGTCTGCCGCGTCAATGAGCCGCACCCGGCCGACCTCGGCCTGCCGCCCGGAGGCGCGCCCGAACAACGGCGCATCTTCGGGCACGAGCCGCGCGCCGAAGAAGCCGAGCGCCACCAGGGCCAGCGCGGCGGCGGGCCGGAGCCATGCCGGCGGGGGCGAGTGCCGCTGCGGCCACAAAGCGCGCATCCGGGCGAGAATGCCGCGGCGGCTGCGCTCGCTTTGCAGGGCGGCTGCAAGATCGCGCCGGCAGCGCGCGATCAGTTCCGCCGAAACCCCGGCTTCCCCTTGCGCGAGCAGGGACGCCAGCTTCTCGCAGCGCGCCCGCTCGGCCTGGCAGGCCGGGCAGGAGGCGAGGTGCTGCTCGACGCGCTCTTCCTCGTCGAAGCCGAGTTCGCCGTACGCGTACAGAGGAAGCAGTTCGCGAACCTCTTTGCAGTTCATAGGAACTCCTCCAGAGCCTGGCGCATTTTCTGCGTCGCCCGAAACAGGCAGTTCTTGGCCGCCTCCTCGCTGCTGCCGAGCGCTTCGCCGATCTCGCGCAGCCGCAGGCCGTGGTAGTGCCGCAGCTCGAAGACAAGCCGCTCGCGCGGCGTGAGCGAGGCGAGCGCGTCCTCGATGCGCGCCCGCAGCTCGCGGTTCAGCGCCGCGCGCTGCGGATCGGCCGCGGGCCGCGCTTCGGCGAGCGAGTCCATCCGGTCGAGCGTGCCGTCCCCGGTTTCCACCACAGGAGATTCGTCGCGCCGCACGCGCCGCTTGCGCAGCAGGTCCAGGCACAAGTTGGCGGCGATGCGGTACAGCCAGGTCGAGAAGTTGCAGTCGAAGCGGAAGCCGGGAAGGTTGCGGTAGACGCGGAGGAAGGTTTCCTGGTAGACGTCCCGCGCGTCTTCCGGATTCCGCAACAGGTTCATGGCGAGGCGCAGAACCTGCTGGTCGTACGAGCGAACGAGGCGCTCGAAGGCCTCGGCGTCGCCGGACTGGGCGGCGCGAATGATGGCGGCTTCATCCATCGAAGCATCGATCCCGGCGCCGCAGCAGGCGCTGCCTTCGACCGCCAGTATCGCTCCCTGTCTCATCATGGCTCGGCGCGAAGGCGGCAATCGCCCTCACCCGTGTCAGACGCGACGGGGCGGAAAACGTCTCGCGGGAAAATTCAGTCGGCCGGCTCGACCTCGATGCGGCGGTGCGCCGGGTCGAGCGAGGTGATCCGGAAGCGCCGCAGCTGGCCCGTGCGCAGCGTCTTCCGGTCGTTTTCCAGCGACGCGCCGCCCTTCCACCGGGCGGCCAGCATGGCGGCGAGATCGTCGACGTCGGCCGCCGCGGCGCGCGCCTTCTCGCCGGCCTGCGCCTCTTCCTTCAGCCGGCAGCGCGCGTGCACGCCCTCGCTGATCTCGATCTTGGCGTGGCTCGCGTGCGTTTCGACGACGCGCCCGGAGACGAGATCGCCCACCTGGTGCTCGGAGATGAAGATGTCGGCCGAGGTCGGCTCGAGCGCTTTCATGCTGAGCCGGATGCGGCGCTTCTCCACGTCGGTTTCCACCACCTGGGCCTTCACCACCTGTCCCGGCGAAAGAACCTCTTTCGGATGCTGGATGCGTTTCTCGCGGGTGATGTCGCCGACGTGAATCATGCCCTCGATGCCGTCGCCGAGATCGATGAAGGCGCCGAACTGCGCCAGGCTCGTCACCGGCCCTTCGACCACGGTTCCCGGCGCGAACCGCTCCGCGGCCGTGTCCCACGGGTTGCCGAGCGCCTGCTTGAGCCCGAGCGAGATGCGCTTCTCCGCCGGCTTGACATCGAGGACGACCGTCTCGACGATGTCGCCCACCTGCACGACGTCCTCCGGCTTGCGCACGCGCCGGGTCCACGACATCTCGGACAGATGGATGAGCCCGTCGACGCCGGGCGCGATTTCCACGAAGGCGCCGAACTCGGCCAGCCGCACCACCTTGCCGCGGACGCGGTCGCCCGGCTTGAGGGCCGAGGCGGCCTGCGTCCAGGGGTCGGGTTGCAGCTGCTTCAGCCCCAGCGAGATCTTGCGGTTGTTGCGGTTGATCTTGAGGATCTTCGTTTCGATGGTCTGGCCCGGGCTGACGACGCTCGATGGCTTGTCCACGCGCTGCCAGCTCATGTCGGTGACGTGCAGCAGGCCGTCGATGCCGGGCGCGATTTCCACGAACGCGCCGAAATCGGTCACCGTGCGCACCCGCCCCTGCACCACCATGCCTTCCTGGAGCCGCTCGAAAGCCGCCTGCCTGGCTGCGGCCGCCTGCTCCTCGAGCACGCCGCGGCGGTCGACGACGATATCCGGGCGGTCGGGGTTTTCGATGTCCAGCTTGGTGATGCGGCACTCGATCTGCTGCCCGACAAGCGCGGGCAGTTCGGCCACTTCGCGGACGCCGCTGCGGGAGGCCGGCAGAAACGCATGCACGCCGTCGGCCACCTGCACGCGCAGGCCGCCCTTGACCTGCTCGGTCACCACGCCGAGAATGACGTGCTTGCCCTCGAAGGCCGACTGAAGCCCGGTGAAGTCCCGCGGCTGCTCGACGCGAATCGTGGAAAGCAGGTAGTAGCCGTCGTCCGTCCGGCCGGTGATGTTGACCATCAATGTGGCGCCGGGCGCGAGGTCCTGCGGCAGGCCGGGCGTGTCGCGGCGGAGAATGCCTTCCATCTTGCGGCCGACGTCGACCACGATCGCATCGTCGTTGACGGAGACGACGGTGCCTTCGAGCGCGGCGCCCTCGTCGCCGTTGCCCTGGGCGGCCTCGAAGGCGGCCAGCAGGTCGCCGAAGGTGGCGTCCTGCGGCTCCTGGGCCGCGGAGGCGGCTTCGGCTTCCGGGGAAACTTCAGTCAGATTGGGGGTGTCGGCGGGATTCATGGACAAACTCGCGAGACCTTTCATATTCTGACACAACCCGGACGCCCGCAGACAGCGCCGCGGGGCGCTTGCGTTAAGATGGCGGCTTGCGGAACAACCACAGCGCGGCGTGGAAGCGGCTGCTGCCGCGGATGCAGGACGCGGTCTGGCTGCTGCTGTTTTCGGCGCTCGCCTGGGTCAGCCCCACGCGCAGCGCCGCGGAAATCGAGGTGCTGGCAGCGCTGGCCGTGCTCCAGCTGGCCGCGCCGCGCATCCGCGCCTTTTCCAGCCGGCGCGGCAACATCCTGCTCATTTCGCTCAAGCTCCTGCTGGGCTTCCTGTTGATCGGCGTCACCGGGGGCATCGCCTCCAGCTACTATCTGATCCTGCTGCTGCCCGTGCTTTCGGCCGCGACCACGCTCGGCGCGGCCGGCACGGCCGTGTTCACCGTGCTGGCCTGCCTGGCCTACCTGGTGTTCATCCCGGTGGCCTACAACCTCGGCTACATTCTCGAAGGGCTGTACCTGCGCGACCTCACGCTGCGGGTGCTGTTCCTGCCCGTGGTAGCCTACCTGACCTACACATTGGCGGAGGAAAACCGCAGGGCGGCGCGCCGGGCCGAGGCCGCGGCGGCCGAGCTCGCCGAGGCCAACCGGCGGCTGCTCGAGGCCGAGGCCAGCGCCCGCAGGAGCGAACGGCTGGCGGCGCTCGGCCAGCTCACCGCCGGCCTCGCCCACGAGCTGCGCAATCCGCTCGGCACCATGAAGGCGTCGGCGGAGATGCTGCTGGACCGCACCGGCGGCGACAACCCGATCGTGCGCGAGCTGGCCGAATACATCTCGAGCGAAGTGGACCGCACCAACTCGCTCATCACCCGGTTTCTCGAATTCGCGCGCCCCACGCAGCCCAGGCGCGCGCCCGTCGACGTCCACCAGGTGATCGACAACGCCATCGAGCACCTGGAGCGGCAGGCGCCCGAGGCCGCGGGCCGGATTCACCGCAACTACGACCCGGCGGTTCCGGTGATCGAGGCCGACGCCGAACTGCTCGAGCGCGTCTTTTTCAACCTGTTGCGCAACGCCGTCGAGGCGTCGCCGCCGGAAGCCGTGGTGACGGTGAAAACGCGGCGCTCGCCGGCGGGCGTGGAAATTGCGGTCATCGACCGCGGGCCCGGCATCGCCGCGGCGGACCGGGAACAGATCTTCAACCCGTTCTTCACCACCAAGCCCGGCGGCGTCGGGCTGGGGCTGGCCGTTTCGGCCAAGATCGTCGACGACCACGGCGGCACGATCGCCGTGGACAGCGAGCCGGGCCGCGGCGCGGCCTTCATTGTCACGCTGCCGGCCGGCGCGCGCTGACGCGGGGCGCTTTTCATCCTTGTAACAACCGGCGGGCTGGACCGGCAGCGGAGCGGAGAGAAGAAACAATTTTGCGAACAAATGGCGCGCCGGATCGTCTTGTTCTTGCAGAGAGGCGATGCGGCGCAGGCGAGGGGATCTCCTGAATGCGGCGCGCATCCCGCCATGCGTCCAACGGAGGTGATTCGAACGGCATGAGTCCGGCAACGACCATCGAACGCTCTTTTCGCGATCCGCAGCCGGCCCCGGCCGGCCCGCGGCGCTTCCTGGAGGGGATCCGCCTGACACGCAAGGAACGGGCGCTGCTCGAACTGCTCATGCAGAACCCGGGCAAGTGCATCAGCCGCCAGACGCTGCTGAAATCCGTCTGGAACTACGCCGAAGACGCGCGCACGCGCACCGTGGACGTGCACGTCCAGCGGCTGCGGCGCAAGCTGGGCCCGCACGCCGACGCGCTCAAGACGATCGTGCGCATGGGCTACTGCTGGCTGCCGGAAACCGCCGGCACGCTCTGACCGCGCTGCCGTTTCCCGCTGAAACCGCCCCGGCGCCCGCCCGCGTCCCACCCGATGGCAGGCCCTGTGCCATGGCGCGCGCCAACGGCAATATGATGAAGGCGGGGATGAAGACGCGGATTCTCATCGTCGAGGACGAGGAGAAGCTGCGGCGCGTGCTGTCGCTGCATCTGGAAAGCCTGGGCTACGAGGTCGCCAGCACGGCCAGCGCCGAGGAGGCGCTGCGGCTGGCCCCGCAGGTCCAGCTGGTGCTGACCGATCTGCGCCTGCCAGGCATGAACGGGCTCGAGCTGCTCGAGGCCATCCAGCGCCAGAATGCGCGGCTGCCGGTGATCGTGATGACGGCGTATTCCTCGGTGGAGACCGCCGTCGACGCGATGAAGAAGGGCGCGGCGGATTTCCTTCCCAAGCCGTTCTCGCTCGACCATCTGGCCGCGGTGGTGCGGAAGGCGCTCGAGGTGCAGCAGCTGCGCGAGGAGAACGCCCGGCTGCGGGAAGAGCTCGGGCGGCGCTACCGCATTGAAAACATCATCGGCACGGGGCCGAAGATGCAGGAAATCCTGGCGGCGGTGATGCGCGTGGCCCCGACGCGCACCACCGTGCTGCTGTGCGGCGAAAGCGGCGTCGGCAAGGATCTGATCGCGCGCGCCATCCACTATCACTCGCCGCGCGCGGAGCAGCCGTTCGTCAAGATCAACTGCACCACCATCCCGGAAAACCTGATGGAGAGCGAGCTGTTCGGCTACGAGAAGGGCGCTTTCACGGGCGCGGTGGCGTCGAGGCCGGGCAAGTTCGAGCAGGCCGACAAAGGCACGGTGTTTCTCGACGAGATTGGCGACGTGCCGCCCGCCGTGCAGGTCAAGCTCCTGCGCGTGTTGCAGGACCGCGAGTTCGAGCGGCTCGGAAGCAACCGCACGCGGCAGATCGACGTGCGGGTCATCGCCGCGACCAATGCCGACCTGCGGCGCGCGCTGGAAGAGGGCAATTTCCGCGAGGATCTTTACTACCGCCTGAACGTGTTTCCCATCACCATTCCCCCGCTGCGCGAGCGCCGCGAGGACATTCCGCTGCTGGCGGAACGGTTTTTGCGGAAATTCGCGGCGGAAACGGGCTCCCGGGTCGAGGAAATCTCGCCGGAAGCGATGCAAAAGCTGGTCGAATATTACTGGCCCGGCAATGTGCGGGAGCTCGAAAACGTCATCGAGCGGAGCCTGCTGTATGCCGACGGCAAGGTCCTGCTGCCCGAACACATCCGGCTGGACTACGCGCCGCGGCGGCTGAACAACGGGCAGGCGGCCCCGGCCGACGGCTTCCTGCCGGAGGGCATGACGCTCGAGCAGTACGAGCAGCACCTGATCCGCGAGGCGCTGCGCCGCGCCGGCGGCAACAAGAGCCAGGCGGCGCGCCTGCTCGGCCTCACGCGGAACGCCCTGCGCTACCGCCTGTCGCAGATGGGGCTGGAGTAGCGGCGCCGCGCTCGCTGAGCGCCTTGAAGAACGTGGCGGCGAGAATCACCGCGCCGCCCGCCAGGGCATGCCCGCCGGGCTTTTCTCCCAGCAGCAGCCAGGTCCACAGCGGGTTGAGCACGGGTTCGGCCAGGAGCAGGATGGAGGCTTCAAAGGCGGGCACGTCGCGCATTCCGCGGGTCAGGCACCAGTAAGCCAGGCCGATCTGAAACAGGCCCAGGTAGAGGATCGCCGCCCAGTCGAACGGGCGCGCGGCGCCCAGGGGCAGCGCGAACGGCAGGCAGAACAGCGCCGCGAGCACATTGCCTGCGGTGATGGTGGAAAGCGCCGCCGCGCTCCGGCCGGAGTAGCGAGCCTGCCAGCGCAGCCCGGCCAGGGCGAACGCATAGGTCAGCCCCGAGGCGGCCGCCCAGAGATTGCCCGCGCGCGGGTCCGGCGCTGTGGCGGCCCCCCGCTCGGCGCCGGTCAGAAACAGCGCCATGCCCGCGGCCAGCGCGGCAGCCACCAGCAGATCGCGCCGCCGGGGCTTCTCGTGAAGCAGCAGCGGGCCGAGAACGAGCAGATAGGCGGGCGCGGTGGACTGGAGAAAAATCGCGTTGGCGGCCGTGGTCAGCTTGTTCGCCTGCACGAAGCAGACAAGCGTCAGGGCGTAGGCGACCCCCGTGAGCCACGCGCGCGCGTCCCGCAGCTGCCGCGCCTGCGGCAGCAGCGCGAACAAGGCGGCCGCGGCCACGGCGCTGCGCAGCCCGGCTGTCTGCCAGGGGCCCAGCGTGGTGGACTTGATGGCCGCGCCGCCTGTGGAAAACAGCAGCGCGGCGGCGAGCACCAGCCAGCGGCTCCACATCGTATCCAGACTAGCCCGTCCGCCGGGCCTGCGGCGCGGCGCCGCGGCAGTGCGGTCCTGCACCGGCGTGTTATTCTTGAAAAAAGGCCACGGAGCCTCTGCCGGAACGTTTCCCGCCTGTTCCGTTTTTTCCCGTCCTGCGTCAGGCGAATCTCACCATGCTGCAATGCAGCTGTCATCCGCGGCTGCCAACCTGAATACCAGACAAAGGGGAAGGAGGAATTTTCTCCGATGGCTGCAATCAAGGCTCGCAAGACATTTTTGCTGGCAAGCGACTTCGACCACACGCTCAGCTTCAATGATTCGGGGATCGTGCTGAGCGAGCTGATCGGGGCGCGCGGTTTCGAGGACAAGGTGCGCGGCCTCGAGAAGCTGCACCTGGTGCAGCAGGGAGGCGAGCTTTCCTATCTGCTGCTGCACGATCCCGAATACCGCTGCGTGCGGCGGGAGCACCTGCGGGAAGCCGGCAAGCGGATCCGGCTGAAGAAAAACATCCCGCTGCTTCTCGAATTGTTGCAGGATCTCGAAGGAAACGAATTCTCTTTTCACGTCATTTCGGCGGCGCCGGAAGAGGTGATTCAGGCCGCGCTCGAAGGAATCGTGCCGCCGGACCACATCCACGGCGCGAAATTTTCCTGGAATCCGGACAATGGCGGGATCCGGACGATCGAGCGGGTCAGCGCGGGCTACGGCAAGGTGGCGGTGCTCGAGGAGATCCGGCAGGCGCTCGGCGTCAGCTACAACCGCGTCGTGTACGTGGGCGACGGCAGCTCGGACATCCACGTGATGCTGCACCTGAACCGCAACGACGGCCTGACGATCGCCGTGAGCGAAAACCGCTTCATCACGCAGATCGCCCGGCGCACGGTGCTGAGCGACGACGCGCTCAGCGTGGCGGTGCCGGTCATGGAGGAGATCCTCGGGTGGGACTCGGCGCGGGTGCGGACCTTCTTCGAGGCGCACGGCGTCACCCTGCGCGAGTGGAGCAAGGTGCGGACGGACCGGATCAGCTTCGCCGCCAGCCACCCGGCCGCCACGCCGGTGCAGCAGTGACGGCCATGAGCGCGGCAGACTGGATCGGCTGGACGGCCACCGCCGTCTTCGCCTGCTCTTATCTGGCCCGGGACCCGCGCCGGTTGCGGCTGGTTCAGGCCGCGGCGGCGGCGATCTGGATCGCTTACGGCGTGCTGACGCGGGCTGCGCCCGTCATCGGCGCCAATGCCGCCGTGGCTGCGATCGCGCTGGCCAGCTACTGGCGGACGCGCACCTGCGGGGCGCGGCAGGCCGGCGCGGCTCCTCAGGGCGCAACCAGCCCGAGCCGCGCGGCCATTTCCTCGTAAGCTGCGCCGAAAGCGGGCAGGCTGCCGAGGATTTGCGGCGCATGTTCCGCCACCCAGGGATCAGTCTGCGGCGTCGGCGCCGGGACGCGCTCCAGCCCGTGCAACTGCCGCCAGACGCCGAGCCAGCGGGAATTGTACTCGTCCAGGGAGGAAGCGGAGGCGCCGCCCCGGAGGATGGACTCGATGCGCTGCGCCAGGTCGGCGCCTTCGTGGAATCCAAGGTTCATCGAGTGCACGCCCGCGGGCCCCGTCAGGTGGGCGGCGTCGCCCGCCAGCCACAGCCTGCCGGCGCCGAAGCGGCGGGCCAGCCGCCGCTCGAAACGCACCACGATCCGCCAGGTGAGCTTCTCGATCGAACCCGTGAACCAGGGGGCGCGCTCGCGCAGGTACTCGCGCAGGTGCGCTTCGTCCAGCACCGGCAGATCCAGGCCGTGCGAAAGCAGCACGCGGTCCTTCTGCCGCTCCGAGGGGAAGTCGCCGAAGCCGGCCTTGCGCAGGGCTTCGACGGGGTCGGGCGCGGCCGGGCTGTAGCCGGGCAGCTCGAAACTCCAGCGCGCGCCGCCGCCGGGCAGCGGCCAGAGGATGTTGGATGTCCCTTTTTCCAGGGCGATGCGAACCGTGTTTTTCAGGTCAGCGTCGGTGCGGAATTCGAACACGGCGAAATACTGCGCCGGGCCGACCTCCGGGAATTCCGCATCGAGCGTCCGGCGCACGCGGGAATTGTAGCCGTCGGCGCCGACCACGAATTGCGGCTCCAATTCCCATGTTTTCGAGACGACCCACTCGGTGTGGGCGACGATATAGCCGCGGGATTCTTTCTCGAATTTCTGGACGAGCACGCGGGCGCCGTCCTCGCGGGGGGTGATGGAGGCCGCCTCCTGCCGCCAGCCGACGCGCACCCCGAGCTTTTCCAGCTCATCCTCCAGCAGGTTTTCGAGCGTATCCTGGCGGACCACGGCGAGCGGGTGGCCGGCGTCGCCGGCCTCGACGGCGACGCGCGTCCCGTCGCGGTCGCAAAAGGCGACGCGATGGACCGGATAGGACGCCTCCAGGATCCGCTCCCGAAGCCCCAGCGCCGCGAACAGGTCGAGCGCCTGGGGGTGCACGGCCAGCGCATAGCTGTGGGTGCAGGCCCAGACGCCGGTGTCAATGATGCGGACGTTCACGTTGCGGCGCGCCAGCGACAGGGCGGTGAACAAACCCACCGGACCGGCGCCGACGACGAGGACTTCGGGTTTCAGTTCATCAAACATGGCGGCCACTCCTCGATGAATTCAGGCAGATGCAGGATACACCGGCGCGTGACGCTGTGACAAGGCGAGCCGGATTACCGCCGGTGGGGCGCGTGCCCCACGGAATTTCCGATCAGAACGCCGCTGAAGGCGCCGAACCAGACGTCCGACGGCCAGTGCCGGTAACCGGTAACGCGGGACACGCTGATGGCGGCGGCCGTGGACAGCAGGGTGATTTTCAGCCATTTCGGCGCGCCCGGGTGCGCGGCGACAGCGGCGGCCACGGCGAACGAGGTCACAGCGTGGCCCGAGGGGAACGAATCGCCTCCGGAATAAAACGAGCCCCGGGAGCCGGGCACGTCGGGCCGCTCCCTCCAGGAGACCCCTTTGAGCGCATAGGTGACCGCCAGCCCGGAGGCCAGGGCGAGGGCGGCGTCCCGGCCCAGATGGGACCAGGCGGGCCGGCCTGTGGCATGGCCCCATGCGACCGTGCCGGCTGTGGCGAGGGCCAGCCCCGCCATCGACCCTGCGAGCGAGACGCGCCGGCTCCAGTCGTGTTGGGCCGGCGTGCCGGGCAGCGTCTCCACAATCGCGCGGTCGGCGGACTTCAGCGCAACCGTTCCTGCCAGCAGCGGAACGGCCAGCGTCCACGCCTGCCGTTTCGACATGCGCAGGGGAGAGGTCCAGATGCGCTTCTGGTCCGCGGCGAAGTCGTGAAGGAAATCCGCGGCGGGGGATGAAGTCTGCCCGGAGGCGGGCCAGACGGCGCCGACCAGAAGAAATACAGTGATTTTACTCAAAAAAGACATGACGCCCGGGTGTGCGCAGGGAAAAAATTTCCGTCCGGTTTCATTCCTCCACAGGCTCGTCCACCGGCAATTCTTCAGGCGCATATCCGGCCAGCCTCGGCATGCCTTCCGGCCAGGAAATCTGCCGCCTGAGGTCGGCGTGCGAAAACAGGTCCCCGGTGAGGCGCTCGTCCGGCAAAAGGGCCAGAACCACCTGAAGGCCGGATTTCCGGGCGTGTTTCATGGCGGGAACGATGTCGGTGTCGCCGGAAAGCAGGATCAGGCGGTCGATGAGGCGCTTCTCGCACATGGAGGCGATGTCGATGCCCATGCGCATGTCCACGCCTTTCTGTTCGAAAACGGGGCGGAAATCACTGTCTTCCAGAGGGCGGTCGGCCGGCGGCGGCAGGCGCTTCAGCGCGTAGCCGCGGAATTTGACAATGCCCAGCCGGACGGCGAAATATTCGCGGCGGGACAGCTCGGCCAGCCATTGCGGGTTGCCCCGCAGCGAGATTCTTTGCTGCGACACGGGCTGGGTCAGGTCGCCGTGGAAAGGTGGGCAGTCGTAGTAGAAAATGCGGTAAAGAATTTCCTCTCGCGGGTCGTAGCAGGAGAGCGCAATTTTCTCGATAAAATCGGGCGTGTAGTAAAACTGCGCCTTGATTGCGACGGCTCTGAGATACCCTCCGTCGACGAGAACAGCGGCTTTGAACATGGGAATTCCTTCCAAAAATGCCGGTGAAATGCGCCCCCCGGCGGCGGGCGGCGCCGGGCCGGCTCAGCGGAACCTCGCCCCGCGGACGATCGGGGAGCGCAGCGGCTGCTGCGGGGGCGGCTCCGGCTCGGGCGGCGGGGCCGGTTTGCGCACCCGCCCGTCGAGATGGGCGGCGATGCGTTCCTCGCGCGCCTTCTGGAACTTCGGATGCCCCGGCTCCAGCCCGGAAACCTCTTTGACTTCCGCGTCGGTCACCTCCATGGCCACGGCCAGGCAGCGGCTGAGGAAATTCTTCACGCGGTCCTGCACCAGCCGGTGTTCGCTGGCCAGGCCGAGGTAGAGAACCTGCTCGCCGGGCGCCTTCGAAAGAATGGCGTATGTCTGGGAAGCGCGGTTCAGTTTGGGCGACCGGAGGGCGGATTCGAGTTTTTTCGCCGCCGCAGGCAGCTTCTGCCAGGGCGCAGCCTCTTCCTTTGTCATGCCGGTGGCTGCGATCAGGGCCGAACGCTCCTTCGGAGAAAGCCGCTCGGTGAGACAGTACATCACGATGGCCCACCAGTCGGCGGCGAACGGCGCGCCGAACGGGATCAGCGCTTTGAGCCTGGCCAGTTTCTGAAAAGCGGCAAGGTTGATCTTCTCGCCGGCGAGCGCCGGGGAAAACAGCGTCAGCAGGCCTTCCTGGTCCAGCGCGGCGATGATGTCGCCCGGGTTCGGCTCCTGGCTGATCTGGTACAGCTCCTGAAAGAGCTGGCGCGGCGGGATCAGCCGGTGCACGCCCGCCTCGCGGGCGTTGAGAAACTGTTGCCAGGTCTTTTCCTCCACCGTGTAGCCGAACCTCGTGCGGAAGCGGATGAGGCGGAGCAGGCGGATCGGATCATCATAGAGCGAGTAGGGGCTGACGGCGCGCAGCTCTTTCTGCTCGATGTCGCCGGCGCCGTTGGTCGGGTCGATCAACAGGCCGCGCGAGGCCCGGTTCAGCGAAAGCGCGATGGCGTTGATGGTGAAGTCGCGGCAGCGGAGGTCCTCGTGGATCGTCGCCGGAGCGACCTGCGGCCTGGCGCCCGGCTTGGGGAATTTCTCCGTGTGAGCCATCGTGATGGCGCAACGGGCGCCGGACGGGAAGCGCAATTCGACCGATTTTCGCAACTCGTCGACCGAGAGGATCTCCGCCTTGTGCTTTTTCGCCAGGTCCTTGGCAAACTTCACGGCGGGCCCTTCCACGGTGAAGTCGAGATCCCGGATGGGAAAGCCGCCGAGCATGTCGCGCAGGGCGCCGCCCGTGAGGAACAGGCTCAGGTTGGCCTCCGCCGCGGCCTGTTGCACCAGATCGAGCAGAGCGCGCTGCTCCACGCTCAGGTGGTTTTCAAGAATGAACATGTAGTCGCTCATACTGCCGGCCTTTCCAAGCGGCGCGCCGCGAGGTCAACTGCGCGGGTGGTACTGGTCGACCACGCTTTTGAGACGCGTGCGCATGACATGGGTGTAAATCTCGGTGGTTGCGATATCGGCATGGCCCAGCATGGCCTGGACGCTGCGCAGCCCCGCCCCTCCCTCCAGCAGATGCGTGGCGAAGCTGTGCCGCAGCACGTGCGGCGAAAGTTTCTGAAAAATGCCGGCCTGCCGGCCATAGTTGCGCAACAGGATCCAGAAGGCCTGGCGCGTCATGGCCCCGCCGCGGGAGGTGACAAACAGGTGCGGGCTGGCCCGGCCCTTCAGCAGCGTCCCGCGCGACGCGGCCAAATATTGCCGCAAGGTCTCCTGCGCCTTGGAGCCGAGCGGCACCAGCCGCTGCTTGCCCCCTTTTCCGGTGACGCGCACGAAGCCCAGCTCGAGATTCACGTCGGCCAGGCGGAGCGAGACCAGTTCGGAAACGCGCAGGCCGGTGGCGTACAACGTTTCGAGCATCGCCCGGTCGCGCAAGCCGCGCGGCGTGTCCGCGGGCGGCGCTGCCAGCAGGGCTTCCACCTGCGCTCCCGTCAGGTACTTCGGCAAGTTCCGCCAGAGCCGCGGCGTGGAAAGCAGCGCCGTGGGGTCTTCGCTGATTTTGCCCTCCAACAGAAGAAACCGGAAAAACTGCCGCAGAGCGGACAGCCGGCGGGCCACGGTGCGCGGCGACAGGCGCGCGCCGTGGAGCGAATCGAGGTAGGCCCGCAGGTGTTCCGCTGCCGGCGGCCACGGCAGGGAATGCGCCCGGAAAAACTCGTAAAAGTCTTTCAAATCAAAGGAGTAGGAGGACAAAGTGTGGGCCGCCAGCCCCTTCTCGACCCGGGCGGAGGCAAGGAACGCGTCGATGGAAGCCAGAAGTCCTTGCTCGGCAGCCATTTGTGTAATGATACAATACCAGCGTAATTCTTTGAAAGTAAAGGCTCGCCGATTTCCGTTGGCGCCGCGCGGCAGGGGGCGCAATCCGAATTGAGCGGATCCACCGCAAAAAAGGTGCTTGTCGACCGGTACGACCGCACGCAGGTCGGCGGTTTCGTGCAGGCGCAAAGCCTGATCCAGGGCAGCGAGCTGGAATTGCTGAGCACCGATGGCGCTGTGTTGCGCCTGCCCTTGCACCAGGTGAAGACCGTTTCCTTCGTGCGCGACCTGGAAGGCCCGTCGGTGTGGTCCGAGCGGCGGGAATTTCTGGCGCGGCCGAAGGCGCCCGGCTTGTGGGTGGAGTTGCGTTTCCGGGACGGCACGCGTCTGGAAGGCGTGGCCCCGAATGACCTGCTGCTGTTGGGCGGGCAAGGCGTCACGCTGACGCCGCCCGACCCGGCCGGCAACACGCAGCGCGTGTTCGCGCCGCGGGAGAGCCTGGCCGGCGCGGCCGTGCTTGGGGTGGTGGGCGGAGCGCGGCGGCGCGGGCAGAAGAAGGCCGCGGACACGAAACAGATCAGGCTGTTCGGAGAAGACTGACCGGCGCCAGCGCGTGCGTGCTGAGGTCCTCCCAGCAGGAGGGGCTGGCGTTTCGCACCAGGGTCAGCTCGGAGACGGTGAACTGGCGCGGCAGGCGGCACTCCTGCCAGCGGCGGCGGGCCTGCGCGAGCACTTCCTCGAAGGGAAGCCCGCCAAGGTTCTGCGCGATCGTCACGTGGGGGTGGAACGGGAACGGGTCCTCGGCGAAGAACACCCCGTGATTCAGCGCGGCATGGAGCTGCTCGATATTCTCCCGCCCGGAGGCGAGCGAGAGATAGATCACGCCGGTCGATTCGAACACCTCGACCTCGCCGAGGGCTGCGTCGAATGCGGGCAGCTCTTTGACCAGCCGGCCCAGTTCTTCGGAGAGCGTCTCCGGCGCGGAGGCGAGGCGGCGCGGAGGCAACACCGTTATGTGCGAGCGGAGAGTGCATCCCGGGACCAGCTCCGCGCGCAACCCGTTCAGAAACGCTCCCAGCGGGTCAGGGATGTAGGCCACCACAGCGAAAAAGCCGGCCACAGACCGGCCTGCCGGGTGGCCGCCCGATGACGACTCCATTGATGTCAATTGTACTCCGGCGGCCGCGCAGAGCGGCGCAGCCGGCGGCACCCTCCTTTTGTCGAGATGCGCGGCCGGGCCGCGCGGATGGCGGAATCGGGCGCCGGTTCGACCCGTTTCCGCCGGAGCGGCCCGGTCCCGCGGGCCTGCGGTTCGCGGAATCTTTCCCTGTCAGCGGGGCCGCGCCGGCCGCGGCGTGACGGTTTGCTGTCTCTCGTCCCGCTGGTAGACCCGCACGTAATCGATTTCGAACCGCTGCGGGAAGATTGCGTCATCCACGCCCTGCTGGCCGCCCCAGCTGCCGCCGATGGCCAGATTCAGGATCAGATAGAAGGGTTGATCGAACGGCCACACGGCTTCGCCGGTTCCTTCGTTCTCGAAGGTGAAATAGTCCTGGCCGTCCACCGACATCACGATTCGCTGCGGCGACCAGTCGAGCGCGTAGACGTGGAAGTCGCGCCAGGGGTCTTTGACCGTGATGCGGTTGCCCTTGTTGGTCCCCTTGACGTGGTTGTAGGCTTCGGTGTGAATGTTGGCGTGGATGGTATCGGGATCGAAGCCCACGTTCTCCATGATGTCGATCTCGCCGCACCGGGGCCAGTCCACCCTGCCGACCTTGTTGCTGAAGTTCTGTCCAAGCATCCAGATGGCGGGCCAGGTGCCGCGCCCGGTGGGCAGCTTGGCGCGCACCTCGATGCGCCCATAGCGCCAGTATTGGCGGCACTCGGTGGTGACGCTCGCCGACGTGTAGCGCGCCGTCTTGCCCGCTTCGCTCCAGTTTTCGCGCCGCGCCTCGATCACGAGCACGCCGTTCTCGACCCGCGCGTTTTCCGGCCGCGCGTAGGTGTAGAACTGCGCCTCGTTGTTGCGGATCATGCCGTACTCGTAATTCCAGCGCGCCGGGTCCGGCAATCCGGGCTTGTCGAACTCGTCCGCCCAGACCAGCCTGTAGCCCGGCGGCTGGGCCAGGGCGGCTGCCGCGAGCAGCGTCAGCAAAATGGCGACAGAAGATTTCCGCATGGCTCGTGACTCCACGCCTCTGATGATACTCTTCGGCCGCCGCGGCCGGGCGGCGCCGGTGCGGCGGGATTTACACCGCGGCCGGGGCGGCATCGGGCTCGAGCGGCTTCTGTTCCGGCTCCGGCTCCCGCCAGCGCGCTTCCTCGAAGCCGACGTACTTGCAGATCCGCAGCTCGCCCGACGGCGACTCGAGCACGTCGCCGACCTCGAGCGGCGCAGCGGTGCCGCGCAACCGCATCCAGGCGTCGTAGAAGCCGGAGGCTTCCACCTCGCCGCCCGGCTCGAAATCCCGCGGCCGCAGCAGCGCCAGTCCGCTCGAATGCGGCGCCCAGCGGAAGTTCTGCCGCACATGTTCCTTCATCTTGTGGATGCGGAAGAGGGCCATGCCCTGATTGTCGCGCCGGAAACAGAACGCTGTCAAAATGTTTTTTTTGAGGCGCGGCGCCGGCTACTCGGCAAGAGCCAGCAGCCGCCGTGCGGAGGCGTCGTAAAGCCAGGCCGGCGCCTGGCGCGCGCCGCCGTCGAGCGCAAACAGCGGGGCGGGGCCGAGCCGCTCGAGCCGCGCCGGGGGCTCGGCGAGCGGCACCGGCGCCTCCGGCAGCCCCGTGCGCAGATTCAGCACGAGCAGCTCGCTGGTGCCCGCGCTGGCCACGATGAGCTTCTTCTGGTCGGCGAGCAGCGCGAAGCCGACCGGATCGGCGAGGCCGTGTCCGGCGGCGACGAGCGTTTCCACGCGCGGCGCCGCATCCCAGCCGGAGTAGCGCAGCACCTCGTTGCGCCCGCGGTCGGCGGCGTAGAGCATGCCGTCGATGAATTGCAGCTCGCCCGCCTTGCCGAGCGGCAACACCATCCGCGGCTCAAAGCCCTGCTGGAGGATCCACAGCGTTCCGGACTCCCTGCCCTGCGTGGCGAGGAAAGCCACGCGCGCTTCCGGCGCCACGGCGAAGGAGACCACGCGCTCGCCCAGTTGCGACAGCTCCGCCGTGAAAACGCGCCGCGGCTCGCCCTGGCAGTTCTTCCAGAACTCGATCTGCTTCTCTTCGGCCAGGTAAAGGGCCAGCGTGGAGCCGTCCGCGCTCCATGCCGCGCGGCTCACCGGCGGCCCTTCGCTGCGAAACTCGCGCCAGACGGGCATCGCCCCGTCCAGGCGCCGCACGAGGTAAAGCGCGCGCGAGCGCGCCACCAGCACCGTCCGCCCGTCCGGCGCAGGCCATGCGGCGTCGAATTCGCGGACGCGCGCGGCGCCGGCTGTCGCCTGCTCCTCGCCGGCCACGACGGGGCGGATGGTCCGGCTGACGTGATCCACGATGACGCCGGCCACGGGCAAAGGCTGAGCGGAAAGCGAAAAGAAAGCGCAGAAGAAGACCAGATATCTCATCGGGGGCCGCAAAGGCGTTTATTCTGGTTCGATGCCCGGCAGCAGCCCCGAGTTGCGGAAATCAGGAGGCTGCGACGGCTACCGGGCGCCCGCCCTGCGCGAGCGACTGCCGCGCCGCTTCAATGACCGCTTCGTTATAGGAGGAATTGGCGGGCGTGGCCATGACTCCCGCCCGGTCCCAGGCGGCCAGCTTCTCGCGCCGCTCGGCCAGCCCGAGGCCCTGCAATTCCAGCGCCCGCTCCACGATGTAGGCCACCGAGCGGTAGCCGTAGCCGACCGGGACCAGGCCGGGGCCGCCGACATCCACGTACTGGAAGTAATCGGTGGAAGGCTCCGCGTAGAGCGTGGAACCCGGGCCGCCCGGGTTGCGCGTGTAGCAGTACTGGATGCCCCGGTATTGGTCGTCGTGGCGGATCCACGCCCCGCGCTCGGCCGTCGAGCAATACATTGTGAGGCCCTGCGTGTTGCTGCCGGGGGCGGCGTCAGGGAACCCGATTGCGTTTTGCACGTTGAGGCAGGCGCCGTTGGACCAGACGACGCGCGCATCGGTCCAAAGCCATCCCTCCACGCCGTTCGGAAAGCGGTCGCGAATGCCGTACAGGCTGACCTCGGCCGGAACCAGGCCGGTGATGAACGCCACCAGATCGACGTAATGGCAGCCAATGTAGGTGAAGGCATCGGTGGCGTCGCAGGTGAACCAGTTCTGGAAATTCGAGTGGCGGTAGTACCACTTTTCGAGCAGGCACGCCGTGCCCAGCCGGAATTCGCCGAACAGCCCTTCCCTGTAACGGCGGCGCGCCAGCAGCGAGCGGTCGTCAAACCGCTTGTGGTACTCGACGCCGACCAGCAGCCCCCGCTCGCGCGCCTCGGCCTCGATGTGCCGGGCATGCTCGAGCCGCAGCACCAGCGGCTTCACGGCCAGCACATGCTGGTCGTGCCGCAGGGCGCACATCACGGCGTCATAGTGGAGCTGGTCGGGCAACGCCATCACGACCAGAGAATGGGGAGGCAGCGAGGCGATCACCTCTTCGTATGGCTCGAGCCGCTGCGCGAACTTCTGGCCCGGAAACGCCTTCGCCAGTTGCGGCGCCGCGGCCAGCGCCTCCAGCGTTTCGCGGCGCCGGGCGCAGACCTCGATCTCGCCGATGCGGCCCAGCCGCTGCAACTGATAAAGCGAGGGCAGCAACTGGTCATGGGCGATCATGCCCCCGCCGATCATCGCCACTCGCATCGCCATGCCTCCTCAGCGCTCCGCCAGCACTTCGGCGAAGGCTTCCCGCAGGACTTCGCAGCCTTCGCGCACGGCGTCTTCGGTGATCACGAGCGGCGGGCAGATCTTGATGGTGCACCCCTGCGGGCCGACGGGGTTGAACATCAACAGGCCTTTTTCCACGCACCGCCACACGATGTCGTGCGCCAGCTTGCCGTCCGGCGTGCGGCGGTGCGGGTCCACACAGGCCAGCCCCGCCACCAGGCCTTTGCCGGCCAGGAACCCCGCCTGCGGAAACTCGTTCTGGATGGCGCGCAGCCCCTCGTGAAGCACCGGTTCCATCCGGGCGGCGTTGCCGGCGAGATCCTCTTTCAGGATCAGCTCGATGTTGGCCAGCGCGGCTGCGCAGCAGACCGGGTTGCCGGTGTGCGTGGAAGACGCCGAGCCGAAATCGGGCATGTCCATGAGATCCGCGCGCCCGGCCACGGCGGCGATGGGCAGCGAGCTGGAAATGCCCTTGCCCCACGTGGTGAGGTCCGGCACCACCCCGTAGTGCTCATATCCCCAGAAACGGCCCGTGCGCCCGAAGCCCGCCTGGACTTCGTCGAACACGAGCAGCGCCTGATGTCCCGTGCACCACTGGCGCAACGTCCGGATATATTCCACCGGCGCAAAAGCGGCCGTGCCGCCCTGGTAGGTCTCGAGAATCACCGCGCAGACCTGGCGGGGCGCGATGCCTTGCCCGGCCAGCGACCGTTCAAACAGGTCGAAGCTGGTGTCCTCGGTCCAGTAGCCGTCAGGGAAGGGAACCTGCACGAAGCCCGGATCCAGGTTGCCGATCCACTCCTTGAGGGCCGGAATTCCGCCGGCCTGTTGCGCGCCGAGAGTACGTCCGTGAAACGCTTTCTCGAACGAGACGATGACGTTCTTCTCGCGGCCGCCGGTTCTGAGGCCGTGCATGCGGGAGATCTTGATGGCGAACTCGACCGTTTCGCTGCCGGTGGTCAGGATGAATACCTTTGCAAGCGGCGGCGGCAGCAAAGAGACCAGTTTCGCGGCCAGCGCGGCGCGGATCTCCGAAGGAAAACAATAATTCGTCAGCAGCCCGTGCTGCGCCTGGCGCGTGATCGCCTCGATGATTTCGCGCCGGCCGTGTCCGGCATTGGTGATCAGCACGCCGGATGACCAGTCCAGCCACATGTTGCCCCAGCGGTCATAGACCTGGAAGCCTTCGGCCCGGTCCCAGACGACCGGGGGCTGGCCCTGCATGGCGCGGATTTCGCAGCGGTGCAGTTGCTCGAGCACCGGCAGCGATTCCGGGACAGGGAAGTCGGTGACGATGCGGCGGTAGCGCGTCTGGACGCGCGGCACGGTGCGCGGGGCGAGGACCGGTCCGGTAGCCATGTTTTCATCTTAATGACGATGGCCAACGGATGCGCAATGTGATACATCTCCAGGCAGGGAGGATTTCGAACGGATGATCCCGGCTTCCCAACTGCGCAGCGGCATGGCGATCCGCTATGAAGGCGAGATCTACAAAGTCCTCATCGCCGACTACCACCCCGGCCAGGGCAAGATGGGCGGCGTGGCGCACGTGCGGCTGAAAAACCTGGGCACGGGCACGATTTGGGAGACGAGCCTGCGCGGCGACCTGAAGGTGGAAGATCTGCCGCTCGACAAGAAGGCGATGGATTTCCTCTACAGCGACTCCGGCGTGTGCACGTTCATGGATCCGGAGACGTGCGAGCAGGCGGAGGTGCCGGAGAAGATGATCGGGGAGGCGGCGCGGTTCCTGCTGCCGGAGATGCGCGTGGCGGTGGAGTTTCTGGGCGACCAGGCGGTGGGCGTCGAGATGCCGGATTTTGTCGAGGTGACGGTGGCCGACACGGCCCCGCCGGCGCACGCGCAGAACGACAGCACCTGGAAGCCGGCGCGGCTGGAGAACGGCGTCGAGGTGATGGTGCCGCAGTTCATCAAGACCGGCGACAGGATCCGGCTGGATCTGAACACCCTGAAGTACATGGACCGCGCCAGGACGGCGAAGTAATCAGGACAGCACGTGGCGCAGCCCCGCCTCGCGGGCCCACGCCAGCGCGCGCCGGTGCTCGGCGAAGGTGATGCGGCGGTCGAGCGGCGGGTACTGGCGCGCCTTGTGCTCGGGCCGGTACTGGGCCATGATGTTGACCCACGTGTCGGGCGAGAGCTTTTCGGCCACCCACTTGACGAAACGGTCCGTGCCGGCGAGGTTCTCCGGCAGCACCAGGTGGCGGATCAGCAGCCCGCGCCGCGCAATGCCGCGCTCGTCCATCTGGAGGACGCCCACCTGGCGGTGCATCTCCGCAATCGCCTCGGCGGCGCGTTCGGGGTAATCGGCCGCGCCGGAAGAAAACCGCGCCGCCACCTGCCCGTCCATGTACTTGAAGTCGGGCAGGTAGATGTCCACGATGCCATCGAGCAGCCGCACCGCCTCAAGCGACTCGTAGCCGCCGCAGTTGTAGACGAGAGGAAGCCGGAAGCCGCGGCTGACGGCGAAGCGCAGCGCCGCGACGATGTTCGGCACAAGGTGCGTGGGCGTGACCAGGTTCAGGTTGTGGCAGCCCATGTTCTGGATCGAAAGGAACAGCCGCCCCAGCTCTTCATCCGAACAGAACGAGCCGTCGCCGCGGTGATTGATCTCCTGGTTCTGGCAGAAGACGCAAAGCAGGTTGCATCGCGAGAAGAACACTGTGCCCGAGCCGTTCCTGCCCGTCAGCGGCGGCTCCTCGCCGAAATGCGGGTGCGCCGACCAGACCTTGGCGCGCGCCGGCAGCGCGCACACGCCGGTCTCGCCTTTCAGCCGGTTGACGCCGCATTGGCGCGGACACAGGCGGCAGCTGCGATAGATCTCGCGCAACGCCCGGACGCGCTCGTCCAGCTCGCCGGTGCGGGCGAGGCGCAGGTAGGAAGGTTCGAAGGAGGGCGGCGGAGCGGCGAGCCCTGCGCCCACGGTGGCTGCGAACTCGCGGCGGGTCGGATCCATCGGCGGCCTCCCTGCTTCCAACTTGCGCAAAACAGGCGCCGGTGTCTACCCCCGGGCGCCGGACGGCGGCGGCGCGGCCTGCTTGCCAGCGCGGCGGCGGCTGAGACATCCTGTGAGTGACGCCCTGAGGCAGCAATGAGCGATGGCCGAGGAAATCCTCTATCTCACCGAGTTGCTCGGTCTGAAAGTGTACGACCTCAGGCGTCGTCCGCTCGGGCGCGTGCGGGACGCGGTGCTCGTGCCGAGGCTGCACCCGGTGCGGGTGGACCGCTACCTGGTGGCGGGCGGGGGCGGCTATACCTGGCTGTATGTGCGCCACGACCAGGTGTCCGAGATCACGCTGGACGGCATCTGGTTGCGGGACGAGCTGCTCGTCCCCTACCACGCCGACGAGTACGCGCTGCGGCTGGTGCGCGACGTGCTGGACCAGCAGATCATCGACGCGCAGGGCCGCAAGGTGGTGCGAGTCACTGACATCACCTTCGAGGTCCGCCGCGAGGATGGCCACGACGTGCTGCACGTGCTCGAGGTGGACATCGGCATGCGCGCCGTGCTCCGGCGGCTGCTGCAAGGGTGGGTCCCGCGGCGCTGGATCCGGCGTTTGCAGCGGCGGATTCCGCCGAATTCGATCCGCTGGGAGCTGTGCAACATCGTCGAGCCGGATCCGCAGCGCCGGCTGCGGCTGAACATCTCCATGGAGCTGCTCGAGCAGATGCACCCGGCCGACCTGGCCGACATCGTCGAAGAGCTGAGCCCCGAGGACCGCGAAGCGATCATCGAGGCCATCGACACGGAGGTGGCCGCCGAGGCGCTGTCGGAGCTGGACCCGGAGATGCAGGCGCAGATCATCGAGTCGCTCGATGCGGGCAAGGCGGCCGACATTCTCGAGGAGATGGCCCCGGACGAGGCCGCCGACGTGCTGGGCGAGCTGGAGGAAGAGCGCAGCGAGGAGATCCTCGAGGAGATGGAGAGCGCGCCGAAGGCCGAGGTCGAGGAATTGCTCGAATACGACGAGAACACCGCCGGCGGCCTGATGAATACGGAGTTCATCGCCGTGCACGAGGACGCTTCCGTGGCCGATGCCATCGACGCGCTGCGCCAGCGCCAGGACCTGGTGGACACGATCAACACCGTGTTCCTCACCGACACCGACGACCGGTTGCGCGCGGCGCTGCCCGTCGGGCGGCTGTTCCTGGCCCGGCCGTCGACGAAGGTCGCCGAGCTGGTCCGCGAGGACGACGAGGTGATCCGCGTCCATACCGGCGAGCCGGCCGAGCGCGTGCTGGAGCTGTTTGACAAGTACAATCTGCTGACGCTGCCCGTGGTCGACGAGGAGGGGCGGCTGGCGGGCGTCATCACCGCCGACGACATCATCTCCGTGCTGAGGAGCCGCTGATGCTCAAACGGCTGCGGCGGCACATCGCGCTGTTCTTCGCCGTCATCGGCCCCGGCTTCATCACCGCGATGGTGGACAACGACGCCGGCGGCATCTTCACCTATTCGCAGGCGGGCGCCAAATACGGCTACCTGCCTTTGTGGACGCTGGCGCCCATCACGCTGCTGCTGGTGGTCACGCAGGAGATGTGCGCGCGCATGGGCGCGGTCACCGGGAAGGGCCTTTCGGACCTGATCCGCGAGGAATTCGGGCTGCGCACCACGTTCTTCGTCATGGTGCTGCTGGTGCTGACGAACCTGACCAACGTGATGGCGAACTTCGCCGGCGTGGCCAGCTCGCTCGAGCTTTTCGGCGTCAGCCGCTACATCACCGTGCCGCTGGCGGCGGCCGGCGTGTGGCTGCTGGTGGTGAAAGGCACCTATGAGCGCGTCGAAAAGGTCTTTCTGGCGGCCTCTTCCGTTTACGTCTGCTACATCTTTTCCGGCTTCATGGTGAAGCCGGACTGGACGCAGGCCGCCATATACAGCGTCCGTCCGGTGCTGATGCTCGAGCCGGGGTATCTGACGATGCTGGTGGGCATGGTGGGCACCTCGGTGGCCCCGTGGATGCAGTTCTACCTTCAGGCCGCCGTGGTGGAGAAGGGCATCACCGCGAGAGAGTACGCCGAGAGCCGGCTGGAGGTGATCGTCGGCTGCATTGCGATGACCGTGATCGCGTTCTTCATCATCGTGGCCTGCGCCGGGGCCATCCACGACGTCGCCCCGCGCGACATCCGCGACGCCACGGACGCGGCGCTCGGCCTCAAGCCCTTCGGGCAATATGCGTTTCTGCTGTTCGCCATCGGGCTGTTCAACGCGTCCCTGTTCGCCGCCTGCATCCTGCCGCTTTCCACCGCCTACTCGGTGTGCGAGGGGCTGGGCTTCGAATCGGGCGTCAACAAGGGCTTCCGCGAGGCGCCGGTCTTCTACTGGCTGTTCACGCTGCTGATCGTGATCGGCGGCGGCGTCATCCTCATTCCGGGATTCCCGCTGGTGAAGATGATCCTGCTCAGCCAGGTGATCAACGGCGCGCTGCTGCCGCTGGTGCTCATTTACATGATCCTGCTGGTGAACAAGGACCGGCTGATGAAGAAGTGGAAGAACACGCGCTTCTACAACGCCGTCGGCTGGGCGAGCGTGGTGATTCTCATCGGCCTGACCGTGGCGCTCGTCATCCTGAGCGTGCGCGACCTGATGGCGGCGTGAAGCGCGCCAGAATCACGCGTAGCCTCCCGAGTCGGGCCGCCCGTGCTGGTCGAGCCAGGCGAGCATCGCCCGCACGCTCGCCGTCGCCAGGCAGACGCAGGTGTCGGCCCCGCCGTAGTAGATGTACAGCGTGTCGCCGTCCGGACGCATCGTGTAGCCGCAGGGAAAGACCACGTTGGCCACGTCGCCCTGCCGCTCGTAGGGCTCTTCCGGCCCGAAGATCCAGCTGTCGCTGCGCAGCAGGCAGCGCTCGGGCGTGTTCAGGTCGAACAGCGCCAGGCCGAGCCGGTAGAGCGCGCCGCTGGCGGTCTGGCGCACGCCGTGGTAGATCACCAGCCAGCCGCGGTCCGTCTCGATGGGCGGCGGCGAGAGTCCGATCTTGTTGGCGTCCCACCATGCGCCCTCGCGTGCCCGCAAAATCAGCTTGTGGCTGCCCCAGTGGCGCAGGTCGGGCGAGTAGGAGATCCACATGTGCGCGCCGCGCCACGTGGTGACCGGGCGGTGGATCAGCGCCCAGTGGCCGCCGATGCGGCGGGGCAGCAGCGCGGCGTCCTTGTCCTCGGGCGGCATGATGACGCCGTAGCGCTCGAAGCGCCGGAAGTCCTCGGTCAGCGCCAGCGAAACGCCGGGGCCGCCTTTCGAATAGGACGTGTAGGCGATGGCGTACTTGTTCAGCTCGGGCACGAAGGTGATCCGCGGGTCCTCGATGCCCCAGATTTCCTCGGGGTGGTTGGCCGGGTCGGGCCGCATGGTCGGCTCGGGGTCGATCTCCCAGCCGGTGATGCCGTCGCGCGAGCGGGCCGCGCACAGGTGCGAGATGCCGCTGCGGTCCTCCACGCGGCAAAGCAGCAGCGTCGTGCCGTCCGGCAGCAGGCAGGCGCCCGCATTGAAGACGGAGTTCACCGGGTAGGGCCAGTCTTCGGCCCGCAGGATCGGGTTGTGGCGGTAGCGATGGAACAGAACCTCGTGCTTGTTGTTCAACGAAGGCGTCATGGCAGCTCGCAGCCTCACGAACCGATGATGTCGCCTGCGTGATGCATCTCTTCGAGCGCGAAGTGGAAGCTCAGCGTGGACTCGGCGCCTTCATTCTGGTTGACGCGGTCCGGGTGCAGCCCGTCGCGGCAGCCGCCGGTGGCGGCGTCATACAGGGGCAGGCCGAGGTCGTTGCGCCCCAGGAACCAGTCGAAGGCGCGCCGCGCTTCCAGGCGCCACTTCTCGTCTCCCGTCGCGCGCCAGGCGTCCAGGCATGCCGAGACCATCGTGTGCGCCTCCACGGGCTGCTGGTCGAACCGCGCCCGCTCCTGGCCTCGCCGCCAGAAGCCGTTCGAGCCGACCGGCACCAGATGCCCGGCCTCCGCGGTCTGCACGCGGGCGAGCCATTCGAGCGACTCCAGCCCCGCCTCCAGCCACTCCTTGCGGTTCAGGCTGCGGCCGGTGACGATCAGCGCCTGGCTCAGCCGCGCGTTCGAGTAGGCGAGGATGTCTTCGAACCACAGCCAGTCCGGGCTTTTCACCAGCTCGTAGAGCCGCATCAGCCTCCCGGCCAGGTCCTCGCGCAACGCCTGGGCGGCGCGGTCGCCGGGGAAGCGCCGCAGATACTCGTTCAGCCCCAGCAACACGTAGGCCCACGCCCGCGGGCTGGTGAACTTCGCCACGGCGGGCAAGGCCGCTTCCATCAGCTGCCCCGCCGCCCCGCGGAGCCCTTCCCGCCCGCTGGAGCCGAGCACCACGCCGAGAGCCCAGACGGCGCGCCCGTGGCAATCCTCCGAGCCGACCTCGTCCCGCCAGCGGTGGTCGAACCCCATCCAGTTGTGGAACCGCCCCGTCTCCCGGTTGAATGCGTGCAGGAGGAAGCCGAGGTACTTTCCCGCCAGCGGCCACTCGATGCCGCGGCGCTCGAGCATCACCGACAGCGCCAGCGCCCGGGCGTTGTCGTCCGTCGTGTATCCTTCGGCGTAATTCGGCACGGTGTAGACGGCGTGCTGGAACATGCCCGCCGGCCCGGTCAGCGTGCGCAGGTGGTCGTGCTTCGGCGCGGGCAGCTCGACGGCGCGCTGCCGCAGCGTGACCGCGGTGAAGGCCGGGCGCGGCTTGCGGCTGCGGTCCTCGCGGGCGCGCTCGAACGAGCGCAGATACATCGCGGCGACGTTCGGCCATGCCATGTCGCGGCAGGCCAGATAGGCGCGCTTGCGCATGGCGTGGCGCTCGGCCTCGTTGTCCAGCAGCCGAAGGATGGCGCGCGCTATCTCCTGCGAGTCCCCGAACGGCACCAGCACGCCGCGGCCGTCGGCCAGCAGCTCCTCGGCGTGCCAGTACGGCGTCGAAATTACCGCCTTGCCCGCGCCCACCGAGTAGGCAAGCGTGCCCGAGGTGATCTGCGCCGGGTTCAGATACGGGGTGATGTAGATGTCGGCCGCGCCGAGAAAATCCAGCAGCTCCTCCTGGCTGACGAACCGGTTGTGGAACACCACGCTGCCTTCCACGCCCAGCTGCCGGGCCAGCCGCTCGAGCGAATAGCGGTAGCTTTCGCCCTGGTGCAGGCGCACGTGCGGGTGGGTGGCGCCGAGCACCACGTAGACCAGGTTCGGATAGCGCCGGAGCACCTCCGGCAGGGCCCGGATGACGTGCTCGATGCCCTTGTTCGGGGAAAGCAGGCCGAACGTCAGCAGAACGGTCTTGCCTTGCAGGCCGAACTGGTCCTTGAAAAAATTCGGGTCGACGAACGGCATGTCGGGAATTCCGTGAGGAATGAGATCGATCTTTTCCTCGGGAATTCCATAAATATCGCGGGCGAATTCCACCCCGCGCCGCGTCATCACCACCACCCGGTCGCTCAGCTCCGCGATCTCCTTGAGCACCCGCCGCTGGTTTTCGTCCGGCTCCCTGAGCACCGTGTGGAAGGTGGTCACCACCGGCATGCGCAGCTCGCGCAGCATCGCCAGGATGTGGCTTCCCGCCGGTCCCCCGAAGATGCCGTACTCGTGCTGCACGCAGACAAGATCCACGTTGTTGACGTTGAGGAAATCCGTCGCGCTCAGGTAGGAGGCGATCTCGTTCTGCTCCAGCTCGAAGCGGACGCGCTGCGGGTAGTCGTAGCCCTCGGGCCGGTCGTTGACCGGGATGGCGATGACCGCCAGGTCCGGCGCGATGCCGGCAAGCGACTCGCACAGGTGCGTAGTGAAGGTGGCGATGCCGCACTGCCGCGGCAGGTAATTGCCGACCACGGCGATCTTGCGCAGCGTAACCGGAGGCGGCGGCAATGTCAGCGTGGCAGAGGTTTGGGCGGCCGAAGACATGCTGATCTGCTCCCTGTCGTGCAATCTCCGGAGGCAAGGCCCTCCCGGACGGCGGCGGTGCGCCGCCGCTTCCCTGCGAGTCGGAAAACCGAAGGCCGTCCCTGTCCCGGCCCGCCTGCGGCGCCGGGCGGCATAGGAAGCGGCGCAAGGACTGCCCGGACAGGCGGAACCGCCCGAAGGGACAGAATTCCCTCTTTAGCGGGGCGGCATTCCGCCGGAAATCAGCGCCTTCAATTGTCAGAATATCATCCTGACAATGCGGTTGTCAAGATCCATGATTGACGCAGAATAAGGGATGAATTTCCGCCGCAAACGGGCTCTGGCCCCGCCCGCGCGGCGCTCAGCCGCGCTTGCGCTGGAGCAGATAAGCGCACTTTTCCAGCCGCGAGTCGCCCGTTCCGTCGTTGACGGCGAAGCGCGCGTCCGACCAGTAGCCGCCGCGGCGGGCGCGGCCGTCCCACAGCGAGGCGGCCCCGTAGGCGCCGTCCTTGCGGAGGGCGTAGAAGTTGATGTCGAACCGGTCGAGCAACCGCGTGTTGTTCCGGAAGTTGCGGGCGATGCGCCGGAGGGCCTCGAGGCAGGCTTCCTGCGGCGTCATGCCCTGCCGCATCATCTCGACGATGGTGTGCGCGCCGGCGATGCGGATGTTCTCTTCGCCGCGTCCCGTCGATCCGGCCGCGCCGACGTCCTGGTCGACGTAGAGGCCGGCGCCGATGATGGGCGAGTCGCCCACGCGCCCGGGAATCTTCCATGCGAGTCCGCTCGTGGTGGTGACGCCGGAGATCTCGCCCTTGCTGTTCAGCGCCAGGCAATTGATGGTGCCCGTGGGCGGGTTGGCGGCCACGTCGAGCGCCCAGGCGATCAGCTCGTCGCTGGCGTGCGGAAACTGCTGCCGGAGGCGTTCGGCCGCCTGCAACGCGGCGGGCGAGTCCAGCCCGTCGGTCCAGTTGTTGTTGCCTTCCGCATCCCGCAGAGACTGTTTCCAGGCGATCCACGCCATGCGCGCGCGCTCGGTGAGCAGGTTCATCTCCTGGAAGCCCCAGGCGCGCGCGAAGCGCAGGGCGCCCTCGCCGACCAGCATGATGTGATCGGTTTGCTCCATGACGAGCTTGGCCAGCCTGGCCACGTTCTTGATGTTGCGCACTGCGGCCACCGAGCCGGCGCGGCGCGTGGGGCCGTGCATCACGCTGGCGTCCAGCTCGACGACGCCTTCCTCGTTCGGCAGGCCTCCGTAGCCGACGCTGGTGTCCTCGGGATCGTCCTCGACCAGCGTGACGCCGGCCACGGCGGCCTCCAGCGTGTCGCCTCCCGCCTTGAGGACTTCCATCGCACGGGCGCAGGCCTTCAGGCCGTTGGCGCTGGAAATCACCAGGTTCTTGCCTGTCGCCTGCGGCGGCTGCGCCGCGCGCGCCGCCAGCGGCCATGCCGCGTTGGTCAATAGCCAGTCCCGTCTCCGCATTTTTCTCCGGTCCTCTCCGTTCGCTACACTGATCGTTGATGATCCCGCGGCTGCTGGTGCTGACCGCGTCAGTTTCCTTATTCTGGGCCTTCGGACAGGCGCGGCGCAAGCCGGAGCCGCCCCGCTTCGAAGTGGTGGAGTTCAAGGCGCAGCGCCACGAAGACCGGATCTGGATTGACGGGCGCGTCCGCAACACGGGCGAGTCGGCGTTGCGGTTTGCCGTGCTGATTTTCCAGTTCCTGTCTTCCGACGACAAGGTGGTCTCGACGCGGCGGACGGATCTCGAGCCGGAGGTGCTCGGCCCGGGCGAGGAGTCGTCCTTCATGCTGCAAACGCTGCCGCCGGCGCGCGCCGTCTCCATCCGGCTGGAGATGCAGGACCGCGGGCAGAAATGGTACCCGCTGTCGAAAAGCGGGCCCTACCCGATCGAGTGAATCCCGCGAAAGGACGATGGATGGTTGAAGTGATCCACCCGGCGCGGCGCCTGCACGGAAGCCTGCGCCTGCCCGGCGACAAGTCGATTTCCCACCGCTACGCGATGATCGCCTCCGTGGCCGAAGGCGTCACCACGATCCGGAATTATTCGAGCGGCGCCGACTGCCATTCGACGCTGGCCTGCCTGCGCGGGCTGGGCGTCGAGGTCGAGGTGGAAGGCAGCGAGGTCCGCATCCGCGGCCGCGGCCTTCACGGCTACCGGCAACCGCAGGCCGGGCTCGACGCGGGCAACTCCGGGTCCACCATCCGCATGCTGAGCGGGCTGCTCGCCGGGCAGCCTTTCGAGACGCGCATCGCCGGCGACGAGAGCCTCTCGCGCCGCCCCATGCAACGGATCATGGAGCCGCTCCGCCGCATGGGGGCCTCGATCGAGGCCCGCGAAGGCAAGTACCCGCCGCTGGTGATCCGCGGGGCGGCGCTCCGGCCGATCGAGTATGAAACGCCCGTGGCCAGCGCGCAGGTGAAGAGCTGCGTGCTGCTGGCCGGGCTGCTGGCCGAAGGCGCGACCACGGTGCGCGAGCCGGCCCGCACGCGCGACCACACCGAGGTGGCGCTGCGCGAGTTCGGCGCCGAAATCGAGACCGGCCCCGGGTGGGCCCGCGTCAAAGGCCCGGCGCGGCTGGAGGCGCGCGAGCTGGCCGTGCCCGGCGATCTGAGCTCGGCCGCCTTTTTCCTGGTCGCCGCCGCGATGCTCGAAGACTCCGATCTCATCCTCGATGGCGTCGGACTGAACCCCACCCGCGCCGCCCTGGTGGATTTCCTCGCCTCGGCCGGCGCGCGCATCCAGATCCTCGACATCGGCATGCGCCACGGCGAACCCGTGGGCGTGCTGCGCGTGCGCGGCTCGAAGCTCGCCGGCGGCGTGATCGAAAAAGGCCTGTCGGCGGCGCTCATCGACGAGATCCCGGTGCTTGCCGTGATGGGCGCGGTCAGCGAAGGAGGACTCATCGTGCGCGACGCCGCCGAGCTGCGGGTGAAGGAGACCGACCGCATCGAGACCGTGGCGGAAAACCTGCGGCGGCTCGGCGTCCGCGTGGAGACCGCGCCGGACGGGCTGCGCGTGGAAGGACGCCAGCGGTTCCGCGGCGGGCGCGTGGAGAGCTTCGGCGACCACCGCATCGCGATGGCGTTCGCCGTGGCCGCGCTCGCCGCCGACGGCCCGGTGGAAATCGAAGGGGCCGAGGCCGCCTCGGTGTCTTTCCCCGAATTCTGGAGTAAACTGCGAGAGGTCGCCGGATAAAAGGGGGAGCGCAGTGAGCGATCAGGACGCCCGCGAGGGCGGGGATCTCACCCTGCCGGGCCTGGTTCACGACCTCAACAACGTGTTCGAAACCATCTCGGAAGCGGCCGAACTGCTGGCCGGCGACGAGCGCTGGCGCGAGGTCGCCGAAACGCTCGCGCGGAGCGTGGACCGCGGCCGGCGCATCGTCGGCGTCTACGCCGACCAGAACCGCGCCGGCGCCGATCTGGGCGAAGTGGTCGACCGCGCCGAAACATTTTTGCGCGATTTTCTCCGCCACCTGGCCGGCACGAAAATCCGCGTCCACCGCCGCATCGAGAAAGACCACCGCCTGCCGGGCAACGGCGGCGACTGGGAGCGCGTCTTCATGAACCTGCTGCTCAACGCGGCCCAGGCGATGAAGGAGCGCGGCGGCGGCGTCATCGAGGTGCATTCCCGCGTCGAGGACGGCCGCCTGGTGGTCGAGGTGCTCGACGATGGCCCGGGCATCGACCCGGCCATCCTGCCGAAGATTTTCACGGCGCGCTTCTCGACGCGTTCCCGCCATGCGGGGCTCGGCCTCCACATCGTGCGCACGCTGGTCGAGGCCAACGGCGCCACCGTGAGCGCCGCCAACCGCGGCGCGGGCGGCGGGGCGGTGTTCACCATCCGCGCGCCGCTGCCCGAGGAATGACCGCGCCGCGGCCCGGCCCGGGGGATCATTCGGAATCGCCGCGCCCGCGGCCGCGTCCATAGAGCTGGATGCGCCTGTCGCCTGTTCTTGCCTGCCTGTTGCTGCGCTGCCTGTCTGCGCAGACCCCGGATCCGCTGGAAATTGTCCGCCGAAGCGTGGAGCAGGACCGGCTGAACTTCCGCCGGGCAAACGACTACAGCTACGTCCAGCACACCGAGCAGCGCGAGCTGGACGAGCAGGGCAGGGTCCGCAAGGTCGAGTCCCGCACGTTTGACGTGATCGTCATCGACGGCGAGCCGTACCAGAAGCTCATCGCCCGCAACGGCAAGCCGCTCGGCGAGGCCGAGGCCCGCAAGGAGCAGGAGAAGCTCGACCGCGAGCTGGCCCGCCGCCGCAACGAGGATCCCGCGCGGCGCTCGCGCCGGCTGAGCGAGGAAGAGAAGCGCCGCATGGAAGGGCGCGAGTTCGCCCGCGAAATCCCGGAAGCGTTCCGGTTCCGGCTTGCCGGCGAAGACCGTCTGGAGGGCAGGCCCGTGTGGATCATCGATGCCGAGCCGAAACCCGGCTACAGGGGCAAGGCGAAGCGGGCCGATCTGTTGTCGAAATTCCGCGGCCGCCTCTGGATTGATCAGCAGGATTACCAGTGGGTGCGGGTGGAGGCGGAAACCATCGCGCCCGTGCGCTTCGGCTGGGTCCTGGCCCGGCTGGATCCCGGCGCGAAGATGGTCTTCGAGCAGCGCCGGGTGCATGACGAAGTCTGGCTGCCCTCGCGCGCGCATATCCAGCTGAGCGCGCGCCTGGCGCTGGTGCGGAAG
>Ga0272446_1000136_pt1 | contig 105547 bp, 90 predicted proteins | sample YNPCB0061_FD_194587 | JGI IMG/M metagenome (GOLD analysis project Ga0272446, IMG submission 194587) | Hot spring microbial mat communities from Yellowstone National Park, WY, United States - YNP-CB-006-1 | ecosystem: Environmental > Aquatic > Thermal springs > Hot (42-90C) > Sediment | place...
CCCCGGAAGTCCCGGACGGGGATGGCTCCGGCAACGCTTCCTTCAGCCCGCCGGAGCTGCTGGCCGTGGCGTTTTACGGAGACGGATTTCTGCGGTATCAGGTCCGGCGCATGGTAGGCACGCTGCTGGCCGTAGGCCAGGGCAGGCTGCCGGCGGCGGCGGTGGCCGGGATACTTTGTGGAGCAAAGGAGTTTGCCGCAGCCGCCACCGCGCCAGCCCAAGGCTTGACGCTCATGCAGGTTGATTACTAGTATTCGCAGCGCTTTTTTGCATACCCGCACCGGCGTTCAGACGCCGTACTTTACCGGTCGGTTTCATCCAGCGAAGTTCTGAATGCACGAATTGGAAACCCTCATTGAACCCGGCTCGCCGGACGCTTTTCTGCTGCGCCAACTCGACCCCAACCGCCTGCCCAAACACGTGGCCATCATCATGGATGGCAACGGACGCTGGGCGAACCGGCAGGGCAAGGCCCGCATTGCCGGCCACCCGGCCGGCGTCGAAGCCGTGCGGGCGACGGTGGAAAACTGCGCCCGGCTGGGCATTCCTACCCTGACGCTCTACGCCTTTTCTTCGGAGAACTGGCGGCGGCCGCGGGTTGAAGTCACGATGCTGATGCGCCTGCTGCAACAGTGCCTTCGGCGCGAAGTGCCGCTGCTGAACCGCAACGGCGTGCGCCTGCGGTTCATCGGACGGCTGGAAGCGTTGTCGGCGGAGATTCGGAAAGCCCTTGACTATGCCGTGACCGCCACGGCGCACAACCAGCGGATGACGCTGAACGTTGCCTTCAACTATGGCGGGCGGGCCGAGATTGTGGATGCCCTGCGCAGCGTGGTGCGCGAGTTTATGGGGCTGGGGCGGCCGCTCGACACGCTGACCGAAGCCGACGTGGCCCGCCATCTCTACACGGACAGCGACCCCGACCTGCTCATTCGTACCAGCGGGGAAATGCGCCTGAGCAACTTTCTGCTGTGGCAGATGGCCTACACGGAAATCTTCGTGACCGATACCCTGTGGCCGGATTTCAACCGCACCCACCTGCTCGAAGCCCTCGTAGCCTATCAGCGCCGGCAGCGCCGGTTTGGCGGCGTTGAAACGGTTGGCGTTCCCGTGTCGGCGCTGGCATAGTGCAGGTGTGACCGACCTGAACGCCCAGCCTTACCACCGTATCCAGACCGAACAGGGTCGCTACTACTTTGCCGCCGGCCTGGCGTTGATGCTGTCGAGTGTGGCGTTTCGCCTTGGCGCGCCGGCCGCCGGAGTGACGCTGCTGGCCGCCTTTCCGCTGCTGCTCGTGCTGGCCCGCTATGAAGTGCTTGTCTTTGACGGAACGCACCTGCGGCGGCGTGGGCCCTACGCCTGGTGGCAGGCCCGGATGCTGGGCGGGACGACTTCCCTGCCCCTTGCCCAGCTTGAGTTGAGCATCACCGAGGTCGTCCATCTGCCGCTGACGCTGGCGCGGTACCGGTTTCGGACGATTCTCGTCGGCAACGGATTTGAAGCCGTGTTGTTCTCGAACACGGCCGGGTACGCGCCGTTCGTGACGGCCGTGTTTTCGGCTGTGGATGAGTCCAAGCTCGACTTTCATTCCCGTGCCTGGCTGCAATACGGCGCGCCGCCCCCGCTGACCGCAATAGCCGACGCCTTGGATGACCAGCATCTGGCGCAGTTTCCGGCGGCGCTGCTCCGCCGTACGGCCAACCACTTCACCCTGACCGGCCGCCTGCGGCTGGCGCAGCGCTACTTCCGGCAGGCTTATGGGCGCGACCGTGGCAACCCGCATCTGCTGTGTGAAATGGGCTATTTTTTCCGCCGCTTTGCGCTGGCCGAGCATCCGCGCTGGCAACTCCGCGCAGCGGCCTGCCTGCGGCTGGCCGCCCGGTTGGCGCGGCATGAGCCGCATCTGCTGGAGCGCATCGGCGAGGCCTACTGCGAACTGTTTGACTTTGCGCGCGCCGAGCGGTGTTTTCGGAAGGCGTTGGAGCTGAACCGGCAGCTTTTTCGGGCCTATGCGGGTCTGGCCGAGCTGGCCTTTCGGGACGGACAACTGGCGCGGGTGGCGCACTTTTACTATGCGGCAGCGCACAGCACCAGCGACCCGGCCCTGCGGCGCCGGGCGCAGAGTGAGGCGCGTTATTACGAGCGGTTGAGTCAGGACGATGACTACCTCGAAGCGGAAGTGCGCCGCATCACATGGCTGCACCACATCCGCCAGATGCGCACCATGGCCGGCGGCATTTTTTTCGTGGCCTGGCTGGTCGTCGGTTTGACGGGGGAGCGCTTCCCGGATGTGCAGGACATCGGGCTGGCGCTGATGGGATCATCGGGGCTGGCGTGGCTTGGGCTTTCCTGTGGACTGCACTGGCAACGGCGGCGGTCGGCGCTCCCGGAAACCGTCACTTGAGCAGCAGCAGCGCACCTCACCCGGTGGGCAGTGCCGCCCGCGCATAGCAGGCGGTTAAAGTCTTTGCATCACAGGTCACACCGGCGGCAAGCCGGGCCGCCAACCGGGGTGCCGCGACGGGCGCCAGCCAGGGCGGTGGCGCAATCCGTGGCAGGTCGCCCACGAAAGCAGACACATCGCTATTGTCGAGCAGCGCCAGGGCGTCGCCGGTCAGAAGCCGTGGGCAGTCTTTCGGAATGTGGCGGAAAAGCTGCTCCAGGACGGTATGGACCTCTCCGGTCAGGGCAGCGGTGAGAGTCCGGGGTTCGGCGTCAGGCCCGGCGGAAAAAGCCTGCCCGTGGACTTCACGCCGGTGGGAGACATTGAGCACCACGACCGTCGTTGGCTGCTGAAGCGGCAGGACGGCATCGGCGAGAACTTCCAGCGTAGTGGCCGTGGCAATGGGGCAGTTGAGCGGCTGCGCCAGTCCCTTGACGGCTGCCAGTCCGACGCGAATGCCGGTGAAGCTTCCCGGACCGATGAGCGCGCCGAGGGCGGCCAAATCCTTCGGGCGCAGGCCCGTACGTTCAAGCAGGTAGGCAATGTCGGCAACCACCCGGTGGGCGCTGGGGTGCAGGCTGCGGACGCCCCATTGCGCCTGGAGTTCATGTCCGCGCAGAAGGGCCAGACTCAGGCGCGGCGAAGCCGTGTCCACGACGAGCCACCAGCTTGTGGGCGTCAGCGCCACACCAGCCGCGGTCTCCACAGGTGGGGCATCCGGGGGCGGGGCATCCGGCGTCATGCACCGGCCGCTTTGACGACCGGCGACGGCCGCCAGCGCAGAACGGGCTGCCGCGCCGCAGCAGTTTCATCGAGCCGGCGCAGCCGCGCCAGATGGGGCGCGGTTTTGACGACTTCCGGGTTTTCCCTGCATTCCTGGGCAATGGCGCGCATGGAGGCGATGAACAAATCGAGTTCAGCGCGGCTTTCGCTTTCGGTCGGCTCGACCATAATCGCGCCCGGCGCAACGAGGGGGAACGACATCGTCGGCGGATGAAAGCCGTAGTCAATGAGCCGCTTGGCGATGTCGCCGTTGCGTACGCCGTGGGCCTGCTGCCGCCGGTCATTGAAGACGACCTCGTGGAGGACGGGGCCCTCGAACGGCACTTCGTAGTCGTCCTGAAGGTGGTGCTTGATGTAGTTGGCATTGAGGACGGCCGTTTCCGTGGCGGCCCGCAGCCCTTCCGCTCCCAGGGCGCGGATGTAGGCCAGCGCGCGCACCATCATGCCGAAGTTGCCATAGTACGCCTTGACGCGCCCAATCGAGTGGGGGCGGTCGTTGTCAAACACCACGGTCTGGTCATCCACCCGGCGCAGGGTCGGACAGGGCAGGTATGGCTCCAGCTCACGGTTGACGGCAACGGGGCCGCATCCGGGCCCGCCGCCGCCGTGCGGCGTGGAAAAGGTCTTGTGCAGGTTCAGGTGCATGACATCCACGCCCATGTCGCCGGGGCGCGCAATGCCAACCAGGGCGTTCATGTTCGCACCGTCCATATAGACGAAGCCGCCGCGGGCGTGGATGAGTTCGCAGGCTTTGGCAATGTCTTCTTCAAACAGCCCCAGGGTGTTCGGATTGGTGATCATCAGCCCGGCGACTTCATCGGTCATCGCTTTGTCAAGCGCCGCCAAATCAAGCAAGCCGTTCTTCCTGGAGATAAGCGTGATGACCTTGTAGCCGCACATCACGGCACTGGCTGGGTTGGTGCCGTGGGCGGCGTCGGGAATAAGGACATACCGGCGGGCGTCGCCGCGCGCGGTCAGCGCTGCGCGAATCATCATCATGCCGGTGAGTTCGCCGTGCGCGCCGGCCGTGGGTTGCAGGGAAACCGCAGCCAGACCCGTGATTTCACAGAGGGCTTCTTCGAGCTGCTTCACCAGCAGCAGGTTGCCGCGAACCGTCGCTTCCGGGGCGAGGGGATGCGACCGGGCAAAGCCGGGCAGTCGTGCCGCCCACTCGTTGATTTTCGGGTTGTACTTCATCGTACATGAGCCGAGCGGGAACATGCCGGTATCCGTGCCGTAGTTCCAGGTTGAAAGCCGCGTGTAGTGCCGGACGACTTCGGGTTCGGCCAGTTCGGGCAGCTCAGCGAGGTCATCCTGCCGCAGCAGGTGGGACGGAACCAGCGCGGAGGGCGCTACTTCGGGAACGTCGCCCGGCGGCAGGTGGTAGGCGCGGCTGCCGGGACGCGAGTTTTCAAAGATGAGGTTTTCGTTCTGGCTGATGTGCGGACGGGCTTTCTGGATGCGGGGTGTTGTGGGAAGCGCCATTGGAAGCAGAATGTTCGGGCGAACCTTTGAACTTTGAAATCGTCTGCGCGGCGGGGGCGGCACAGAGTGAGTATCCTAACCGAAAGCTTCCGGGCTTTTCCACCACGGACAGTCGCCGGGTTGGCGTCCGGTTGGGGCGAAGACCGGCGTTTCAGGGTGTGGGGACGCGGGGAAACAGGCGGAAAAACCCTTCGACATCCCACCGGTACTCCCCTGACCGCGCCGGCATCGGCGGCTCTTCCGGCCGTGGCACCGCCTGTTGGGCCAGACGGGCAAAGGTTTTGGCATCAAAACGGTACAGCAAGAGGCCGGAGGTCATGACGCCTTGGGCGCCGGACAGCTCGCGTTCCCAACCGGCATCGGGCGGTCGCAAAAACAGCAGCACAACGCTGTAGTCTGACGTTGGGTGGCGGGAGACATCGGCGGCAATCGCCGCGAGGGACGGGGCGTAATAGACCCGTTTGCCCGCCAGTGCCAGCAGGTGGGGCGGATCGGTCGGAATTTCAAAATCCGGTGAAAACACAATGTCGGAAGGTGTGACGGCCTGCCGGACGGCATTGCCCAGCGGTTCGATGATGGGGGACGGCTCTGGAAAGAGCGCCCGGAAACCCAGGTGAACCGGAAGGATGTAGGCCAGCGCCGCCGTCAGCAGTATGGTTGAAACACCCATCCGCCGGCGCGCACAGGCTGACCACCGGGGCGCAAGGACGGTCAGGAGCGTGACCGGCAGCAGGATGCACGGCACGGCCGCGATGACGAGCGAGAATTTGAGGGCGCTGAAGTCGTGAATGGCCGAGTGGTTGCGCAGGGCATAGACCTGCAGAAAGCATGGCACAGTGAGAAGCGCCATGGTCCAGACGGACAATGCCACACCGGGCAGCGGCGCCTGGTTGCGGGCAGCCTGCCGCCACCACCAGCCGCCCAGCAGCAGACAGCCGGCCAGCGCCACAAAGGACAGCGCGGGGCCGGCAGTGCCAAACTGCGCCGGGATGTATTCCCCCCAGAAGATGGCGTTGAAACGCGCCGTAAAATCGGCGTTGACATCCGTTGCGCCAATGCGTTCGAGAAAACGCTCCTTCAGGCGCGGCAGCATGCCCAGGAAGGCGAGCTGGACGAAAAACAGGCTCAGCGCCAGCAACCCGCCCATACCAAACCAGAGACTGCGCCACCACCAGGCTTTGACATTTGACCACGGCAGAGGGATGTCGCCGGTGGCCAGCCGTTTCACATAGGCAACGCCCACGAGGCACACGAACAGCCAGTCACAGGCGAGGCCCCAGGCCATCGTCAACGCCTGCCACCAGTTGCTGCTGGCACGGGCAGAAGGGTAGGCGTCACGGATGGCTTCCAGCAGGATGAACAGGACGTAAGGCAGCAGTACGGCCTGGTCGGCGAAATAAACGTTCTGGTGCCAGTAGAGCGCGCCGGGCAGCAGCAACTCCAGTGTCGGCGGCACGGTGGCCAGCAGGGTGGACGTGCCCCGGTCAAGGCCCAACCGGCGCAGCACAAGCAGGCTCAGGCCGCCGAGCGCCACGGCAATGAGGCCGTGGTTGATGAGATTCCAACTCATGAGGCTGCTGACCGTTGGCGCGCCCTCGCTGACCAGACTGTAGGCGTAGGCGGTCAGGACGAAACCCGGTGGGTATGACACATAGGGGTTGCGGCTCAGCAGGGTCGGAAACTCAACGGACCGGGGCTCATTGAGCAGGGCAAACCGCAGCGCCCAGGGCCCCTCGGCATGCCAGGCGCGGGCAAACCGCAGTGTGTTGGCCGTAAGCCACTGATGGTGCTCGAAGCTCAGCTTTCCAAACCAGGGGCGACGCGCCTGTACCGTATAGGCAAACAGGCCCACGGTGAAACCAAGCAGCACGAGGCAGGCGGCCAGCGATTTCGGGTGCAGGGTCAACCAGGACTTACGCAGCATGGCGGCATGGTGACACTGCCCCCTCAGCCCGACAAGGCGGTGGCCGGCAAGGTGGGGGGGGTGGCCCCACCGCCCACCACCGGCCGCAACCCACCGCCGTCAGATGAACAACGGCGCCATCACCAGTGTGATCGTGGCCAGCAGCTTGATGAGCACGTGCAGGGAGGGTCCTGCCGTGTCCTTGAATGGATCGCCCACGGTATCGCCCACCACCGCCGCCTTGTGGGCATCGCTCCGTTTGCCGCCGTGCGCGCCGGTTTCGATGTACTTCTTGGCGTTATCCCACGCGCCGCCGCCGTTGTTCAGGAACAACGCCATCAGGATGCCTACAATCGTCCCGATGAGCAGCAACCCGCCGACGACTTCTGCGCCGGTGGCGCTGTTCGCGGTCATCCCCTGGGACAAATACACCTGGCGAAACACAATCCCGACGATGATCGGCGTCAGGACGACCAATGCGCCCGGCAGCACCATCTGCTTGAGCGCGCCGCGCGTCACGATGTCCACGCAGTGACCGTAATCCGGCTTGCTCGTCCCTTTCATAATGCCCGGATTGCTCCTGAACTGCCGCCGCACTTCCGTGATGACATCCTGCGCTACGGCTCCAACGGCCTTGATCGCCAGCGAAGCAAACAGCATCACCAGCATGGCCCCCACCATCCCGCCGATGAAGACTTCCGGCTTGGCAAGGTCAATCCGCTCCAGCGTCGGGCCGTAGGTAAACGGCCAGTAGCTGCGGACTTCATCCATGTAGGCCGAAAACAGCAGGAAGGCCGCCAACGCCGCCGAACCCACGGCGTACCCCTTCGTCAGCGCCTTCGTGGTGTTGCCGACGGCATCCAGGCGGTCTGTCTTTTCGCGCACGTCATCCGGCTGTTCCGACATTTCAACAATCCCACCGGCGTTGTCGGTGATGGGCCCAAAGGTATCCATGGCCAGGATGTAACCAGCCGTGCCCAGCATACCCATCGTGGCGGCGGCTGTTCCGAACAGCCCGGCCTTGGCAAAGCCCGAATTCATGCCCAGGTAGTAGGAAGTCAGCACGGCAATCGCAATCACCACGACCGGAATCGCCGTGGACTCCAACCCGACGGCAATCCCCATGATGACGTTCGTCGCCGGACCGGTCTGCGAGGCATCGGCAATGGACCTCACCGGACGGTAGCGATACTCCGTGTAATACTGCGTGATGAACACAAAGGCCAGCGAAGTCAGGATGCCCACGACGCCACATGCAAAGAAACTCAGGTAGGCATTGGGCGCGGCGGTGCTGGCCAGCAACCACTTCGACGCCACGAAAAACCCGGCCGTCGCCAGCAGGCAGGTGACGTAAAAGCCCCGGTTGAGCGCCTTCATCGGGTCGGATTTTTCATCCGTACGCACGACCATCACCCCGACGATGGAAGCCAGCAATCCAAACGCCCCCACCACCAGCGGGTAGAGCAACACGCCAAGCTGCTGCGACTTCTCGAAGGCCGTTGCGTTGGCGGCAAACAGGGACGACGCCAGAATGAGTGCGCCGATGTTTTCCGCCGCCATGGATTCAAACAAATCCGCGCCACGGCCGGCGCAGTCGCCCACGTTGTCGCCCACCAGATCGGCGATGACCGCCGGATTACGCGGGTCATCTTCGGGAATCCCGGCTTCGACCTTGCCCACCAGGTCCGCGCCCACATCCGCGGCCTTGGTGTAGATACCCCCGCCCAACTGCGCAAAGAGCGCCACAAAGGATGCCCCAAAGCCGTAACCGGCAATCAGCAGCGGGATTTTGCTCATTTCCGTAATCTTGAGCAGGCTGACAATGGCAAAGAGACCGGCAACACCCAGCAGCGACAGCGCCACGACGAGCAGGCCGGCGACGGCGCCCCCGCGCAGGGCCGCCTGCAAAGCGCCGTTGAGCGAGGTCAGGGCCGCCGAGGCCGTACGGATGTTCGTCCGAATGGAAATCCACATGCCGATGTAGCCCGACGCCACCGAACAGGCAGCCCCCAACAGGAAGGAAATCACCGTCACGAGCGCCAGCGTGCGCGGGTCCTTCACCGGGTCGTTGATACCTGGTGTTCGGACAAAGGCGTACAGGATGAAAATCAGCGCCGCCAGCGCCACGGCCAGATAGGCAATCGTCGTGTTTTGACGCCGCAAGAAGGCTTCCGCCCCTTCCTTGATGGCATCGGAAATCTTCCGCATCGCCTCCGTGCCGGTTTCGAGCGCCAGCACGTTCCTGGCCAGAAACGCGGCAAACCCCAGCGCGACGATGATGAGTCCAAAAATGACGGCATACTCCATAGATTGACCAACCCCCAGAGCACGGCGCGCCGACCACCGGGCGCCGTACCAGTTTCGTTCACGAATCGAGAAGCAACGAACAAAACGTCAACTTTATAACGTTTTACAGACACACTTCAACCGGATGCGGGACAAAGGGAAACGCCGGCAGACGGATTGGGAAGGCGCTTACTTCACGGCCGGGTGGCTTGCCGGCCGGGGGCTGAGCCACATGGCCGCCACGAGGGTGAGCAGGTAGGGCAGGGCGAGGAAGAACTGGTAGGGAATGGTGTCCAGTCCCAGGGCCTGCAGGCGGAACTGGAAGGCGCTGGCCGCGCCGAAAGCGAGTGCAGCCAGGCTGACGCCGACCGGATGGCGTCGCCCGACAATCACCATGGCCAGGGCAATGAACCCCCGGCCGGCGGTCATGCCTTCGACGAACGTGTTGGAAAGCCCCAGCGCCAGGTAGCCCCCGGCCAGACCGCAGGTGAGTCCACTGAACAGCAGCGCGCTCCAGCGCAGCCGCGCCACACTCAACCCCACACTGGCCGCAGCGGCGGGATGTTCACCGGCGGCGCGCAGGCCGAGGCCATGGGAGGTGCGGAACAGCCAGTACCAGGTGGCAACGATCAGAACAAGCGCCAGAATGGGCACGCTCCACAGCGGCAGGGTTGGCACCACGAAGGCAGCGTTGGAGTCGCCGACGAGTTCCCGCCGCGCCACGGCCGTCGCGCCAAGGGCAAAGATGTTGAGGGCGGTGCCGACGAGCAGGGCATCACAGCCCAGGTTGACGGACAGCAGGGCAAAGGCGGCTGTCATGGCCAGCCCCCCCAGGACAGCCGCCCCCAATCCGAGCCACGGGCCAAACCGGGTGTCAGCCGTCGCGGCGCACAGGGCAACGCCGGTAAACGCCGCCACCAGCATGACGCCTTCGATGCCGATGTTGACGACACCCGCCCGTTCGGAGACGGCCTCGCCAAGCGCCGCCAGCAGCAGCGGTGTCGCCAGGGTCAGCGTTGTCAGCATCAGGCCGGTGAGGATGTCAGTCACGGAAAGAAAAAAAGTGGCATCGAAAGAGTTTCCGATGCCACAAAGCCAGACTGGTAAAGCTCACCCACGAGACATTCTAGTGCGGCACGTTACCGACATGTTGCCGACAGGTAAAAGTTTCCCAATCGCCCTGAACACGCCCCCGGAACACGCTCCCCGAACAGGCTACGGCCGCCGGTCGCCGGGCTTGGGCGGCTCCGTCGTCGGGCGGGTTTCACCGCCACGGGCTTCACCGCCGGAACGGGTTTCACTGCCGGGACGCGCCTCCCCGCCCGGACGCGGCCGGGGCTTGACTTCCATTGCCACCGGCCTGGCTTCGGAGGTTTTGGTTTCCGGCCTGGACCCGCCCTCTGCTGCCTTGGGCGTCGGCCTGGGCGACGTGGCCGCCGTGGGCGCGGGAGAAGCCGCCGGCGCGGTCGCGGAGGCTGGCGATGCCGCGAAACCGCTCATGCTCCGCGCCATGCCGGTCGCTACGGCTTCAAAGGCCAGAATGCCGCTCGTCAGGCTGGCATTGACAAACTGCGCCGTCAGCGTTGGCAGTTCGGCCACACCCTTTTCCTGTACGGTCTCCAGTCCGTTGAGCACGGCGGCGTAGCCGTGGCGGGCATGGTTGAGGAAGTCTTCCGAAGCGGCAGCCACCATGCGAAACCACAGTTGCAGCCCCTCGCTGAAGGTCAGCTTCTCGAACTGGGCGGCAATATCGAGACGCTTGGCCGCCGGCAACGTTACCGTAATGTCCTTCTGCACTTGGGCGCAACAGGCCAACCGCCGTCCGGCCGCCAGGTCGCCAGGGTCGAACCAGCGCCGCTCCTTGGCGTCCGGTTCGGACAGGGCCGCCGCCATGGACGCATCCACACGGATTTCACAGGTCTGACAAATGCCGTGGCCGCCACAGAAATGAAGCAACGGCTGGCCGGACTGCTGGGCGGCACTCAGTAGGGTCGTGCCGGGCGCCACTTCAACTTTCTGCCCGGACGGCTGAAACGTTACGGTCGGCATAAGGTCTTTCTCGCCAAAAGTTCAGGAATATACCGGGGACAGACAGGGAGCGGCAGAGCCTTCTCCACCCCGGAAGCCTACCCCAGACACCAGACGGTTTGGAAGCCGTGAAATCAGTGAAACTTCCTGCTAGAACATTGCGCGCTGCGCCATCGGCGGCAGGTTTCACCCGACACAGCCCCCGGGGCGGCCCTTCACACCCCATTCGCAACACGATGCCATGCCACACGACCTACCCAAAGCCTACGAACCCAAACACATCGAACAGAAGTGGTATCCGTTCTGGGAGCAGGGCGGATACTTCCAGCCCCAGGGAACGGGCCAGCCGTTCTGCATTGTCATCCCGCCGCCCAATGTTACCGGCTCGCTTCACATGGGGCACGCCCTTCAGCACGCCCTGATGGACGTGCTGATCCGCTGGCGACGGATGCAGGGCCGGTGCACGCTCTGGCTGCCGGGCACCGACCACGCCGGCATCGCCACGCAGATGGTTGTGGAAAAACAGCTTGCTGCCGAAGGCATCAAACGGACTGACCTGACCCGCGCCGGGTTTGAAGCCCGTGTCTGGGCCTGGAAAGCCGAGTCCGGCGGCACCATCCAGCGCCAGATGCGCCTGGAAGGTGTCAGTGTGGACTGGTCGCGGGAGCGGTTCACCCTCGATGAGGGTCTCAGTCAGGCCGTGCGCGAAGTCTTCGTGCGGCTGTATGAGGAAGGCCGCATCTACCGTGGTGCCTACATGGTCAACTGGTCGCCAAAGCTTCAAACGGCCGTTTCCGATCTCGAAGTCGAAATGAAGGAGGTTCGGGGCAAGCTCTATCACTTGGCCTACCCGGTCATCGGACGGGAGGAAACAATCATCGTCGCCACGACCCGCCCGGAAACGATGCTGGGCGATACGGCCGTTGCGGTCCACCCGGCCGATGACCGCTACCGGCATCTCATCGGGCAGCGCGTCCGGCTGCCCATCGTGGGGCGCGACATTCCAATCATTGCCGATGAAGCCGTGGAAATCGGCTTTGGCACCGGAGCCGTCAAAGTCACCCCGGCCCATGACCCCAACGACTTCGAGCTGAGCAAGCGCCACGGGCTGGAATTCATCGTCGTCATCGGGAAAGACGGCACAATGACTGAAGCCGCCGGAGCCGGCTTCGCCGGTCTTGACCGCTTCAAGGCGCGCGAAAAGGTCATCCAGCAGCTTGCCGAACTCGGCGCGCTGGTCAAGGTCGAGGACTACACGCACAACGTCGGACACTGCCAGCGTTCCGGCGTTCCCATCGAGCCGCTCGTCTCCGAACAGTGGTTTCTCGATGTCAAGCCGCTGGCCGAAAAGGCCATTGTCGCCGTGCGCGAAGGACGCACGCGGTTTATCCCCAGTTCGTGGGAGAAGGTGTACTTCGACTGGATGGAAAACATCCGCCCGTGGTGCATCTCGCGCCAACTGTGGTGGGGGCATCGCATTCCGGCGTGGTATGCGCCGGACGGCCGCCTGGCCGTGGCGCGTTCGGAAGCGGAAGCGCGTCATCAGCTTGGTTTGCCCGATGACGCACCTATGACGCAGGACGAGGACGTTCTGGACACGTGGTTTTCTTCAGCCCTGTGGGCTTTTTCGACCTTCGGCTGGACGGGCGATCCGGCGCGTGACGCCGCCAACCCCGACCTGCAACGCTTCACCCCAACCGATGTGCTCGTCACCGGCTTTGACATCATCTTTTTCTGGGTGGCGCGCATGATGATGATGAGCCTGCACTTCACCGGCGACGTGCCCTTTCGCTGCGTCTTCGTCACCGGACTGGTCCGCGACGCCCAGGGGCAGAAAATGTCCAAGACCAAAGGCAATGTCGTGGACCCGCTCGAAGTCTTTGAGAAGTACGGCACTGACGCCGTACGGTTTTCGCTCGTCTCGGCCGTGACCGGCGCCAACGACATCAAGCTCCAGGAAAGCAAGATGGAAGCGGCACGGAACTTTGCCAACAAAATCTGGAATGCCGCCCGCTTCACGCTCGGCAACCTGCCCGACCCGGCCGCGCCCCTGCCCCGCCCGGAAGACAAGCCCGGACTGGCCGACCGCTGGATGCAGTCGCGTCTGACGCGCGTCACGGCTGAAGTCACCGAGGCGCTGGAAAACTTCCGCTTCCATGACGCCACTCTGACGCTCTACAAGTTCTTCTGGAACGACTTTTGCGACTGGTACATCGAACTGGTCAAACCCGTCGTCTCGGCGGCTGAGGACACACCGGAGCGAACGGCTGCCCGCGCCCGTCTGGCCGCAACGCTGGAACATGCCCTGCGGCTGCTGCATCCGTTCATGCCCTTCATCACCGAGGAACTCTGGCAGCAGGTGAGCCGCTATGTCTGGGCGGACGGCGAGCGGCCGTCCAGCCTGTGCATTGCTCCCTATCCACAGGCCGCCGTTGCCGACCTTGACCTGGAAGCCGAACGGCAGATGGAAGCCGTCATCAACCTGATCAGCCGCGTCCGAAACATCCGTGCCGAAATGAACCTGCCACCGAGCGCCCAAGTCGAGGTGCACTTTGCCGCTGATGCTTCCCTGAGCCAACTGCTGCTTGCGCAAAAGCCAGCTATCCTGCGGCTGGCCCGCGCCACGGCCGTCATCGCCCACGACGAACTGCCCGATCTGGGCTTCTGTGCGCGCAGCGTCACGCCGGAAGGCGTCCGGCTCGCACTGCCGCTGGCCGGACTCGTGGATGCCCAGGCCGAACGCGCGCGCCTCGAAAAGGAAATCGCCAAACACGAAAAGGCGCTGCATCAGCTTCTGGAAGTGGTCAACCGGCCCGGCTTTGCTGAACGCGCCGCCCCGGAAGTCGTGGCGGAAAAGCAGGAACAACGGCTGGCGCTCGAAAACCAGCTTGCGGCCCTGCGGGAAACCCTCGCCACCTTTGGCTGAAAAGACCGTCAGGAAACCTGCGGTGCAGCCGTTCCGGCCGGCGGCTGCGCCCGTCAGCAAGCAGACATTGCAGCCGCCGGGCAAGGTGATACTGTAACGCGCTTCAATGACCAGCCCCCACAGGCAATTTCCCAGAGAAGGCTTTTTCAGGATATGACGGCACCAGCACTGGCAACGGCAACGGGCGGACGCCCGCGCGTGATCATCTGTGGCGGCGGTCTCGCCGGACTTGCCGCCGCCAAAACCCTCGTGGACAACGGCTTTGAGATTGAACTTCTGGAGCAGCGCCCCATTCTCGGCGGCAAGGTTTCAGCGTGGAAGGATGCCGACGGCGACTGGATTGAAACCGGTCTGCACGTCTTTTTCGGGGCGTACGTCGAAATCTACGAACTGATGAAGGAACTCGGCATCTACAACCGCATCCTGTGGAAAGAACACAAACTGACCTACACGCTCGCCGGCGGTGAACGGTTCAGCTTCCGCACGACAAAACTTCCCTCGCCGCTGCATCTGCTGCCGGCCGTGTTCGAGAACCACTACTTTTCGCTGCCCGAAAAGCTGACACTGGGCAAGTCGCTGTTCCCGATGGTGTTTGGCAATGAGCAGTACATGGCCGAGCAGGACCGTTACACCTACCAGGAATGGCATCGGCGCTGGGGCATCAACGAGCGCATGCTCAAGAAGATGTTTCTGCCCATGACGCTGTCGCTGAAGTTCATGCCGCCCGAAGAAATTTCGGCCAAAGTCGTGCTGGACGTGGCCGGGACGTTCCTGCGCGAGCCGCACGCTTCCCGCATGGGTTTTCTGAAGGGTTCGCCCCAGGAACATCTCACGCAGCCGCTGGCCGATTACATCACGAACAAGGGCGGCCGGATTCGTACCAACTGCAACGTCAAAACGCTGCTCCTCAATGAGAAGCGCCAGATTGCCGGCGTTGAACTCATCACCGGCGAGCGCATCGTGGGCGACTACTACCTGACGGCCCTGCCGATTCACAAACTCCAGCGGGTCATTCCGTCCGAACTCAAGGAAGACCCCTTCTTCGGCAACCTGGACCAGTTTGAGGGCGTCCCCGTCGTCACGGTGCAGATGTGGTTTGACCGCCAGATTTCCTTCATTGACAACATTCTTTTCTGCCCCGACGGCATCATCCCGGTCTATGCCGACTTCGGGAACACGACCCCGGATTACTTCCTTGACCAGAAGGCCGAAATGGCGCAGCGCCGCTCACGCATGGAGTTTGTCGTGGCGCCGGCGCGCGACATCATCGGACAGAGCGATGAAGAAATCGTTGGGCGCGTCTGGGAAAACGTCAAATCCTGCTTTCCCAACACGGCCCCGAAGGCCAACGTCACCAAAGCCACCGTCGTGCGTGTCCCCCAGTCGGTCTTTGCCACGAAACCCGGCATTGACCGCCTGCGCCCGACCCAAAAAACACCGGTGCCCAACTTCTTTCTGGCCGGCGGCTATACACAGCAACGCTTTTACGACAGTATGGAAGGCGCGGTATCCAGCGGCCGGCGCGCGGCGGCAGCCATTCTCGAAGCCCACCGGAGCCAGGGGGCGCTGGCGCGCGGCTGAATCCGAGACACAAGGATGGCGGCTTCTGCCTTGCACTCCCGGTTGAAAGCGTTTCCCTCCCTTACCTTCATCCTGGTCTGGCTGCTGGCGTCGGCCCTGCTGCTGACGCCCGGCCAGATGCGCGCGACCACCACCGTTGACCTGCTCGTGCGCGGCGGCACCGTGGTGACGATGGACGCCCAGCGGCGCGTCATCCCCGATGGTTTCCTCGCCGTGCATGGCGATCGCATCGTGGCCGTTGGCACGGCCGCCGAAGCCGGCCAGTATCGGGCGAAGACGGTCATCGAAGCCAGCGGCAAGGCCGTCCTGCCGGGCCTCATCAACGCCCACACGCACGTCCCGATGACGCTGTTTCGCGGGTTGGCCGACGATCTGGCGCTTCAGGAATGGCTGACGAAGTTCATCTTCCCGGCCGAAGCCAAAAACGTCACCCGCGAAATGGTCCGGGCCGGGACGCGCCTCGCCTGCCTGGAAATGATCCGCAGCGGCACGACCTGCTTTGTGGACATGTACTACTTCGAGGACGACATCGCCGATGTCACCGAAGCCGCCGGACTGCGCGCCATTGTGGGACAGACCATCATTGACTTTCCCGTGCCGGACGCCCTGACGCCGCAGATTGGACTGGCGCAGGCCGAGCGGTTTATCCAGAAGTACAAAACTGGCCATCCGCTCATCACGCCGGCCGTAGCACCCCACGCGCCCTACACCTGCGCGCCGGAAACGCTCATCGCCTGCCGCAAGCTGGCTGACAAGCATGGCGTTCCACTGGTCATTCACCTTGCCGAAGCCGATACCGAAACCCAGACCATTCTGGAGCGATACGGCAAGCGTCCGATTCCGCACGTCGAACGGGTTGGCGTGCTGGGCGCACGCACGATTGCCGCGCACGTCATCCAGACCCAGCCGGATGAATACGCCATTCTGAAAAAGTACAACGTGGGCGTTGCCCACTGCCCGCAGAGCAACATGAAGCTGGCGGCCGGTGTGGCTGCCGTCCCGGAGATGCGCGCCGCCGGACTCGCCGTTGGGCTGGGAACGGACGGTGCAGCTTCCAACAACGACCTTGACCTGTTTGAGGAAATGGACACGGCAGCCAAGCTCCACAAGGTTGTGCGCCGCGACCCGACGACGATGCCGGCGGAAGCCGTACTGGAAATGGCCACGATTGAAGGCGCCCGGGCCATTCACATGGCCGACCGGATTGGCTCGCTCGAAGCCGGCAAGCTGGCGGATTTCATCATCGTGGATGTGTCCAACCCGCGCCAGCTTCCCAACTACCAGCTTGCTTCGACGCTCGTCTATGCTACCAAAAGCAGCGACGTGGAAACCGTCGTCGTCAACGGCAAACTGCTGATGCGCGACCGGCGCATCCTGACGCTTGACGAAGCAGCCATTCGCCGGGAAACGGCCACCTTCCGCAAGCGGATTCTCGAAAGTTTGCAGAAGTGATCTTACGCCTGATGAACCCCTTATGCTGATTGAGTCGAAAATCAAAACCGACAGCGAAGAATTCCAGACCAACTATGCCGCTATGCTGGCGCAGTGCGAACAACTGCACGAGCGTCTGGAACTTGTCCGGCAGGGCGGCGGCCCGGCCGCCCAGGAACGTTTCCGCAGCCGTGGCAAGCTGCTTCCCCGCGAACGCATCGAGCAGTTGATTGACCCGCGCAGTGACTTCCTCGAACTGTCGCCGCTGGCGGCCTGGGAGATGTACGACAACGAAGCGCCCTGCGCCTCGTTCATTGCCGGCATCGGGCGCGTCCACGGCGTGGAGTGCCTCATCACGGCCAACGATGCCACGGTCAAGGGCGGCGCGTTCTATCCGATGACGGTCAAGAAAAGCCTGCGCGCACAGCAAATTGCACTTGAAAACCGTCTGCCCTGCATTTCGCTCGTGGAATCGGCCGGCGCCAACCTGTTTTACCAGGCGGAAATGTTCGTCGAGGGCGGCCGCGGCTTTGGCAATCAGGCACGGCTGTCGGCGCGGGGCATTCCCCAGGTGGCCCTTGTGTTTGGCAGCAGCACGGCCGGCGGCGCGTATGTGCCGGGCATGTCCGATTACGTCGTCATGGTCCGGCGGCAGGCCAAGGTGTTTCTCGGCGGGCCGCCGCTGGTCAAGGCGGCCACGGGCGAAGACATTGACGACGAAACCCTGGGCGGCGCGGATATGCACGGGCGCGTGTCGGGCGTCAGTGACTACACGGCGGAAGACGATGCTGACGCCATTCGGATTGGGCGCGAGATCGTCGCCAGCCTCAACTGGCGCAAACCGCCGGTGCCCAACTACCAGACGCCGGAACTGCCGGCCTACGACCCGGACGAACTGCTGGGCATCATTCCGGCCAATCCGCGCAAAAGCTTCGACATGCGCGAAGTTATCGCCCGGATTGTGGACGGCTCGCAGTTTCTCGAATTCAAGCGCGACTACGGCCCGACGCTCCTGACCGGCCACGCCCATATCGAGGGCTTTCTCGTCGGCATCATCGCCAACAACGGCATTCTGTTTTCGGAATGCGCCCTCAAAGCGGCCCACTTCATTCAGCTCTGCAATCAGGCGCGCATCCCGATCATTTATCTGCACAACACGCCCGGTTTCATGATTGGCCGCAAGGTCGAGCACGAAGGCATCGTCAAGCACGGCTCGAAGATGATCCAGGCGGTGTCCAATGCCACCGTGCCGCAGTTTTCAGTCATCGTGGGCGGCTCCTACGGGGCCGGCAACTATGCCATGTGCGGCCGCGCCTACGACCCACGGCTGCTCTTTTCCTGGGTCAACAGCCGGATTGCCGTCATGGGCGGCGAACAGGCCGCCGGCGTCCTGGTGCAGGTCCGGCTGGCGGCTATGAAAGCCCGTGGGCAGACGCCCAACCCGGAACAGTTGGAAGCCATGCGGCGCGAAGTCGTCGAACAGTTCGAGGCCCAATCGTCAGCTTACTACGCCACGGCGCGACTCTGGGACGACGGCATCATTGACCCGCGCGACACCCGGCGCGTGCTGGCCATTGGCATTTCGATGTCCTACAACTCCGGCTTTGCCGAGGAGCCAGCGCCCCGCTATGGCGTCTTCCGCATGTAGCTGCCGCACATGGGCAGGTATGCGCATGTGTAGGGGCAGGTTCCCATACCTGCCCCTACACATGCGCACAGGCGGGCGCCTCATCCAAGGCTTCTTCCGGCTCCGGCAGCCACTCGCCGGAGGCTTCCCGTTCACCCATGCGGGTAAAGTAGTCGGTAATGCGTTCGGTGAGTTCCGTCCGGGTCTGGGCGTGAAACACCTGGGTACGGAAGATGGCCCCGCCCGGCAGGCCCTTCGTAAACTGCGCACAGAGCTGCTTGACCTTGCCCATGGCGGCGGTTTCCGTCGGGCACTCCGCCAGCATCAGGTCAAAGTATTCGAGCAGGACATCCCGCTTGTCGTAGAGCGTCGGGCGGTAGGGCGTTTCGCCGCGCATGGCTTCGGCGGTTTGCCGGAAAATCCACGGGTTGGCCATGGCGCCGCGGCCAATCATGACGCCATCCACGCCGGTTTCACGGAAACGGCGAATGGCATCCGCCGGCTGGCGGACATCCCCGCAGCCGATGACCGGAATGGAAACCGCCTGTTTGACCTGGGCGATGATGTCCCAGTTGGCAAAGCCGCTGTAGCCCTGCATGCGCGTCCGCCCGTGAATGGCAATGGCCTCAACGCCGCAATCTTCCGCCAGCTTGCCGACTTCCACGGCCACAATCGAGTTGTCGTCCCAGCCGGTACGAATCTTGATCGTGAGCGGAATGGTGATGCGCCGGCGCATTTCCCGCAAAATGACGGCCAGATGCGGCAGATCACGGAGCAGCGACGAACCGGCCCCGCGTCCGACGACCTTTTTGGCCGGACAGCCGCAGTTGACATCCACAATGTCGGCGCCGGCTTCCTGGGCGACTTCGGCGGCATCGGCCATGCGCTTCGGATCAACCCCAAAGAACTGAATCGAGATGGGACGTTCCGCGTCGGTGAACTTCATCATCTTGTGGGTTTTGAGGTTGCCGCGCGTCAGGCCCTCGACGCTGATGAACTCCGTCACGATCAGACCCACGCCCCCCAGCCGCTTGATGAGTCCCCGAAAGGCGGAATCCGTCACCCCGGCCATAGGGGCCAGCACCAGCGGCGGTTGAATGACGACGTTCCGAATGGAAAAAGCGGTCGGCAGTGCAAAGGTCATGGCAGGTCTTCGTTCGAGAGAGCCGTTTCGATTTCCGCCGCCGAGACGGTCGCCGTACCACGCTTCATGACGACGATACCGGCGGCAATGTTGGCCAGATGCGTGGCCGTTTCCCAGTCAGCCCCGGCGGCCAGCGCAGCGGTAAAGGCCACGAGGACCGTATCGCCCGCACCGGTCACATCCACCGGCGTCCGGCTGCCGTGAACCGGGATGGACAGCGGGGCCGCTCCACACCGGGCCAGGGTCATGCCGTCCGCACCGCGTGTCAGCAGCAGGGCATCGAGTGCAAGCTGCGCCCGCAACCGTTCTGCATGGTAACTGGCGGCGTCAAGGTCATGGAAGGTCGCCCCGGCCAGCCGTTCGGCTTCTTCCTGGTTGGGCGTTGCGGCGGTCAGACTGTGAAAGTCTGCCAGCCGGTGCCGTGAATCCGCCACGACCGGCAGGCGGGTGGCCTTGTGCCAGGCCCGGAGCAGCGCAATCACTTCGGGCGGTGTGCTGCCGTAGCCATAGTCGGACAGCACTACGCCGGTCGCCGTGGGCAGGGCGGCGCGTACCCGGGCCGTCAGGGTTTCGACGACACCCGGCGGCAGAGGAGACGTTTCCTCACGGTCCAGCCGAATCACCTGCTGGCGCGCGGCATTGGGCAAGCCGGCCAGGACGCGGCTCTTGGTTGGCGTCGGACGCCCCGGCAGTACCACCGCCGGCGTGGTGCAGATGCCACGCCGCCGCAGGTCGGTCAGAACGCACCGCCCGGAACGGTCACGGCCGATGACGCCAATCCAGGTCGTCGGGATGCCCAGCGCGGCCGCATTGGCCGCGGCATTGGCCGCGCCGCCGGGGATGATTTCCGTGAACTCGTGCCGCAGGATCAGCACCGGCGCTTCCCGCGACACGCGGGCAATCGTACCGTGGATAAACTCATCCGCGATGGCATCGCCAATGACAAGCAGGTGCTGCGCCGGAAAGCGCGACAGGATGGAACGTAAGGACGCAGACAGCGGCATGTGGAGAGAACCTTTTTGCGGACAGGCGCGCGCTCACCGGCCGTTGCGTGGCGCGGCACGGGGTAATCGTTAGCCGACCAGCAGGGCATCCGCAATACGCCGGGCAGCATGGCCGTCCCACAGCTCCGGGCGACGTGGTTCCAGCGGAAAGGGACCGGACAGGCAGGCTTCGGCTGCGGCCAGAATCGCAGCCGGTTCGGTGCCCACGACCTGATTGGTGCCTTCCCGGACTGTAATCGGGCGCTCGGTCGTCGTGCGCAGGGTCAGACAGGGAATGCCCAGCACCGTGGTTTCTTCCTGCAGGCCGCCGGAGTCGGTCAGCACCAGCCGCGCCTGCCGCCACAACTGGAGAAAATCCAGATAGCCCAGCGGAGGCAGGCAGCGCAGCCGCGTAAGGTCCGGCAGGTCAAGGGTTTCCATCCGCGTCCGGGTACGCGGATGGACCGGAAAGACCACGGGCAGTCGCCGTGCAAGCTGGATGAGTGTCTGCACGAGACGGCGCAGCGTGGCCGGATCGTCCACGTTGGAGGGACGGTGCAGGGTGACGACGGCATACTGCCCCGGCGTCAGTCCCAGTGTGTCGAGAATGGGAGATTGGGCTGCGCGGGGCAGGGCCGCCAGCAGGCTGTCCACCATGATGTTGCCGACGCGCCGGATGCGCGCCGGATCAATCCCCTCGCGCAGCAGGTTGGCGTCGGCGTCGGCGCTGGGTGTCAGGAGCAGGTCGGCGACGGCATCCACCAGCCGGCGGTTGGTTTCTTCCGGCATCGTGCGGTCGAAACTGCGTAGTCCGGCTTCAACGTGGGCGACCCGAAGGCCGCACTGCACGGCCGTCAATGTCGCCGCCAGCGTGGCGTTTACGTCTCCGACGACCACCACCCAGTCCGGCCGCCGGGCCAGCCAAAGCGGCTCCAGTGCCAGCATCGTACGGGCGGTCTGGTCCGTAGCCGTTCCTGACCCGATGCCCAGCGTATGGTCCGGGGCCGGTATTTCCAGATCACGAAAAAAGGCATCGGTCAGGGCCGGGTCGTAGTGCTGTCCGGTATGGATGATGCAGTGCGTGACCTGTGGGCGCTGCGCCAGTTCGCGGGCAAGCGGAGCCAGCTTGACAAAGTTGGGACGCGCGCCGACGACGCTACAGATATTCATGCCGGCGGCCCCGTCCTGCCGTGATTGTGTCTGCCGAAGCACATTCAATTCCAGAAAAGGCGCGCAGGATGAAGCTCCCTTCAGAAAAGCCGGGAAACCTGTGTACCCAAGACGAACGTTTTACCTGGCGTGATGTCATATTGAGCAAGAGACCAACGGAGGTTCCCGACAATGAATGAACCGATGTATGCCATGCAACGTGCCAACGGTGAATGGCTGATGACCGAAATCGAGGGGCAGCGTTGCCTGCCGGTGTTTCAGAATGCTATGGCGGCCCGCCGCGTTCACCAGCGGGTCGGCACCCTGATGGTGTATCGTCCGCAGCCACTCGATAGCGAGGTCATTACCAAACTCCAGCGCCAGACACCGGACCTGCGATTCTGGCTGGTGGATGATTTTGCTCCCAATCCCGACCTTACTCCGGGCCGCTGGCTCTCCCCGGATGAGATCATCACGGCGGGCGATGCCGGCGACTACGCCATGACGGCATGACGCAGGACCATACCCACGACATTGATCCCCAGACCCAACTGCACACGACGTATGTCTATGGCCCGGTGCCCTCGCGGCGGCTGGGCGTCAGTCTGGGGGTCAATCCTCTGCCCGTCGAAACGAAAGTCTGCAACTTCGATTGTCCCTACTGCGAATGCGGCTGGACGGTTTCCGACCGTCCGGCCGGAAACATGCCGCGCTTTGAGACGCTAGTCGCCGAACTCGAAGCCAGACTCAGGCAGTGTCAGGCGCAGGGCATCCGGCTTGACGCCATCACCTTTGCCGGCAACGGCGAACCCACGCTTCATCCACGCTTTCGGGATTTGATGGAAGTGACCTGCCAGTTGCGCGACTGCTACGCGCCGCAGGCTAAGGTCGCCGTTCTTACCAATGCCACCCGGCTGCGCCGACCGGAAGTGCGCGCTGGCTTGCAGCGGGCGGATATTCGCCAGTTCAAGCTCGATGCCGGCACGGAAGCCATGTTCCGGCGTGTGGATCGCCCCTACGGACAACTCACCCTGGCGCGCATCGTGGAAGACATCTGTGCCTTTGACGGCCCTAAGATGCTTCAGAGCATGTTCTTCCGTGGTGTCTCAGCGGGTGCGCCGATTGACAACACCACGCCGGAAGAAGTCGCTGCCTGGCTCGGTCACGTAGCGCGGATTCAGCCCACGGAAGTACATCTTTACAGCCTTGACCGTACACCGGCTGAAGCGACGCTGGAAAAGGTCTCCCGGGCCGAACTCGAAGCCATTGCCGGGCGGGTCCGCGCGCTGGGCATCCCGGCTGAAACCTTCTGAACCTGTCTCCGAAGAGAATAAAGCGGCTCGCCGCGCCGGCTGACTGGGCAGTGACCGCGTAAAGAAAAGACCGTCACGACGCGGGAAGGATTTTTTGGTGCAAAAACCTCTGCCCGGCGTTAGAGTCCTTTGTTGCCCTACAGTTTCAATCCTGTTTCAAGGACAGTATGGCTTATGGACGTTACCTACATCACCAATGCCGAGCGTCTGGCAGCCCTCCAGCGGTATGACATCCTTGACACGCCGCCAGACGGGACATTTGACCGCGTTGCCCGGATTGCCGCCCGTATCTTTCACGTTCCGATTGCCCTTGTCTCCCTGGTTGACCAGGACCGCATCTGGTTCAAAGCACGGGAAGGTCTCAGCGGCGTTACTGAAATTCCCTGCGCCCCCGGGTTGTGCGCCTCCGTGGTTTGCCAAGATCAGTGCTACCTGGTTACAGATGCCCTGCAAGACCCCCGGACACGGGAAAATCCCCTCGTGGTTGGCGAGTTTGGGCTGCGCTTCTATGCCGCCGCGCCGCTCATCACCCACGATGGCTACCGGCTGGGAACCGTCTGTGTCATTGACCGGGAGCCACGTCCGGCACCCAAACCCGAAGAGTTGGCCATTCTCGAAGACCTCGCTGGCATTGTGATTGACCAACTGGAAGTCCGGCTGGCGGCACGGCAGACACTGGAATCCCTTATTCTGGCCGAGGGCGGTTCAGACAATCTGGCCAACCCGGAAGCCCTCATTACGATTTGCGCCTGGTCCAAGAAGGTGCGGATTGACGGCGAGTGGGTCAGCTTCGAGGAATTCCTCGAACGGCGCTTCGGGATGCGGGTCACCCACGGCATCTCGCGCGAAGCCATGCGGCGGGCGCTGCTCGAATGGAAAAGCCGAAGTGCATCCACAGCGCCACAGTCCGCAGCCGCCGATTAGCCTTCGGGTGCGCCCGGCATCCGGGACTCAAAAAAACGCCGAGGCAGCCCGTCATCGCAGGCTGCCTCAATGTTTTTCACCGGAGTATGGTGCACCCGACAGGATTCGAACCTATGACCTTCTGATTCGTAGTCAGACGCTCTATCCAACTGAGCTACGGGTGCCAAAGTGGTGCGGATGAAAGGACTTGAACCTTCAAGGGCCGAAGCCCACATGGTCCTGAGCCATGCGCGTCTGCCAATTCCGCCACATCCGCATTGTCAAACTCACTGCTTTCCGGGAAAGCAGCACGAAGTTGTACCTTGCCTTACCAAAGCTGTCAAGTTGCCGGTGCAAGCCCCAAAAGCAAAACTCAAAATTCGAGGCGCGGCAGGCGTCCCGTGGTTGAACGGGCGGCTTCCTGCCGGCCGCGTTCGACTTCAAGCATGAACGTTTGCAGCTTGATGCGGTCCTTACGGCCCGGCGCGGATTCAACCCCTTCGCGCACATTGACGGCGTAGGGTTTGACGGTCCGAATCGCCGTGGCGACATTTTCGCTCGTCAGTCCGCCGGAGAGAATCACCCGGACATACTGTTTGGCGGCGGCGGCAAAGCGCCAGTCGAACAGGCGTCCCCCCTGCCCATCCGGCGAGTCACCCTCCAGAAGGATCGCCGAAACCGGATAGGTTTTCACCCGCATCACATCGAAATCATCGCCGACGCGCAGCTTTTTGACGAGGCGCCAGGCGCTGAACTGGCGGCAGTAATCGGCGCTCTCGTTGCCGTCAAGCTGCACGACTGAAACCTTGGCCGCCTCCACCATGGAGTGCAGGGCCTCGAAGTTGAACTCGTTGTGAAAAATGCCGACCACCGGCACGAACGGGGGCAGACGGTCGGCAATCTCGCGGACGGCCGCCGGGGCAATGTGGTATTCACTGCGTGGATTGAGGTCGAAACCAAGGGCATCAGCGCCGGCATCGAGTGCCAGCACAGCATCCTGGTAGGTCATGATGCCACTGATTTGTGTCTTGACCATGGTCACACCTCCTTGGTTGTGCAGCCCGGCGGTTTCGTCCCACGACCCGACGCTTGGCTGGTGTCTTTCTGAACTGACTTCCCACAAGCGCCTGGCTCAGTCCCGGATCCTTCTTCCATTATCCGCCAGGCGGGGATGTCCGACAAGCACGACGTATGCCACACGGCCGGGGCAATCGCCGGTTGTAGGGGCGACCAGCGGTCGCCCCTACAACGTTGCGCTGGCGGGCTGATTTACGCCACCATCGGCGGCGGAGTTCCGCGCCCACTGCCTGGGAATCTTGTGAACCGGGGGCCACACTCACATGCCAACTCGCTACGACATCGTCGGGGGACGCCCGTTGCAGGGCACGCTACGGGTTTCAGGTGCCAAAAATGCTGCCCTGAAAATGATCGTGGCGGCGCTCATCGCCGACGGCACGACGACACTGCACAACGTGCCGCGCATTACGGATGTCGAAATCACCCTCAAACTGTGCGAAGAACTCGGCGCGCGCTACCGGTGGCGGGACGAAACGACGGTTGAGATTGACGCCCGCAACATCAACAACGCCGTCATTCCCCTCAAATACAGCGGCTCGACCCGTACGCCGATTCTGTTTGTGTCGCCGTTGCTGCACCGGCTCGGCAAAGCTGAACTGACCACCATCGGGGGCTGCTCGATTGGGCCGCGCCCGATCAACTACCACATCGCCGGCCTGCGGCAGTTGGGAGTTCAGGTTGAAGAAGCCTCCCGGACGGCCTACCGGTTTCAGGCCGACCGGCTCCACGGCAACATCATCACCCTCGAATACCCCAGCGTCGGGGCAACGGAGAACCTGCTGATGGCGGCCGTCGGCGCGCGTGGGCGGACGGTCATTCGGAACGCCGCCATCGAACCGGAAATTCTCAATCTGGCCGGGATGCTTCAGGCCATGGGCGCGGTGGTCTATCAGGATGTCAACCGGACGTGGATTGTCGAAGGCACGACCCGTTTTCGGGCCGTCGAATACGAAGTCATGGATGACCGCATCGAAGCGGCCTCCTTTGCCGCCTGCGCCGTGGCGACGGGCGGTGAAGTGCTGGTCAAAGGGGCCATCCAGCGCGACATGGTGACGTTCTTGGACTGGCTGCGCAAAGTCGGCGGCGAGTTTGACATTTACCCGGATGGCATCCGGTTTTACCGCCAGGACCGGTTGCGTCCAGTCAATCTGGAAACCGACGTGCATCCCGGCTTTATGACGGACTGGCAGCCGCCGTTCGTCGTCCTGCTGACCCAGGCGGAAGGTATTTCGGTCGTTCACGAGACGGTCTATGAAAGCCGTTTTGGCTACGTCGAGGCCCTGGTTTCGATGGGCGCACACATCCAACTGACGAACGACTGTCTGGGCAGCCGGGAATGCCGCTTCACCAACAAGAACTACCTGCACAGTGCGCTGATTTCGGGGCCGACGCTACTGCGAGGCGGGACACTGCACATCCCGGACCTGCGGGCGGGCTTTGCCTACGTCATGGCGGCGCTCATTGCCAGCGGAGAGAGCCGGATTTATGGAACCGAGTTCGTGCAGCGGGGTTATGCCAACCTGATCGGCAAACTCCGCGAGATTGGAGCCGACATCAGCGAAACACCGGTGGAAACGGCTGAATCACCGTGAGCATGGGCAGACACAGACAGGGGCGTACCGGCATTTGGTGGCGACGCTGGTGGCAGGCCGGGCGGCTGGGTGGCCGGGCCGGATGGCTCTGGCTGGTGTCCCTCTGGTTTGTAGCCCTCTGGTTTGCGGCTGGCGGGGCAGTGGGTTATGCCCAGTCGCCGGGCAGTAATGGCCGGGAGTTCCTTGCTGACCGCATGGTAGCCACGGTCAACGGGGACATCATCACCCAGAGCGATCTGGTGTGGTTTCTGGCCTTTGATCCCGATGTCAACCTGGTCTCGATTTCGGAAGCTGACCTGCAACGGGTTCTGACGGCGAAGATTGACCTGCTGTTGCTGGCGCAGGAAGCCGCCCGCTTTCCGCTGGCCAACCTGACCGCCGAAGAAGTGGCGGCGGCCAAACAGCGCCTTATCAAACGTTTTCCCTCCGAAGCCGCCTTCCGGGAGCGGTTGGAATCGGTGGGGCTGGATGCGGAAACCTTCGAGCGGCTCATCCGCGAGCGGTTGCAGGTGGAAAAATACATCAGCTTCCGGTTTCAGACTTTCGTGCTGGTGACGGATGACGACGTGCTGGAGTATTACGCAACGCGGGTGCGCCCAGCGCTGGCGGCTTCCGGCACTGTGACCCCGGAAACACCCAACGACGAACAGCGGGCGCTGATTACGGAGATTCTGTCACGGGAACGGGCCGAGCGGGAGCAACGGCAGTGGCTGGAAGCGGCCCGGCGGCGGGCCGATCTGGTGCCCATCGCGCCCTACGCGCGGGCTGTCATTGGCGGGCAGGAGTCCAGGGGCGCAGCGACGCCGGAAGCCGGGCCGCCCCCCGCTCCGTAACCGGCAGGCGCACACGTCACGTCCGTATTGGTTCGATTGTGTCCTCGGGTGGCGCTCAATCCGGGCGACCGGACTGGGCAACGGCGCGCAGATGTAAGCGCCTGCCAGACGCAACTCTCTGTCAAAATCTACTCGCTGACACGGCGAACACGAAATATCCCTGGCATGATGACCGCAAAGGAACGTGGAAGTTCACTCAGGTGCTCCCTGACAGCCAAAGCCACCAACTCCGCTTTGCGAACGGGTGTCACGCCTGCCAGACGAATCAGTATCACTCCATGCATGTGGAGGCGCTGACGAAATACCAGCTCGCCGAAATCCTTGTCTGTAGTCAGCAACAATGCCGTCTCCTGATTCGCCAGGTTCAAGACAGCATCATCAGGTATCCCTGGCTTCAATTCAGCAATGTATAAAACCTGATGCCCCTCCTGGCGCAGACGTTCCACAATGGGGCGGTCAACACTTTCGTCAGCCAAAAACTTCATGAAAGTGTCTCAAGCCAGGGGGTAAACGACATCGGCACGCAGGGCGTCTCTGGCAAATGCCAATGCGGACAGGATGGCTTCGCGGGTCAGGTGGGGATGTGCCTCAAGAACCTGCTCTATTGTTTCGCCCGCTGCGAGTTTCTCCAGGATGAGTTCAACGGTAATGCGTGTCCCAGCAATGACAGGTTTCCCCATCATCACCTTTGGGTTTGATACGATCCACTGCTTTTGCATCTTCTCATCTCCACGATTGTTGCGTCGCACCCGACGACTCGCACTTCAGCCGCGCCGCAAAGCACAGCGGGGCGGCGTCGGATGAAAGCGCATGCCGGGGGGCGTCTGTTTCTGATTCTACTGTGGCGAATCACGCATAACGATTAGAGAACACCGATTTTGGTGGACCAAACCGCCATCAGACATTCAGACATACTGAAGCTGACCTGCAACGGGTTCTGGCAGCGAAAATTGACCTGCTGTTGCTGGCGCAGGAAGCCGCCCGTTTTCCACCGTACCTGGTTTCGTTGTGGCTTTTGGTGGCGCTCAATCCGGGCGACTGGGCTGGGTGCCAGGCTGGGCGATGGCGCGCAGTTTGTCCAGCGCCCGGGTGTAGCGCATTTTGGCTGCGGACAGTCCCAAGTCAAGGCTCGCGGCAATTTCGGAAAACTCCAGCCCCACGCTCAGGCGCAGCAGGACGATGAGCCGGTCTTCTGGCGTGAGACAGGCCAGCAGGCGTTCAGCGTCAAGGCGGGCTTCGGTCTGCTGGAGCTGGCGTTGTTTGTCGTCGGGCAGGTGGGCGGTTTCTTCACTCTCCAGGGTTTCCAGCCGGTGGGTTTTCTGGCGGCGCTGATAATCCAGGCAATGGTTGGCCGTGACGCGCCACAGCCAGGTCTGGAAAGCCGCTTCGCCACGAAAGCGTGGCAGTTCAAAAAACACCTTGAGCATGACTTCCTGGGTGAGGTCTTCAGCTTCTTCGGTCTGGCGGGTGAAGCGCCGGCACAGGGCCTGGATATTCGGGCCGTGCCGGCGCATCAGTGTCTCGAAGGCACCGGTGCGATAGGGTAGTTCCTGCTGTGCGCGGGAAACGAGGGTGGCATCATCCTCACCGGTCATGATCAACCCCCCAGAGGTTGCCTTCAAACTTCCCGGTCAACGGCTTTCCGTCAACGCCGGGCGATAGCGACTTCATCGGCTATCAGGCGGGAGTTGGCGACGGTCAACAGCCGTCCGTCGTCGAGCTTGACGCTGGTCTTGATGGTGCCGACTTCGTGAACAGTCGCCTTGATGCCCTGCCACTCGATGCGGTCGCCTTCCTGCAGAAGGTCGCGCATATACACACCGGACACAATTTCACCGGCCAGAGTGCGCGTGCCCAGCCCAAGGGACAGCGCCAGCGCCGCGCCGATGGCAATGAGGGCAATGCCGATGACTTCCTGGAGCAGCACCGTACGGATGTCGAGTTGCTCGATGGAGAGCAGCACTATCAGCGCCGTCAGGACGCCCATGGTGATGCGGGACAGGGTTTGGGCGTACTCGATGCCAGCACCGTCAGCCACCCGGCGGACGAGTTCAGCCAGCCAGCCGGCCACCATCAGCCCCACGACGAGCACGATCACGGCTGCCAGAAACTTGGGCAGAAACAGCATAACCGATGTGATCGCCACCCCGGCAGCGGCCAGGCCCAGGGCATCGGCAGCCGAGATGGTGAAGGCCAGCATCACAAAGGCAAAGACGAAGGTACCGAGAACAGAAGACAGTGGGCGGGTCATGCCCCACTGCTGGGCAAAGGCCGTCAGGCCGGATTTTTCGGACAGGCGATCCACGCCGAGGCGTTCGAGCAGCCGCCGGGCCACGGAGCCGGCCACTTTGCCGAACAGGTAGCCGAAGGCCAGCAGAAGCAGGGCGCCAAGGATATTGGGAATGAGGCTGGCAAAGCGTTGGTAGAGGGCAATGAGCGGATCGCTCATCCAGGTCAGGGTTCGGTTCAGGGTTTCCATGGAGTCCTCCTTTGGGTCTCGGTCGGGTAAGGTTGCAGGTTTTTCTGGTGAACCCAGATGAAGAGCGGAGCGAGAAAACGCGCCAGAGCCAGCCACAGGCGGCCGAGCATCCAGCTCAGGATGTCGCGGGCAGCCACGCGGCGGCGGGCTTTGCGGATAACTGGCGTAAGGTATGGCGGCGCGGGCGGCCCAGCTCGGCGCAGTGCGGCCGCCAGTTCGGTCTCAAAGGGGTCTGGGTTGGAGGGCATAGACCGCAGCCGTCCTTTCTTCAGGGTGGTGAGGCTGTCTGCCTGGAACAGCCATCACCCGGTATGACGGCACGGCGGGGCGAAAAGTCACAACCGGCAGACACAACCTGCCGATGCCCTTTTCCGAATGAAGAACGGGGAATCGGGGAACTTCCGGCGTCAACGGCTTACTTTGCGGCAGAAGATGGTTTCAGGCCGCAGACCAGCCTGCCTGCTGCCGGGCCGAGTACCTGCTGCCAGGCCCGGCTCAGGCAGACCTGGCTCAAGTCAGCCTTGATGCACTGTAAAAAGTTTCGGAAAGCGTATGCGGGAAAGCCATTTGCGGCTTATCCGTTGTTGAAATAGTCGGAATCAACCCGCTTGAGCTGGTAGGTTGTCACAGGAGTAACGCCTACATCGTAGTCAATCATGAGTTCTGCCAGGCGTTTCCCGTCAATAAGCACAATCCTGGCTTCAATGGTTGATACGTATCTTACAGCTTCCTGGGAGAACGAAGAAGTCGTGATAAAAACACCTTTTTTGGCCCGTTTTCCGGCAAGTGCGCCAACAAATCTCTGTATCTCCGGCCTTCCTACACACTGATCCCACTTCTTTGCCTGGATATAAATGGTGTCGAGTCCCAATCTGTCCTGATCAATAATGCCATCTATCCCTTCATCCCCGACCTGGCCGACCGCCCTCGCCGCCTCGCGGCGCGATCCTCCATATCCCATTCTGACCAAAAGCTCAACAACCAGTCTTTCAAAAAAGGCGGGGGTGCTTTGCTTGACAATGTCGAGCAACTCCTGCGCCAGACTGTCCCTCAGCTCTGCGTAAGCTTCTTCCAGTACCTCCTCTGGAGTTTTTTCCTCCTTGCAGATTCCCTTTTTACTTTGCGTCTCTTTTTGTACTTCGCGTCTTCTGAACTCAGTGAACTCAGGGAATTGGGCGAGAAATTCGTTTTTGATTTCCGAAGGATTTTCATTCAAAACTTCTCTTCCCCTTCTGGTAATCACATAATGTGAGCGGCGTACTTTATCAATGAGCCTTGCCTTTACCAGGTAGGTCTTTGCCCATCCTGCACGGGAATAAAAGACAGGCTGCTTGCCACTTGGCAGAAGCTCTCTTAGCTCCTCTTCGGTCAGGGAAAATTCTCTGGCCAAAGTGTTCACCACATCCTGAACCGAATGTTCTTTTCCATCAGCGAAGCACCGCAGAAGCGGCAGCATTAACGTCTGGTAGTCAGGTATAGGCATCAGACTTCTCCCGGCGACAGGCCGTACGAGGTTTCACTTCGCTTCCAGCCAGTTTGCCCCGATGCGCGCCTCGACCACCAACGGCACGCGCAACGTCGCCACCCCCTCCATCACCGACCTGACCAACGCCGCCACCCCAAGCGCGTCCTCCGCCGGTGCCTCCAGCAACAACTCGTCATGCACCTGCAACACCAGCCGCGCCCGCGGAAAAGCCGCCGGCAGCCGCCGCGCGACCTCAATCATCGCCAGCTTCATCAAATCCGCCGCCGTCCCCTGAATCGGCGCATTAATGGCCTCCCGCTCCGCCCGCGACCGCACCGTGAAATTCCGACTGTTCAGGTCCGGCATCCGCCGTAAACGCCCATACAGCGTCCGTACCACACCCGTCCGCCGCGCGTTCTCCGGCGTCTCCTCCATGTAGCGCCGGATGCCGGGATATGCCGCAAAATATGCATCTATTGCCTTTTTGGCCTCCTTGCGCCCGATGCCCACATTGCGCGCCAGACCATACGCCCCAACCCCGTAGGCAATCCCAAAATTCGTCGCCTTCGCCAGCCGCCGCGTCGCCTGAAGTTCCTCCGGCGTCTGCGCCCCAAACACATCCCGCGCCGTCCGCTCGTGGATGTCCTCCCCGGCCTGAAAGGCGGCCGTCATCCGGGCATCCTCCGTGATGTGCGCCAGCAAACGCAGCTCAATCTGCGAATAGTCCGCCGAAATCAGCCGACAGCCTTCCTCCGCCACAAACGCCCGGCGCGTACGCCGTCCCATTTCCGTCTGAATCGGAATGTTCTGCAGGTTCGGACGTACCGACGACAGCCGCCCCGTCGCCGTCACCGTCTGGGTAAACGTCGTGTGCAAACGTCCCGTGGCCGGATGCACCAGACGCGGCAGGACTGTCACATACGTGTTCAGCAGCTTCTCATGCTCCCGGTATTCGAGAATCAACCGGGGCAGGTCGTACCTCTCCGCCAGCCCTTCCAGCACGTCGGCGCTGGTCGAAATCCGGCCCGTGGCTGTCTTTTTTGAAGTCTCGTAGTTGAGCTTCTCAAAAATGTCGGCCACCTGCTGCGGTGAGTTGATGTTGAACGGCTCCCCGGCCAGTTCATAAATTTCGGTCGTCAACCGCTCCAGTTCCCGGCGCAGCTCGGCTTCAAGCTCAACCAACGGGGCGGGATCGATCCTGACACCGGCACATTCGACATCGTAGAGCACCGGCGTCAGCGGCAGTTCCATCGTCTCGTACACTGTCAGCAGCCCCTCGCTTTCCAACTTCGGGCGCAACACCGCCTGCAACCGGCTGACCACATCCGCCGGGTCAAGAGCCTGCACGGCCCCCGCCTCCAGCCCCAGATACGTTTCAGCCAACCCGGTCAGCGTCAACCGCTCGGCCTTGACGCCAGGATCAAGCAGATACCCCGCCAGATGTACGTCGTCACGCAGACTCTCAAACCGGAAGTCCTGCCCGGAAGCCAGCGCCCCCGTCGCCGGTACGCCACTGTGCGGCGGACAGTTGATGAGATACAGCGCACGCTTGGCGTCATGGCAGGCCTTGTTGACCAGCCCATTGGCCAGGATTTCCAGCAGACCATCCCGCGTCCCGGCATCCAGCGCGGCACGTTCAAAGCGCAGAGCATGCCCCGGGCCAAACGACAGGCTGCCGCGCGTCATCACGCCAGCGTCGTCTTCAAAGTGAAACGCAAAGCTGTCACGCGCATAGACGCTGTCAAACGCGCGGCGCAGGGCCTCAGCAGTGGTCAAGCCGTGGTAGCTGGTCGTCACGGCAGCGGTCGGCGTTGCGGACGGAACCTGCTCCGCTGCCGCCAGCAGTTTGGCAAATTCAGCCGTCAGTGCCTTGAACTCCAGCGCCGAAAAAAGCTCATAGCAGGCGGCAGCGTCCGGCGGCTGGCTGCGAAAGGACTCCAGGTCCAGCGTCACAGGGGCTTCCTGGCAAATCGTCACCAGCCGTTTCGCCAGCGCAATGGTCGCCTGGTGATCGCGCAGGGCTTCCCGGTACGTCTTGCGCGACACCTCCGCATGACGCGCCAGAGCTTCATCCAGTGAGCCGAACTGGCGGATGATCTGTACCGCCCCCTTCTCACCAATGCCGGGCGCGCCGGGGATGTTGTCGGAGCTGTCGCCCCAGAGCGCCAGCACATCCACCACCTGCTCCGGCGGCACGCCAATCCAGGCCTCGACGCCGGCCCGGTCGCAAAAAACGAACTCACCCGACTTGTTATCCACCCGCAGAATGCTGATGCCGTCGCGGACAAGCTGCGTCATGTCCTTGTCATTGCTGACGATGACCGCTTCCAGCCCCTGTTCCACGGCCAGCCGCGCCAGTGTGCCGATCAGATCATCGGCCTCGTAGCCATCCACCTTGACACGCGGAATCCGCAGCGCATCACAGACCTTTTCAATGAGTGGAATCTGCTCCTGCAAGTCCGCCGGCATCTCGGCCCGGTTGGCCTTGTAGTCCTCAAACCACGCCTTGCGAAACGAAGGCGCGGCCGAATCCATCGCCACCACGAGGTACTCCGGCGCGTAGGTCTTTTGCAGCTTGCGCACAATCGAGGTAAAGCCAAAAACGGCGTTGGTCGGCTGGCCGGACTTCGTCGCCAGCCCCCGTACGGCGTAGTAGGCACGATAAATGTGCGCCATGGCATCCACCAAAAACAGGCGGTGACGGGCGTTCGGTGAAGTCGGCATACACAAAGTGGCGTGCCCGCGTACGGGCCAGACAACGGCGCTAGGCCGGGCGCCGGCGGAGATACGCTCCCAGCGCCACCAACCCGCGCCCGATGGCTTCCAGCGAAAGTGAATAGCTCAAACGCAAGTGACCTTCACCGGCGCAGCCAAAGGCCGTCCCCGGTACGGTTGCCACCCGCGCTTCATCCAGCAGCCGCATGGCAATTTCGGCGCTCGTGCCCCCCAGCGCCGACACGTCGGGAAACACGTAAAACGCTCCGTCGGGCACGGGCGTCACCGGCAGTCCGAGTTCGTCCAACCCGGCCATGAGCCGGTCGCGCCGCTGCCGGTAAGCCGCCCGGCATTCCTCAAAAAAGCTCTCCGGGATGTCGCGCAGGGCCGCCAGGGCCGCCCACTGCGTCGGCGTGCTGACCCCGTTGGTCGAGTAGAGCACCGAAGTCTTGATGCCAGTAATGAATGGCTCCGGCGCGACGGCATAACCCAGCCGCCAGCCCGTCATCCCGTAGGATTTCGACAGGGTATAGACCGAAATCGTCCGTGCATACATCCCCGGCAGGCTGGCGATGGAGATGTGTTCGCCGTCATAGACCAGGTCCTCGTAGGCTTCGTCCGATACCACCACAAGATCGTGCCGCTGGGCAAACCCGGCGATGGACTCCAGGTCGGCGCGGGTCAACACCTGCCCGGTGGGATTGTTGGGCGAGTTGACGAGAATCGCGCGGGTGCGTGGTGTCAACCGTGCCGCCAGCACCGTCTCGACGCCTTCGGCCAGCATCCGGGCCGTTTCGACACACACGGCCCGCCCGCCGGTCATGTGGATGAGATCGCGTGTGGGCGTCCAGTAGGGCGACGGTAGCAGAACTTCATCGCCCGGATCGAGCAGGGCATTGAACGCGCCATACAACCCCTGCATTCCGCCCACACCGACGACCACGTGCGCCGGCTCGGCCGGAATGCCATTTTTTGTCCGTACCTTGTCCACAATGGCTTCGATGAGCGGCGGAATGCCACTTGACGGCGCATAGCGCGTCTTGTTCTCGGCCAGGGCACGGCGCATGGCTTCCTTGATGGGTTCCGGGGTCTCAAAGAATGGCTCGCCGCCCTCGAACTGATGGATGGTTTCACCGGCCGCCTTGAGTTCCAGGACGCGATTCCGAATGCGCACGATTTCGGAAAACCCGACATCGGCAAACCGGGCGGAGAGGCGCAGGTTGGAGCTGGTTGGCAAAGGGGTGGGTGCGGACATCTCTTCTTCCTCAACTTGGCCTGGGGTGAGCAGTACGTATGTTCCATCACACTGGATGAACACCCAACCTTACGCCATACCGGGCAGCACCTGCCAGTCAAAAGGTTCCGGCCAGGGGCCGCGGGGCCGTCCGTAGTGCCTTGCGAACCATCCGGGCTTCAAAGACTTCTACCTTTTGAGCTAATGTTTTGCTTTCGCTTTGACAACCCCCTGTGGCTCTGCTACGGTCACGGCTTCAGAGTCAAGGCATCGTTCGACCAGGGATTCACCGGCTGCCCGCACCGATGGGTCTTCGCAACGGTGCCGGGGCGCGTTTTCCACAAATGCGAAAGCGTCATGATTTGTTCTGTTTGCGGGTACATCCAGGCCGACACGGAACGGGTGTGCCGGCGCTGTGGTCACATCGTTTCAGTTCGTAAACCTGCTTCTCTGGCACGTATGGAAAGCAACCTGCCACCGACGAGTACCGAAGTGCCGGGCGCTGGCGGGCCCTTCCCGCGCGAAGTGCAGCCGGCCGGCACGGTTCCGGCCTGGCGCGCCGAGTTGAGCGCCCGGGTGCGGCAGGTCAAGGCGCGGCGGATGATGGAATCCGAACTCGAAGCCGCCCGCCGTGACCAGCGTGGCAGCGCCAGGCAGCCAACAGAACCGGACGCGCCCCCTGCATCCGACCAGGCTTCGGAAGTCACCACGGCAGCGCCACGGCCGGACGAAGAGACACCAGCGGACAACCTACCGCTGGATGACCTGGAAACCATTGAGAATCCCCTCGTGCGGGGCGCCCTGCGGCGCGTCCGCCGGGCAGCCGAATCACCGCGCCCCCCTGTCAGCTTTCCGCCCCGGCGGGCAAGCAGCCTGACGCCCGAAGTTCTGACGGTCACAGCCACGGCCGTGACCACAGCCGCGCCGGTGGCTGAAGCGCCTTACCTGGACATCAGCGAAATCGCCAGCGAACTCGATGCCGCACTGGGCGATTTCGACCTGCTCACCGAACCTCCGGCCACCGAAACGAAACCTCCGGCCCCACCCGCTGCGGCCCCGGAGCCAATGCCATTGCCCACGGCGGCGGCAACTCCAAAACGACACCTGCGGCGGATTCGTCCGCTTGTGCGCGAACGGGTTCTGGCCGGCGTCGTAGATAGCGCTGTCGTGGCGCTCTCGTGCCTGCCGCTGCTGTTCGTGGTCGTCCTGACCGGAACGCCCCTGATTCATCCGGGCGTGGCCGTGATCGTCGCCTGCGCGGCGGCGCTTCTGGCGGGCATGTACCTGTTTGGCACCGTGACGGTCGCCGGGCAGACTTTCGGCATGATGTATATGGGCCTGCGCGTGGTGAGTATCTACGAAGACCACGACCTCAATCCCGTCCAGGCGCTGCTCCGTACCCTTGGCTGCGGGCTCTCCCTGCTGCCGCTCGGCGCGGGTTTTCTGTGGGTTCTCATTGACCGTGACCAGCGCGGTTGGCATGAATACCTCTCGGCGACACAAGTCGTGCGCGAGTGGTACGTCGAGACACTTCCTGAAGCGTGACGCGCGGGAGTGAAAACGGGCCGGGGTGGCGGAATGGTAGACGCAACGGACTTAAAATCCGTTGCTCCGCAAGGGGCGTGCGGGTTCGAGTCCCGCCCTCGGCACTTCCAGCAAAGGTTCCAGCAAAGGTTCGGTGCGCAGTTTCATGCCCTGGCCGCCGGCGGCCATTTCCGCTGAAACCCTGTCTCCTGCTGCGCGGGCGGCGCTGTACGTCCCGGCCAAAGTCTATGAACTGGGCGTGCGGCTGCGCATGGCGCTCTACGAGACGGCCTATCTCAAACCCCGGCAGCTCAGCAAACCGGTCATTGCCGTCGGCAACCTCACGGTTGGCGGAACGGGCAAAACACCGCTGGTCGAATACATTGCCCGTTATCTCACCGACGAAAGCCATGAAACCGTCATCCTGACACGCGGCTACGGGCGTACGGCGACGGCCCGGGCGCGGGTGGTGCTCAACGATGGACAGCCTCTGCCGGACTGGTCGCTGGCCGGCGATGAGCCGCTGATGCTGGCGCGCCGGTTGCCCGATGTCAAAATCATCGTTGGCGCTGACCGCTACGCCAATGGCCGCTTTGCCGAAACGACCTACGGCTGTGATGTGTTTGTTCTCGACGACGGTTTTCAGCACCTTCAGCTTGCGCGCGACCTCAACATCCTCGTCCTGGACGCCACTGACCCCTTCGGCAACGGGGACCTGCTCCCGTTCGGCCGCCTGCGTGAACCGCTCTATGCCCTTCGACGAGCTGATGCCATTGTGGTCACGCGGACGGACCGCACCTTTGACCAGGAACACCTGTTGAGCGTACTGGCGGCGTGTGACGTTGCAGCCCCGGTGTTTTTTGCCTACCACGACGTGGTGGGCGTCCATGAACTGGGAACGCGCCGGGCGCAGGCGCAGCGCAGCCTCATCGGGACACCGCTGGGCGTGTTTTCGGCGCTGGGCAACCCCACCATCTTTGAGGATGACCTTGCCAACCTGGGGGCCACGCTCGCCTTCAGGAGACAATTTCCTGACCATCACCGTTACACGGCTGCCGACATCGCCGCCCTTGTCGCCGACGCCAAAGCCGCCGGCGCGCAGCGGCTGGTGACAACGGAAAAGGATGCCGTCAAGGTCGAAAGCTTTGACTTTGGCGGTCTGCCGGTCTCGGTCGTCGAAATCAAGACCATGTTCGACGAAGAAGTGGGCTTGAAAAGTTTGCTGCTGCGAACGATTGTGAAAAAGAAGGGCAGGTTGGGTCGCCACGCAGGCAGTGCAGGCGGGAACAGTCGGTGATACTGTGTTTATATCTTGGCGTTTTCAGGAGTCAGGGCCGTGACAAAAGCATTCAAAATCATCGTGGAAAAGCACTCCGACGGCTATGTTGCCTACCCCCTTGGTCTAAAAGGTGTGGTGGTTGGTCAGGGAGATACCTATGAAGAAGCACTTGCCGATGTGAAATCGGCGATCAGCTTCCATATTCAGACATTCGGGCCGGATGTTATTGAAGGTGAAGAAGCCATCCTGGAAGCGTTTATTGCAGAGACAAGCGTAGGGGTCTGATGCCCAGGTTCCCAGTTGATGCGCCTGTTGAGCGAGTCATCAAGGCGCTGGAAATCCTGGGCTTTCGCCTACTCCGAGAAGGCAACCACATCGCGATGGCGCGCGAAAACCCGGACGGGACGCGAACGCCTTTGACAATCCCTAATCATCGTAAGATCAAGGGGTCAACGTTGCGGACAATTCTCACTCAATCCAGCATACCCAGAGAAGACTTCTTGAGAGCCTACGATGCTACATAATAGGGGGCGGCCCAACCTGCGCTGCAACCAACCGCCCTTCGCGCTGGCCTCCGCTGTGCTTCGGCTTTCTGCGCTTCGGGCGGCGGCTGAGCGCGAACGTTCTACCGCAAGTAGTTCCGTATCTTCTGCCAGTCGCCGTCCGCGCCCTTCGCTGGCGCGTTGCACACTGGCGGCGACCACGGATGCACGTCACTATGTTTGTTATTCGCGCCACTTTACGGCGTATCTTCGAGGTGCCGGCCTCTATCGGGGAACTGTGTGAATTCTTCGCCGACCCGCGCAGTTTCGCCCGCCACATGCCGATCATCGAACACATCACCCCGGTGGCTGACAGTGATGATGTCACCCGCTGGCGCTTCTGCGTCCGGGTGCCCATCGTGGCGCCCATCACGTGGGAGTTCGTTATGTACCGGCGCATCCGGGCGGAAACCGGCGAGATTGCCTACTCGGCCGCCGAAGATTCACCCGACTTCTTCCAGTGCGACGTTCACGTGCGCCCCAACCCCAATGGCGCTACGGATGCCGATGTGCGCCTGCACATGCGCGTCTGGCGGCCGCGCGCGCGGGACATCCATCCGCTAGCCGGCATCGTTGGCGAACAGTGGATTTCGCGGGTCGTCACCGACCGGATGGACAGAATGGCCACGGCCTTTGTCACCAGCGGACTGCGTGAAATCCAGGCCCGCGCTGCGGCCGCCCACACCACATCCCTATCGGTAACTCCCCTGCCCGATGCCGGTGCAACGTCTGAAGATCAGCCCTTGTCGCCACTAGTGGCGGCGACATTTGCCACAGCGCCGCACGCAACGCATGTCAACGGGTACGGTGAAGTCCCTCCCCCACTTGACCCGGAGCCGGTTCCAGCGTCCGCTGACCAACCTCAGCCGATGACGCCCAGCGTGCTGGAAACAACGTCGGCGTCCGACGATGAAACCTCCGAAGCAGAAGCCGTTGGCGTCACGGAAGGCTTGTCATCGAAGCGTACGGAGAGCAGTTTGGAGACGCCCGGCTCCGGCATGGTCACGCCATAAATCGAGTCGGCGGCTTCCATGGTGCGCTTGTTGTGCGTGACGACGAGAAACTGCGTGTGCCGACTCATCGCCCGTACCTTTTCGGTGAAGCGGTCAATGTTGGCTTCGTCAAGCGGTGCATCCACTTCATCCAGCACACAGAACGGACTCGGCCGGTAGCGGAAAATGGCCAGTATCAGCGCCATGGCCGCCATGGCCTTTTCGCCCCCGGAAAGTAGCAGCACCGACTGCAACCGCTTGCCCGGCGGCTGGGCGACAATCTCGATACCGGACTCCAGCGGGTCATCCGGCTCGATGAGCAGCATTTCGCCCCGGCCGCCTCCGAACAGTTCCTGGAAAATTTCCCCGAAATAGGCATTGATGCGGTCAAAAGCCTCGCGGAAGCGATGCTTCGTGCGCTGGCGGATTTCCCTGAGCGTCTCTTCCGTTGCCGCTATCGAATCCAGAACATCCGCCCGCTGCGCCGTCAGAAATTCGTGGCGGCTTTCGGCTTCAGCCAGTTCTTCCAGCGCCAGCATGTTGATGGAGCCAAGGGCCGCAATGGACTCCTTGAGTGTCGCTATCCGTTCTGACAGTTCCCGTTCCAGTGGCTCCGGGTCCGATGTCGTGGCCGCGGCCGGTGGCAGCGCGTCCAGCGTGCAGCCCAACTCGGTCTGGCAGTGGCGGTCGAGATACTCCAGTTCAGCCGCGATTTTGGCGGCACTGACTTCAACCGTCGCCAGCCGTTCCCGAAGGTCACGTTCCACGGCCTGGGCCGCCTGCTGTTCACCGTCGAGACGTTCCAGTTCCCGGCGGCTGTCGGACAAACGGGCTTCGGCAGACGCTACCTGCTTCAGGGCTGCGGCAACGGCCGCTTCCGCTGCCACTTCCTGGCTCAGGCACGCGGCAAGCTGCTGCTGACAGTCACTGCGGCGCGTCTGAAGTGTGGCGCGCTCAACAGCCAGGTGCGCCAGGCGTTGTTCCAGTTCGCGCCATTCCCGTTCGAGCCGCCGCAGTTCCCCTTCGGCGGCGCGGTGACGTTCCAGCCGGCCGGCCGCCTGGGTACGCAACTCGGCCAACGCCTGCGCGGCCGTCTCAACCGCCGGACGAAGCTGCGCCAGGCGTTGCTGCCCGGCCAGCACAGCCTGTTCGGCGGTTTCCCGCTGGGCAATGGCTGCGGCGAGTTCGGTTTCCAGGGCGGTGCGCCGGGGCGCAAGCTGTCCGGCTTCAGCGTCGAGCTGGCGCTGCTCGGCGGCCACGACAGCGACGTGCTGGTTGGCCCGCTCCACGTCCCGGCGGCGCTGGGCAACCTCCACGGCCTGGGCGGCCCGGTGGGCTTCAAGCTGGCGCAGTTCGGCATCCAGGGCGTCGCACTGCTGCCGCGCCGCCGCCTGCCGGGTCGCCAGTTGCGCCTGTTCCTGCTCCAGTGTTGCCAGGGTTTCGGCGGCGGCCCGTGCCTCGGCATGCAGGGCGCGCAGTTCACGTTTGACACGCAGAATGCTCTTGGCCGTTCCCCGTCCGGCCGTCAGCCGCAGCGCACCCAGAACCTGCTCGCCGGCCGGAGTGATGAACAGCCGCGCCGGGTCATCGGCGGATGCTTCCAGAGCCGCCTCCAGCGACGGTACCAGCCGGGCTTCGGCCAGATGTGGGAAAGACTGCCGTACGGCGGCCGCAAGGTGCTCCGGTACACCCAGCACATCCCAGAAATGCGTCGGCGGCGATTCCGGTCTGGTGGCGGCCGCGCCGGCCCCATCGGCGCCGCCATGAATGCCCGTCACGAGCAGGGTGGCGCGTCCGGCCTGGGCAGCGGTCAACCAGTCGGCGGCCGCCCGCGCTGCGGCTACCGTTGGCACGATGACTGCCTGCAAAACTTCGCCCAGCACATCTTCCACGAGGCTTTCGTAGCCATCCCGCACCACGAGAACGTCAGCCAGCGTGCCAAGCGGCTGGAAACCGGGAATCTCCGCGGCCCGCTCAAAGAGCAGCCGCACCGTGGATGTGTAGTGGGCATGCTGCCGGTCGAGTTCCTCCAGTGCCTGCCGGCGGTCTTCGGCGCGTTGGTGCGACCGCCGGACTTCGGCCAGCCGGTCGGTCAGCGTCCGGTGGGCGGTCTGCACTTCAGCGAGTGTTGTCTGCGCCGCCGTCAATTCGGTCTGAACGGCGGCCAGCCGTTGCTCGTGATCGTGCAGGGCCGCCTCCGCCGTGGCGCATTCGGCCAGCGCCTGGGCCTGCCGTTCGGCCGCGCGGCGCTGTTCCTGTTCCAGTGATTGCCGCTGCCGCGCCAGCCGGGCAGCCGCTTCGGTAAGCTGTTCAACCTGGTGCCGGAGCCGTTCGGCACGGGTCAGGGCCGTCAAATGCTGCTGGCGGGCTTGTTCATAGTCCGTTTCGGCAGTGTGTACTTCGACGACGGCCGCCTGATGCTTCCGGTTGGCCTGGGACAGTTCGGCCTCGATGGCCGCCAGTTCCGCGGCCAGTTGCGCCGTCTGTGTCTGCGCCTGTGCCAGAGCGTCCTGCAACCAGCGTTGACGTTCGGCCGTCTGCTCGCTGGCGGTGGCCAACTCGGCCGCCCGCTCATCGAGACGCAGCACCTCGGCTTCCAGACTGGCCTTGGCGTGTCGCAGCCGTTCGCGTTCGCGTTCGGCGGCCGACGCTGCCGAACGCGCGGCGGCAAGGTCATCTTCGGCCTGCCGGGTTGCCTCACGTGCCGTGGCCAGAGACGCAGCCAGGCGGGACAGTTCAGACCGGCACTGCGCATGCTCAGCCGCCAGTGCGGCCTGGGTTTCCGCCAGAGATGCCCGGCTGGACTGCAAGCGCGCGTAAGCCAGCGCCAGATATTGCCGCTGGGCCGCCCGGAGTTCTTCCCGCAGGGCGACAAACCGGCGTGATTTCTGCGCCTGACGCTTGAGATTGGCGATGGAGCGCTCAATTTCGCCGATGAGATCGGTGAGCCGGGCCAGGTTCTGGCGGGTGGCTTCGAGCTTGAGTTCGGTCTGGTGGCGTTTGGCTTTGAAACGTCCGATGCCGGCGGCTTCTTCGATGAGCGCCCGGCGTTCCTGGGGCTTCGCGGAAAGCACCTGTCCGATGCGTCCCTGCTCGATAATGGCGTAGTGCGCCCGACTCAGTCCCGTGCCGCTGAAAAAATCCTGGATGTCACGCAGCCGGCAGAGGCGGCCGTTCATCAGGTAGTCGCTGTCCCCGCTTCGGTACAGCCGGCGTCCGATGGTGATTTTCTCCCCGGCGAGCAGGCGTGGCAGCCGGGGACGCCGCCGGGCCGCAGCCGCCGGAGGATCGGCTGCCGTGGCTTCTTCCTGCGCTGACTCGTTGGCGGCCAGCAGGGCGCCGGTCGGCTCGTCAGCTTCCGCCAGCGGACGCCCCTCGGCAAGGTCCTCCACGGCGGTGAAGGTCAGCGTGACTTCCGCCAGGCCCAGCGGCTTCCGCTGCCGGGTTCCGTTGAAGATGACATCCTCCATTTTGCCGCCGCGCAGATTTTTGGCCGACTGTTCCCCCAGCACCCAGGTGATGGCATCCACGATGTTGCTTTTGCCGCAGCCGTTCGGGCCCACGATGGCCGTGACGCCGGGATGGAACAGGACTTCGGTGGCGTCGCAGAAGCTTTTGAAACCACGGAGTTCGAGTTTATCGAGACGAAGCATGGCGGGTTCAGACCGGGCGCCGGTGGAGGCCGTTCGCGCCGCAAAGCGCAAGATGTGCGCTTTCAAGCGATGCCAGACACTAAAGGTTGCGGCCACGGGCTGTCAATTGTTGACCTGCCGGGCGTTTCCGCCAGCGCGGACGACACCCGTGAACCGGCTTGGCGTAAGGCACACCTTGGGTTACAATCGCCGGTTACGGGCCGCTATGGTGTAACCGGTTAACACGCCGCCCTCTCACGGCGGAGAGTACGGGTTCGAGCCCCGTTAGCGGTACCACCCCGACCGCCTTTTCATCCCATCCTGTCAGGTTGGCTTTCCCGCACATGGCCTTGCTCGTCGTCGAAGGGCTGCGGACGCACTTCCCTACCCGCGCGGGTGTCGTCCCGGCCGTGGATGACGTGTCGTTGACCATTGAACGGGGCGAAACGCTGGCGCTGGTCGGCGAGTCGGGTTCGGGAAAGTCCGTGACGGCACTTTCGATCATGGGTCTGGTGTCGCCGCCCGGACGCATCGTTGCCGGCCGTATCAGCTTTGCCGGACGTGAGTTGCGTACGCCAGCCGAAGCCGCCGCCCTGCGCGGTTCGCAGATGGCCATGATTTTTCAGGACCCGATGACCTCGCTCAACCCGGTCTTTACGGTCGGAGAGCAGATTGCGGAAGCCCTCCGCCGTCACAAGGGGCTTTCGTCCCGTCAGGCCTGGCAGCAGGCCGTGGAGGCGCTGGCGTCGGTGGCCATTCCCGATCCGGCGCGGCGCGCCCGCCAGTATCCCCACGAAATGTCCGGTGGCATGCGCCAGCGCGTCATGATTGCCATGGCGCTCAGTTGCAACCCGCAGTTGCTTATTGCCGATGAACCGACCACGGCGCTCGATGTGACGATTCAGGCGCAGATTCTGGAACTCATCGCCGTCCAGCAGCGGGAGCGCAACCTGGGCGTGCTGCTCATCACGCACGACCTGGGCGTGGTGGCGCAGGTGGCCCACCGGGCCGCCGTGATGTACGCCGGGCGCATTGTCGAGACCGCACCGGTCGAAATCCTGTTTTCACGTCCACAACACCCGTACACGCAGGGACTTCTGGCGAGCGTACCGCGCCTGGGAAGGCAGGAAGCGCGCCTGCCAACCATTGAAGGCGTCGTGCCCAAACTGACGGACCTGCCGCCCGGCTGCGCCTTTGCCCCGCGCTGCCCGGAAGCCCGGCCGGAGTGTCGGCAGGGCGAGCTGGCCCTGAAAGTCCTCGACGCACAACAGGGCCACGCCGTCCGCTGCGTCCGACGCTAAAGCCTTTGCCATCAGGTGGCCGCCAGCAGCCGGAGCTGCTTTGGCGTGAGAAACCACCGCAGCGTCGCCTTGCCGCCGCCCAGCCCGAAGCGCCCGTCCACGCGGCACAGAGCGCCTTTTTTGAAGTCCAGGCGGTCGGCATCGAGGCTTCCCCAGACCAGAAAGGCCACCAGCCGGCTCAGGTCAGGCTCATGCCCGACCAGCAGGACGCTACTGCCGCGCTCCAGACGCAGCAGCGCCCGGATGACCCGCTCCGGCGCAGCGCCCAGAGCGAGTTCCGGGACTTCCCGCAGGCAGTGTGGCTTTTTGAGGACTTCCGCCACGATGTCCGCTGTCTGGCGCGCGCGTGCCAGCGGACTTGTCCAGATGGCGTCGAAGTCGAGTTCCAGCCGGCGCATGGCCTGGGCGGCCGCCCGCGTGTTGGCACGGCCTTCCGCCGTCAGTGTCCGTTCGGCATCCGTGCGCGAGCCATCGGCCCCCACGTCGTGGGCAATGGCGTGGCGCATCAGGTACAGTTCCATCGGAAATCACCTCGCTTGCGTGAGAAAGCAGCATTGGCCGGCAGGAGCGCCAGGCAATGACGATTGAAACCAACCTACCGCCTCCGGCTTCCGCGCCGCGTGTGGCGTTTCAGGGCGAACCGGGTGCGTACAGTGAAATGGCCGCGGCCCGGTTCGGACTTCCAACACCATACCCAACCTTTGCCCGGGTGTGTGCCGCCCTGCTCGCACTGGAGGTCGAGTTGGGCATCCTGCCGACGGAAAACGTCATTGCCGGCCCCGTTCCTGAAGTGCAACAGCTTCTTGCCACCCAGCCGCTGGTCGTGGTCACAACGCTCTGGCTTCCCATCGAACACTGTCTGCTGGGGCTGCCGGACGCCACGCTGGCCACGGCAACCCACGTCCTGTCACACTGGCAGGCGCTGCGGCAGTGCCGCCGCTTTCTGGCCCGGCATCCGCACCTGCGCGCCACAACCGTCCACGACACCGCCGGCGCAGCGCGGCTGGTGCGGCAACAGGCGCGGCCCAACCTGCTGGCGATTGCCTCGCGCCAGGCCGCCCGGCACTACGGGTTACAGGTTGTGGCCGCGCAGATTGCCGACCGCCCGGACAACGCCACCCACTTCGTTCTGTGCCGCGCTGCGGCAGGCACTCCATAACAGCCGGGCAGGCCGTCTCCGACGGCGGCGCACTCAGATTGCCTCTCCGTTCCGGGACGGGGATGGCAGCGCCACACGGAATCCGAACACCGTGATGTCATCCCGTTGGGCTTCAGCCCCCATGTGGGCCGCCAGCTCGGCTTCGAGCCGGACACACTGCTCGGCCGGCAGCAGCCCGGACACGCTGACCAGCACTTCCAGCAGGCGGCGCGCCCCGAACTTCTTTCCCCGGTCATTTGACTGGTCGGCAAAGCCGTCCGTGGTGAGATACAGCATCATGCCGGGCATCAGCGTCACCTGCTGCTGGGTGAAGCGCCGGGAGCTGCGTTCACGGCTGCTGCCGCCGACCGTCGCCCGGTCGCCTTTGAGTTCGGTCAGTACGCCGTCGGCCACAAGGTAGAGCGGTCGGCGCGCCCCGGCAAAAGTCAACCGCCCCGTTTCCCGCTGCAGGGTACAGACGGCCGCATCCATTCCGTCGAGGAGCGTCTGGCGTTCGCCCTGTTTGAGCAGGCGCTGAATTCCCTGATGAAGCTGGTGCAGAATCTCGGCCGGCTGCCGTACGCCCTGGTCAGCCACGATTTTCCCAAGCAGGTCACTCCCAATCGTGGACATAAACGCTCCCGGCACACCGTGACCGGTACAGTCGGCCACGACCAGCACCACTTCCCCATCCTGCTGGTGCAGCCAGTAAAAATCGCCCGATACGATGTCCTTTGGCTTCCACAGGACGAAATGCTCGCCCAGTGCCGCCGTCAGTGTCTCGGCCGAAGGCAGCATCGCCTGCTGAATTGCCCGGGCATAGCTCAGGCTTTCCAGCATCTCATGCCGCTGGGTTTCGATTTCCAGGTTGCGCGCAGCAAGTTCCTCGTTCTTGCGCGTCACTTCCTGCGTTCGTTCGGCAACCTTCTCCTCCAGCCACCGGGTACGCGCCACCAACTGCCGCAGCCGCCAGCGCACGCCGCCGTACAGCGCCAGCCCGCCCAGCGTGACAAACCCGATGTAGGCCGGCCACGTCTGCCACCACGGCGGCCGTATCTCCAGCGTCAGCAATGGCTTTCCAGTCCCCCACACGCCGTCGTGATTGGCCGCCATCACCCAAAACCGATACTGCCCCGGCGGGAGATTCGTGTAACTCACCTCCCGGCGCTCTCCCATGTCGCGCCACTCACGGTCGAAGCCTTCCAGCCGACACCGGTAGCGATTGTCTTCCGGGACGTGAAAATCCAGCCCGGCGTAGCCAAGGTCAAGGGCATTCCGGTCATGCGGCAGCCTGAGCGCCATACCTTCCCACGCCGGCTGCGCCACGCCGCTGACCCGCACCTCCGTCAACACCACCGGCGGCGGGACCGGGTTGTTCACCAGATTGGACGGATGAAACACGTTGAGACCATTCGTGCCACCAAAAAACAGTTCCCCACGGGCATTGCGAAAGGCTGAAACGCGGTTGAATTCCGGCCCCTGAAGCCCATCGGCCACGGTGTAGGACCGGAAGCGCATCCTGACCGGGTCGAAGTGCACGATGCCGGCGTCGCTGCTGAGCCAGAAGGTTCCATCCGCGTCGGGAAACATCGCATAGCAGTTGTTGTGTGGCAGACCGTCCCGTTCCGTGATGTGGGTGAAGGTTTCCCGCGCGGCATCGAAGCGGCACAGCCCGGCCCCTTTCGTCACCATCCACAGCGTTCCCTCCCGGCCCTCGGCAAAGTGCGTGACATAAGGCGTGCCATATTCCGGTCGTGTGTCCACGCGATACTCCCGGTACGACTGGTGCACCGGGTCGTAGCGCAGGGCGCGATAGGCCAGGCCAATCCACATCTGTCCATCCCGTGGCGAGACATGGATGGTCTGAACATCAATCCGTCGTACGGACGAGGCCTGCTGCACATCAGGCGTGTGGTCCCGGCATTGCCGTCGGTCGGGTGAGATTTCGTACAGGCCTTCTAAGCCGCCGACCCAGAGCGCGCCCCGGGCGTCTTCATATATGACCTGTACCCACACCTTGCCCGGCAGCGCCGGCAGGCTCTGGAAGCTTCCCTGCACCCGGTCCAGCCGCTGGAGGCCGAACGTTGTTCCCACCCACAGGTCGCCCCGCCGGTCTTCATACACGGCCCAGACCTCATCTGAACGCAATCCCCGGGGATCGGCAGGGCGGGCGCGGTATCGCGTCACACGGCTGGTCTGCCGGTCAAGGCAGTTAAGGCCGCCGTGCTCGGTCGCCACCCAGACGTTCCCCTGCCGGTCTTCAAAGATGCCCCGGATGTAGTCATTCGACAGGGAGTTTTCGTCAAAAGGGTGATGCCGATAGAGTTCAAACCGGTTGCGGGTGGGGGAAAACCGGAACAGCCCGGCAACCATATCGCCAAACCACAACACGCCGGCACGGTCGCGCAACACGCAGGCCAACGCGGACGTAACCAAGGCGCCCGGGCGTTTCGGATTGGGCGCAAATGTCTGACAGGTACGGCGGCGGAGATCGAGTTGCTGAAGCAGGCCGCCGGACCTGCCCAACCAGACGGTCTGGTCCTCCCACAGCAACACATACGCCCCGGATTGTCCCACAGCCACTTCCGTCGGCAGGGCATCCAGTGCCCTGCCCATCGTATCCAGTTGCATTACGCAACGCTCCCGGACCGGGTCAAACAGTGCCAGGGCGGAATTCCCCACGGCCAGGCGCAGCCAGCCCTCCGGCGTCATTCCATGGATTCGCCATCCTCCACCCACGCCATCCTTTGAAACCAGCGCCGGAAACACCACCCTTGCCGCCCCGGTTGCCGGATCGAACCGCAGCAATCCCCTGTTGCCGGTAATCCAGAACTGCCCCGCCTGATCCTCGCAGACCTGATACACATCGCCGCTGTCGGGTATGTTCAAATCGCAGCGGCGGAAGTCTTCCCGCTGGCGGTCCAGTCGCCACAAGCCACCTTCGGCGCACACCCACAGGATGCCCTGCCGGTCTTCATAAAAACTGTGGAGGTGTTCATACCGCGACTGGCTCTCGTAGCCAACAAAGGTGTCGGTGTGGTGGTCGTAACGGCAAAAACCGAACTTACTCAAGGCAACCCAGAGCGTGCCGTCGCGGGTTTCATACAGTTGCTCAACAAAGTTGCCCGGCAGGGAGCCGGGTTGGTCGGGCTGGTGGCGATACACCCTGAAGGTCCGCCCGTCGTAACGATTCAGCCCGTCTTCCGTGCCAATCCAGAGAAAACCACGCTGGTCCTGCCAGAGGCAGTGAACCGCATCACTGGACAGCCCTTGTTCACGGGTGAACCGCTCGAAGACGGTCGTCGCCGGACGTGGGTCGCCCAAAGCAGACAGAAGCACCATCTGCCAGCCCATCAGCAGTACCAGACCACGTACCAACCACCACCGCATGGGAAACCTGTACGCTGCGCAATCCATCCCCGCTTCCGGGTGGTGCGCATCACAGAAATGGCCTGCCAAGAGTGCCAGCTTACACACGCCGGGGGCACGAGTGTAACCACCGCCACACAACCGGGCAGCACTTTTTCATAGCCCTGGGCTGATGTCTATCCAGCCGTGCCCGGGTCAGCCGGGCATCTCGCTGAGGGCGGCAGCAAAGAGCGGAATGAGCAGCTCGTGATGCCCCGTCAGGGCAATGCCGCGGCCGCGGCTACCGGCTACCGGACGGCGTACGACGTTGGTCAGCGGGCGATAGTGCTGGATGAAATCAAAGTTGACCGTTGTGAAGTCGGTCAACGGGTAGCCCAGATTGCGCACCGTCGTCACGGCCTTGAGAAAGACCTCCGGCAGGATGACGGCCGAACCGAAGTTCAGGTACACGCCGCCGTCGTGCAGTTCCCGCACGAGGCTGCACAGCAGGCGAAAGTCGTGGTGGGTGGCCGCGCCGATGTGCGCCCCGACGGCCGTAGGGTGAATGTGGGTGATGTCCGTGCCGATGGCGACGTGCACCGTGACCGGGATGCGCCGCCGGTACGCCTGAACAAGCACCGATTGGTCAGCATAGGGCGGCTGCGCCGCTTCCAGCCAGCGGCCAAGCGCCTCGCCCAACCCGATGCCATCCGCCGCCGCCGCCGTGCATGCCGCGTTGACGCCCTGCCCGGTTTCTTCCGCACCGCCAAAAGCGCCGCGCCCCAGGGTGGCATCCACGTCTTCCGAAGTCGCCCCGACGAGCGCAATTTCAAAGTCGTGAATGGCGCTCGACCCGTTGCCGGCAAGGGCCGTAATGAACCCCCGCGCCATGAGGTCAATCAGGATGGGGCCCAGCCCACACTTGATGACGTGGCCGCCGAAACCGGCAATCACCGCGCGCCCCCGGCTCCGGGCAGACCGCACGGCCGTAACGGCGGCGCGCAGTTCATTGACGGCAAGCAGGTTGGGCAGGGAAGCGAAAAAGGTCTGGAGACTCGCCCCCGGCGGACAGGGACGGGACAGATCACGCGCCGAAACCTTGCTCGGACGTTCCGCCAGCGGATAGGTGTTCAGCCCCGTGAACTCCAGCGGCGGCGTGGCATAGCAACTGTTCGGCGATGGATCATCCACGGCAATACACCTCGACTCTGGGCCGGGGCAGCCTATAACAGCTCGCCGCGTGGCAGGAAAATGCGGAACGTTGTCCCCTTGCCGACTTCGCTTTCAACGGTAATGAATCCTTTGTTCTGGGCAATGATGCCTTCGACCACGGACAAGCCCAGCCCCGTGCCCTTACCGACGGGTTTGGTTGTGAAAAACGGCTCGAAGATGCGCTGGCGCACCTCCTCGCTCATCCCCATGCCGGTATCCGACACGGCCAGCATGACGTAGGGGTGCATCTGCATGGTTTCGTCGCGGACGGCCTTCCGCCGAAACATTGCCCGGCTGCGCGTTTCCGGCCGGGACTCATGCCAGACATTGAGTGTCATCAGCGTCAGCGTGCCGCCCTTGGGCATGGCATCCCGCGCATTGACGGCCAGGTTTGTCAGCACCTGCTCCAGTTGTTGCCGGTCAGCCACCACGATGCCCAAATCCGGCGACAGGTCGGTGACGAGGGTGATGTGCGGCTCCAGCAGCGGGCGCAGCATACGGACGGCATCGAGTACCAGTTCATTGAGGTTCAGCGGCGCAAGCTGCTGCGGCTGTTTGCGCCCGAAGGCCAGCAACTGGCCGGTCAGGACGGAAGCCCGCGAAACGGCCGTCAGAATGTCCCTGGCGTAGCGGTGGAGCAGATCGGGCGAGGAACGCTCGACCGAAGTCGGCGCAAGGCGGCGTTCGAGCAAACCGGCGTACCCGGCAACGACCGTCAACAGGTTGTTGAACTCGTGGGCAATCCCGGCGGCCAACTGCCCCACGGCTTCCATTTTCTGGGCATGCCGCACCTGTTCTTCCAGCAGGCGCTGCTGGGTGATGTCCTCGATCATGCCCAGCAGGTACTGTGGCTGCTCCTCACCGTTGCGCAGGGCCACGACCGTCAGCCGTCCCCATACCACCTGACCATGTTTGGTAAGGTAGCGTCTTTCTGCCTGAAAACTGGACAGCTTGGCGTCTTCGACCAGCCGACGGGCCAGGCGCATGGACTCTTCAGTGTCTTCAGGCGGAATGAAATCCGTATGCGGCCGTCCGACGATCTCTTCCGGCGCGTAGCCCAGCCACTCACAAACCGCACGATTGGCACGCAAAATCTGTCCGGTCAGCGACACCAGGACGATGCCCAGCGGGGCGGCATCGAAAATCCGGCGGAAACGTTCCTCACTTTCGCGCAGGGCGCGTTCGGACAGCCGCCGCTCGGTCAGATCCCGCCCAATCCCCTGAAAGGCCACCGGCGTGCCGTTTTCCAGCACGAGCCAGGTGATCATCTCCAGGGTAATCCGGCGGCCGTCGCGGGCCAGCAGGGTTGCCTCATAGCGAACCGTTGTTTCCGTGCCATCGAGCAGGGGTTTGATGGCCGCCAGTGCAACCGGGCGGCTTTCCGGCAGGAGGAGGTCCACCACATTGATGGAACGCGCCTCGTCCCGCCGATACCCGAACAGCTTTTCCGCTGCCGGATTGATGTCCAGAACGTGACCCTGCAGGTCATGGCAGTAAATGACATCCTGGGCGCTGTCAAACAGGGTGCGATAGCGCGCCTCGCTTTCGCGCAGGGCTTTTTCCATCTGCCGGCGCTTGGTCACGTCCCGCGCCGTGCCGTGGATGCCTACCGGTACGCCGTGCTCATAAAACAGCCGGGAGCTGATTTCGAGCGTCACGCGCTGTCCATTTTTGGCAATGACATCGAGTTCGTACTGTGTCGTTTCTGTCTTCCCGGCACGCTTGTCGGCAATGGATTGCAGCGCCCGCGCCCGGTGCTCCGGCGTGACGATGTGGGTCAGGGTCAGGTGCCTGGCATCCGCCGGGGTGTAGCCCAAAACCCGCTCGACCTTGCGGTTGATGGAGAGAAAACGGCCCTCGAAGTCGTGGACATAGACGATGTCGTTGGCATTCTCGAACAGGTCACGGTAGCGCGCTTCGCTTTCACGCAACGCCTGCTCGATGCGCTTGCGGTTGGTGATGTCGCGCAAGATACCCTGGATGGCCACGGGACGGCCGTCCCGAAACAAAAGCCGGGAGTTGACTTCAAGCGTCACCCGCCGCCCATCCTTGGCGGTGAAATCCGCCTCGTAGTGCGACTCCACCACCCCATCTTCGGTTTTGTCGCGCAGCGCCCGGCGTACCCGTTCGCGGTGCTCAGGAACGACGAGGTGTGAAAACTCCCGCACCGACATCGCCTGAATTTCCTCGGCGCTGTAGCCCAGAATGCGCTCGCCGGCCGGACTCCAGGCCAGACGGCGGCCATCGAGTCCCAGTACGAGGATGATGTCGGAAGCGCCGTCAAAGATTTCCCGGTAACGCAGTTCGCTTTCGCGCAGGGCCTGAATCGTCCGTCCGGCTTCCTGCAGGGCCGCTTCAAGCTGGGCGATGCGCTGCTGCGCCGCCGCCAAAGCCATGTCTCCGGCTGGCAGCGGCTCACACTGACCTTCAAAACCGGTTGCCGTCCCAGCTTCGTCCATCATCGGCTTACGCGCGCTCTTCCACCGTGGTCAGACGGTCGCCAGCGTAGAAGCCATAGCGCCCCGCAATCTGCTCGTAGCCCGGTTTTGGGCTTGGATACACCCAGGCCACCTGCGGCGTCGCATGTGCGCCGTCGTCAAAGTTCACCCAGTTGCACGTGCCTTTGTAACCGCACGTGTAGGTGTTGGCCGTCACCTTGAGCACGTCCTGATTGACGGCCGCCGGCGCAAAATACCAGTTGCCTTCAAAGGCAAGCACCTGGTTGGGATCATCCGTTGTGGCAAGCACAGTTCCCGTCGCGCGTTCCTTGATTGTCACCCGCATATTTTGACACCACTGACTGAACCTACGGTTTCGGGAACGGCCGTCTGCCGGCCGCAAAACATCGTGATAGTAACACTTGAAGGCGTTCTGGCGCTGGTTGCGTTCCGCATCATAGCGCGATTTGCCGCTCATGCCAGCACGGGCAGTCCGAACATCTGGCAGCAGCGGCTACCCTCGTGGCAACGTTTGGCGTACAGTTACGCCCACTCACGGACCGTCCACAACGGTCACTGGCAGTCTGGAGGTTGCGCTGCACGATGACGGACCCGGCTTCAACGTCACCCCCCGCACCGGTCGTTTTTCGCCAGACCTTTCTTTTTGTCGGGCTGTGGTATGGGTTGGCTGTGGTGCTCACGCTGATTCTGGTTGTTCTGGGTGGCATTGTGGAAGCCCTCATCTGGACGCGCCTGGCTCCGGCTGTTCCCTTTCTCACGATTGGCCTCTGCCTGGTGCCCTTTGGCGTGGCGCTGTGGAAACATGCCCACCAGTGGGCTGAAACCTACACGCTGACACCGGACAAAATCGAAATCAGCACCGGGATTTTCTCCAAAACGGTACGCAACATCCCCCTCTCCAAAGTGCAGGACGTGACCGTGGAGCAGACGCTGCTGCAACGCCTGTTCGGGTTGGGCCATGTGATTGTGGACAGCGCCTCCGCGACAGGAAACATCACCCTGCGGCATATTCATCAACCGCGCCTGGTGGCGGATCAGATTCTCCAGCGTGCCGGAGTCCCACACCCATGACGCAGGTATGGTGCTCGCGGCAGAGAGACGGTCTGCGGTGGTGCGTGGTGTGGGGCTGGCTGCTCCTCAGCAGCGTCACGGCACTTTCCGGGCCGGCGGCTCCAGGGCAGCGCGTCATGCGCGACGAAACCGCCGGACGGCCGTTTCCCACCCGCGAGTTGGGCATCCGCCAGAGCTTTTCGCCAGACGCGCCGTGGCCGGCCGACCTGGCAGCCGCCGATGAGCGCGCCATGGCCCGGGAATTCGGTGTGACATGGTTGCACCGTGGCCGGCGGGAAGGCGTCACCTTTGTGCTGTACCGGTGTCCGAACCAGGGACGCGCCATGGGACTGGCCAGGCTGATTGGCGGCGAGGCCCTGGGCGACACGGTGCTGACCGTCGCCGCCGGTGACGACACAGAAAAACGCGCTGCCGTCCGGTCTTTTCTGCGGGACAAACTCACGGCCTGGCAGGCGACGCTTCCGCCGGAAGAAACCGACCCACGTCCGGTCGTGCTGCGCAAGCTCCCCACGCAGGCCCTCCGGCCCGACACGGAGCACTATGTGGTTGGGGCATTGGGACTGGGACGCGCCACCTGGTTGCCGGCCCCGGCTCTGCTGACGCCGCCGGGCAGCGCCTTTGCCTGGGCCGACTACACGCCCGCCGCGCCCTTTGATCATTTTCTGGTGGCGGAATATCCCACGCCACAGGACGCCACCGCTGCGCTGGAGGCCGCCCGGCCACTGGCTTCCACAACCTGTCTGGTGGCACGCCGGGGCAATTTCATCGTGATTGCCGACGGCATCCGCGACCTGCTCCGCGCACAGGCGGCGGTGGAGCGCGTCGAATACGACTATGTTGTACGCTGGTTAGGGGAGCCCCCACCCCGTTTTGGCACGCCAGCCCGAACGCCGCAACAGGACATTCGCAACGTCGGCCAGCTTCTGATTAGCATTGCTTCCTTCGTCGTCCTCGCCGGGTTTGGCATGGTGCTGCTTGGCGCGGTCGCCGGCGGGGCATTCTTCTACTGGCGCCGACAGCGGGCCGGCGATGGCTTCATTGCGGCCGACACGATGCTGCGGCTCGATCTTCACGAAAGCCGGACGCTGCCCGACGCCGGGAGGGCGTCCGTCAAGCGGTTGACCGATTGACCACTCAACCAGAGCCTGTCCCTGCCACCGAAAAGTTCTGCCGCCACCTCGACGAGCTTGCGGCGCGGGAACGCCGCGAGACCACCCCGCCCCAGCCGGCGGTCTTGGCCACGATGCGCGAGTTTGCCGGCCGGGCCCGGTTTGTCCCGCTGGGCGGTATCCGGCATCACACCTATGAGTACGGCCCGGTGGACGGCCCTGCCGTGATGCTTCTGCACGGCTGGGACTGTTCTTCCTACTGGTTCTATCGGCTTGCCCCCGCACTTGGGCGGCACGGTTTTCGGGTCATTGCCTTCGACTTTCGCGGCCATGGCTTTTCCGACGCCGATCCACAGGATGACTACACCCTGCCCACCCTGGCGCAGGATACGCTCCGCCTGGCTGACCGGCTGGGCATCCAACGCTTTCACCTGGTGTCGTTTTCGCTCGGTTCGGCCGTGGCGCTGCTGGTCGGCAGGCTGGCGCCGGAGCGCGTCGGACGCCAGGTGGTGATGAACTTTGGACTCTTTGACTACAGCGCGCTGCGGGCGCAGCTTTTGCCTCCCATTCTCAAGACGATCTTCGACACCCTTCGGCGCATCCCTTCAAAAACCCTGGTGTATCGCTACGTTTCTCTGACACTTGCGCAACGGGAAGTTACGTGGTGCGACGTTGAAATGGGATTCACCAGCCTGGTGTACTGCAACTCGCAGGCCGCCTTTTTGGCCGTTACCGACCTGGTACGGCCCGAACGGGTGGCACAGGTGCAGCAAGCCGCCAGACGGGCGCATCCGACGCTCGTCATCACGGGTGAATTTGATCCCGTCGTTCCCTTTGCCGACAGCGCCCGGCTGGCCCGGACGATTCCAGCGGCCCGCCTGCACATTCTGCTGCGCACCGGACACCTGGTGCTGTTTGAGCGGCCGGACGACATCGAACGCCTGACCGCGGACTGGCTGGCGGCTGACTGATGCGCGGTTGGTGTGGAGTCCATCCATGAAAGACGATCTGCGTGGCATCATCGCCCTGACGGCACTGACCTTCCACGAAGCGCGCCAGCGCAAGGTGCTTCTGCTGGCCTTTCTTCTGGGTCTTCTGTTTTTGGGGCTGTTCGCGTGGGGCGCGCACGCCACGGCCCGGCAGGCGGACGACCTGCCGCCGGCCATTGCCCGCATGCAGTTGAATTTTCTGACGCTGGCCGGGCTGTATGTCGTCAACTTCCTCGTTGCCGTCACCGCTGTGGCGCTGCCGGTGGACACGCTGTCGGGCGACATGGCTTCGGGCATCATCCACACCCTGCTGACGAAGCCGTTGCACCGTGCGGCGATTGTCATCGGCAAGTGGCTGGGCTTTCTGGTGCTGCTGACCCTGTACTTCGGCTTCATGGCCGGCGGCGTCCTGAGCGCGACGTGGCTGCTGGCCGGGTACGTCCCACCCGGCGTCCCCACGGCCTTTCCCCTGATGTGGCTGGGAGCCGTGGTGCTGCTGACGATGACCATTGCCGGCGGCACACGGCTTTCGACACTGGCCAACGGCGTCGTCATCTTCGGGCTGTACGGTATTGCCTTCATCGGCGGCTGGATGGAACGCATTGGCACGGTTCTGGGCAACGCGACGGCGCGGAATCTGGGCATTGTCTCAAGCCTGCTCGTGCCGACCGAAGTGATGTGGCAATACGCAGCAACCTTCATGCAGCCCGCCCTGCTGCGGCAGGCGGGACTGACGCCCTTTTCGGCAGCTTCCACACCGTCGCCGCTGATGGTGACCTGGGCCATAGGCTGCATTGCCGTCAATCTGGCGCTGGCCATGTGGTGGTTTGCCCGGCGCGACCTGTGACCGATTTGCTGTGCTCCCGCGTCGGACGTATGGTGGAAGAAAGGCTTGATCTTTCCCCGTGGAGTTTTCCCCATGCTCGTACTTCCTGAACGGCCACGGCGTAACCGGCGCACGGAAGCCATCCGCCGCATGGTACGCGAAACCTCGCTGACGCCGGCGCATCTGGTCGCGCCGCTGTTTGTCGTTGACGGCGACCGCGAACGCCAGCCCATTCCCTCGATGCCGGGCTGTGAACGCCTCTCGATTGACCTGCTGCTGGAGAAGTGCCAGCAGCTTGCCGACCTTGGCATTGGCGGCGTCGCCCTGTTTCCGGCGCTGCCGACGTACAAAAAGGACAAAACCGCCTCCGAAGCCACCAACCCGGACGGTCTCTTTCCGCGCGCGGTCAGCGCCGTCAAGGAGCAGGTGCCGGAACTGACCATTTTCACCGACGTGGCGCTCGACCCCTATTCCTGCGACGGCCACGACGGACTGGTTTCGGAAACGGGTGAAATCCTCAACGATGAAACCGTCGAAGTCCTGGCCCGGATGGCCGTGCTCCACGCCCGCGCCGGCGCCGATTACGTAGCGCCGTCCGACATGATGGACGGGCGGGTTGGGGCCATTCGGGAAGCCCTCGATGTCGAGGGTTTTCCCAATGTGGGCATCATGGCGTACTCCGCCAAGTACGCCTCGGCCTTCTACGGCCCGTTCCGGGACGCGCTCGATTCAGCGCCCAAATTTGGCGACAAGAAGACCTACCAGATGGACCCGGCCAACGTCCGGGAAGCCCTGCGGGAAGTGCGGCTCGATCTGGCCGAAGGCGCGGACATGGTGATGGTCAAACCGGCGCTGGCTTACCTCGATGTCATCCGGGCGATCTGGGAAATTTCGGACGTGCCCATCACGGCCTACCAGGTCAGCGGCGAATACGCCATGGTCAAGGCCGCGGCCGAGCGGGGCTGGATTGACGGCGACCGCGTCATGCTCGAAATCCTGCTGGCCATTCGCCGGGCCGGGGCCGATGTCATTTTCACCTACTTTGCCGAGGAAGCCGCACAACAGTTGGGATGACCCGCGAGGCGCTCAGAGAACTGCTGCTGGCCGTCCGGCAGGGAAACTGCACACCGGAGGCAGCGCTGGCCCAACTGGCCGGTCTGCCGGCGGAACCGCTTGTCGGGGACGACGGGCACCCCTTTGCCACCCTTGACCATGGGCGTGCGCTGCGGCAGGGCTTTCCCGAAGTCGTCTATGGCGCCTCGAAAACGCCGGAGCAGGTGGCGGCTATTGTCGGCCGCCTGTACGCACGTCAGCCAAATCTGCTCGTCACACGTGCGTCGGAAGCGGCCTATCAGGCCGTGAAGGCGCTGGCGCCGGAAGCCCGGTGGGATGCGACCTCCCGCATGCTGTTCATCCGGCGCGATACGACCTGCTATGGCGTCGGGCGCATTGTCGTTGTCTGCGCCGGCACGACCGACCTGCCGGTGGCGCGCGAGGCGCTTCTGACCTGTGAGGTCATGGGCAACGAAACGACGCTGGTGGCGGATGTCGGCGTTGCCGGACTGCATCGCCTGCTGGGCCACCTGGAAACGCTGCGGCAGGCGCGCGTCATTGTCTGTGTCGCTGGCATGGAAGCGGCGCTGGCCTCGGTTGTCGGCGGACTTGTGGCCGTCCCGGTGATTGCCGTTCCGACCAGTGTCGGCTACGGGACGGCCCTGGGCGGCCTTGCGGCACTGCTCGGCATGCTCAATAGCTGTGCGCCGAATGTCACCGTGGTCAACATAGACAACGGGTTTGGCGCCGGCTACGTTGCGGCGCTCATCAACCGGCAGCCGGGTATCCGGGAAAGCACCGGCTGACGGACAGGCCTTCCGGGCCGCGGCCCATTGGCTGCAAATTCGCTCCAAATGGCTGTTGCACCGGGTGAAGCCAAAGGCTTACCGTGACGGTTTGCAGGCCGTGTCGGTTTGCAGAACCTTCACCCCCGTGCCTGATGCAGCCAGCCTGCGTCTTCACTGTGTCTGTTTTTGGAGGAAAGTAACCCTGATGCCTGATACCCAGCAGCATGAGATGCGACTCAAAACCGGTCTGGCGGAAATGCTCAAAGGCGGCGTCATCATGGATGTCGTCAACGTCGAGCAGGCGCGCATTGCTGAAGAAGCCGGCGCCGTGGCCGTGATGGCGCTGGAGCGCGTCCCGGCCGACATTCGCCGCGATGGCGGGGTGGCGCGGATGTCCAACCCGCGCATGATCCGCCAGATTATGGAGGCCGTCTCGATTCCCGTCATGGCCAAGGTACGTATCGGACATACCGCCGAGGCCCAGGTGCTTGAAGCCCTTGGGGTGGACTTCATTGACGAGTCGGAGGTCCTCACTCCGGCCGACCCCTATCACCACGTCAACAAGTTTGCTTTCCGCGTCCCGTTCGTCTGCGGGGCGACCAACCTGGGTGAGGCGCTGCGCCGCATTGGCGAAGGTGCGGCCATGATTCGGAGCAAGGGGGAAGCCGGGACGGGCAACATCATCGAGGCGGTGCGCCACCTGCGGGAAATCCGCCGCGACATCCGCCTGCTGACCGTTCTCGACGAAGACGAGCTGATGGCCGAAGCCAAGCGGCTTCAGGCCCCCTATGAACTCGTGCGCTACGTGGCGCAGCACGGCAAGCTGCCGGTACCGCTCTTTGCCGCCGGCGGCGTCGCCACTCCGGCCGATGCGGCGCTCTGCATGCAACTGGGCGCTGAAACTGTGTTCGTTGGTTCGGGCGTCTTCAAATCCAATGACCCGGCCCGCTTTGCCCGCGCCATCGTCAAAGCCGTGACGTTTTATCAGGACCCGGCCAAGGTCCTGGAAGCCTGCGAGGAAATCGAAGACGGACAGCCCATGCGCGGGCTGGCAATTGAAACCCTCCCGGCCGAACAGGTGCTTGCCGCGCGCGGCTGGTAGCCAAACCTTCCTGACCGTCTGCGAACCACCGCAGACGGCATTGGACATCCATCCCGGACGTTGCCTATGCTTTGAAAGCTTCCCGGCAACGTCCTTTTGTTTTGGGATGCCTGCGATGTCACTGCGTGAAATCAGAATTACCCGTGTGACACCGGTCGGCCCGGCGCCAACCTACAACGTGACCATGCGGGCGCCGCTGCACAACTATTTCGTCAACGACCTTCTGACGGCCAACAGCCACTCGGTCTGCTACGGCGTGCTTGCCTACCGCACGGCCTATCTCAAGGCGCACTATCCGGCGCACTTCTGGGCGGCGGTGCTGACCAGTGAGTTGAACGACAGCGACAAGGTTGCCCGCTACATCGAGCGGGCGCGGGCGCAGGGCGTCGAAATTCTGCCGCCGGATGTCAACATCAGCGAGCACGGTTTTACGGCGACCGAGGGCCGGATTCGGTTTGGCCTGATGGCCATCAAGGGCATCGGGGAAGCCACCGTGGATGCCATCCTGGAAGCGCGTGAGCAAAGCGGCCCGTTCCGCTCGCTGTTTGACTTTACCGAGCGGCTTGACCCCAAGGCGCTCAACCGGCGGGTGCTGGAAAGTCTGGTCAAGTCCGGCGCACTGGACGGCCTGCCGGGCACGCGCGCGCAGAAGTTTGCCGCCATCGAAGCTGCACTCGAACAGGGGCTACAGGCGCACCGCGCCGCTGCAGCGGGACAGGTCTCCCTGTTTGACACACTGGCGGCTGACTCCGACCAGCCCCCGGAAACTGAACTGCCCAGGGTTCCCGACTGGACGGCCAAGGAAAGCCTGGCCGGCGAAAAGGCCACCCTTGGGTTCTACCTGACCGGCCATCCCCTGGCCGGTTTCCGTGAAGCCCTGGCGGCGCGCAAAAGCCTGTCCTACGCCCAACTGGCCGGCCAGCCGTCGGGCGATACGGTCAGCATGGGGGGCGTCATCAGTGACTTCACCGTGAAAAACACGAAGAAAGGCGACCGCTTTGCCGTCTTCAGCCTCGAAGACGAAACCGGGAGCATCGAGGTCATTGCCTGGCCCGAAACCTTCAGGCGGCTGGGCGAGCAGGTCACGGATGGGGTGGCCGTACTGGTCACCGGCCGGCTGGAAATCGAAGACGGCAAGCCGACCAGAATCGTGGCCGAAGCGGCCGAACCGCTGGAAGGGCTGCGGGAGCGGCATGCCAGAAGTGTGACGCTGCACTTTGCGGCGGACGCACTCGATACTGCACAACTTGAAAAGCTCCGTGATGTGCTTGACCGCCATCGCGGAGAACGCCCCTTGATCTTCGTGCTCTCTCTGCCGAATGGTGTGGAAGCCCGTCTTCGCGCGCACCACACCTTCAGCGTGCGGCCCTCACCGGCGCTCGTGGAAGAACTGCAAGCCGGCTTCCCCGGCTGCACCGTTGTGCTTCAGTGAATGAAGCGCGCCGTTTCTGGACGCAGGTTTGCTTATGACATCCCAGGTTGCCTCGCCCCAGCCCGAACCGGCAGCACTGACCCCTGAACCGGCAGCGTCGGCCGTCGCGCCGGAGCTGCCGCCGGAATTTGACAGCATCATCAACCTTCAACTCCCGGTTGAGGACGGTGTTCCCCTGGAAAGCGTCTGGCATCGGCTGCAAATCAATCTGCTTGACGACTGCCTGCACCAGCACTGGCGTGGGCGAACGGACTTTTTTGCCAGCGGCAACATGTTCGTGTACTACAGCCTGCAACAGGTGAAGACGATGGAGTACAAGGGGCCGGACTTCTTCGTGGTGAAGGACGTGGACGGCTCCTTCATCCGTGGGGCGTGGGTGGCCTGGGAGGAAGGCGGACGGCTCCCGGATGTCATTGTCGAGCTGCTCTCGCCTTCAACCCAAGCGGCCGATCTGGGTCAGAAAAAACAGCTCTACGAGCGGGTCCTTCGGACGGCCGAGTATTTCTGCTACGGCCCTGATCCGACGTTTGGCAAAACGCCGACACTTCAGGGCTGGATGCTTGTCCGCGGGCAGTACGAAGCCATTGAACCCGATGCCCGGGGGTGGCTGTGGAGTAACCAGCTTGGGGTCTGGCTCGGTGAGTGGGAAGGGCAGTACCACGGGATGCAGAACCGGTGGCTGCGGCTTTATGACTCCACGGGGCAGCTTATCCCGACCCGGGCCGAAGCGGCGGAAACCGAAGCCGAACGTGCCCAGGCTGAAGCTGAACGCGCCCAGGCCGCAGCCGAGCGTGCCCAGATGGAAGCCAGGCAGGCCCGTGACGAAGCGGAAGCCGAACGCACGCGCGCCGAAGCGGCCGAGGCCCGCGCCGCCGCCCTCGAAGCCGAACTACAACGCCTGCGGTCCGGTCTGAAGGGAACGGACCAGAGCCCCGGCCCCGCCGAGCCGGCTTAGTCCTCCCCGGACTCCTCGCCGGAAGACTGCACCAGGCTCGCATCCACCACCCGGTCGCCTTCAGACAGGGTGATGATCTTGACCCCTTGGGCATGGCGTCCGGTTTGCCGAACCTGGGACACATCCGCCCGGAGAATCTGCCCCTGCTGCGTGATGACCATCAGCTCATCGGTCTCCCGGACGGGAAGCACTTTGACGACACCGCCGGTTCGCTCCGTGACATGCAGCGTGAGCACCCCCTTCCCGCCCCGGTGCTGAACGGGATACTCCGTGATGGGCGTCCGCTTGCCGAGGCCCAGTTCAGACAGGGAAAGAATCTCTTCGGTTCTCCCGACGACGGACATCCCCGTGACGTAATCGTTCTCCTCCAGCCGGATGCCAATGACGCCGTGCGCCGGGCGGCCCATCGGGCGCACGTCACTTTCGTTGAAGCAGATCGCCTGACCGCCAAAGGTCGAGATGAGAATGTGCTGGTTGCCGTCGCTCTTCTGGACGGCAATGAGTTCGTCATCCTCCGCCACGCCCATGGCAATGAGACCGTTGGAACGGATGTTGGCGTATTCCGACAGTTCGGTTTTCTTGATCATCCCCCGGCGGGTCACAAAGACGATGAACTGCCCCTCCGCAAATTCACGCACCGGGATGGTTCCGGCCACCCGTTCCCCTTCCGGCAGTTCGATCAGGTTGACGATGGCTCTACCGCGCCCGGCCGTGGCGGCATCGGGAATTTCATGCACTTTGATTTTATAAACCTGTCCCTTGGCGGTGAAAATGAGCAGAAAGCTGTGCGTTGAGGCCGTGTAGAGGGATTCGACGACATCCTCGGCTTTGGTCGTCATTCCCCGCCGTCCCATGCCGCCGCGTTTTTGTGTGCGGTAGGCCGAAACCGGTGTGCGCTTGATGTAGCCGCTGCGCGTAATGGTGATGGCCACGTCTTCATCCGGGATGAGGTCTTCAATCGTGAAATCCGTGCCTTCATCCACAATCTGGGTCCGGCGGGGTGTGCTGTACGCCTTCCGCACTTCCTGTAGTTCCTGCACGATGACCGCCCGGAGCCGGGCTTCCTTTTCCAGAATCTCCCGCAGTTGGGCCATGTGTTTGAGGAGATTTTCATACTCGTCCAGCAGCTTCTGGCGCTCCATTCCGGTCAACCGCTGAAGCTGCAATTCGAGGATGGCCTGCGCCTGGACCTGGGTCAGGGCAAAGCGCGTCATCAACCCCTCGCGGGCTTCGGCGCCGGACTTGGCCCCGCGAATCAGGGCAATGACCTCATCCAGGACATCCAGGGCTTTCCTGAAGCCCTCCAGAATGTGCGCCCGCTGCTCGGCTTTGCGCAGCTCAAAGGCCGTCCGCCGCCGGACGACCTCACGCCGGTGCTCGATGAAGTGGCGCAGTATCTCCGCCAGGTCGAGAATCTGCGGCTGTCCGTTGACGATGGCCAGCATGATGATGCTGAACTTGCTCTGCATTGGCGTATGCTTGAACAGGTTGTTGAGCACCACCTGAGCAATCGCGCCACGTTTCAACTCGATGACAATGCGCATGCCTTCCCGGTCGCTTTCATCCCGCAGGTCGGCAATGTCCTCGATTTTTTTCTCGCTGACCAGTTCGGCAATCTTTTCGAGCAGACTGGCCTTGTTGACCTGGTAGGGCAACTCGGTCACGACAATCGCCTGGCGCTCCCGTTCCCCCTTGCCGGCGACGTAATCAATCGCCGCCCGGGCGCGCATCGTCACCGAGCCACGTCCGGTCAGGTAGGCATCCCGAATGCCCTTGCGCCCACATATAAAACCGGCCGTCGGGAAATCCGGCCCCTGGACAAAGGGCAGCAGGTCTTCCACGGTGGCGGATGGATGGTTGACGAGATGGATGGTGGCATCGAGCACTTCGGCCAGATTGTGCGGCGGGATGCTGGTGGACATCCCGACGGCAATTCCGGCCGCGCCATTGACCAGGACGTTCGGAAAACGGGCCGGCAAAACCACCGGCTCCAGCAGTGAGCCGTCGTAGTTTTCCCGAAAGTCAACCGTTTCCTTTTCGATGTCGGCCAGCAGCATCCCGGCGATGGGCGCCAGACGCACTTCGGTGTAACGCATGGCCGCCGGCGCGTCGCCATCCACGCTGCCAAAGTTGCCCTGCCCGTCAATGAGCGGCACGCGCATGGAAAAGCTCTGGGCCAGCCGCACAATCGTGTCATACACCGGCTGGTCGCCGTGCGGGTGGTATTTACCAATGGCATCCCCCACCACGCGCGCACTTTTCTTGTATGGCTTGTCGTGGGTGTTGCCCAGTTCGTGCATCGTCCACATGACGCGCCGCTGCACGGGTTTGAGGCCATCGCGGACATCCGGCAACGCCCGGCTGACGATGACCGACATGGCATAGTCGAGGTAACTCCGGCGCATCTCATCTTCGATGTTCGCCGGGATGATTTTTTGTTCTGTCATAGCGCAACTTCAGAGACAGGGCCGAAGGGCCCGGAAAATATCCCCGGAAAATATCACTGCCAAAGGCTCCACACGTCCGCCACGCAGCTTCTGGCGCCGCCTGCCATCACAGTCCTGCCATCAAGGGTCCGGCATCACCAAACCGGACAAAGCCCGGGACGGACAAAGCCCGCCACTACTTCCTGGTGAAAAAGCCCTGCGCAAAACGGGCAATGTCGTCGAGCGCCGAGCCATCCCGGTCAGCATCGAGCAGGGTGCTGAGCGCCCCCAGGATGTTACCCGGCGTCGCCTTCACCTGCCCGGACAGCAGCCGCGCCACGCCACTGGCATCCAGCCCCTGCTGGCGCTGATTGGCGCCCAGCCATCCCATCACCACCGGAGCAAGCATTTCGAGCATCTGCCCCGTGGCCGTCGGCGTCAGTCCGGTGGACTGCGCCAGGTTCTGTTCGACGGCCGGGCGCTGCTCCCCCAGAACGTGCCGCAGGATGCCAGCGCCACTCCCCGGCTGACCACCCCCCAGAAAGCCGGCCACATCGTTGAGGATACTGCCGTCGTGATCACTGACGACCGCCTGATGCAGCGCCCGGGCGCCTTCCGGCTGGGACGCATTGCGCGCCAGCGCCCCCACCAGCAGGGGAACCGCCACGGCCACCGCCCGGCTCGTCGTGGCTTCATCCGTTCCGATGGTTTGACCCAACCGTGCCAGAGCCGGCCCGGACAACTGCTGAAGCAAACCACCCACGAGATCGCTCATTTATTTGTGCTCCTCACTGAGTTTCGACGGGAGACGCCTTTCCGTACCCGCCTGATCCGCAGGGCAAAACCCAAACGGGTGGCACTACCCCAGCCGCTCGATGAGGGCGCGGATGTTTTCGACGCCACGCTGAAGGTTGTCGAGCGAATTGGCGTAGGAAATCCGCAGGTAGCCCCCGGCTCCGAAAGCCGAGCCGGCCGTGACAACGACATGCGCTTCTTCGAGCAGACGTTGGGCAAAGTCCACATCGCGCAGCCCGGTTTTTTCCAGAACGGCCGAAATGTCGGGAAAGGCATAAAAAGCCCCTTCCGGCATCCGGCACCGTACCCCCGGCAGGGCCGCCAGCGCCGGCACGATCCAGTCCCGCCGCGTGCGATATTCCGCCAGCATGGCAGCGACCGAATCCTGGCTGCCGCGCAGGGCCTCGATGGCGGCCCACTGGGCAAAGGTCGTCGGATTGGAGGTCGAATGGCTCTGCACCTTGGTCATCTCAGCCACCCAATCCGGGTGCGCCAGAGCATAGCCAATCCGCCACCCCGTCATGGCGTAGGTCTTCGACAGCGAGCCGGACACCAGCACCCGCTCCCGCAGCGCCGCCGGCAACGCTGCCGCCGAAAACGGACGCCCCGGCGGATAGACAAACCGGTAGTAACACTCATCCGAAATGAGCCACAGGTCCCGTGCGGCGCACAGCTCGGCAATCTGGTGAATGTCCTCCGGCGCGATGACCGCCCCCGACGGATTGGAGGGTGAGTTGAGGATGACGACTTTGGTACGTGGCGTCAAAACGCGCTCCACCATCGCAGCCGTCAGCCGGAAATCGTGCTCGTGCGTCGGAATGAAGACGCTGACGCCACCGCAAAAGGCGACGATTTCGGGAAATGTCACCCAGTAGGGCGCCGGAATGACCACCTCATCCCCCGGATTGACCACACTCACCAGGGCATTGAACAACGTCTGCTTCCCGCCGGCTGACACGATGACGGCGCTGGTGGGATAGGTCGTTCCCGTCTCGCGCGCCATGTAGTCCACGATGGCCTGCTTGAGTTCGGCAATACCCGAAGCTGGCGTGTAGCGCGTCTTGCCTGTTTCGAGCGCCTGGATGGCTGCCCGGCGGATGTTCTCCGGGGTGTCGAAATCCGGTTCTCCGGCCCCCAGGTCAATCACCGTATGCCCTTGGGCGCGAAGCCGGGCCGCCGCCGCCGTGGCGGCCATGGTTGAAGAAGACTGCATGTGATCGAGCCGCAGGGCACGCCGAAACACCACCATAGCCAAGCCTCAGACAACCGTGTTTTGCAACTGCATAGACTGCGGATTGTGACCGAAAACCCACGTGGTGTCGAGTCAGGGCGTCGCACAGGGCTTCATTTCCGACGCCCCGTGTTGATCACGACGAGGATGCCACCGGCAAAAAACGGGCGGCGGTGAATGGAAACCATCCACCGCCGCCGTACTCTTCAGACCTGCCCGGTGACATCAATCAAACCGGCCGTTGCCGCGTCCCTGCTGCCAACCCCACTCACGATTGCCGCGCCAGTCGGGACCGCAGTCATTGCCGCGTCCGCGTCCCCGTCCGCGTGGTCCGCGTCCCCGTCCGGGTGCGCCACGCAGATCGTTGTACCCCTGCTCATAGCCGGCGCGATAGCCATCACGGAAGCCGCGCCGGTAGTTGCCATCGTGCCGCCACTCACGCTGGAAGCCCTGCATGGCGTTCTCATAGGTTGCATTGCGGAAGTTCGGCCGGAATCCCTGGCGGCGGTCCTGGCGTCCCTGTTCAAAACCAAGCTGAAATCCGATGTCCCGCCCGCGCTCGCGTACCCACTGCTCCGAAGGTGGGCGGCGATTGAAGCGCGGGTCACTGACGCCCCACGGGTCCCAGTTTTGCGCCACAGCCGGTTGCGGTGTTCCAGCCAGAAACAACACACCAAACAACACGGCGCTCAAGATGAAGATTCGGCTTCGCAGGGTGGTCATCATCGCGTTGTCCTCCACGATCAAAGATGTTCACCTGCCATGGAGAACAACCCGCGTGCCACAGCCCGGACATGGGCGTTTTTCAGGCGTTTTTCGGGTTGACCGGCGGGTTCCTCCACCGTCTTGCCCAAATGACTAACCCATATCGTGCAGCGCCGTTTGGACGGACACCCCAAACCGTCACCGGCCAGCCAGCGCCCGGTTGCCCCCCACCAAAACGCCCGGGTGAAAAAACCGACTTTCGCCCTGCCCGGCACGTCCAATCCCGTGTGCCGGCCCCGTGTCCGGCACAGCGTACCTGAAACCACAGGAAGCATCCTGCCGGGCAAGGAAGGAGAAGCCATGCGAGACGTTACCCTGAAATCACACCACCTTGGCGTCTGGGTGAGTGGTCTGGTCATAGGCGTTCTGGTCATTCAGTTTCACACGCAGCTTCATGCGGCCAGCCCGGCCGGACTCAGGCTGTGCCGCCCCCAGACCGCAGGCGGAGACACGGTAAACAGACGCGATGCCCCTTTGCCGGACACGCCACAGGGCGCGTCCCGAACGGGACAAACCGGCGTATCCGACTGGCGTCCGAAGGTCACACCGGTAGGCGCCCCCCAATGCAATTACCTGAACGTCGAATTCACCGGCGACGGCCGGTACATGGTGTGGTTTGAAGGCGTTGGAGACCGCCCGAACCAGGGTATCGTCTGGCACTGCGGCGTCAACCAGGAAACCGGCGAGCTGATTCCGCCCGACGGCCGCGGCTTTCGGGCCTTTGAGTCCACCACCTGGGGGCGTGCCAATCCCGGCTGTGACCAGACTGGGCCGTACTACGTCGGCGCTGACCGGGACGGCAGACTGATCCTGGTCCGGCCGGAGGGACCAGACAAGGGACGGCGGATGACGCTGCCGACGCCGCCCGACCCGCGCCGGCGGGCCATTTACCCAACCAACTTCACCGACCGGGCCGGTGGTTTTGTTCTCTTCATCCAAAACGAGAAGACACCGGGCGCAGGCATACGGATGAGCGGCAACACCTGGGTGGAACTGCAATACATCAGCCTGGACGAACCAACCAAAGTGCGGACCGTTGAGCGGCAGGATACGCCGATGATGGGTTTTGCGCCTGTGGACGTGGGCTTCGTACGCTGGATGCGTGAGCGGCCCCTGATGACCTACGGGGCGCTTTCTGAGCAGACCGGGAAAGTCGAAATCCGCGCCTTCAATGCAGCGCCAGCATCGCCGCAACCCTTCTGGCTGACGAAAGATGGGCACGACCACATTGATCCCTACCCGGTTGTCGTTGGCCGGGATGAGTTCATCTTCACCGGCATTGATGCCAGCGCCACCAGCCACATCTACCGGCGGCCGGCAGGTCAGGCGGCCGAGACGCCCTTCACCCTGTTCAAGACTCTCTCCCCCGAAGGAAGCCGCCTGACCGCGCCGAGTCTCGCGCAATCCCATGAACCCTTCCTGTTCAATGGGCAGCTTTACACCGTCTATCAGGTCAACGACCGGGGCCGGAACTTTTTTGAGACGACGTTCCGCAAGCCCGGCGAGCTATGGCTGGCCCACGTGAGCGGAGACCGGCTTCAGCAGTGGCTCATCGCCCCTGAAATCCCCGGCCCGGTTTCGGAGCCCGAGCCCCTGGTGACGCCGCAGCGCGTCTGGATTTTCTACACCGGCCCGCGCCGCGACGCCGCGCCTGCACCAGAGACGGATGAGCCGCCGCGCGGGCGGGGACGACCGGGTGGCCGGCTCGGCGAGCGACTGCGCCAGCGCCCCTTCCCACGGGGCAGCGGCAGGGGCGGCGGTGTGACCGCTCTGGCACTCTATCGCGCTGAAGTGCCGCTGGGTTTCAACCGATGAAAACGGCCTGCGCAAACACTTCGGCAGACCTTCCCGACAGGAGAGCAGCGATGACCTTCCGTTTCATCCTGTGGCTTAGCCTGTGCGGGCTGGTGAGCGGCTGCCTCACCGCCCACCCGGCGCAGTCCCAGGCCCTGCCCAATCTCACCCGACACACCCTGTCACACGGCGGTCGGACACGTACCTACCACCTCCACCGGCCCAGCCACCTGTCCACGACGCCTGCGCCTACCGTCTTCGTGCTGCACGGCGGCGGGGGCGCTGGCGCTGAAGAGCTGGAACGCCGCTTCGGTTTTGCCCGGCTTGGCGAACAAAAAGGCTTCATCACGGTCTATCCCGCCGGCGTGGACGGGCAGTGGAACGACGGACGCGGCAAAACCTTCCGCCGCGCGCGCGGCAACACCGACGTGGACGATGTCGGCTTCTTCCGGGCCATGATTGACCACCTCGTGAAAACCGGGCAGGCGGACCCACAGCGCATCTATGTCACCGGCTTTTCCAACGGCGGCATGATGACCTACCGCCTGGGCATCGAGCTGGGCGACAGGCTGGCCGCCATCGCCGCCGGGATTGCCAACCTGCCGACCCGGTGGCGCGATACCACGCCGCCGCACCCGCTACCCGTTCTCATCATGAACGGCACGGATGACCCGATGATGCCCTGGAACGGCGGCGAAGTACGGGTTCTCGGAAAGGGCTACGGCACGGTGCTTTCAACTCAGGAAACGGCGGATTTCTGGCGCCGGGCCGCCGGACTGCCGGCCGAGCCAGCCGTGGAACGCCTCCCCGACCGCATACCGGATGACAACTGCCGGGTGGAGGTGCGCCGCTGGGCCGGCCGGGACGCGGCCCGTGAAGTCGTGCTCTACGCCCTGCTGGGCGGCGGACACCAGATACCCGGCGGCCAAACGCCCAAAGCCCCCCGTCTTGTCGGCAACCAGTGCATGGAGATTCAGGCCACTGAAGTCATCTGGGAGTTCTTTGCCCGCCATCGCCGCCGGTGACAGAGCCGGCGCCCGGGCCGGACGCCAACCCGCTTTCCGGCTTGTTCTCCGGCCGGCGGATTTGCAGCATGGACACCAGACCCATTCCGCAAGGCAGGTGGCCAACCCGTGGTGCACGTCATCAACCGCCAACGCCATGAGCGCCTCGACCGCGCCGGACTGGCGCAGCTTGCCCAGGTAACGCTGGAAGCCGTCCTCGGCCCCCGTCTCGCGGCTGCCGTGGACGTCAACCTCGTTTTCATTGGCGACACCGCCATGCGGCGGCTCAACCACACCTACCGGGGCGTGGATGCCCCAACGGATGTCCTGTCTTTCGTTCACCTGGAACTGCCTTCACCCTACACCCACCGGCCGGCCCAGCGTGAAACCTGGTTTTTCAGCCAGCCGGCAACGGGTCTCAATGGCGAACGTCCGCTTTTGGGCGAAGTCATCATTTCCACACCGACCGCGCGGCGCTATGCCGAACGCCATGCCTTGACATGCGCGGAAGAAATCCAAAGACTCGTCATCCATGGCATCATTCATCTGTGTGGGTACGACCATGAGACCGATACCGGGCAAATGACGCGCCTGGAACGTCGGCTTCGGCGGCGCTTCCTGCATGCCGCCACAAACGCGCTGCCGGCTCATCAGCCGTGAGCCGCACACCGGCGCACCGGGTGGAGTAATGTACGTCGCTCTATGGAGTATGAGCTAGCCTTTGCGCTTCTGACCATTGGCGGCCTGTTTTTCCTGGCTCTCGTCGAAAGCGCCCACGGCTCGATTTCTGAAGTCACCCTCCGCTCACTGGCTGCCGAGTTGCCCGATCCTTCGCCGCAGCGTGCCTTTCTGCGCCATCTGCTCAGCCACCGGCTGGATTTCTGGTTGAGTCTGTCGCTCGGTCTCCAGTCGGGAACGCTCATCCTGACGGCGCTGGCCGTTCTGCTGGCCAACCGTTTTTCCTCGCCATGGGCATTGCCTGTGGCACTGGTCACGACGCTGTTTCTGGTCATCCCGGCCCGCCAAATCCTGCCACGCATCCTGGTCCAGAATCAGCCCGAAGCCTATCTGCTCCGGCTGCTGCCCTGGTTTCGGCTGTACTTCCGGGCCGTCCAGCCGCCCGTGCGGCTGATGCGGCAACTCATCCAGTCGTTTCGTGTCGAGCCGGAGCGCAGCCTGGTTCCGGATTCGACACCCCCCACCGAAGGCGAGAGCATTCAGGCGCTGATTGATGTCGGTGAAGAAGCCGGCATCATCGAGGAAGATGAAGGCGAACTCATCCAGTCAGTCATCGAGTTCAGCGACACGGCCGTGCGCGAAATCATGACGCAGCGCCCGGACATCATTTCGGTTCGGGCCGCGGCCACCGTCCGCGAAGCCAGTGAAACCATGACGCGCGAACGGCACTCGCGGCTGCCGGTTTTCGAGCAGGACTCCGACGACATCGTGGGCTTTGTCTTCATCCGGGATGTCCTCGACTGCCTGCTCAACGGACGCGACCAGGAGCCGGTACGCAACATCGTCCGCCCGGCCTACTTCGTCCCCGAAAGCAAGAGCATCGCCGATCTGCTCGAAGACATGCGCAAGTCCGCCATGCAGATTGCCCTCGTCATTGACGAATACGGCGACGTGGCCGGACTCGTCACCATTGAGGACATCCTCGAAGAAATCGTCGGCGAAATCGAAGACGAAGACCAACAATCGGCAGACGCGGAAGTGCTTCAGGAAACGGATGGCGCGTGGCTGGTGCGCGGCAGCACCGAGATTCGCAAGGTTGAACTCGTCACGGAGCGCGAGCTGTCCGGCGACGACTTCCAGACGGTCAACGGCTTCATTGTCTCCGAGCTGGAGCGCGTGCCTTCGACGGGCGAACACTTCATCGTCCGCGGGCTGGAAGTCGAAGTCCTTGAAAGCGACGGGCGCGCCATCCGCCGCGCGCGGCTGCGCAAAGCCGCCCCCACGTCACCAGCGACTGAAGAAACTTAGCGTGGATTCACCCTGCTGGACGGCGCGGAAGCGGCGCAAGTCGCCAATTGTTTCCACCACGGCATGTTTGGCGTGGTGCTCGACGATGAACCAGCCGTCCTCGTCCAGAAGCGGCTGGGTTCCCAGCAGCTCGAACAACGGATCGTACAGCGGCGAAGCGTAGGGCGGGTCACAGAAGATGAGATCGAAGCGCCGCCCGACCTGAATGAACTGTTTGACGGCGCTGACGGCATCGCGCTGGACAACTTCCGCTTCCTCACCGATGCCGCACCGCGCGAGGTTTTCCACCAATGCCACCAGCGCGCGGCGCGAGTGTTCCACGAAGGTTGCCCGCGCCGCCCCCCGGCTGAGCGCCTCGATGCCTACCGCGCCCGAACCGGCGCACAAATCCAGAAACGTCTTATCGCCGATGCGCGGAGCAAGAATGTTGAACAGGGTCTCGCGCAACCGGTCGGATGTGGGACGCACGCGCAAACCAGGTTCGCTGCGCAGGCGCTTGCCTTTGTGAATCCCCGCGATGACACGCATAAGCTACTCGGCCGCCAAGACCAAACCGACGGCGTTCCAAAACCGTTGCCCCCGGGCCGCCAGCAAGCATGCCGCGCCCGGATGCGGGCTTTCAAGCCACGACCGGCGTCAGTTGACCACGTTCCAACCGCCAGACCTGCTGACAGGTGGCGGCCAGCCGGCTGTCGTGCGTGACAAGCACCAGCGTCAGGCCTTGGTCACGCTGAAGCTCATGGAGCAGACCGAGAACGTCGGCTGCCGTCCGCTCATCGAGGTTGCCGGTTGGCTCGTCGGCCAGCAGCAGCGGCGGCGCATTGGCCAGCGCCCGCGCCAGCGCCACCCGCTGACTTTCCCCGCCGGAAAGCTCCGCCGGCAGGTGGTGCTGGCGCCGCTCCAGACCGACGCGCTCCAGCAACTGCCGGGCCCGCCGGCAGCTTTCATCCCATCTGACGCCGGCCATCCGCATCGGCAGGGCGACGTTTTCCAGGGCGGTGAACTCCGGCAGCAGGTGGTGAAACTGAAAGACAAAGCCAATGCTCCGGTTCCGAAAGCGCGCGCGCTCCGTTGGCGACAGCTCCCACAGGGACGTGCCGCCAATGCGTACTTCACCGGCCGCCGGCGCATCGAGACCGCCCAGAACATGCAGCAGCGTGGATTTCCCCACGCCCGACGCGCCCACAATGGCGACTGCCGCCCCCCCCTCCACCACCCACGACAGGTTTTCAAAAACCACGAGCGGCGGTTGTCCGGGCGACGCCGGCGGATAGCGGTAGGTCAGTTGGTGGACGGTGAGCACGGACGACGGAACATGACGGCGGCCCCGGCCGGACCCGACACCGGGCACGGGCCACAGGTCATTCCTTGCGCTTGGGGCGCAGGTTGGATGCCAACACCCGCTTGCGCAGACGAATGGACTTGGGCGTGACTTCGACCAGCTCATCCTCAGCGATGAACTCCAGGGCCTGTTCGAGCGAAAGCTCCCGCGCCGGCACGAGCCGGATGCCTTCATCGGCCGTCGAAGCCCGCATGTTGGTGAGCTTTTTCTCGCGGATGACGTTCACATCCAGGTCATTTTCACGCGAGTTCTCACCCACGATCATGCCCTCATAGACGGGCGTGCCGGGCTTGATGAACATTTCGCCGCGCTCCTGCAGGTTGTAGAGCGCATAGGCCGTCGCCTCGCCAGCGCGGTCGGCCACCAGGACGCCGTTGAGCCGGGAAGGTATCGGCCCCAGCCAGGCGTCCCAGCGCAGAAACATCGTGTTGAGCAGGCCCGTGCCTTTCGTATCGGTGAGAAACTCGGAGCGGAACCCAATCAGTCCCCGCGAGGGCACTTCAAACTCCATGCGGACGCGGCCCGTGCCGTGGTTGATCATTTTGGTCATCACGCCACGCCGCCGGCCCATCGCCTCGGTGACGACGCCCACGAAGGTGTCGGGGCAGTCCACCACGGCCAGCTCAATCGGCTCCTTGAGGGTTCCCTGTTCGTGGCGCGTCACCACTTCCGGCTTGGAAACCTGAATTTCATAGCCTTCGCGGCGCATCTGTTCGATGAGGATGGCAAGCTGCAACTCCCCGCGGCCCGTCACCTTGAAGGCATCGGGTGAGTCGGTGTCCTCGACGCGGATGGAAACATTGCCCAGCAGTTCTTTTTCCAGCCGTTCCCGAATCTGGCGCGAGGTCACATACTTCCCCTCACGTCCGGCAAAGGGCGAGGTATTGACGCCAAAGACCATCGAGATGGTGGGTTCGTCAATCTGAATGAGCGGCAGGGCCCTGGGCTGTTCGGCATCGGCAATGGTTTCACCGATGTTGATGTCGGGCACCCCGGCCACGGTGATGATGTCCCCCGCTCCGGCGCGCTCACATGGCACGCGCTTGAGGCCCTCAAAGGTGTAGAGCTGCGTGATGCGGTGCTTCTCGACCGAGCCATCCCGCTTGCACAGGCTGACCGCCTGCCCGGCCGTCAACTCACCGGCGACGATGCGGCCAATCCCCAGACGGCCCACATACTCGTCATAGCCGATGTTCGTCACCAGCACCTGCAGGGGGTCCTCCCGCCGGTCAATCGGCGCCGGGATGGTTTCAACAATCTGCTCAAACAGCACCCGCAGGTCAGAAGCGTCATCTTCCGGCCGCCGCTTGGCAATCCCATCGCGCCCAATCGTATAGACAATCGGAAACTCAATCTGTTCCTCGTTGGCGTCAAGGTCAATGAACAGGTCATAGACTTCGTTGACGACTTCCTGAATGCGCGCATCGGGGCGGTCAATCTTGTTGATGACGACAATGGCCTTGAGATTGAGTTCGAGGGCTTTGGAAAGCACATAGCGCGTCTGCGGCAGCGGCCCTTCCGAGGCATCCACGAGCAGGATGACGCCGTCCACCATTTTCAGAATGCGCTGCACCTCACCGCCAAAATCAGCGTGTCCCGGCGTATCCACGATGTTGATTTTGACATCGCCATAACGCACGGCCGTGTTTTTGGCCATAATCGTGATGCCGCGTTCGCGTTCGAGGTCCAGGTTGTCCATGACGCGCTCGGCCACTTTTTCATTGGCGCGGAAGGTGCCTGACTGGCGCAGCATGGCATCCACCAGCGTGGTCTTTCCGTGGTCAACGTGGGCAATAATGGCGACATTACGCAGATCGGCGCGGGTTTTCACAGCATCTACCTCATCTCAGGCTTCAGCCGTCGGGCATCCGGCTGGAAAGTTCAAAAAAGGGCGTAGGCTAGCGCACTTCCACCGAAAACGGCTACCAGACTTTCCACGAAAGGCGCTGCCGGCAACGTCTGTCGCGCGAAGCCGGCTTGGTGACTTCCGTATCAGCGCGGTAGATTGTGCCCCTGTGGGTGGTGGGCGGGGCGGAGGGTTCAATACACCGGTTTGAGCGAGGCAGGACTGATGACCGAACGCATTGCCGTGGCGATGTCAGGCGGCGTGGACAGCTCCACCGTGGCGGCCCTGCTGGCAGAGCAGGGGCACGACATCATCGGTTTCTCCATGCAGCTTTGGAACCAGCGCCGCATCAACGTGGATGCCGACGGCAATCCGCTGCCGTCCCGGTGCTGCTCCCTCGACGACCTCTACGATGCGCGGGCCGTGGCCGAGGCGCTGGGCATTCCTTTCTACGTCCTCAACTTCGAGGACGACTTCGAGGCCCGCGTGGTACGGCCGTTCGTGGTGAGCTACCTCAACGGCAACACGCCCAGCCCATGTGTCGCATGCAACAGCCGGATGAAGTTTGACACCCTCGTGGCGCTGGCCCGGGATGTCGGCGCGACCAAAGTCGCCACCGGACACTATGCCCGCGTGCAGTTCAACACCACGACCGGACGCTGGGAACTGCGCAAGGGCCGCGATGCCCGCAAGGACCAGTCCTACTTCCTCTTTGAACTCACCCAGGAGCAGCTTGCCTGTGCGCTGTTTCCGCTGGGTGAACTGTCGAAGGCTGAAACGCGCGCCATTGCGCGCCGCCACGGCCTGCCGACCGCCGAAAAGGCCGAAAGCCAGGAAATCTGCTTCATTCCCGACGGCAACTATGCCCGGTTCATCGAACGCTACCTTGCGGAAGCCGGTGGGACGGTTGCCGGCGAGCCGCAGTCTCCGGTAGCGCCGCGGCTGGTTCAACTTGGATTGCGTCGCAACCTGCCGCAACCGGGGGAGATTGTCACCACGGACGGGCGCGTGCTTGGGCGGCACAACGGCATTCATCGCTACACCATCGGCCAGCGCCGCGGCCTTGGCGTCACGGCCGGCGACGGCCGCCCGCTCTACGTCGTCGGCCTCGACGCCGCCCGGGGGCAGGTCATCGTCGGGCCCGAAGAAGCCCTGCCGGGCAAAACCCTGATAGCCACGCGCGTCAACTGGATTGCCCTGCCGGAGCTGACGGCTCCCCGCCGCTGTGCCGCACGCATCCGCTACCGCCACGAAGAAGCGCCCGCGACGCTTCATCCGCTGCCCGACGGCAATGTGCAGGTGGTTTTCGACACTCCACAAAAGGCTATCACGCCGGGACAGGCCGTGGTGTTCTACGACGGTGAGCTGGTGCTGGGCGGCGGCTGGATCACTGCACAAGACTGAAACACCTGCGCTGCCGGGCAGAGGTTTCAGGGACAACCGCGCCACGGATGGACGAAGACCCGGAAAAACCTTTCAGAGTGTAAGATTTTTGTTGCCTGGCGGGAGACGGCTGTTGCAGAGTCAGAAATCTTCAACGACGCATAGGTTTCAAACAAGCGCCATGGCAACGACCTCGACAACCTGTATCTGGCTGCACGGCGACGGGCTGTCTCCCTATGATGCTGCGTTGCAGGCCTATCCGGCCGCGCCGGTCATTTTTGTCTTCGATGAACCGCTGCTGACGGAAGGCTATCGCCTGACGTTCAAGCGGCTGTTTTTCATCTACGAGTGCATCGTGGACCTGTACGAACGCATCCCGAATCCGGTCAAGGAACTACGGCGGGGGAACGTCGTCGAGGAGGTGCTCGACTTCTGCCGGACGCACAGGGCCACGCATCTGGCCGTCACAGAGACCTATGCCCCACGGTACCGGGAGTTTGTGCGCCTGTTTGAGCAGCAGGGATTGAACGTGCAACAGTTTCCAAAACCCAAACTCGTGCCGTATAGTGGCCCTGCGCCCAAGCGCTTCATGCCTTTCTGGAAAAACATCGAACGTACTGCTTTTCGTGACTGAAAACCTTGTGACGTGCCTGTGCGCCGTCCTTGTTCCGACTCGTGGTTAACCATGCCCCTCGCGCGCCTTCTTCACCGCACCACGGCCAAGCATCCGCGCAGCCTCAAGCAGCGGGATGCACTCATCGAACTGACGGCTGACCTCATTGAGCGGGCCAACCTGGAAGTCAAGGAAACCTACCGTTTTCAGATTGACCGGCAGGACATCGTGATTCCCAATCTGCCGGATGATTTTCACGGATTCACGATTGCCCAGCTTTCAGACATCCACCACAGCCCGTATCTCTCGCTGGAGCACCTGGCCGAAGCCGTGACGGAAACCAATGCCCTGCAACCGGATGTCATTGTGCTGACAGGAGATTACGTCACGCACACGGCGCGCTATGTCGAGCCGTGCGCTGAGTGTCTGGGCGGGCTGCGGGCACGTTTCGGCGTCTTCGCCGTTCTGGGCAATCACGATGTCTGGGTTGGGGCCTCCGCCGTCACCCAGGCCTTTGAGCGGCATGGCATCCCGGTGCTGCACAACACCAACCTTCCGCTCTACATCGGCGGACGTTTCATTTACCTGTGCGGCCTCGGCGATACGACGACACGCAACCACGACCTCGTTGCGGCCCTCAAGGGCACCCGCCGCCGGGACGTGCGCATCCTGCTTTCACACAATCCCAACATCATCAAGGAAGCTTCACTCGCCGAGTGTGATCTTGTGCTGTCGGGACATACGCACGGCGGGCAGGTCAAGCTGCCGGTCATTGGTGCCCCGATTTCCTACAACCGCCACGGCAAGCAGTACACCCGTGGCTGGGCGCAGATGAAAAAGACCCAGATTTATGTCAACCGTGGGCTGGGAACAATCTTTCTGCCGATTCGCTATCAGTGCCCACCGGAAATTTCCCTGCTGCGGCTTCTTCGGACGCCTGACCAAAGACCAACCTGAACCAACTCCATGACGCACGGACGACCACGACAACGCGGCGCCGAGCGGGGAAGCGGATTTCAGGAAGCGATCAACCATACCAACGAAGCGTATGAAAAACTCGGACGGGCGTGCATTACACGCAAAGCCATTCCGGGAAAATACGTTGTGCCCATCGGTATCCGTCGCCGGGGGCTGGCAGTGCCGCTTCCTCCCTCGCTTGCGCCCCTGAAAACCGGGGATGCCCTCACCACCACGGCATTTCGGCAGGCGCTGGCCGCCGGCCGGGAAGGCGACCCGCGCGCGTTCATCCCGGAATCACGCGGCGAACCGGATTACGGCGGGGTTGTGGCCCCGCACGGGCGGGGCATCTTCTACGACGCCAAGACCACCAAGCGCGACCTGCTGGACTTCGACAACCTGCACCCCCACCAGGTGACGTTTCTGGAAAGAATGGCGGCCTGTGGGGCCATTGCCGGGTTTCTCGTCGAGTTCGCCAAACACGGAGCGGTTTTTTTCATCCCCATTCAGATGGTCACGCTCTTTCGCGCCGCCCGTCGCCGCAAGAGCATTCCCTACCACGTCTGCGCCGCGCACCTCACACCGGTCCGGGCCGGGCGCGGACTGGTCATTTACGACTACCTGCCAGCCATTGAGCAGCAGGAACAGCGGTATGGGCCGGACTACGCCTGCCTGTGCTCCAGCATCAAAGGTGCGACACCCTCCCTGACAGCCCCGAGGCATGAGGCTGATGACCCCGCACCAGTTCTCCGCCTGCCGGAAAAGCGAAGCTAAAGCCGATGCCGAAGCCACTCATCCTCATTGCCGATGATGAAGAACTGCTGCGCGAGCTGTATGCCGAACTGCTTCAGCCGCACTATGAGATTGTCCTGGCGCGCAACGGGACAGAAGCCAGGGAGAAAGCTCTTTCCACGCCGGGTCTGCGCGGCATCCTGATGGATGTCCAGATGCCCGGCATGAACGGCCTGCAGGTTGCCAGGGAAGTTCTTGTCAAACGTCCCGAAGTGCGGATCATCATCATGTCCGGCACGGACGTGACCTACCGCGTACGGCAGATGTTTGCCTCTGAACAGGTGGCTTTTCTCGTCAAGCCCTTTGAGCTGGAAGCCTTGCTGTTGCTGGCAAAACAGCATTTCAGCCCGCCGGTCCCGGAGTAAACCGGGTAAAAACCAGGCTCAGCGGTCAAACCCCACAATCAGCTCCGGCATTTCGGCGGCCAGAATCCGTTTGACCAGCGAGAACTTGTGTTCCTGCCACCGCTGCTGGAACACCTTGACGGTCGGCGCTTCCGGCGTGGCGTAGGTGGGATCAAATAATGGATTGCTGCCGCCAAAGGACAGCCCATCGCCAGCGCGCCGGATGTAGCCGCCGCCCACGGTGAAAAACTCGACGATGAGTTCATCGGCTTTTTCACCCAACTGGGTTTCGATGAGCTGGCGCAGGCGTCCCAGGGCCGGCGTGGTTTCTGTCGTCTGACTCGGCAGCACAACCAGAAACAGGTGATCAGCCAGAATGACGAGCAGAAACCGTAGGGTGGATTCGCCGGGATGAGTCTTCATAAGCTGGAGCAACGCCTGCCGGTCATCGGGCGGCAGCGAGGGGAAATCCTCCATGGCCTTGTCCACGTCGAGACGGAACATTTCCGTGCCATCGAGGTGTTTCTCCACCTGGTCGCGCTTCATCACCTGCACGGTGTTGCCCTCGGCCCCGTAGCTCTGCGACAGGTCAAACATCATGCTGTGCAGGTTGGGCAATACGCCGGGAAAGCTCAGCAACAAATCCCGCTGGCGGATGTTGGGGATGGCCTGCTCGAACATCGTCCGCAGGACCATCGTTTCGCGCACAACGTCGCGCAGATCGCCCCGGCGCAACAGCGTACCGACCTTGAGAAACGACATCGGATCGTCGAGACGCTTGCCCAGGAAATCCACGTAGAAGCGATTGAACAGCTCAATATCCGCTTCGGTAAGAGGTGAGTCACTGGCCTGACGGTGTTCCATAGTGAATCTGGTCGTACTTCAAAACATTGCCCTTTGAAAGCCGGGGCCTGCCGAAGAAAATGTGCAACCACACGATAAAAACAGCGTGAAGATAGGAACATCATGGTAATCATCCACTCCGGGAGTGTCCATACGGGATGTGGTGGCATCAGCGACACAGCAGCGTGATGTATCGGCGCTGGACTCCACACGGGTGGAGTCTCCTGCTTGCTGTGTGTCTGACCGGAATGTGTCTGACTGGAACGGCGTGGGCGCAGGAAAGCCGACGGCCCTTCGCCGAAGATGAAGAGGCGCAGACCCGCCTTCAGCGCGGGATTTCACTGTATCAGCAAAATCAGTATGCAGCGGCGCTGGAAGTGCTCGAACCGCTCGTCGTTCACCATCCTGAACAGGCGGTCGCCTATCGAATGCTCGGTTTGTGCTACCTGCAACTCAAGCAGTACCAGCCGGCCGCGACGGCGCTCCGCAAGGCGATTGAACTGACACGTGCCCAGGAAAAACGGGAGGATGCCGTTGCCCGCCTGGCACTGGGCAGGGCGCTGTTTCTGGCCGGAGACCCGGCAGCCGCCCTCCCCGAACTGGAATACGCGGCGCAGCGCCCCGAAGCCGACGCCGCAACCCTGACGCTGCTGGGCTATGCCTACTACCGGCAGGGCAACGAAGCCGCCGCACGGAAAACCCTGCTCCAGTCCGTGGCGCGGGACGAGCGGCAGGCCGAGGCGTGGCGGCTGCTGGCCGAACTTGATGTTCAGGCGGTCACGGCGACCCCGGACGACCCGGCCGCCGTCAAACGCGCTCAATCCAGTATCGAGAAAGCCAACCGTTTCGAGCCGGCCGTCGCAACCGGACTGCGTGGGCGACTGCTCGTGGCCCAGCGCCAGTTTGCCAGGGCCATCCCGGAACTCGACCGCGCCCTGATGACCCAACCTGATGATGCGGCGCTCGTGTTTGCCTTGGGGCTCGCACTGTCCCGCGAAGGGCAGCTTGAGCGCGCCGCAACCACACTGACCAGGGCGGCTTCCCTGCTGCCGCAGGAAGCCGGCGTCTGGCGCGAGCTGGGGTACGTCCACGAGCGCGCCGGGCGCACCGAAGCGGCTATTGCCGCCTACGAAAAGTCCGCGGCGCTGACTGACGGCCAGGATGCCTTCGTCACGCGCGCCTTGGAGCGGCTCAAAACGCCTTGAACCGCTTATGCCTCCTCGCCGGGCGAGCCATTCCAGATCAGGCGGAGGGCTTCCAGGGCATCGGCGCGCACCAGCTCGTTGTCATCTTTCACCACCGCCCGCCGCAGCGGACGGATGGCTTTCGGATGCCGGATGCGGCCCAGTGAACGGGCTGCGCCAGCGCGCACGAGGTAATCCGCATCACCGGCCAGCAGGGGAATCAAAGCATCCACGGCGCGCACGTCTTCCAGCTCCCCAAGGGCAACAGCGGCGGCATAGCGTACCCAGTGGTGGTCATCGCCCAGCATAGCCAGCATCGTCTCAAAGTTCGGCTTGTGGCGCAGCCGTCCGAGCGCCAGCGTGACTGAACTCCGCACCAGTGGATCAGCATGTTGCAGGTCAGGCAACAATGCCTGGGCCGTCGTTTCGTCGCCCAGTTCGCCAATGGCATCAGCCACAGCCACCCGCACCCACCAGTCCGGGTCCTGCAAAAGCGGCAGAAGTTTTGGCAGGGCAGATACTTCTCTTTGCAACCGCAACGCTTCCACCGCATGCAGGCGAACCTGGGCAGACGCATCCGACAGTTGCTCGATAAGCAACTCCACAGATGGAGACGAGGAAGAATCGGTGGCGTGACTCATACAGGCGATGACCGTTACAGGCTATGACCGTCCGAGGCGATGGCGACCGGTCCAACCGGACTGATAGCCGCATCGGCAATTCATGGTGTGTTGACGCTCGCAGAAAGCAAAACTTACACTTTATGCTGCTTTGTGAACAAGCACCCGCCGCCTGCCGGCGACCGCACCAGAGCCAACCACCCGCAGCTCTTTATTCGCTGTGAAATCTTCTGACAAAGCCACATGACGACAACGTACCTGGCGCGCAGACAACCCGGCTTCGCCCTTACCCGACGGGAGAAAGTCACCCGCTGGATCGCGGTCATCCTGGGTTTTTGTCTGGTGGCGGCATTGGTCAGCGCCGGGATTCTGCTCTACATCCGGTATCCGTCGGCCCTGGGTAAGCTGGATGTGGTGACAACCCCACCGGGCGCTGAAATCTGGCTCGATGGGCGGCGCGTGGGCACGTCCCCCTGCACGATCGAACGGGTGGGCTTCGGCTTGCATACACTGCGGGCGGCCCACGCAGGGTTTCTGCTGGCAGAACGCGAAATCCTGGTTGAGTCAGGCGAGCAACCGGAAGCTGTCAGCTTCGTCCTGCAACCCATCAAGGCCGACCCGCCACCGGCGCGCACCAGTGGCAGCGCCCCAACGGAGCGGATAGCTGAGTTCATGCAGCGCGCGGCGGAAGCCTTTCAGCGCGGCGACTGGGTGACACCGGCCAATGACAACGCGCTGTACTACGCCGACGCGGTGCTGCTCATTCAACCAGATAACGAGCCGGCGCGCGCCATGCGCACCAGGGTGCAAAACGCCCTTGTGCGGCAGGCTGAACTGGCTGCCGGCCGCGGCGATCTCGCCACGGCCCAGTCCACCTACCACCTGCTGCTCAACCGCTTTCCCAGCGACGAACGCAGCCAGGCCGGCATAACGCGCATTGCCGACCTGATTGATGCCAACCGGGGGCAGGCCACACGCTTTCTCGCCCTGGCAGAAGCAGCCTTTGCGGCCGGGCGCTATCTCGATCCGCCCCACAACAACGCCTACTTTTACCTCTCGCAGGTCCTGGCGCATGAGCGTGGGCATCCGCAGGCGCAGGCCCTGCGGGCGGAAGTCCGCCGGCGCGTGCAAGCGCAGGCCGAAGCATGGGTGGAGGAAGGCGCGCTGGAACAGGCCGTTGGCGAATACCGGCGGCTGGCACGCCTTTTCCCGGAAGACCGGACATTGCTCTACCGCGCCGGACAACTTGAAAGGCAGCGGATGGCTGACCGGTCACTGGCGGTCTCGGCCGTGTCGGTGCCGGCAGTCCGTCAGACGCCAGGGACTCGTTCCGAAACCACCGGAACCCTGCGCTTTTCCGCTACGGGTCTGGTGTTCGCCGCCCCACGTGGCGCGGAAAGTCTTTCCCTGGCAACGGAAGACATTGCCGGGTGGCGTCTCCTCCGCAATGAGCTTGCCGTGACCACGACCACCGGCGCCGTGTATCGGTTCACCGGACGCGACCTCAAACACGGCGTCACCCTCTGGCAGACGCTGCGCCGGGCCCCCCGCCCGGCTTCCCCACCATCCGAACAGGAATCTTCGCACACCCCAACCACCAACCCGAATGAATTCACACGACGACAACAACCGACTCCCACGCCCGACGGACAAACTCACCGCTTTCCTCAGTGACCACTTCCCAGCGGCGATTCTCTCCATCGAACCCCTCCTGGGCGATGCGTCAACCCGCATGTACTTCCGCATTCGCCGGGAGCAGGAAACCTTCATTGCGGCCGTCTATGCCGAACCGTTTGATGTCACGACCTTTGCCTATCTGGATGTCACCCGGCTGTTCCAGTCGGCCGGCATCCCTGTGCCCCAGGTGTTCGTGGTGGACGGCCGCCGGGGCGTGGTGCTCCAGCAGGATGTTGGCGACTGGCGGCTTCAGGATGTTCTCGCAGCCCAACCGGAAGCGGCCCGCCGCGTGGACTACGACGTGGCGCTCCACCTGATTGTGGACATCCAGAAAACAACCCCACTGGCCCAGGCCTGCAACTCTGTTGCCTGGCGGCAGGCGTTCGACGACGAAAAGCTGTTCTGGGAAATGAACTACTTTTTCCGCAACTACGTGCAACGGTATTGCGGCTGGGCGTTGCCGGCGGAGCAGGAAGCTCTGGTACTGGGTGAACTCTTTGCCCTCACCTACCGTCTGGCGCGGGTTCCGCGCGTTGTCTGTCACCGCGACTACCACGCACGCAACCTCATGCATCACGCCGGACAGCTCTGGGTCATTGACCATCAGGATGCCCGTATGGGGCCGGCCACCTACGATCTGGCCTCGCTTCTGGGCGACCCCTACGCGGCACTGGACGAGGACTTTCAGGCCACACTCAGGGAGCGGTTCTGGCAGCTCCACCGGGCTGCCTTTGGCGCGCAATACTACGCCTCCCGCCGCCAGTTCGAGCAGGAGTACCAACTCATGCTGGTGCAACGCCTGCTCAAGGCCATTGGGACCTATGCCTATCAGTTCGCCGTGCGCAACAATCCGGTTTATTTGGGCTACATCCCGATTGCCCTGCGCACGACGGCCCGTGCTCTGGAAGGCATTGCCGACCTGCCCATGGTGAAGTGGCTTGTCGAGTCGGCTATCGAGCGCGAGGCGCCACGGGCTACCGCTGCGCCGGAAGTGTCCTCTACGGCAATCCTCTCCACAACACCTCTGGCCGGTACGTGAAACAGAACCACGCACCGGCCAGAGACAAAGGGCATCCGATTGGGCGCATCCGGTTTGGGAACCAGCCCTTCAGCGCTGCGCCGTGGCTTCCGCCGCCGGCGGTTCAGTTGGCGTCGTTGTGCCGGAAGGAATACCCGCCGTGATGGGCGCTGCGTCCGTGCGCTTCTTCTCGAAGCGCCGGATGTATTCGACCAGATAGTTGATCTGCTGCAGGGTCAGCTTGTCCTTGTAGGCCGGCATGACCTTGCCCTTGCCGTTGACAATGGAAGTGACCATCCCCGGTGATGAGTTATTGGCCTGCCAGCCGGCATCATGGAAGTTCGTGGCATTGATGGCTTTGTTGCCTCCACCATTGACCTGATGGCATCCGGCGCAGGCGGCGTAGTTACGGGTTTGCAGCTCGGCCAGCATCGCCTTGTAGTGGGCGATTTCATCCGCCGGCGTGTCTTTGGGAAGACCGTCCGTTGAGCCTTCGTACAGCACTTGCGCCTCCCGCAGATAGGCCGGGGCCGTACGCGAAGCGGCGATGGAAGAACTCCCCAGACGCGGTTCACTGGCATTGCGCGCGCCAACAAAACACCCCGTGGCCATCACTGCCGTCAGGCCCAGCAGGGCGACTGTTTTCACTTTGTCCGTCATGATCGTACTCCTTGTGCAAGCCTCCGGGTCGCAAGGCATAAGCCACGCTTCCTGCCGGGTGTCAACCGGGGATTCCCGGTACACGCGCCTTGTTTGACCACTGGGGGACCACGCCAGCACTAAGGCTTGTTCTGGCGCTCGGCCACCATGCGCTCAACATCGCTCAGGGTCGGCAAACCATTACACTGCCTTCCCTTGAAGGCGCGCAGATAGGCCACCAGGTAGCGAATCTGCTGGGGACTCAACTGGTTGTAGTAGGCCGGCATGGCCCCGCCGCCGTTGCCAATCCCCTTGCCATTGTAAATCGAGGAATAAATCCCGCCGTCCGAGTTGTTTTCCTGCCAGCCGGGATCGGTGAAGTTCGTCGAGCGTGGCACGTTCCCACAACCGTTGTGCCCGTGGCAGCCGACGCAGTTGTTCTGAAAGAGCGCGCGTCCTTCGCGGTAGATTTCAACCGGATCACGGTACATTTCGCCCTCATCCAGCACCACCCGCGCCGGCGTGCCCAGGGGGGCATTGCCGGCCACGTCCTGCTCGTTGACCTGTTGCAGGTTGAGCGGCGTCACCCGGTCACGCAACGCCGCGGCTTCGCGCGCGCCCGGCGTGTTCTGCGCCACACTTTCGCGCCGGATGTCCTCGGCTGTCTTGAGGGTTGACGTCTGATTCTGAAGCGACATCGGTGCCTTCGGGTAGCGGGTTTCATTCGGGTCACGCGAACCGACGAAACAGCCACCGACCAGAAGCGCCAGGGCGCCGCCAAGGACAATGATTTTGATACTTTTCATGGTCTCCACCTCACACAAGTCGCGGGACGCCATCACGACAAATCAGGCACTGGCCGGGGAACGCCGGAGCCGTGTCAAACGGGGGGGTTCAGGTTCACGCGCCCGTTCACGAAAGGTCACGGTGAGCAGCTCGCCGTCGGCGACATAGCCCACCATGTCAGAGTTCGACAGGATTCTCGGCAGCGAAACACTGCGGGCAATCCGGCCGACGCACATGTACAGGTCCATGCCTACCCGCTGGACCTCGATGTGCTCGTTTTCGGTCAGGAACGGAATCCGCACGACGAAACGCCGGATGTCCGGGTCATCCGTGGGCCGGCGCTCCTCGACCCACATGTTTTTCTTGCTGTAGAGCACCTGCCCCATGTCGGTTTCCCCGAACGCCTTGGCGCCGACCTGGCGCAGGGCTTCGACCCCCAACGGCTCACAGGGTTCCAGAAACAGCCTGAAAATCGGCAACGGGGCAAACGCTGACTCAATATCTTCGAGATACCGCCCGTGCAGCTTGGCCCAGTAATCGAAGTAGCTGCCAAGCTGCGCCCCGTGCAGTGCATCACCCACGGGGTAAATCTTGTTGACGACGACGGCATCAATCGTCAGACCGTAGATGTGGGTGAAGGTATAAGCCCGCTTGCTTTCGAGAATCGAAAGCTTTTCCGGGTTGATCACCAGGCGCAAGGTGACGTTTTCTCCGGTCAGAAACGCGCTGACCTGGTTCATCGAATCCAGCAACTGGTTGACTTCATTGAAGAATTCCGGGTCAGGCCCATTCGACGAACCAAACGGCTTCATCATCGAGGACATCCCCTGATACACCCGAAACAGCTTTTTGCCGGTGCTTCCGCCGACGATGAGTTCGGGGTACGCCAGCAGCCGCAAGGTGTTGCCGGTGGGCGAAGTGTCGAGGATGACCACATCCCACTGACCCGACAGCGCCTCGCGGTGGAGGCGTACCAGGGAGAAAATCTCATCGAGACCGGGCTGCGTGGAAAGCTCCGAGGCCACCGAGGAGCGGATACCCCGTTTTTCGTAGCTTTCAGACACGAACTTCTCGAAGTTGCCCATGTTGCGCCTGGCTTCGTAGAGCGTGTCGATTTCGAGGCCAAACAGGTTTTCGGCAATGGGGGTCGGCTCCGTCCGCGAAAGCGACACCTGAAAGACATCCCCCAGCGAGTGGGCCGGGTCGCTGGAGATGACCAGCACCCGCTTTCCAGCCGCTGCCAGGGTCACGGCGGTGGCCGCCGAGACGGTTGTTTTGCCTGTCCCCCCCTTGCCGGAGTAAATGATGACTCGCGTGTTCGTCATGATGTCCCTTTCCGGTGTATGCAGCCGTTTGCCCTGACACACCGGGACGAAATACCGGTGATGACACCCATCAACCAAAGAAAATGTCGAAGGGTGAGTAACTGCCCTTGCAGATACCCTCCGCCCAGGCTTTGTAGCGCCCACCCGTGAAGACCCGGACGTTTTCCGCCACCCGGTCCCATTCAAAGCTGTTGGCCGTCTCGACGAACTTCTTGCCCTTCGGAATCGAAACCTTGAAGCGAATGGCCAGATCGGCCGGCTCGGAGTTGACGGCAATGCCATGGTGGGCCAGCGGGACGAGCGGATGGTTGAGGATTTTGCGCTTGCCACCCTCGATGGGCACGGTGAAACCCGGCAGTTCGACGAAGAGCTTGACTTCAACGCCCTGCACGCTGGCGTTGAAGTTCCCCTGCAGGCGGGCCACCCGTCCGCCCTGATTGACCGGTTTGCCCAAGCCATCAATGGGGAACAGTTCGAGCCAGCGACTGATGGAGTCCACAATCCCTGTGCCGCCGCCGGCAAACCGGAAGTCAATGCGCGATTTCTCGCCACCCTCGACTTCCGAGAAGTAATACACGTCAATGTTGTCGAGGCTCTGTCCGGTTTGCTCCAGCGCGTTCCACAGCGGCCCGATCAGCCATACATCCTTGATGTAGTCGCCAAAGTTGGGCGAGTTGCGGAAGGCGTCCTGCATCTCCAGCCAGGTGTCAATGACTTCCTCGCTGTCGAGCGGCACGCGCACCGACAGGTCGTGAAAGAGGTTGCCGCACAGCAGGCGCTGTTTCCGCGCGATGATGTTGTCGTCTATCGCTTTCGACCGCCAGTACCGCAGACAATCCACAACGCCTTCAAACTCAAAGCGGTGTGAGAACTTGCCGACCGTAATCTTGCCATCCCCGGCGGCCACCCGGCGCGTCGGTGACTCGTTGGCAATGTCGGATTCCCCTTCCACCCGGCCCAGAATGCCATCCACGATGGATTGCCCAAAGAAGGTGAGCCGGACAACATCATCCTCAATCTTTTTGGCTTCGAGCTTCAGCTCGCCGTCAATCGGCAACAGAGGCGAAGCCGATGGTACATTGGAAATTCGGGCTTCGGCCCGCAGCGTTCCCCAACCCGTGGCATCCAGGTCGAGGTCGTAGTTTGAAGTGGTGAGTTTGCTTGCCATACAGCGGTCTCCTGCGGGAGGAACTCAAAGAAGGAAATCTCGGCTGACAACCGACATCAGCCCTCGGCCCCGGTTCTGCGACACGGGGCGGAGTATCAACACTGGCAGGGGACGCAAAGGGCGGAAGCCTTGTTTTCGGACGTGGCTCCCATCCGTCCACGTCCGCAGTCGCCGTCAGGTGTTACCATCGGGTGGCTGCGGACGACTCCGGGGTTGAGGTCTCACGGCATTTGAAGCCGCTTGGGGAGGTTTACACTTCCAGTGTACTTCACAGGATTGAACCAATCCGCGACAATTCGCTGCGTTGACGCCAGTAGGGCTCATCCACCATCTCGATGTGCAGGTAGTCCTCCATGTACTGCGTCCGCGACACTCCGCCTTCCGTAAAGACGACGGCATCGGTCGGGCAGGTGCCGGCCACGAAGCACAACGAACAACTGATGCACCGGGCCTGGTCAATCCAGTAGGTTTCACCACCATCGAGCACGGCTTCGACATCCCGTGGCAGAATGGCATTCACCTTGGGCGGACATTCATCCGTGCAGAAGCCGCACCCGATGCACAGCTCCTCGATGATGGTGTAAATCTGCCGCTCGCGCTTCCTTTTCGGTGCGGCCGTTTTGGGACGCGACAGGCGATTCGGCGGCCCCGGAATGGGCGGTGGCGCGGCCTTGGCCGGCGCCTTGGCGGCCGCTTTGGCCGGAGCTTTGGCGGCTGTTTTGGCGGATGCCTTGGCCGGCGCTTCCGCCGGCGTGCCATTGGTCGTTTCTGCTTTTTCCTCTGCTGCCATGGTGACTTTGCCTTTCACACCGTGAAAATGACGGAGAGTTTTTTCAAGCTCCGTGTTGAAAAAATGTCCACAACCGTCACCAGCGGCAATGTGAACTTTGTTACATGCTTCGGCACAGGGCCGGGAAAGAGCCGGCGGATGACGGACAGACGGCCATCCGCCGGTTTCGGCTGCCTACCGGTTCTGGAAGAAACCATCGGCAAAGTAGAGGAACACCAGCACAAAGGTTCCGGTATAGAAGAACACCGTACCCCACAGCTTGGCGGTGGCCAGGTTCGAGACCGGGAAGCGTACTTCCTGGAGGGTCTTGATGCCCAACCGTTTGCCCACCAGACGCACCCAGCGGCTCTGGATGTCACCTCCTTCTGCCCGCGAGCCGCGATCCTTGAACCAGAGCGCGAAGCTGACAAACCAGATGAGGTGACCAAGCAGCAGCATGGCCGTCAGGTGATTGTCGGTCCAAATCCAGGTTGTTTCGTTCCACATGTAGAGGAACACCCCGCCCGTGTGACTGATGTTGTGCGTGAGGTAGTAGGCTTCATTGCCCCGCGCCATCATCGTCGCAATCCAGCCGCCATCCAGATACCAGGCAATGGCCGAGAGCGGCTTGATGGAGAACAGGATACAGAACCACAACTGGTCCTGAATCGAAACGCCGCACGTACCGCCCTTGACCGGCCCGATGCACGGGAAGTCCGGCGACTGTTTCCGCCACTCAAAGTCGCGGTACCACGGGCTTTGATAGTTGTGGAAGGCAATGCGCAGCAGCGGAATGAACCCGAACAACCAGCCGCCGATCATCAGCCAGAAGAAGATGGCGTCGTTCATCTCGCCATCGCGGTGCTGATCACGCAGGTTGGAATAGAGTACGGCCGGCGTGCTGGCCAACCGCTCGTTCCATTCGAGCATGCTGGCGTGCACCTTTTCGAGTTCCGGGCGGAACTTGTCCAGCTCGGCCTGGGCCTTGTTCTTCGCGTCTTCCGTCTGGGCTTCGTCAAGCTGGTTGAGCAGGCTCACCGCCTTGAGATGCGCAGCCAGGTAGGCTTCATCGGCCTTGCGGGCCGCTTCAAAGGTCTTCTGGTTCTGGAGATACCAGATGCCCTTGTCCACCCAGAACAGGGGGTTGACCTTGCGCAGGAAGTGCGTCCAGCTTCCCCACTGCACGGCATACAGTTTCGGCTGCCCCCATTCCGGCTTGTAGTTGATTTCCTCGATGGTCGTGAAACTGTAGGTTGGAGACGACCCGATGCCGAGTTCTTCATTGAGGATGCGGTCGCCAACCTGGAGGTTACGTGCCTTGACCAGCTTGGCGGTTCCGTCCGGGTTCTTCACCCAGTCTCCGCCGGCCGTGGGGTCCCACGGATTCTTCGGACGAAACACCCGGTAGCCGACATTCCCCGCCTCACCGTCCATCTGAATCGCCCGGTAGGAACGGAACTGATAGATGCCGAAGTTGAGGTCGAGCTCTGAACCGGTGTTCCAGCAGATCATCCCATAACCGAACACTACGGTCACGAAACTGACGAACATGGTCGTCCCGACAATCTTGGTCTGGAGGTCGGGATTCTGGAACCAGGTGATGAACTTCGAGCGCGCCTGCTTGTACGCGCCGGAAATGTTCAGCCCATGCAGGTACTGCCCGCCGTGGAAGACGCCCGCCGCCACATAGAGCAACCCGACCTGCACGTGGTTGAACGTGATCATGTTGTGAATCATCCGACCGGGATTGACGATCTTCTTCCCGTAGATGATCACGTTCATGTCATTGAGCATCAGGTACGACGGGTGATTGCGCAGCGCCAGGAAACCAACGATAGCCAGCGCAAAACTCACGTACCCAATCGCCGTCAGGTGCACGTGGAAGACAGCCTTGGTGTCTTCCAGGTGCGTAATGTTGATGCTGCGCGGTGGGCGATACCACCAGTAAGCCCCCAGGGCCACAAACAGCACCCCCCAGACGAAACACATCGTGGTTTCGCCGTTGATGGTGTTCATCGGGTGCATGACCTGGTTGAGGTAGGGGTCAAACCAGCCATAGGGGAACTGTGCCTGTTCAATGGGCATCAGCCCGTTGGGCGTCATCACCTGTGCCGGCTGAAGCGGAACTGGCGGCTTGTCCAGCACAAACCACAGCACAAAGCCCCAGATGAAAAACAACAACCCGATGTACACCGTGTGTGGGCTCAGGGCGTCGGCGTAGGTGCGCCGCAGAATGGGCCAGGGTGTATTGGCAAAGCTCCCCCACGGCAGCCCGACCTTGTACCACGGCCCTTCCGGCGTGAACCACTTGATCTGGCACAGTCCCTTGAGTCCGGGGACATAGGGCAGCAGCCAGAAAATTTCACCGATGGTGGCGCCCCCCCGCGCCCCGTAGTAGTGGGCAGCGCCGGCATAGACGAGCCAGAGTCCCAGGCCAATGTGGAAGCACCCCCAGCCAAAGAGCCGGAAATCGGTCATTGTCAGGGGATACTGTCCAAAAAACGGGAGCTTACTGGTGCTGAACTCACCAATGAGCGGCAGCCACACCCTCTGAATCTGTTCTGTGTCGTACGGGTCGTAAATCCCCAGTGAAATGAGACGTGGACGCAGCGTGAGATTCACATACCCGTCGTTCCACATCGTCATACTGGCGAAAAAGTACGTCCCAATCAGACATGCCAGCCCACCAATCAACATCATGTGCGCACCGAAAATGCGCTCTGGTGGCATCGGTAGTTCCAGTTTCTGGTACCACCGCTTCACCCCGTTGGCGTAGGACGAAAAGCTAGCCATAAGCAACTCCCTCTACAGAGGACTTTCTCACCAACCACATCGGCCGCATGGGGACGCCATGGGCTGCCTGTGGTGTCGTCAGCAACTTGACTTACGGGGACGTCGAAGCGGGGACGGAAACAATCCAAGACGGCGCGAGCGCGCCTGATTGCAGTCCTGCTGCCGTCGCCCGTTCATCCTGGAATCAGTGCGTAAAAAGTATCGGTGGCGACCGGCGGAGAAGCTTGGACTGTGATGGTTTCAACCTACTTTGACCGTCAACCAAGGTCAAACATTACTTCAGTGTCAGGCTTTGTCTGACGGGCTGACTGGGCTTTCGGGGTTCTGCCCCGGAGTCTGCGCTGGATTGGTCACAGCCCGGCCGCCGTGCTAGGCTTCCCAAGCTATGAATGACCGGCAAACCATTGGCGTCCTCAGCTTTCAAGGTGACTTTGCGGCCCATGCCGAGGCGCTCCGGCGGGCCGGCGCGACCCCGCGTTTCGTGCGTCACATTGCGGACCTCGCCGACCTGGACGGGCTCATCCTGCCGGGTGGGGAGAGCACGACCATGCTGCGCTTTCTCCAGGCCGAGCCATGGTTTGCGGCGATACGGGAGTTTGCGGCAGCGGGGCGACCGCTGCTGGGCACCTGCGCCGGGGCCATTCTGCTGGCGCGCGTTGTCACGCACCCGGCGCAAACCTCACTCGGCCTTGTGGACATGACCGTACGACGCAACGGCTACGGGCGACAGGTGGACAGCTTTACCACCACGCTGACCATCCCGCGCCTGGGCCCTGACCCGCTCGAACTCGTCTTCATTCGCGCGCCCATCATTGAGTCCGTTGGCCCCAGTGTCGAGGTACTGGCCACCTGGGGCGGTCATCCGGTGTGGGTTCGGCAGGGACAGATTTTCGCGGCCACCTTCCACCCGGAAATGACGAACGACGCCCGCATCCATCAGTTCGTCTTTGGCTTGAACCGGCCCTGAGCGCCCGCACGGGCGCTTGAACCATTCAGGAAAAAACAAATGGCACGCGGTAGCCGCGTGCCATGGTTACGGGTGGTGCCGAAGGGGGGACTCGAACCCCCACGGTTGCCCATACGCCCCTCAAACGTACGTGTCTACCAATTCCACCACTTCGGCATTGTTAGATTCTGTCCGCCCACTATATGCCCCGGCCGGGGGTGAAATCCAGAAAACCTGGCACCCCCTACTGATTTTTCCCTGGTGTTTCCGGCGGGCTGCCAGCCTTTTGCCCGCCCTTTGATTCGGGTTGGGACTGGGCTGGCTTGGCGTCTTTATTTTCCTTGTCGTTTCCCTTGTTTTCCTCTTTGGGCTTATCCTCACCTGCTTTAGGCGTATCCGCAGCCGGAGCCGCCCCGGCTGGGGTCTCCGTCACGGTGGCATCTTTCTTTTCTTCCGGCTTCGTCTCCTCTTTCGGCTGCTCGGTCTTGGGCGGCGGTGGGGTGTCTTTGATCCCCGAAGCCACCGAACGCGGCAACAGCACTCCCGGAATGGAAAAGGTGAACGCCAGCACCATGAACAACCCGCTCAGGACGAACGTCACCCGTTCCAGGGGCTTTTGTGCGCCGCGCGGGCCGAAGGCGGTTTGGCTGCCGCCACCAAACAGGGCGATGTCGCCCTTGCCGGGCTGAAGCAGCACGACGCCGATAAGCAACAGGCAGACAAGGGCAAAGAGCGCATACAGCGCGTAAGCATACCAAGGCATGTCCTAAGACTTCACTCCACGACTCAACATTACCGCTTCTTCGATCCGGCACGTTCGATCGGGCACGGCACGCGCCTGCCTACGCCGATGCCACCTGCGACCGTTGTATGAGCTGGGCAAAGCCGTCCGGCGCAAGACTGGCACCGCCGACCAGCGCTCCGTCCACATCGGGCAGGGACGTAAACGCTGCGATATTGTCGGCGGTCACGCTTCCACCATACAGAATGCGCAGGGCCGCCGCAGCCGGGGCGTCGAAACATTCCTCCCACGTGGCCCGCAGGTGCCGGTGCATCGCCTGCGCCACTTCCGGCGTGGCGGCCCGGCCGGTGCCGATTGCCCATACCGGCTCATAAGCCAGCACTATACGAGGGGCCTCGTCTGGTGTCAACGTACCGGCAATGGCCCGGAGCTGCCGCTCGACGACGGTCAGCGCCGTTCCGGCTTCGCGTTCGTCCAGCGTCTCGCCCACACAGGCCACAGGCAGAAGTTGGGCATCGAGGGTACGTCGCACCTTGGCCGCCACGATGGCATCGGTTTCGCCGTAGTAACGGCGCCGCTCGGAGTGCCCGACGATGACCCCGTAACAACCCACTTCCCGGAGCATTTCGGCTGCCACTTCTCCGGTGAAGGCCCCGGTTGGACCTTCGGTGGCGACATCCTGGGCCAACACCCGGAGGGTGCTCCCCTTGGCAGCCGTTGCCACGGAAGAGAGCGCCGTGAAAACGGGCGCAATTCCGATCTCAACGTCCGTCACCTGTGCGACCTGGGGAAGAAAGGCGGTGACATAAGCGACGGCCTCCGCGACCGTCTTGTGCATTTTCCAGTTTCCGATGATGAGAGGGGTACGCAGTGCCATGGGACCTGAACATAAAGAGACTCACTGGCGACACGTCATTGACGAGCCGACGGGTTCGTGGGATGACTTTAGCGTGCGCCCCCAAAATGACCAAGCAAAACCGAATCGAGGGAAAGCACGAAGCAGCACATCAGACAGGACGGGTTGGGATGGAAGTCGGCAACTTTTCACACTTTCCAACCGTAAGCCAGGCTCAGGGCGTCGGGGCGTGCATCCGGCGCCGGAAATTTGGATCGGCGTCAACCATGTTTTCTTTGCGGAGACCGCCCGCCACGGGCTGACCACCACGACTTGGGGAGAAACCACGATGATTCGTTACACCTTCTGGCTGCTGACCACCACCCTGTGGATTATTGCCCTGGCCGATGCACTGCGCAGCGGTGGCACACTTGGCCGCAAAATTGTTTCCGTCGCGCTCATTGTCGCGTTTCCGGTCATCGGCTCGCTGGTTTACCTCTTTATGCTCCGGGACTGGGCCCAGGGGCGAGCCTGACACCGCGCCCACCACATCCAGCCTGCTGCCGGGCCGGCATCACACGCCAGCGTCAACGCCACGTGTGTCGGACAGAGTCCACGCGGCCGAACCGGCAGCCACGTCCCGGACGTTCCGGGGCGGGGGGGCTGTGCCCGGGCCGGCCCTGAAATCACAGAACTGTTGACCGGAAAGCGGCTTGCCCGATGTAAGGTTTTGGCTATAATCGGTGACTGCTTTGGCTTCTCGACAATCATCCACAGCAGTTCAAGATGAGGTCAGGTGCGATGATACGTTGCCCGCAGTGCGGTACGGACAATCTCGACGGCTCTGAGTACTGCGACGAGTGCGGCTATCAGCTTTCCGCCATGCGTGGTGCGCCCGCGTCAGGTGTGACACCTCACGGTGGTGGGCCATCCGCTCCACCTCGAACCGCACCACCCGCTGCAGTCCCGCCGCGCGACCAGGTTCCCTACGGGGCGGCCTCCCTGGCTGGCGGGCCGGAACCCAAGATGACACCGCTGGGAATGGCACCGGCCGATTTTTCGCCCCCGCCGCCGAACGTTCCTTCGGTTGCCATGGCGCCGCAACCCTATCCTGCCGCGCCACCGGCAGCCGATGTCTTTGCTGTAGCGCCGCCACTGTTTTCGGCCGGAGCCAGTGCCCCGTCCTCCATGACGCCGCCAGCACCGCCGGTTCCACCACCGATGCCGGCTCCGCCGGCCATGTCGTCACCGCCGGTCACGCCGGCCCCTCCTCCGGTGGCGGCTGTTCCGACAGCCAGCCATCCCGCCCCTCCCCAGAAAACGCCTACGCCCGGTTCACCGCCACCGGCGACATCCTCCACGTCAGTACCACGCGCCAAACTGGTCATCCAGCGGGGCGGAACGGTTGGCAAAGAGTTCCTGCTGACCGAGACAGAGTCCAATATCGGGCGCTGGGATGCGGACGGGGGAATCTTTCCTGACGTTGACCTTGATCAGGATGACCCGGAAGCCAAGGTTTCGCGCCGCCATGCCCGCATTGTCTGCCAGGATGGACAATATGTCCTCGAAGACCTGGGCAGTACGAATGGAACGTTCGTCAACCGTGGACGACGCCTTCTGCCTGGCAACCGGCATCCACTCAACGACGGTGACGAAATCATCGTCGGCAAGACGTTTTTGAAGTTTCACTACATTCGCTGATCCCCCGTTGCGCCCGGCCGCCGCAGGGGACAGGGTGATTTGCCTACCACCAGCGTTGCCAACCCCATGGTGAACCAAAAACAACTCGCGCCGGAGACCATCCTTGAAGGACGCTACCGCATTGTCAAACGCATTGGCGGGGGCGGCATGGGCAGCGTCTATCTGGCCTATGACCAAAAATTCGGGCCCGCCAATGACAAGACGCGCCGCGCCGTGAAGGAAATGTACGACCTGTTCACGGACCCTGCCCAACGTCAGAAGGCCATCGAGGATTTCCAGCGCGAGGGGCAACTGCTTGCCAGCCTGGAACACCCCTCCATTCCCACCGTCTATGATTACTTCGTCAACGATGGCAAATACTACCTGGTGATGAAGTACGTGCCGGGGGGGGACCTGGCCAGAAAGCTCAAGGAAAGTGATGCGGGCTATATTGACGAGCGAACCGTGACCGAGTGGGCCATTCAGGTCTGTGATGTCCTTGATTACATCCACAACCAGAACCCACCCGTCATCTACCGCGACCTCAAACCGGCCAACCTCATGCTTGATGACACCCGGACGCCGCCGCGTGTCATGCTGATTGACTTTGGCATTGCCCGTTTCGTGTCGCCCACCCAGAAAGGGGTCACCGCCATTGGGACCATGGGGTACGCCCCACCCGAACTGTTTTCGGGGCAGGTCGAACCACGCTCAGACCTCTACTCCCTTGGGGCGACGATGTTTCACCTGCTGACCGGGGCCGACCCGCAGGACAATCCGCTCCTGATTTTCGACTTTGACCGTAACCCGCGTCCGCGCGACATCAACCCTAAACTGACCGCGGGCATTGAGACGATTGTCATGAAGGCCGTCGCGCACAAGGCGCAGGACCGTCCGGCTTCGGCGGCTGAAATGAAGCGCATGCTGGAAGAGCATCTGCGCCGGCTCGACAGCCCGCCCATGCCCAATCTCGATTTGACCTTCTGCATTGCCTGCGGTGGCAGTATTGCGCCGGACGATGCCTTTTGCCCCCACTGTGGCGCAGCCCAGGGACAGGGAGGTGGTGGACGCAAGGCGCCCCCCAACCGCCAGATCGCCCGCCTCCAGGTGCTCGATGGGCACGGCAGCCCCAAGGCCGCCTACGAACTCATCAAAGATACGATGCTGCTGGGACGGACCGACCCACATACCGGCAACTTCCCGGAAATCGATCTGACCCCGCACGATGCCGAAACCAAGGTTTCGCGTCGGCACGCCCGGTTGTTTCAGGAAGGTGGGCGGTTTTTCATTGAAGACCTGTCGAGTGTCAACGGCACGTTCCTGAACGGCAATGTGCGGCTGATACCCAAAACGCCACATCCCCTGCAAGACGGTGACGAGCTCAAACTCGGTGAAACGCGCGTGCGCTTCACGATCCGATGACTGAGACGCGGCCCCTGCCCGTTGTTCGCTCGCAGGGTAGCCATGGCCAGGCTGCATGACGTCACGCAAGCTACCCCCGGCGATTCATGTCCGTCCACCATCGGGGGCGTCTTTTGAAGTGCCGCTCAGGAGCGTCCGGCTGACGATTGGGCGGTCGTCACGCAACGACATCTGCCTCAACGACCCCTTCGTGTCACGTCTCCACGCCGAAATCCGGCGTGACGGCGAGTTTTTTGTCCTCTACGACAGCGGCAGCGCCAACGGCACCTATCACAACGGACAACGCATCGAGTCGAGCGCGGCGCTCCAGTTTGGCGATGTCATCCGCATCGGTGAAACCGAGCTACGGGTAGCGGACGGACTGACCACCTCCTCCGGCTCCTACAAAACACCGCCGGCCTTTCGCTTCACCGAAGGCGGACAAACCGCGCCGACCGAAATTCTCGCTTTCCCCAAGGGCAAGGACTTCCTCCCAGGGCCGGACCAGCTCGTGGCCGTAACCACGCCTCCCATGGCGCCTCCAGCCACCCAACGGCTGGCGACACCCAACTGGTTGCCGATCTTCAGCAAGGTCGTGGAAACCCTGTCCATGGATCAGTCTCTGGAAGAAACCCTCGACACCATCCTGGGACTGGCGTTCGAGGCCATTGCCCCGGAGCGTGCGTACCTCCTGCTCCGGGATGAGCACGGACAGCTTCAGCTACAGGCCCACCGCACCACCCAACAGACGGCACATCTGGAGGTGATGCTTCCATGGTCCATCCATGCCCATGTGCTGCAGGATGGAAAACCCATTCTGGTCAGTCATGCGCGGCACGAGGGGCCGCACGGCGCCGACACCCCGGCCGCCTCGCTCATCGCGGCCCCCCTGCTGGCCGGAAGCGAAGTGCTGGGCATGCTGTATATGGACAGCCCCTTCACGCCAGCCTACTTTGGCCAGAATGCCCTCGACCTGCTGACCACGATTGCCCGTGTGGCCGCCATCAAAATCGAAAACACCCGTCTGCTTGAGGCCCGCCTCGAAAAACGTCGCTTTGAAGAAGAGCTCCAGGTCGCCAGCGAAATTCAGCTCAGCCTGCATCCGACCCGCCCCCCGCAACTGGCCGGCTGGGACATCGCCGGACTCAGCTTTCCCTGCCGTGAAATCGGCGGGGACTACTACGACTTCATTCCCCGTGGTGACGACAAGCTCCTGCTGGCCGTCGGCGACGTGTCCGGCAAAGGCATGGGGGCGGCGCTGATGATGTCGAGCGTCCACGCGGCGCTGCGCGCCCAAGCGCAGACGGCGCGGACGCTGGCCGACATCGTCGCGGCCGTCAATGATTACCTGGTCGAAAATTCCCCCGAAAACAAGTTTCTCACCCTGTTTTGCGCGGAACTCGACCCGGCCACCGGCATCCTCCACTACACCAGCGCCGGTCATGACCCGGCTCTGCTCGTGCGCGCGGATGGCACCTATACCGAACTTGCGGCCCAGGGGATTCCCCTTGGGATTCTGCCCAACATCGCACCGGCGATTCACCAGGTCAGTCTGTTGCCCGGCGATGTGCTTGCCATCTACACCGACGGCCTGACCGAAAGCCTGAACGAACAGGGCGAAATTCTGGGACTGGAACGACTTGCCCAAACCATCCTCAAACACCGGGGCCTCAGTGCCTCGCGCCTGCGCGATCGGGTGGAGGAAGCCGTGAGCCGCTTTGTCGGACGCGCACCCACGGCGGATGACCTGACCCTGCTGCTGCTGCGCCGCCTTCCCGCCTGAGCCGGTTTCCCACGCCCGTCCACCGGAAGGTTGACCGGGCCGGAACCGGCCCGACTCACGGGCGGTAGGCCGGCAGCGATTCCGTCCGAAAGAAGTTCTGGAGCAGCTCGGCGCACTCGTCAGGGTATTCCAGGGTTGGCAGGTGACCGGCCTCACGCACCGTTGCCGTCTGTCCCCGCTGGATGCAGTCAAACATATCCCGGTGGGTTGTGGGTGAAAGCACATCATCCAACGCCCCCCGCACCAGCAGGATGGGCAGGGGAACCTGCCGCAGGGCCTCCCAGAACCGCAGGCGGATGACGACATCGCGGATGGATTGCGCCAGTCCATAGGCAGCGCGGGGGTCGGTCGCCGCAAAGTCTTCATAGAGCTGCGTCCGGTGCGGTTCGGGCACCCGCCGGTAGCGCCACAGCAACAGTTGGCGCACATAGGGCAGGGTGGCGGCTTCCTGCAAAAGCACCCGGGCCTGGGTCCAGAGCAGGTCTGTCTCGGCCTCCCGGTCGCGGCCCGTCGGGGGAGGAAGACACTCCGTGCCAATCAGGGTCAGCGAGGAAAAGTTTTGCGGGCGCTCGCGGGCGGCCAGCAGACTGACCACCGCCCCGGTTCCCTGCCCGACGACGTGGGCATCCCAGCCCTGGACATAGCGCAGCACGGCGTGGAGGTCGGCCACGGCGTCCTCGACCTCAAAGGTCGTGCCGAGGGCGGTGGCCAGCGAGCGCCCGGTGCCCCGTGGGTCGTAGAGCACACACCGATACGACCGAGACAGGCGCTTGACCAATGGCAGCCACATCTGACACGTTGCGGCCCAGCCATTGACAAAGATGATCGGCAGGCCCCTGTCGCCAATGACCTGCACATACAGTCGGACACAATCCGTATCAAGAAAAGGCATCGTGGCTGTCGGGTTGGCGTCCGCCGCCAGTTGGAAATGGCTCCTCCCCGGTTGGGGTGCTGTTCAGACAGGAACTACATGCAATGTTGGAACGAAAATTTGAGATTCGCATCCCGGCGTCAACGGCCAACCTGGGTCCGGGATTTGACACCATGGGCCTGGCTCTGGGTCTCTACCTTCACGTCCGGGGACAAATCCAGCCGGCGGGCCAGCCCTGGCGGCTGTCGGTTGGTGGGCAACATACCGCGGGCATTCCCCTCGATCCGGCAGACAATCTCATCTGCCGTGTCGCACGCCATACGGCAGCCGGGGCCTATGTCAATTTACCTTCTCTCGACCTGCACATCAGCAACGACATTCCGCTGGGCAGCGGTCTGGGAAGCAGCGCCGCCGCCATTATTGCCGGGGTGTCGCTGGTGGAAGCCGTAACGGGGATGGAGTTCGCACAACCGGAACTGCTGCGGCACGCCATGGTGTTTGAAAACTATACGGATAACCTCGCCCCGGCCCGCTACGGTGGATGGATTACCTCTTGCGGGCGCGCGCACGGCACCCCCATTCTCTTTCATCGCACGTTCCCTGCCGACATCCATCTGATTATTGTTACGCCGGACTTTGCGCTTCCCACCGAGCAGATGCGGGCCATCCTGCCGGACGCCATCCCCCGCGCCGAAGCCATTTTCCAGATGCAGCACGTGATGATGTTTGTGGGGGCGCTGGAGCATCACCGCTATGAACTGCTGCGCGAAGCCATGCGCGATCACCTGCACCAGCCCTACCGTGCGCCGTTCGTGCCCGGACTGGCGGAAATCCTCGAACTCAAACAGGACGGACTCTGGGCAACGGCGCTCAGCGGCGCCGGGCCGTCCGCACTGGCCCTGGCTTCACATAACCAGGAGCGCATCGCCACGGCCATGCAGCAGTGCTTTGCCGCACATGGCCACCAGTCGGTGGTGTATTACCCGCGGATTGATACCATCGGGCGCACGATTCGCTACCTGCGCCCGGACGAAGACCTGCGCGCACCCACATCGGAGGCCCCGCCCCGCTCCCTCCGGGTGGGACAAGCCACAGCCGACAGGGACTAGGGCAGACGCGCCAGAGCTTCCTGCACCTGGGTGCGCCAGAAGGGATCGTCCTCTTTTTCGGTCAGCTTCAGAACGTTTTCATAGCTGCGACGCGCGTCGGCATAGTTCCCCAGAGCGGCCTGGATACGCGCCAGATTCCACTGCACACCGGTTTCCAGGGCCGGGTCTGACAACTGGCGGATGGCAGTGAGTGCCTCACGCTGGAGTTCCAGCGCCTTTTTCAGGTCGCCGGACTCGGCATACACCTTCCCCATCCAGGCCAGCAGGGCGATTTGCAGCCGCGCTGACCGGGCTCCGCGCTGGACACTGCGCCCCGCCTCGATGGCCTGCTGGGCTTCGGTGCGCCGGCCGAGCGTCCCCGCACAGCGTTCCAGCCAGACCGCATTTTCAACGACCCCACGCGCCCCGTCATCCAGCTTTGTGTAGGCATCGAAGCCAAGGTCAAAAGCCTGGTAGGCCGTTTCCATGTCCCCCAGCCGGAAGAACAGCCGCCCGGACAGTGTGACGAGCATGGCATCCAATTCCTGATCAACGAGGGAACGACTGCTCAGATTGGTGCGTGCGGTGGCTTGTCTGAAAAAGTCCAGTCCGGCTGCCGCAGCGCGCCGGGCGGTCTCCGGGGATTTCCCCTCCAGTGCGTCCAGGTAGGCAAGGCTGACCTCAGACAGCACAACGGCCCGCTGGTTGCCGGCGTTTTGGCCGAAATCACGGGCGCGCTGGAAGGCCTCCCGCGCCCTGGCAGTCTGCCCCAGATCGAGATAGGCCGCGCCGAGCATGTAGAGCGTCGTGGCTTCGCGGCCGGCGTACTCAATTTCATCGAAGATACGGGTAGCCCAGGCAAAGCGCACCAGCGCCAACCGCGAGTCATCCGGGTTGGCCAGAAAGAAATACCCGATCCCTTCGCGGAAGAGGCGTTCGGCCTCGATGGCGCGGGACGCCGGGTTGAGCGTGGTGATGTTGGCCGGCACCGGGGGAAGTCCCGCCAGAAGCTGTCCGAGCTTGCCGGGCCCGGTCGCCACCGGCGTCAACCGGCGGGCAATCACCAGCCGCCCCACCTCTGACCAGGTCGCCTGAAGCTGATGACGGGCCAGGACGACATCCAGAACCTCGTTCCACGGCTCCTCGTTGACGACCACCGTATCGGCGACCCGCTGCCACTGCTGCGCCTCTGGAAACTCGAAGCGGAGACCCGCCTTGGCCAGAATGCCCTGAATGACATCCGGGAGCGAACAGCTCTCACATTTGAAACTAATCCGTGCCCCGACATAGCCGGGGTCGCCATAGCGCAGCTTCGGCTTGGGGGCCGAGTTGGGATCCGCCGGGGATTGTGCCAGGGAAAGTGTCGTCAGCAGGCAAAGCCAGAGGCCAAGTAAGCGCAGATAAGCCATGAGTGAATTCATGTTTTTTTGTCTCGTGGTGTCTCTTGTCCCGTGTGTGATGGCCGAGGGGGCCCGTTCACGAGAAAAGATACATCAGAAGGGCAACGAGCAGGACCAGGAAGACCACAACCGCCGCCACCACCCAGCGCAGCCAGAGTTGACTGTCGGCTGATGACTGCCCGTAGGTGGCCAGGCTGCTTCCGTCCCAGGCGGTGCCCGCGGTCGGCGGTGGGGCAGCCGGCAGCGGCGGTGCCAGCGAAGGTGATGGCGACGGCACAGGCGCGGACGGCACAGGCGCGGGAGATGGAGGCGTGGAGGCTGGACGACGCTCAACCGGGCGTTGTCTCACGGTGGAGGGAGGCGGGACAGGTGAGGCCGCCAGTGGCGGGGCGCCGTTGGAAGGCGTGAGGGAGGCATCCAGAATTTTCTCGACCAGCGGCGTGACCGGATCAAATGACGGGCTGACCAGCCGCGCCACCCGCGCCAGCTCCTCTGCAAACTCGCGGGCGCTGGCCGGGCGGTCGGCCTTGGACTTCGCCAGGGCGCTCATCACAAGGTCATCCAGGGCCTTTGGGATTTCGGGATTGAGTTTGCGCAGGCTGGGCGGGGGTTCATTCGCGTGGAGCAGGGCCACCGCCACCGGTGTTACCGCCGTGAAGGGCACCTGCCCGGTCAGCATCTCGAACAACACAATGCCCAGCGAATAAATATCCGAACGGGCGTCCAGTTCCTGCCCGGTGCACTGCTCCGGCGACAGGTAGTGCGGCGAACCGATGATCATCCCCTGACGGGTCAGCGGCGGGCCGCCCTTCGAGGTATCGGTCACAATCTTGGCAATGCCAAAATCTATGACTTTGACGAAGTAGGACCCGTCGGGCTGGGGCGACAGAAAGATGTTTTCCGGTTTGATGTCGCGGTGGATGACGCCGCTGCGATGGGCGGCTTCAAGCGCCCCACACACCTGACGGGCAATGGCAATGGCCGTGGCATAGGGGAGCTTTTTTTCGCGTTCGAGGACCTTGCGCAGCGATTCCCCCTCGAACAGCTCCATGACGATGTAGTTGATCTGGTCTTCCGTAACGCCAAAGTCTGTCACGGCAATGGCATTCGAGTGCCGGATGCGGGCCATCGCCTGGGCCTCGCGCTGGAAGCGCGCCACCGAAGTGGCATCGGAAACCAGCGACGGATGCAGCACCTTGATGGCCAGATGGGTGTCCATCAGCACGTGCCGCGCGCGATACACCGCCCCCATCCCGCCCTCACCAATCTTGGCTTCGATGCGGTATTTTCCATCGAGCGTCTGACCGATGAAAGCGTCCTGTTCGATAGTTTCCAAAGCGCCGCCATCAAACGGACAAAACCGCATCTGGTCATGGAATTCCTTGCCACAGATGACGCAGCGCTTCATAACCGTCGTGCCTGGAGCGTGGGAGGGAGGGGCAACGGAACGACCGTTGCGAAACATCAACCGCCGATGTGCAGAACGTGTCAAACTCTACAGAAGCCATCTTTCGCTTGTCAAACAGACTCTCGGCGCACCGCACCACCCCACTGGCGGGGGGAACATCATCACCATTAGCAATGTGGCAGTGGATTCGTCAGGCGTGGGAGCGCAGTGAACAGGCGCTCGACATACTCGCCCAACTTCACCGGGACAACACGCTGGCGCGCCTGGCGGCCGGGGAAATCCGCGTGGATGAGACCCATCTGAACAAGGCGCTGGCGACGACACCCATGCGCGGCGTGCGGGAGGTCACACTCCAGACCCAGGAGGGAAGCTTTACCATCTCGGCCCGCAGCGAACGGTTTTTCCTCGCCCGGGTCAGTGTCCCGCTGCGCATCGAGCACGTCACCTTCACGCGCTATCGCCGGCGCATCTATCTCGCGCCAGCCGGCCCGGTGGCCGTCCAGGGCACACAACTCTGGCAACGGGCCGCCGCCCACCTGCTGACCCTGCTCTTTCACCACGTGCTGGGCGAGGCGCATGCCCTGCGCGAGGCCGGCGACCCCTCGGCCGGGCTCCACTTCGACGGGCGCGGACTGGAAGTCAACCTCAACCAGATTCCCGAAATGCGGGTGGCGCTCAATCTGGAATACACGCTGGCCGGACGGCGACTGCGCCCACTGCATTTTGTTACCGTGGACTCGATTACCCCCGTTCCGGGGCACTTTCTTGTCCGCACCTCGGTCAACTGGACAGAATTGACCGAGGCGCTCCGGCGTCCGACGGTCTGATATGGTCCACGTCGCAGCCCACCAACCCCATGCTCATTGACACCATCACCAGCCGCAGCAACCCATTTGTCAAACGCTTCGTCGCCGCCCGCGAGGGACGTGATCGGCACGTCATCTTCATTGAAGGTGTACGGCTGGTCGAGGAAGCCCTGCGCAGTCACCTCGTCTTTGAAGCCATCGCGTATAGCCCACGGCTGTGCGACACCCCGCGTGGCGCACAACTGCTCGCCGACCTGCAACCGCAGCCCTGCCGGGGCGCCATGCTGACCGAGGCCGTCATGGCACATATCAGCGATGTGGAAACGCCGCCGGGCATCGTGGCGCTGGGACGCCG
>Ga0272446_1000137_pt1 | contig 105161 bp, 86 predicted proteins | sample YNPCB0061_FD_194587 | JGI IMG/M metagenome (GOLD analysis project Ga0272446, IMG submission 194587) | Hot spring microbial mat communities from Yellowstone National Park, WY, United States - YNP-CB-006-1 | ecosystem: Environmental > Aquatic > Thermal springs > Hot (42-90C) > Sediment | place...
GGATCGACGAGCTCGAGTTGAGCGTGCGCTTCCCGAACTTCGAGGCGTGGGAGCGAGGAGAGAAGCAGCCGACGATGAAGCAGCTCGAGGCGTTCGCCAGGGCCACGCACGTCCCGTTCGGGTACCTGTTCTTGCCCGAACCTCCCGACGAGCCGCTCCCCATCGCCGATTTTCGCGTGCGAAGTCCGGGCCCGCCCTCGGGTGACCTGCTCGACACCATCTACGCCGCCCAGCGCCGGCAAGATTGGTTCAAGGAGTACGCGACCAGCGAACGGCTCGATGCCATCGAATGGATCGGATGCGCGACCCTCGAGCAGAAACCTTCGGAAGTGGCAGCCCACCTGCGCGAGCGCTTCGCCTTCGAGCCAGGCCAACGCAAGGAGCATGCGAACTGGGAGGCGGCGACTCGAGCGCTCCTGGAGCGCGTGCAGGCGCTCGGGGTGCTCGTCTCGGTGAACGGCGTCGTCGGATCCAATCCCCGACGCAAGCTCGACCCCGCGGAGTTCCGAGGCTTCTCGCTGCCCGACCCGTTGGCGCCCTGCGTGTTCGTCAACGGTGCGGACCACAAGGCCGCGCATGCGTTCACGCTCTGCCACGAGCTTGCCCACCTCGTGCTCGGACGTCCGGGCCTCTCCAACGAAGACCTCAGCGAGTTCCGACACGAGCAGGTCGAGGCGTGGTGCGATGCCGTTGCGTCGGAGATCCTGGCGCCCTCGGACATCGTCCCCGGAGCTCGCGACGAGAGGGCGGTCCAGCGAACCGCCGAAGACCTGACGCGGGAGCTGAGGGTCTCGCCTCTCGTCACGGTGCGCCGCGTCGTCGAGCGCTCGAAGCTCCCCGCGAAGACCTTCGAGCGCTGCTTCCGCGCCGCCGTCGAGGCATTGCCCAAAGCAAGCGAGGGTACGGGAGGAAACTTCTACGCGACAGCACTCAAGCGCGTGGGTCACCGCTTCGCGCGTGACGTCATCGCGAGCACACTGGAGGGCAACACGACCTTCACCGAGGCGTTCCGCCTGCTGGGGGTCCGCAGCAGCGCGGCGTTCCAAGAGCTGTCTCGACGTGTGGGGCTTTCCACATGAGCTGGCTGCTCGACACCAACGTCTTCGTGCAAGCCGGACGGCGAGAGTACGGCCTCGATTTCTGTCCTGCGTTCTGGGACTGGCTCATCGCAGCCAACGCGACTGGACGTGTTCACAGCATCGACAAGGTGCTGTCCGAGCTGGTCCCCGGAGATGACGTTGCAGAGTGGGCTGCGGCCCGGCCGAGCGGCTTCCTCCTTCCGCTCGAGCCTTCGGACGCGCCCTCGCTCGCGCAAGTCGCCGCTTGGGCGCGCTCTGGGGACTTCACGGCCGCCGCAGCCACGGAGTTCCTGAGCATCGCCGACTCACAGCTCGTCGCGGTCGCGCACGCGCGCAAGCTCACTGTCGTCACGCACGAGGTGCCCTCCAACTCGAAACAGCGCATCAAGGTGCCGACGGCCTGCGTGGCACTCGGCGTCACCTACGCGAGCCCCTACGAGATGCTCCGCAAGGAGAGGGCTCGCTTCGTCCTCGGGAGATCGACATGACCGACCCGAGCCCGCAGGAAGGCGACCTGATCCTCTACCGCACCGCCGATGACGCCGTGCGCGTCGAGGTGCTCTACGAGTCCGAGACCTTCTGGCTCGACCAGCGGCGCATGGCCGAGCTGTTCGGCGTCGACGTCCGCACGGTCAGCTACCACCTGAAGGAGGTCTACGCCTCGGGGGAGCTTAGCCCGGAGGCAACTCTCCGAAGAATTTGGAGAGTTCAACGCGAGGGGAATCGAGAGGTTAGGCGCGAGATCGAGTTCTACAACCTCGACGCGATCATCTCGGTCGGCTACCGCGTCAACAGCACGCAGGCCACCCAGTTTCGCATCTGGGCGACCCAGACGCTGCGCGAGTTCATCCTCAAGGTCAGCCCCATTGTCGCGGGACGGCGCGCCATGGATTTGCGGCTCGTCGGTCGCGAAGCGTTCTTCAAGTTCTACAAGAATTACACGCAGCGCGAACGCGAGCGCGTCAAGACCGCGGGCGGTGGCAACTTCTACAACGCGCGGAACACCCGCCTCGGGCAGAGCTTCGCGCTCGCCGTCATGCGGGCCGCCCTCGAGGGGCGGTTGAGCTTCAAGCAGTCATACGACCTCACCGGCCTGCGCGGCAGTGCGTTCCAGGAATGCGGGCGTCGACTGGGAGTGCCGCTGCCATGAAGGAGCCTGGCGTCTACATGAAACTACGCGAGATCCACATCAGAGGTTTCAAGTCGGTCCTCGACCAGTCGGTCTCGCTCGGACGAGTGAACTGCTTCATCGGGGCCAACGGCGTGGGCAAGAGCAACGTCCTGGAGGCGCTCGGTGTGCTTGGCGCAGCCGCGATGGGGCGCGTCGACGATGAGGCGATCATCCGGCGTGGCGTGCGCGCGGGATTGCCTCGCCTGTTCAAGACGTCCTTCTCGGGAACTCGGATCCCGCCACACATCACCCTCGAGGCACAGGGTGAGCCGTCCGCGACGTTTCGGGTGTCGCTGCTCAACCCCCTCGACAAGCCGCAGCCAGCCTGGTCCTTCAAGACCGAGTTCCTCTCGTCTGGCGCGACACCGATCGTGAGCCGTGGGGTGCGCACTGACAAGGGCAACCTCGACGAGACCAGGAGTCTCTCGGCGCTGAAGGTCGTCGACTTGCAGCCCGAGGATCCGGCCTCTCTCCTCCTGAAAGCGCTTCAGGAGTACGTCATCTACACGCCCAACACGCCTGCCTTGCGCGCGACCGTACCGGACCCGCAGACGCGAGTGCCTGTTGGACTCGTCGGAGGTGGTCTCGCCGAGGGTTTCGAAGCGCTAAAGCGTGGTGTCGACGAAGCGCATCTCGACGAAGTCCTTGGCCTGATCGACTGGGTGAGCGACGTGGGAGTGACGGATGTCGTGGGAGATCTGTTGTCTCCCTCGGTCCCCCGCGCAAAGAACGTGTTGAAGTTCACCGACCGATTCATGGCGGCGTCACGCAACACGTTGACGGCTGCCGATGCGAGCGAAGGCGCCCTCTACATCTTCTTTGCTGCCGTCCTCTGTCTCTCGCCTTCTTCACCGTCGATTTTCGCGATCGACAACCTCGACTCTGCGCTCAACCCGCGACTGGTGACGCGCCTCGTGAGCCACCTTGCTGCATGGCTCGCTACGGCCAACCCGGATCGCCAGCTTCTCTTCACGGCGCACAACCCCGCGGTGCTCGATGGGCTCGATCTCGATGACGATGAGGTTCGCCTCTTCGCCGTGGAGCGCAACAGCGACGGGCATACGACGGTGCGGCGCATCACGCTGACACCCGAGCTGCAGGCGCTCAACAAGCAGTATCCGCTCTCGCGCCTGTGGGCGATGGGCCACCTTGGAGCCGTGCCCAATGTCTGAGCTGCGCGTGGCACTGGTCGCCGAGGGGCCGACCGACGCGATCGTGATCCAGGCTGCGCTGAAGGCGCTGCTCCCTCGTCCCTTCGTGCTCACCCAACTCCAGCCCGAGCCGACCAGGCCGAAGCTGGGAGCCGGCTGGGGCGGCGTCCTTCGCTGGTGCCTCGACTTCGCGACGCGCGGGTATGCCCGCATCGAGGACGACCCGACCTTGCCAGGCTTCGATCTCTTTGTGATCCATATCGACGCCGATGTCGCTGAGAAGCGATACCACGATGTCAGCGACGAGATCGCCAACCTCGCAGGGCAACGCGGCTGGCCTTCGCTTCCCAACGTGATCCAGTGTCCGCCGCCCTCGGGCAGCGCCGACGCCATGCGCACATGCCTTCTCGCATGGGCGGGGATACACAAGCCTGGGCCGAAGACGGTGTTGTGCGTGCCCTCGAAGGCCGTCGAGGCGTGGCTCGCGGCTGCGACGTTCGACGGTAGCCACGCGCTTCAGCACGGCCTCGAGTGCAACCTCAACATCGAAGCCCAGTTGAGGGCGCTGCCTATCGCACAGCGTATCAAGAAGACCTCGCGTGACGATCGGGTCCGCGAACAGCCCATCACGGCTGCGTGCTCAGCGGTGCGCCAGCGCTGCACCCAGGCCGACCGGTTCTCGAGGGACATCGAGGGGGTGGTCGCATGAGCCAAACCTTCCAAGATTCCTGGATAGTTCGCAAGGAGGACGCCTCGTGACCAGCACGCCCCGACACTCCGAGGCCGCGTTCGAGACGGTCATCGAGCACCACCTTCTCGGGCACGGGTACGTCGCCGTCCCGCGCGATGGCTTCGATCGCGAGCGCGCCATCTTCCCGTCCGTGGTCCTCGACTTCATCCAGGACACGCAGCCCAAGGAGTGGGCGAAGCTCGAAGCCCTGCACGGGACGAAGACAGGCGAGCAGATCCTCGCCGACCTCTGCAAGTGGATGGACGCGAACGGCTCGCTCGCGACGCTGCGTCACGGCTTCAAGTGCTACGGACGCACGCTCTTTGTCGCCTACTTCAAGGCCGCGCACGCGCTGAACCCGGAGCTCGAGGAGCGCTACGCCAAGAACCGCCTCGGCCTGACCCGCCAGCTACGCTTCTCGACGCGCTCGGAGAAGTCGCTCGACATGACGCTCAGCTTGAACGGCATCCCCATCGCGACGCTGGAGCTGAAGAACGCGATGACCGGGCAGACCGTCGAGGACGCTCGGCGGCAGTACATGCAGGACCGCGACCCGCGCGAGCTTCTTTTCGAGTTCAAGAAACGCACGCTCGTGCACTTCGCCGTCGACACCGACACGGTGCTCATGACGACGCGCCTGGCGGGCAGCGCCACCCACTTCTTACCCTTCAACAAGGGCGACGGAGGCGGGGCGGGCAACCCACCTGATCCGCAAGGCCGGAGCTACCGCACCGCGTACCTCTGGGAAGAGATCCTGGAGCGGGACAGCCTGCTCGACCTCCTGGCGCGCTTTCTCCACCTGCAGGTCGACGAGAAGCGAGACGACCAGGGCCGCAAGGTGAAAACCGAGCAGATGGTCTTCCCTCGCTACCACCAGCTCGAGGCCGTGCGCCTGCTCGTGGAGGCCGCCCGCACGGAAGGCCCAGGGCACAACTACCTCGTCGAGCACTCGGCCGGCAGCGGCAAGAGCAACACCATCGCCTGGCTCACGCACCGGCTGGCGTCGCTGCACGACGAAGGGAACCGGCGTGTCTTCGACAGCGTCATCGTGGTGACCGATCGCGTGGTGCTCGACCAGCAGCTCCAGAACAACATTTACCAGTTCGAGCACAAGCGCGGCGTGGTGCAGAAGATCGACGAGAGCTCGCGTCAGCTCGCCGAGGCGCTCGAGAGCGCGGTGCCGATCATCATCACGACCCTGCAGAAGTTCCCGTTCGTCTCCCGCCATCTGCTCGAGATGGCCGAGGCGCGGGGGGAGGCCGGCGCGGGGACGCTCCCGACGCGGCGCTGCGCGGTCGTGATCGACGAGGCGCACAGCTCCCAGGGGGGCGAGACCGCAACGGACCTGAAAGAGGTGCTCGGCGGCGAGGCGCTCCGCGAGGAGGCGCAGAAGCGGGCCGCCGAGGAAGGTCGAGCGGATCTCGAGGAGCTGTTCCGCAGCATGGCCAAGCGCGGCCGGCAGGCGAACCTGAGCTTCTTCGCCTTCACGGCCACCCCGAAGCACAAGACGCTCGCGGTGTTCGGGCGCGGCGGCAAGCCCGCGCACCGGTACACGATGCGCCAGGCGATCGAGGAGGGCTTCATCCTCGACGTGCTCAAGAGCTACACGACGTACGCGACGTACTTCCGGCTGCTGAAGTCATGCGAGGACGATCCGAACGTCGAGCGCAAGAAAGCGGCGCGCGCGCTGGCCCGGTTCCTCAAGCTCCATCCTCACAACATCGGCCAAAAGACCGAGGTGATGGTCGAGCACTACCACGCCGTCACCCGCCACAAGATCGGCGGGCGCGCGAAGGCGATGGTGGTGACGGGCTCACGCCTCGAGGCCGTTCGCTACAAGCAGAGCTTCGACAAGTACATCAAGGACAAGGGCTACCCGATCAAGTCGCTGGTGGCCTTCTCCGGCACCGTGCTGGACGACAAGCTCGCCGACGTCTCGTACACCGAGGAGGCGATGAACAGCGGGCTCCGCGAGAAGGAGCTGCCCGAGCGTTTCGCTTCGCCCGAGTACCAGGTGCTCCTCGTCGCGGAGAAATACCAGACGGGCTTCGATCAGCCGCTCCTGCATACGATGTACGTCGACAAGCGTCTGGCCGGCATTCAGGCGGTGCAGACGCTCTCGCGGCTCAATCGCATCCATCCGCTCAAGGAGGACACCTTCGTCCTCGACTTCGTGAACGACCGCGAGGAGATCCGCGAGGCATTCAAGACCTATTACGAGGGAGCAGAGATCGGGGACGATGTCGACCCGGCGCGTCTCTACGCCATCAAGGGCGAGCTGGACGCAGCGGGTATCTACCTCGGCGAGGAGATTGCCCGGTTCTGCGACGTGTACTTCAAGCCCAAGCAGAAGCAGAGCGTCCTCGACCACCAGGCGATGAACGCCGCGCTCGATCCCGCGGTCTCCCGCTTCAAGGCGCGCGCCGACGAAAGCCCCGACGAGGCCGAGCTGTGGCGCGGGAAGCTTCAAGCGTTCCAGAACCTGTACGGCTTTCTCAGCCAGGTGATCCCGTACCAGGACTCCGACCTCGAGCGCCTCTACGTGTTCGTGCGTCATCTCATGACGAAGCTACCGCGCCGTGCCAGCGGAACGGCCTACCAGTTCGATGACGAGGTCAAGCTCGAGTACTACCGGCTGCAGAAGATCAGCGAAGGGTCCATTGCGCTGAAAGACGGCGAGGCGCGGAAGCTGGACGGGCCCGCCGAAGTCGGAAGCGGCCTGCTGCGCGAGCAGCCGGTGCCGCTCTCGCAGCTCATCGACATCCTGAACGAGCGCTTCGGGACCGACTTCAACCAGGCCGATCAGCTCTTGTTCGATCAGGTCGTCGAGGCCGCCATGGGCGACGACGGCCTGCGTTGCGCGGCGGCCGTGAACCCTGGCGACAAGTTCGAGCTGCTCTTCAAGAACGTGCTCGAGCGGATCTTCGTCGACCGCATGGACCAAAATGAGGACATCTTCGTTCGCTTCATGAACGACGTGCCCTTCCAGAAGGTCGTGACGTCCTGGATGGCCGAGCAGGCGTACCGCCGCCTTCGCGCCAACGACGGCTCGCCGCGCAGTTCGGCGCAGCCGAAGCTGCGACAGGTCGAGGGATCCGCGAAGGACCGGTACGTGAAGTGCGTGCCGCTCGTGCCGCTCAAGGCGGCGGCCGGTGCGTTCAGCGATCCCCAGCACGTCGCCGCTGACGACTTCGAGTGGGTCGAGGTGCAGAGCGAGCGCCGGCTACGGCCGGGCATGTTCGTCGCGCAGGTCGTTGGACATTCGATGGAGCCTGGCATCGAAGACGGCGCGTACTGCCTATTCGCCGCACCGGTCACCGGATCGCGCCAAGGCCGCATTGTTCTCGTCCAACTCCGCGATGCCACCGACCCCGAGACCGGGCACCGCTACACGGTGAAGCGCTACGAGAGCGAGAAGGCCCGCGCCGGCGACTCGTGGCGACACACGAGGATCACGCTGAAGCCGGCCAACCCAGCGTACGCGCCCATTGTGCTCGAAAACGTGGAGGAGGACGCGGTCCAGGTGATCGCCGAGCTCGTCGAGGTGCTGGGAACTGACGCGCCGCAGCGGTCGTGAACGGCCGGCGCGCCGCTGCGGCGAGGGTCGCACGCAACGAGTCGCGTCCGGGAGGCCGACACCGCGATCCCGCCGTAGCTGCGCGCGCTTTGGCGACAGCGCGCCGAGGTGCTGGCCACGAACGTGGCCGGCCGATGCAACTGCACGAACGACGGTACCGGGCATTGCACCGCAGCCACCAACGCCCAAGTCGGGTGGCGGAACTCCACGAACATCGAGCGTTTTCTCTCGGACTCGTTGCACACCAGTCCAGAAACAGGAGACAACACAGATATCACCATCTCGGACCTGGGCACTCGAGATGCGTGCAACGTGTGGGACTTCGCAGACATGATTCCGGGTGTACAGACAGACCTTCGGACGATTCATTGCGTCTCTGCCGCTACGGACAAGGCCGGACGAGGCCGATACAGGTGAGATCCAAACCCCCACGCCTTCCGGCGCCCACCTCGCCGTACCATTCCGACGCAGGCGTGGGCTCGACCTGTCAAGCCTCGTCGCCCACGCGAGGCACACGCCGGCCATGCGGTCCGGCTGCTTCCGCGGGCCGCGCCCTCCGTTCCTGTTTGCCATCGGTTTGCCAGCTCCCTGTCACTTCGCGGGATCTGACGGTACGCCGTGGTGCATCGGCCGATTCAGGATCTCGCTTCGAACATAGGCGTCGCGCGTATTCGACCGAATTTTTCTGCCATGTTATCCACGCATTCCTCATCATTTGGAAGGCTCTCCGACTCCGCACCGGGGTACCGAGGAAAACGAAGGCTTCGGTGGTCGGCGGTGGACCGTTCGCACGGGGTTGCCACCTCGACCAGCTTTGCCAATCCTGTCCGGCAAAGCCGAGCCACCCAGTTATGCTGCACCGCAAGCGGCGCGGTGAACCACCTGATGACAAGGGGGGATTGTCCTTCGGCAGGCGCTGCTTTCCCTACCGCGCGTACACGGCATCCAGGGCGCGCAGCCCCCCGGTCCGCGCGAAGTCATCGCGCGCGCAGGCCCCGCTGCCGCCCTTTGAATGACCGCCCGCCCGAGCGCGTCTGACGGTCGCGGACTTCGTCCTCCGCCCCCGACGCGTCGACCGTGGTCTTCGCGCCCGGGTTCTGTTAGATTCGGTGCGCTCACGCGCGCTGAGTCCAGTGTGTCTCACCTGCTTGCAGGAGGTTTGCATGAAGCCATTTGCCGCCTTGATCTTCGCCGGAAGCCTGTTCGCCGCAGGGTGCGTCGTTACGACGGGCGGTGAGCCCCCTTCCACGCCGCCCCGTCACCATCATTCCTCCCATGGATCGTCGCACGGTTCCTCGGGGTCGTCGGGCGGCGCGGTGTCCGGAACCACCTCGACGACGAGCACGGGCGGTGGAACGGGCACGGCAGCACCGCCCGTGGCAACCCCCGTCACGGGTAACACGACTCCGGCGGACACCACCCACCCGAACGCCCAGCCTGTCCCCCGCCCGCCCGTCACCGCCACCCCTGTGGGCAGCGCGGGCGGACAGAGCACCGGATCGGTGCCCACCATGGGGACCACCGCACCGCCCGCGACGGTCGCTCCGCCTCCTCCCGCTCCGTCGTCGTCCGCGGTGCCTCCGTCCGGCAAGCCGCCGGCACCCGCTCCGTCGGTGGTTCCGCACGGCGCCACGCCTCCTGCAACGGGTGACTCGGGCAAGGCGCCTCCGGGGGGCCGTCCGCCCGCTCCGCCCAAGACCAATTGACGATCGCCGCTCCTGCTGCGTCGTCCCTCCTCCAATTCCCATCTCTGCCCGCGCAGCCCAGCTCGGTCGAGTTTTTGCGCTCGGCTTTCCGATCGTGTTTCGTGGATGCGCGAACAGACGCAACGCGGCGCAATGCGCGTTCGCGGTGGGCGTGCACCGTCCACGCTACTGTCGTGCTCCTGCAACGCAACCGCGGCGCCAAGCCCGCAACGCCCTGGCGCCTGCCGGCCAACACGCACGCAAGCATGGCGGCGTGGGCGCTCGCCCCTCGATCGGGTTTGCCCGAAAGTGTCCGGGCGCTATCCTGAAAGCGTGCCTGGCCCCGCGTCTGATCGAGCGACCCTACCCAGCGACGCATGGGACGGCCAGGTGCCGGCTTCGGAGCAGCGTCCAGCGATCGCGCCGGCGCAACCGTCGAGCAGCCCTCCGGAGAGCCTGCGCGATCTGGCCGCGGAGGCGCTGGCGTCGGAGCGGGGAGAGCTGGCGCATGCGGGCACGTCGACGAACGATCCGGCCGAAGGCTTGCGTGACAGCGAGGAGCCCCAGCGTGCGTTGGCGGCGGGGGAGCTCGAGGTGCTGCTGGATGCATGGGGCCGCTACGGCGGAGTGGTGCCGGTCGACGACGAGGCCGCGCGTGACCGCAAGCTGATCAGGATGTTCCGGCAATACGCTTCGGGCGACCATGAGGCTGCGCTCGCCACGGCGGAGAAGATCCTTGCGGAGAAGCGATCGGTGCGTGACGCGATCGAGTGCGCGCGAAGCTGCAGGATGCGCGTGGAGCTCAGCAGGATGCAGCGGCTCGGGGGGCCGGGCGCGTCGCTGCGGGTGGCGGCTGCGGGCCCGATCGTGCGGGCGCTCGAGCGCGACGATCGCACATCGCTGTTGATGTCGCTGATCCATCGCAAGCTGCCGCTCGGCGAGATCCTCGACTTTCACGGCGAGCGGCGTTTCGAGGTGCTGGAGACGATCACGAAGCTCGTGGCGCAGGGGCTGCTCGTAGCGGACCCGCCGGGGCGAGTACCGCGTTGACCCTGCCGTGAGGGAGCCCACGCCGCGCACGGGTCGGTCGCGGGCCGGGGCCATCCGTGGGACCGGCGGGTACATGGTTGACGCGCCGTCCGCGCGCCATCACGGCTTGCTTTTCCGTTGTACCGAACGAATGTTCGGTCGGTCCGCCAGAAGCGCTTGACGCCGCCGCTGTGACTGGTATGCACGATTTCCGGATCGAGTGCGCGCGTGCATTCGCAGGGGTGGTCCCTGCCGCGTTATCAAGGCGCGCGCCGGGGCAACACGAGCTGACAGCGGGAGGTGGACCGTGGATCTCGGACTCGATGGCAAAGGGGCAATCGTCACAGGCGGAAGCGTGGGCATCGGAAGAGCGATCGCGATAGGGCTCGCGCGCGAAGGCGTCCACGTCGCGGTCAACTATCGACGCCATGACACCGAGGCAAGGCAGCTCGTCGCCGAAATCGAGAGCATGGGCCGCCGGGCCATCGCCGTGAAGGCCGACGTTTCGAGCTACGCCGACGCCGACCGGATGGTCAAGACGGTCATCGAGCGGTTCGGCCGTCTCGACATCATGGTCTGCAACGCGGGCATCACCTGGGACGGCGTGATCTGGAAGATGACGGAGGAGCAATTCGACACGGTCATCGCCACCAACCTGAAGGGGTACTTCAACTACAACAAGGCAGCGGCGCTGGTGTTCAAGGAGCAGCGATCGGGCAAGATCGTCAACATCTCGTCGATCAACGGCATACGCGGCAAGTTCGCCCAGGCCAACTACGCGGCGTCCAAGGGCGGCGAGATCGCCATGTCCAAGTCCCTCGCGAAGGAGCTGGGGCGATTCAACGTCAACGTCAACGTCGTGGCGCCGGGCATGGTGCTGACCGACATGATGAAGCAGATTCCGCCCGAGTTCCAGAAGAAGGCCCTTGACGAAACCGTGCTTGGCCGCTTCGCCACGCCGGAAGACGTCTCGAACCTGGTCGTGTTCCTGAGCTCCGACCTGTCGAGGCACATCACGGGCGAGGTCATCAAGATCGACGGGGGCCAATACATCTGAGCACGGATCGAAGCGCCGGACCGGAGCTTGCGCCCCGGGCTGGCAGACCGGAGGATCGCATGTCACGAGTCGGAGTCATCGGAATCGGGCACGGCAAGTTCGGGCGGCGCAGCGACGCCACCGTCCAGGAGCTTGCCTTCGAAGCGTTCCGCGAGGCGCTGCACGACGCTCAAATACCCAAGAGCGAGATCGACGCCACGGTCATCGGCGCCGTGCCGGAATACCACAAGCAGCGATCCGTCGCCGGCGTCATCCAGGAGTACCTGGGCCTCACGCCCACGCCCACCTGGCTCACCGAGGTCGCCTGCGCATCCGGCAGCGCCGCCATTCGCACCGCGTGGATGGGCATCCGCAGCGGGATGCACAAGGTCGTCGCCGTGATCGGCTGCCAGAAGATGACCGAGCTGAGCACGCCGGAAATCCTCGCCCTGATGGGCAGAGTCGGCGAGGTTCAGTGGGAGTCGGTCTTCGGCACCACCTTCCCCGCCTACTATGCCATGTTCGCCAACGCCCACATGCACAGGTACGGCACAACCCGCGATCAGCTCCTGCAAGTCGCCGTCAAGAACCACTTCTACGGCGCGCGCAACCCCAACGCCCTCTTCCAGAAGCCCATCACGCTGGAGAAGGCTCGCGCCTCCGAACCCGTCGCCTCCCCCTTCTGCGTCTATGACTGCTGCGCGAATGCCGACGGCGCCGCATGCGTCATCCTCGCCGACGAGTCGCGCGCCCGATCCATCGGGGGCGACCGCGTGGTCTGGCTCGACGGCGTCGGCTGCGCCACCGCGAGCATGTCCGTCCTGAAACGTCCCGACCTCACCGGCCTTCCCTCTGCCGAGCAGGCCGCAAGGCAGGCCTACCAGATGGCCGAGGTGTCCGCCCGCGACATCAAGGTCGCCGAGGTGCACGACTGCTTCACCATCGCGGAGATCATGGCCTACGAAGACCTTGGCTTCTGCGAGAAAGGCCAGGGCGGCCGCTACATCGAAGCTCGCAAGCCCTATCCCGATGGCGGCGGCGTCGCGGTGAACGTCGACGGCGGCCTCAAAGCCAAAGGCCACCCCATCGGCGCCACCGGCGTTTCCATGGCCTGCGAGATCGTCAAGCAGCTCCGCGGCGAAGCCGGAACTCGCCAGATCCAGGGTGCCGACGTCGGTCTCACGCATAACGTCGGCGGCATCGGCCAGTACTGCTTCGTGCACGTCTTCAGGAGGAACTGAGCATGTTCAGTTGGTTCGGCAAGGTCAGCTTCGTCCCCTTCTCCAAGGTCCAGGACTTCGCCGTCCACCTCAAGGATGGACGCCTCATGGGATCCCGCTGCAAGTCCTGTGGCTACCAAACTTTCCCGCCCCGCGCCGACTGCCCCGAATGCCTCTCCGGGGACTTCGAGTTCGTCGAATACACAGGCCAAGGCAAGGTGTTCACCTTCTCCACCATCTCCGCCGCCCCCACCGGCTTCGAAGACCTCGTCCCCTACACCGTCGTGGTCGTCGAACTCCACGAAGGCGGACGGCTGCTCGGCTGGCTCGGCGAGTCCATCTCCGCCGAAGAGGTCAGTATCGGCATGGATGTCCAGACCGTCCCTCGAATCGACGAAAGCACAGAAGACATCAAGGTCTTCTACACCATCGAGCGCGCCGGCACCACCTGGGGCAAGGCGCCCCCGCCCCACCTCGGCTGACGCCGGAATCCCTTCCCACCGGTCCTGCGCGCGGACGACGCCGCGGTGCCCAGGCCATTGCCGCGGACGCTGTCTGGCTCCAGCCTCGCGCTCACGTGTGCATCCAGCCCGGCTTGCGCTTCTCCAGAAACGCCCCGATTCCTTCGTTAGCGTCGTGGGTCGCCATCAGCTCGTCGATGTACAGCCGCTCCATGGCCGGCAACCCCGTCCGCAATACCTCGTTGAGCCGGAAACGCGACGCCCTCACCGCAAAGCGGAGCGACGACGCGCTCTTCGGTGCGAGCTGCTGGTCGGCCCAGGCTTCCAGATCCGCCAGCGGATTTTCGCTCACGTGGTCCACTAGACCGAGGCGCCTCGCCTCTTCGCATGTCATGTTGCGTCCTGTCAGATTGATGTCGTCGGCGGCGGACTGCCCCACCTTGAAGGGAAGCACCAGCGACGCCACCGGCGGCAGCACGCCAAGCTGAATCTCCGGTTGCCCGAAGACGGCGTCCGGATGCGCGAAGACGCGATTGCAGAACATGGCCAGCTCCATGCCGCCGCCCAGGCAGCGTCCGTGCACCGCCGCGGCGGTCGGGACGGCCAGGTCGACCAGGCGCAGGAACAGCGCGTGGAAGCTGCTGATCATCGCCGGCGCCTGCTCGCGCACGTGCTCCGCCACGCTCGCGCCGAAACTAAAGTGCCCACCGGCGCCGCTGAACGCGATGATCTTCAGATCCCGTCGCGCCTTGCAAGCCTCAAGCTCCGCATGAATCTCCTTCATCATCGACGCGTCGAGCACATTGCCCTTCGGCGAGCTCAGGATGATGTGCAACCCGCTGCCGCCCAGCAGCGTCGCCACCTCGATCTTGCTGTACCCCATCGCGCACCCCTCACCGATACTGCGGCGAGATCGCCCTGATCAGCTCGTCGTCCCACGGATGCGCATCGGCTAGCATCCGCCGAAGCTTGATGAAGTCCACCTCGCGATGGTCCTTCGGCCCTTCGTTGAATGCCCTGAACCCGGCCTTCGCCTCGCCGAGCATGTTCAGCCCCAGCCACTCCCGGTTCGACTCCGCATTCCGCTGCCAGTGCTCCAGCTTGAACTTCCGGATGCTCCCGATCGTCTTCATCGTGCAGCCCGGAAACGTCTCCAGCAGCTTGCCGCACAGCCGCTCGACCGCCTGGTCCAGCAAGCCCAGGTCGATCGTACCCTTGTTCACCAGCTCCTTGCCTCGTGCGAGCTTCTCCCCCTGCTCCGGCTCGCCAAACACGATCCGGCCGTAGCGGTCCACCCACCGGTCCGTAATCACCAACGGATTCGCTACGAACTCACCGTCGACCTTCAAGGCCGGGGTAATGTCCGTAATCATGCCCAGGCGATATGCCTTGTGGGCGCTCCAGGGCTCGCAGAGCGTGCAGCCCACCATCGCGTTCTCGACTCCCACGTACAGGGGCAAGAAGTCCGTGGCGCCACCGTCGGGCGCCGAGCCGTGCTTGGGTCCCGCCTGCCCGAACCGCGCCATGTCCTGCGCAATCGAGTAGTCGCACGCCATGCCGATCTCCTGGCCACCCCCGATGCGCATGCCGTTGACCCGGCACACCACCGGCTTGTCCGCGATGAGCAGGGTCGTCACCATGTCGTTGAACAGGCGCATGTACTGCCGGTACTCTTGAGGGTTTCCCGCGTAGTACTCCGCGTACTCCTTCGTGTTGCCTCCCGTGCAGAACGCCCTGTCGCCGACCGCCGTGAAGATGATGCAGTTGACGCTCCTGTCGTTCGACGCCTTCCGCAGCGCGAGGATCACCGACTTGATCATGTCGGTCGTATACGAGTTGAGCTGCGACGGGTTATCCAGCCAGATCCATGCGTTCTGGATGCCCTCGACCGGCTCGCCCCGCGCCGTCTTGGCCAGCCGAAGCTCGTAACGCACGCCCTGGAATTCCTGGATGTCAACGATATCATGGTTCTTCATGACCGATCTCCTTTGGCCCGTTCCCCCGCCCGCGCGGACGGTTGCCCGGAACCTTCCGCTTGCCGCGCTCCTCAACCGCGAAATCCGTCGAGCCCGGTGATCTCCCTGCCTACGATCAGCTTGTGGATGTCGTCCGTCCCCTCGTAGGTGAAGACCGACTCCAGGTTCACCATGTGACGGATCACCGGATAGCTGTCCGCCGTACCGTTCGCGCCGAGGATGTCGCGCGCCATTCGCGCGATCTGCAGCGCCCAGTACACGTTGTTCTGCTTCGCCATGCTCACCTGCGTGTGCTTTAGCTTGCCCTGGTCCTTGAGCTGCCCGAGGCGAAACACCAGAAGTTGAGCCTTCGTGATCTCCGTGATCATCTGCACGAGCTTCGCCTGCACAAGCTGAAACGTGGCAATCGGCTTTCCGAACGCGATGCGGTCGATCGCATAGCGGCGCGCGGTGTCGTAGCAGCACATCGCCGCCCCGACCGCACCCCATGCGATCCCGTACCGCGCCTGGTTCAGGCACGACAGCGGCCCCGACAAGCCCGTGACCCCCGGCAACACCGAATCTTCCCCCAGTCGGCAGTCGTCAAACGACAGCTCGCTGGTCACCGACGCCCGCAGACCGAGCTTGCCCTCGATGTCCGTCGCCGCGAAGCCCGGTGTTCCCTTCTCGACCAGGAAGCCCCGGATCGAGTCGGCTCCCTCGCCGGTCCTGGCCCACACCACAGCGACGTCCGCCACGCTTCCGTTGGTGATCCACATCTTGGATCCCGACAGCACCCAGCCGTTTCCGTCACGCCGCGCCCTGGTCCTCATCGCGCCCGGGTCCGAGCCCGCGTCGGGCTCGGTCAGGCCGAAGCATCCAATGACTTCCCCCCGCGCCATGCGGGGCAGCCACCTCTGCTTCTGCACCTCGGATCCGTACTTCCAGATCGGAAACATCACCAGCGAGTTCTGCACGCTCGCGAAGGACCGCAAGCCCGAGTCGCCGTACTCGAGCTCCTGCATCATGAGCCCATAGACGATGTTGTTGAGTCCGCCGCAGCCGTAGCCAGTGATGTTGACCCCGAAGATCCCCAGATCCGCCAGCTCGGGCACTAGTTCCATGGGAAACGTGCCTTCGCGGAAGTGCCGCTGGATCAGGGGCTGAAAGCGCTCCCGCACGAACCGGCGCACCGATTCGCGCGCGAGCCTCTCCTCCTCGGTCCACAGATCCTGAACATCATAGAAGTCCGTGCCTTCGTACACTTCGTTCCTCCTCGCCGCTGCGACGACGTCACGCCGCCGATTCCAGAACCAGCGCGATACCCTGGCCTCCTCCGATGCACATCGTCACCAGCCCCCACCGCTTCTTCGTCCTTCGCAACGCATACGCGCAAGTGATCGTGAGAATCGCGCCCGTGGCGCCCAGCGGATGGCCCAGCGCAATCGCGTTGCCCATCGGATTCACGCGGTCCGGGTCGATTCCCATCTTCTCGAAGTCCCGCATGCACGCGAGCGCCTGCGGCGCGAACGCCTCGTTGAGCTCGATGTGGTCCAGATCCTTGCCCGAGATGCCCGCTTGCACAAGCGCCTTTCTCGTCGCCGGCACCGGCCCCCAGCCCATGATCCGCGGATCGCAGCCGGCAACGCCGAAGCCCGCTATCCGGGCAAGCGGCCTCAGCCCGTGCTTCTGCACGTCGTCCTGCTTGCCAATCACCATCGCCGCTGCACCGTCCACCACGGCGCTCGCGTTGCCCGCCGTGATGATCCCCCCCGCTTCGAACGCAGGCGGCAACCTCGCCATCGCCTCCAGGCTCGCGTCCTCCAGGATGTGCGTGTCGTGCTTCACCGTCACCGGGTCCGAGGCGCCGTCGCGCTGGACCACCACCGGCTCGATCTCGTCGTCGAACCAGCCCGCGTCGCGCGCCTTCTTCGCGTTCACATGCGACCGGTAGCCGAACGCGTCGGCCTGCTCCCTCGTGATCCCGTAGCGGCGCCCTAGCTCCTCCGCCGTGTTCGCCATCGCCATCTTCGCGCTCGGATCGTAGAGCCCGCAGAGCATCATGTCGTGCAGATGCGTGTCCGCCGGTAGCTTGTTCGCCGCGATCGGGCCATACTTGTGCACCGACGATCCGACACGCTTGCCGCGGTAGCCGTACAGGCAGAATGGGTACTGCATGCTCTCGGCGCCACCTACCATGATGAACGGCCGGGCGTCGTCATGCCGCACTCCCGCCAGCATGATCTCCGCTCCCACCGAGATCGCCTCAGCACCGCTGCCGCAGATCCTCGCGACGGTCAACGCGGGAACGTCGTCGTCGAGCCCGCCCCGCCAGCGCATGCCCTGCGCTGCGTAGATCGAGTCACGATGGCTGTGCTGCGCCATCCCCATCACCACGTGCCCGATGAGGCTCTTGTCCACCGGCGTGTGGCGAAGCGTCGCAGCAATCGCTTTTCCCCCTAGCTGCGTGGTGCTGAACCGCGAGAACAGTCCCGGCTCCTTGTTGTCGAGCAGCATGTCGGCACGCGGAAGCCGCCGTGCGCCGTCCAGAATCATGATCGAGCTGTCATGTGCCATGTCCGCCTCCCGTGCGCGCTACTCGTGGAGAAACGCCGCCGGAACCCGCGGCCCGTTCTGCATGAAGTTCTTCATCCCGATGTCCATGTCGACCGTGCCCTTGCACCGCGCGAATCCCTCCGCCTCCACCTTCAGGCCCTGAGGCAGCGGCATCCGCAACCCGCGACGGATCACGTCGACGATGATCTCGTCTATCGCCAGGGATCTGTGGCCCAGGTCCACCGGACCGAGCTGCTGGGGAACCTCCAACGGCTTCGGATCGACCGGTCCTATCTTCCGATCGCCCCCGATCACCGATCGCAGCAAACGCTTGGCCGCCACGACAGGGTCCGCCTCCGGCCCGACTTGCGCCCACCCCCATTCGCATGCCTCCTTCGCACCGATGGTCCGCCCCGTTCGCAACATCTCCATTGCACGCTCGACGCCAACGAGACGAGGCAAACGCTGCGTGCCCCCATACCCTGGAATGATACCCAGGTTCACCTCGGGTTGTCCGAGCACCAGATTCGTCCCGACCACCCGCGCATGGCAGGCCATGCACGTTTCGGCGCCGCCGCCCAGCACCGGTCCGTCGACCGCGGCCACCACGGGCTTGCCAAGCCTCGCGATCACATCCAGCGCCGCCTGGCCGTTCAGGCACGAAGCCTCGCACGCGACCGCGTCCGGCAGCACCGCCAGCTCCTTGATGTCCGCTCCCGCCAGGGCGCCGTCGTAGCTCGTGAAGATCACGCCGCAAACCGCGTCGTCCTTCTCCGCGGACTGCATCGCCGCCGCAATCTCCCTCATCGCACGGGCACAAAGCGCGTTGCGTGCCTCCGGACGGCGCACGCACACCACGGCGATGTCGCCGTCACGCATGACCACCACGTCCCGGAAATACTCGACGAGCTTGCCCTCGGCCAGACCAGCAGGCACGCGGAACCCTGGATGCGCAGCGGCGTACTCCGAGCACACCCGCCTGACCCGCTGCGCCCCGAGCTCCGCCGCGAGCTCCAGCAGCCCCGTGCGAAACCCCAGTGCGTTGCGCGTCAGCCAGTCCAGGTCCGACGCATCGCAGATTCCATTCTCCACTACGAAGTACGCCCGCGCGACGAGCACCGCGATGATCCGATCGCGGATGACCTTGGCGACCGCTTCGTCACAAGGCGCTCTCCGGGCGGCGCCGGGCTTGTGCCAGGGCTCGTTAGCCTGCTGCCGAAAGATCGCCGGCGGCTCGAACCATGCCGACCCCGTCGGCGCGCCGCGCATCAGCTCGAGGCAATGCACGTTCAACAGGTTGCCCCGCGTCAGGTCCATCACGTGGAATGGCCCGCCGCCTCCCACCGCCTCGTCCACCACCTTGTCGATCTGCGCCGGCGTCGCAAGCCCCTCCGCCACCATCCGCGCGGCCTCCGCGCAGTAGTTGACGAAAATGTCGTCCGCGGCAAAGCAAGGCACGTCCGACGTCACAATTGGCACCTTGCCGAGCCGCTTGAGCATCGCGACCATCCGCGCCCCAAACGCGTCGTCCCCAGACAGCACCACCTCCACCGGCAGCGATCGCCAGGCGGGGTAGAACGGATGATTGACAAACATCCTCGCGGGATTCTTCGCTCCTTCCACGATCCACGCCCGCGGGATGCCCGACGTCGCAAAGCCAATGAGGCAATCGTCGCTCACGATCGTCTCGAGCGTGCCGAGGATTTCCCGCTTCGTGTTCAGGTTCTCCGTGGCAGCTTCCAGCACGTACTCGCACGCAGCCAGATCGCCGATGGCCAGGGTCGGGACGATCCGGGAACGCATCTTTTCCGCCTTGCCGGGGTCGAGCTTGCCCCGCGCCACGGCCTTGCGCATGTACCCCTCGATGCGCGCCATGCCCTGATCCAGAGCCTCCTTGCGAATATCATGCAAATAGACCGTCCCCCCAGCACCCGCCAGGGCGGACAGGAAGCCGTACGCCAGATCCGGCCCAATCGATCCCGAGCCAATCACGCCCACATTCATGGCTGCTCCTTTTCTCGTCCGCTTCGCGCCAGGACGCCGCGTTCATCACTCCTCTTCCGTCACCTCACACTCGAGCACCAGACGCGCGACAGGCTTGAAGCCGGCCTTGCCGAAGAACGCCACCAGGTCGTGGTCGTTCCAGTCGACTTCCGTGCGCACCCGATCAATCCGAAGCGCATGCAGCGCCTGAAGAAACTGCGCGAACATCTCCGTGCCAATCCCCAACCGGGCAAAGGCCGGGTCCACGAGCACCGTGTCGAGCACCGCCACCGGCTCGAGCACGCCGAACTCGCCGAAGTGCACCGCGCCCAGCAGCGCACCCACCAGCAAACCGTCTTTCTCCGCTCCCAGGGAGATGCGAATGTCGGTCTCCTGCATCGCAAGCCGCAGGCGCCGCTCGAACCACTCGTTTCGCGCACGCCCCGTTATCGCTTGGTCTATCTTCACCAGCCGCGGCAAGTCGTCCGGCCGGAGCTGCCGAACCACGATGCCCGCACGCTCCGCCTTCGTCAGCCCGTTTCCGTCGCCATCCATGCCGTTCCTCCTACCCGCTGATGCCTCACACCACCCCATATCGCCGCGCCGATCGCGCCGGCCCATGCGCTCAGCGCACTCGCCACCAGCTCGATCTCCCCCCCTCGCTTCGCGCCGTCCTTCGCCAGCTCGTCGCGCAACGACGCCATCAGGCCGATGTCCTGCGCGAGCCCTCCGCTGACAAGCACCACGCCCTGCACCCCAAGACCGCGGAGCAGATGCGCGAACCTGCCCGCCATGCTGTCGTGGATTCCACGCAGGATGTCCGCCGTTGCGATCCCCCGTGAAACCATGTTGATCACGTCCGTCTCCGCCAGCACCGCGCAGATGGAGCTGATCTTTTCCGGCTTCGTGGCTTCCAGCGAGAGCGCCCCCACCTCCTCCAGCGCCACCCCCAGGTACCGCGAGATGTTCTCGAGGAACTGGCCGGAGCCCGACGCACACTGGCTCGTCATCTTGTTGCCCAGCACCCGGCCCCGCTCGTCCATCGCCACCGCGCGGGCGTGAAGCGCACCGACGTCGAGCACCGCCCGGGCCCTCGGCTCCAGGAACAACGCGCCTCGCGCGTGCGTCGTCATCCCGTAGAAATGGCCCGTAGCGTACGGGATCTCCTCCCCCTCTCCCGTCGTTGCAATATAGTCGATTCGCTTCACGCCGGACGCCGCCCGGACCTCCTCATACGCCTCCTTCACCACGTCGGCCACGTCGCGCTTGCGAATCCGCTGCCGCCCGTGCGACAGAACCGTCGCGCGATCGCCGTCCACGCTCATCAGCACCACCTTGACGGCAGCGCTTCCCACGTCGATTCCCGCCGCGATGGTCATGACGCCACCATCCTCTTGGCAAACAGCGCCGCACCAAGCGCTCCCGTGAAAATGCTCTCCGGCGAGATGTTGATCGTCCTCGCGCCGTAGTGCTCCTCCACGAGCTCCCGCAGCGCGCGCACGGCCGCCCGATTCCTCGCCACGCCCCCCGTAAATGTGAACTCGTTTTGGATCCCGCCCGACCTCGCCAGCAAGCTCATCGCCCGCAGCATGATCGCCCGGTGCAGCCCCGCCAGGATGTCTTCCCGTTTGTCGCCCAGGCTCAACCGCTCCCGCAGCTCCGCCCCAGCGAATACCGTGCAAGTCGAGTTGATCTTCACCGGCCTGCGCCCCTTCTCCGCCAGCGGCCCGAGCTCGTGCAACCCGAGATTCATCTCGTCGGCGATGTACCCGAGGTAACGCCCACATCCAGCCGCACACCGGTCATTCATCTGGAAGCTCGTCACGATGCCCTTTTCGTCGACCTGAATCGCCTTCGTGTCCTGGCCGCCGATGTCGAGCACGGTCCGCGTGGCGGGGAACATCGCGTGCGCCCCCAGCCCATGGCAGAGAATCTCGGAGCGTATTTGCTCCTTCGGAAAGGGCAGCCGCGCCCGCCCATAGCCGGTTCCCACCGTGGACCTGACGACAAACTCCGTCGCAACCGCTGCTTCCACCCCCTCGCGCAGCTCCGGCCCCGCACCGCAACGCGCAAGCGCCGCGTCGATGTGCTGCACGAACCCAAGCTCCAGCGGCGCGTTCTCCACCTGAATGATGCACTTGTCGAACAGGCCGAGCAGCAGATCGAACGACAGACCCCGCTGCGCCGCAACCTCCTCCGCGATCCGCGAGTACGCCGAGTTTGCCGCGTCGCGGAAGAAGTCCGACCGCTCTTCCGGCGAAGGCTCCTCGAAACGCTTCTCCTCCTCTTCGCACATGCGTCCCACGGTGTACGCGACCGCGCCGGAAACCGCCTCCTTCGCTTCGGCGCGCACCCGGCACGCCACCTCGCGGTCGAGCGCCACGCGAAGCTGCCCGAGCTGCACCAGATACTGCTCGGTACGAAATGCGGCCAGCAGCCGAGCCAAGGCTTCCGTCCCCGCAGCGTGCGCCACGTTCCGCCGCAGCACCTGGAATCGCGCCGACACGAACGCCTCGACCCTCGCCAGCTCCACCGCCCGATCGTAGCTCGACCGGGAGTTCGTAATGCCCCGTCCCAGCACGCGGCCTTCGTCGTCGAGCACGACCGCCTTCGACGTCGTCGACCCCAGGTCCACACCCACCACGCACGGTACCTTTGCCACGGCCGTGCTCATTGGCTCCTCCCGGCCCCACGCGCGTCGATCATCTGGAAGTAGCTCTCCAGACGGTTCTTGATGTTCGCTGCGGAGAAGTAACGCGGATCGACCAGGTCCGATTCGATGAATGCGCCGGGGACACCGGTGCGACGCTCCACCTCTCGAAGAATCATGAGCTGCCCGGCGGAAAACGAGTTGCACGACTTGACCGAGTTGATGAGAAAGCCATCTGCCTTGTAGTCGTGTAGATAGCGCGCGATCATCTCCACCCGGTTCGGCAAGCTCAGATTCGTGTAGCAGCCCGCACAGTAGTCTGCCAGCGTGCCGAGCGGATCGTCCGGGTCGTGCCGGAACCCCCCGTCGTAGGTCCCCCCGACCTTGGTGTACGTCGACGCCACCACGACCGCCTTCTCGTCGTAGAACATCTTCCAGAACTCGCGAAAGTGCGTCCAGTTCGGCGGCCCCTCCACCACGAGACGATATCGCTGGTCGTTCAGCGGCCCCTCGGGCGTGACCGGCCCGAGCCCTCGCGCCGCCCTGTCTTCGACCTCTTCCCTCAATGCCCTGTAGTATTCCGCCGCCTCCTGCGAACCGCGAAACGCGCTGAAGATCGGTCCCACGTAGTACACGCCGCCGAAGTACGCATCCAGCGGGCTCGGCACCCCCTTCGCCGCCTCGAACACCGCCACCAGATCGTCTTCCGCTTGACGGCTCTGCCGGAGCAGCGCCCGGAGGCGGTCTTCATCGTAGCGACGACCTGATACACGCTCGAGCGCCGGGATCACCTGCTCTCGAAGCTGCCGCACCATGTACTCGCGATGCTGCGGTGTCATCACGCCCTGCCCCTGGTAGGGCACGTGGAAGAACACCGTGGGGCAGTCATACGCCTCGCGAAGAAGCTCGAACCACTTCATGAACGTATAGCAGCCCGTGTACGATAGAAGCAGCAAATCCGGCAGGGGCAGCGGCTGGCCCGTCGGACCGATGTTGCCCGAGCGCAGCATGCCGATATCACACTTGACGTACGTGCACACGTCTTCCGAGTGCCCCGCCTTCTCCGCCTCCATGATATACCTGCCGCTCGTGCCCCGCATGCCCGATTGCAAGGCGTTGATCTCCGGCAACACCGGCAGCACGTCGAACGACAGGAGCAGCTCCGTCAGATTGCCCGGAACGAACGTGTACACCACCTTTCGCCCCTGCTCCCGGGCTCGGGCGAGCTTGTCGAAGTGACGCCCGATCATCTCCTTCTGAAGCTGCATCGAACGGTCCTTGGCGACATCCGGCATCACGCGTCTCCCCACAGCTTGATCGAATCGGCGAAGGTGCCGGCCTGCTCGCGGAATTGCTGGAACTGACCGGTGTTCTCCGCATAGCGGAACGCGATCGAGGCGATCCCGGCGGCGTCGGCACCGGCCTTCAGCATCGGCTGGTCGAGCAGCGCCGGATCGCAGAAGCTCGGCGCCGCGAAGATGATCCCCTCCGCCCTCGATTCCTCGACACGCTTCTTCATCAGCGACTTCTTCCCCATAGGATCCGCCTCGAACACCAGCGCACACTTCACCGAATGCCGCACGAACGCTTCCGCCAACGCCTCGAACGGATCACCCTCCAGCGACACGTCCTGCGTGAGAAACCGGTTGCCGAGCAAAAAGTCGTCGTCCACGATGTAGCATCCCGCACGCTCGATCGTTTTGATGAGCCCCAGAGGCGGCTGCTCGCAGAACGCTCCCGTCACCACGACCCTCGCACGGTCCTTCGGCCGCATCGGGGAGCTCGTGACGGCCTCTAGATAGGCCCGCATCTTGCCGATGAACAGCTCCACCGGCGCGACCTCCCCCGCGCGCAAAAGCACGTAGAGCTCCGCGCTGGGGACCGCCCACGGCGTGGTGCGGCGCTGATCGTACAGCGCGCGGACCAGACGCCGAGCTTCATTATACAGCGCAATCGCCCGCCGCATCCGGTCCGCCGTGACCGCCACCCCCGACAGCTCGCCCAGGTCGCGAGCCAGGTCGCGCATCTCCTGCTGCCAAAAACGCCCCCCGGTCTCCGCCTCCAGCACCTGCGGCACATCCAGATACCTGACGTACAGGCCGGGATACAGCATCGACCAGATGCCGGACAGATTGCGGATCACGTCGCACGTCGACGGAAACAGCATCGCGCTCAGGGCGCCGAACCGCCCTGCCTGCGCCAGCTCGATCACCGACCTGGGCAAGTGGCAGATGTATGACTGGTAGAAGGCATCGCCCTTGATGATCTCGAGGCGATCTCCGCCTCCCCAGATACCCACCGGCAGCATGCCGGCGCCGTGCACCACCTCCCTCGGCACGTACACCGGCAGCATGCCCGCCGCCTTTCGCCCCGGCGCCTGCTCGAGGAACCGCTCCACGCAGGACAGGCCCACGTCCTCGTAGATCTCCGTTGCCCAGTCGATGATCTCACTGCGATTCAAACCACCACTCCCCGATTCGAACGAACGTTCGGTAGGCTACCACCGCTTGCCACGACGTCAACCGCTTTCGTTCCGCGCTGCTTGGTTCACCGGCAGATCGATCGCCTCGTCTCCCCAGACCACACGACGACCTCCGTGTCCACCCCGCCGCTCACAACCAAACGGCCTGCCCTCCGGCGCAACCGACGCCTCACGGCACCAGCACGGCCCTCTCCCTCAGCTCGCCCCTGTGCGCCGCCTCCAACGCCTCGTTGATCCGCGACAGCGGCCACCGCTTCGTCAGCGGCCCCACCTTCACCTTGCCCTCCCCTACCCATCGCACAATCTCCGGGTACAGCGTCGGGTCGCACCCCCAATTGCCCCTCAGCGTCGCGTCGAACGCCATCAGGTTGCTCAGCCGCAGCTCCAGCTTGTCCATCGTAAACCCCACCACCGCCATGTAGCCGCCGTGATTGAGTAGGCTGAACCCCGTGCGCTGCCCCGCCGACGTCCCCGATGTTTCGAAGATTCTCCAACGCACCGACGGCGCACCCAACCGCTTCACCTCCGCCCGCACCCGTTCCTTCAGCTCCTTCTCCCCCAACCCGGAGACGTCAATCGCACCGGACGCTCCGAGCTGCTTCGCCAGCTCCAGCCTGTCGGCCGACACGTCGATCGCGATCACCGTGGCCCCTGCCGCCGCCGCGCACTGCACCGCATAGATGCCAATGCCTCCCACTCCTACGACGATCGCGAGGTCGCCCCGGGCCAGCTCCGACCGCCGCACCGACATGAAGGGCGTGCTCACCGCGTCGGCTACCACCGCGAGCTGCCACAGCTCGATCTTCGCCAGCACATCGTCACCCACCGGGCACAGGTACCGCGCCGGCACGGCCACATGAGACGCGAAGCCGCCGTGCCGATCGTTGCCCGGCATGATCTGCGACTTGCAAATCGTCCTCTGGCCCGCCTTGCAAAGATCGCATATGCCGCAGGGCAGCACCGCTGGCACCACCACCGGCCTCGACAGCAGCCCCCTGTCCACTCCATCACCCACCTCGCGTACGTAGCCGCTGATCTCGTGGCCGAGCACCAGGGGCGCCGGCGCACGCGTCTTAACCCCCATGTGCAAGAACGAGATGTCCGTATGGCACAGGCCGCAGCCCGCCACCTCGACAATCGCCTCCCCCGCCGCGGCCGTCGGCAGCTCGTACGTACGCTCCTCCAGCGCCTTCCCCGGCTCCGTCATCATCCAACCCTTCACCACCGTGCTCATCGCCCTCTCCTTTCTCCCGGCCGAACCCCGGCCCAGACTACTGCCCATGCCGCTGCTGAAACCGCCGATCAGCCCCCACCCCGATTCGCCTCTTGTCCACCCATGCCACCGCCACGAACGACAGCATGCTCATCGCCCATACGAAGTAGATCGGATGGCTCGTCAGCCACGAGGCCCTCGATGGGAGCGGCACCTTCGCCCAATCCACAGGCGCCGCATACCACAACCCCAGGGCACCCATCGTCCCCACCAGCGTCCAGGTCGCCGTGCCCCGCCTGCACATCGACGGCCAGTACATCGTCGCCAGCACAACAATCGTATAGCCCGTCGTCAACGTGAGCCCCACCATGAGCGTCTGCAGAATGCCGGATACGCTCATCGCGAGCACAAATGTCACCGCGCCGAGCGCCAGCACGCTTGCTCGCGAAATCCACTTCTCGCGACCAGGCCCGAGATCCTTGACCACGAACCGCTTGACCACGTCGTTCGTCACCAGCGTCGCGCTCCCGATCAGCAGCGCGGTCGCCGTGCTCACGTCCGCCGCCCACAGTCCCGCCAGGATGATGCCAGCCAGCAGCGGTGGCATCTCGAGCACGACCCGCGGCAACGCCTCGGTCGGCGCAATCCCCGGATGAAGCGCCCGCGCCGCCATGCCCAGAAGCGCGCTCAGAAACCCCACCGGCACGATCAGCAACGCGCCCAGCAGAAATCCGCGCTGCGCTGCTCGCTCGTCCTTCGCCGCCAGGCCAATCTGCACCACCGACTGCGTCGACAACGCCGTGGTAGCCATCACCAGGAACCACGCCGCGATGATCGGCAATCCCACGCCCGTCAGGTCGTATCCCGCATATCCCTCCGGCGCCCAGGCGACCAGGCCCATCATCCCTCCCGCCCGGCCGATCGTCACGACCGTCCCCACGCAGATCCCCAAGTAGATGACGACCACGTTCACCACGTTCGTCAGACCCGCTGCCCAGAACCCGCCGATCAGCGTGATGCCCACGAAGACCACCGCTGTCGCCACCATCCCCGTCCGCAGCGTGAACACCTGGGGCATGAGCGACGACAGGATCGCACCACCCGCCACGTACTGCAGAGATGTCACGACGATCTGGATCGCGAGCTGGCCGATCACTGCGATCACCCGCCCGGAAGGCGTGTAGTATCGCTCGATCAGCTCGGGCAGGGTCGATACCTCGAAACGCCGGTACCGCCGGATCGCGACGATAGCCGTGATGAGAGCTCCCGCAGCCCATGCCGCGTTGTACCAGCCCGCCGAGATGCCAGCCCTGTACGCACGCTCCGCCACACCAATGGTCGACGCGCCCCCCACGGCCAACCCGGCCAGGGCAGCCGCGCACACCCACGACGGCATCTCGCGGCCGGCGAGCAGATAGCCCACTAGCCCCTTCGACGTGCGATCCATCATGCGCTGCGACCACCACGTCACCACGAACAGCAACGCGATGTACGCGACCACGACACCTAGCGGAACCCAGCTCGTCACGGCGATCGCCCCCTCACATCCCGGATGCCGGGACCGTCAGCGCACGCGCACGCGGACGTCCACCGCACACGGCGGCTGGCCTTCCGGATAGGTGAGAACCGGGTTCAGGTCCATCTCCACCACGTTGGGGAAGTCGGCGGCGAGACGCGACGCACGCACAAGCATGTCTCGCAACGCGGCGATATCGATCCCGGTCTCCCCGCGCGCGCCCTTCAGGACCGCAGCCCCCCGAATCCCCTCGATCATCTCGTCCGCCTCTCTGTCGTTCAAGGGTGCAACCCCGAAGACCACGTCTTTCATCACCTCGACGAACACGCCGCCCAGCCCGAACATCACCAGCGCACCGAGCCCCGGAGACTCCGTCGCGCCGATGATGATCTCTCGCCCCGCTGGCTTGTGCTCAAGCAGCAGGAATCTCGCATCCGCGCCGAACCTGTCCCGCATGCCGTCGTACGCCGCCTGCAGCGCCCTGGCATCCGCCAGCCCCAGCGCCACACCTCCAGCCTCGGACTTGTGCACCACCTGAGCCGAGTCGACCTTGAGCACGCATGGGTATCCCACGCTCGCCGCCGCGGCCGCCACGTCCGACGGCGCCGCGATCGCCGCGCGCTTCGGCACGCCAATCCCATAGCACGCCAGCAGGTCGAATGCGTCGCGTTGGCTCATGTAGGCGTCCTTGCCGGCATACGCGGCCACGAGCTTCTCCGCCGCAGCCTTGTTCACCCCCAGGTCGCCTCGCGGCTCACCCCTGGGACGAGGCTTCAATGCGTAGTAGCGCGCCATGCCCGCCAGGCTCCGCGCAGCGTCCTCCGCGAAGTCGTAGACCGGTATCCCCGCTTCGCGAAGCTGATGGATGAGCGACGCCCACTTCTCAATCGTGCACACCACGCTCACCACCGGCTTGTCCGCCCCGGCCGTCGCCTCCTTCAGACGACGCGCAATCGCCGGCAAGTCCACGAACGGCGCCGTCACGAAGTACACCATCACCATGTCGACGCCGTCCTCGTGCAGCAGCGTGTCCACCGCTGCGTGGAAGTGATCCGCCCCCGCCGTCGCCACCACGTCCACCGGGTTGCCCAGGCTCGCTTCCGCGTACAGGCTCGCCTTCAGCCGCGCGCGGCCCGCATCGGACCACCTCGCCAGATCGAGGCCGCAGTCCACGGCGGTATCGACCGCCTGAATCCCCGGCCCCCCCGTGTTCGTGATAATTCCGATACGATTGCCCTTCGGAATCGGCTGCATCGACATCGCGATCGCCGTCTTGATCATCTCGTCGGAGTCGACGAACTCCACCACACCCGCTTTCTTGAACATCGCCGTCGCCATCGCCGCCTGATCCACCAGCGTGCCGGTGTGCGACGACACGGCCACCGACCCCTCACGGGTACGCCCCGCCTTGATGGCCAAAATCGGCTTGTGCGGCGTGATGCGCGAGGCGACCTCCAGGAACCGCTTCGGATCCTTGAAGCTCTCGATCTGCATCATGATGACCCGCGTGCCCTCGTCTTGACCGTAGTACTCGAGGATCTCCGGCATCGACAGATCGCACTCGTTGCCATAGCTCGCATACATCCGGTGCCCCAATCCCGCCCGGTACAGGTGCAGCTTGAGCAGCTCCCCCATGCCGCCCCCCTGCGCCACGATCGACACGTTGCCAGGCTTCATCGGCACGAACGTGAAGTTCGCATACGCCATCACATCCGGGTCCGCGTTCTGCACGCCCTGCGAGTTCGGGCCGAATACGCGCATCCCGTACTTGTGTGCAAGCGCCACCATCTCCCGCTCACGCCTGATCCCCTCCTCGCCCACCTCCTTGAACCCCGCCGAATGCACGATCGCGAACTTGACCCCCTTCCTGCCGCACTCCTCGATAACGGACGGGATCAGCTTGTACTGGACCGAGATGTTCACCAGGTCGATCTCGTCCGGCACCTCGGTGATCGACCGGTATGCCTTGAGGCACTGGATGTGCCCACCCTTCGGGTTGACCGGGAAGATAGGTCCGTTGAACCTGTGCTCCAGCAGATTCCGGATCACGATGTTGCCGATCGAGTACGGGTTGTTCGACGCGCCAATGACGGCAATCGCACGTGGCTTGAACAAAGCGTCGAGCATCGTCTTTCTCCTGTTCCGCCGGGGCACGCTCTCGTCACCCCGGGTCTTCGCGTCCTGCGCACGCCGACGGCTGGCGTGCCCTTCGCGCGGTTGTCCTCTGCCTGCCTCGAACCTGCGTGCAACCTCAGGCCGCCGGCTCCCTCGCCAGCAGCGCGGCCCCCAGCGCTCCCGAAAATTGCGCGTACGGGGGCACCACCACCTCGGTACCAATCTTGACCGACAACAATGCTGCAATCGTGGGGTTGTACGCCACCACGCCGCCCGTCAACACCACCCTCCCCTCCAACGGCGCCATCTCCAGCACCCGCGTCACCACCGACACGAACGCGCCCCTCACGATGCTCTCCACCTTCACCCCAGCCCTCAGGTGAGCCAAGATCTCGGTCTTCGCAAACACCGTGCAGAAGCTGCTCAGCCTCGCCGCCTCCTGGGTCGACGCCGCCAGCGCGTCGAGCGCACCCACCGGCAGGTCCAGACGCACCGCGATCTCCTCGAGAAACGCGCCCGTCCCCGCCGCGCACTTGCGGTTCATCTTGAAGTCCACCCTCCGTCCCGTGCCGTCGATCCGAATCACCTTGTTGTCTTGCCCACCGATGTCGACCAGCGTCGCCGGACCGCCCACGAGATGAAAGCACGCAACTCCGTGACAGTGAATCTCTGTCACCGACCTGTCGGCGAACTCCACGTTCGTCCTGCCATAGCCCGTCGACACCGTCCTGCCCACCGGAAGGTCCGTCTTCCCCGCTTCGCGCGCCTCCTCCAGACACCTGCGAGCCGTGGCCCGATAGTCCACCCCCGAGGGCCTCACCGACCGGCCTACCACCCGCGCATCCCGGTCGATCAGCACGACCTTGGTCGCCGACGCCCCGACGTCGACACCGCAGTACAGCGCCCGCGGCGGGGACTCGTCGGCTTTGCTCGGAGACGCTTGTGCCATCGCGCTTTCTCCGCCTAGAGCTGCTCGATGAGCGCCTCGAGCTGCGTGCATGCCTGCTCCTCGGAATACAGGCGCAGGTCGTTCAGGTCACCATGGATCACGATGTACGGCACCCCAAGACGCTGCGCCAGCCGCACAGGCATCCCGTACCGGTTGTTCGAGTTGTTCGGGCAGGTCTTCGCGTCGTGATACACGAAGCCGTCCACCTGGAAGTCTCTCGCCATGCGCTCCAAATACCGCTCCTTGAAGGCTTCGTCGCGCACGATGAACAGCTCCGCATAGGCGCGCGCCATGCCCACGAACGGGTCGGGCTCCGACAGAGGCTCGAAGACCCAACTGTTGCAGTAGGTCGACGCGACCACGCACGCGCCCCGCGCCCCCAGCAGCTCCGCATGCTCGCGCAGCTTGCCCCAAACCGGCATACCCTCCCAATACAGCCGGTGCTTCTCGCCGTCGACCGCGCCCACACCAGCCCTGATCCTCTCCTCCATCTCTCTTCCCAGAATCTCGTAGTAGCGCACCGCGCGCTCGTCACCCCGCAACACAACCGCCGGCCCCATGTGGATCGTGCCGTCGAAGAACGTGAGCGGCGACGGCCGATGCATCGCCGATCGCAGAACCCGCCCCCAGCCTTGGGTGCAACGGTACGACGACGCCACCACCTCGCGAAGCCGGTCGATGTCGAACGAGTTGCCCGAGACCCGCTCCAGATCCGGAATCATCGCCCGGTACTGGGCCACCAGGGAGGCGACGTGATCCGACGTCAGATCGCCGAGGCTGCGCGGGGTCTGGATCCCGAGCAGCGGCACCCGCAGCTCACGATGGTAGAACGCAAACCAGTCCTGCACGTCGCGACACTGGTTCGTGTTGTAGACCAGCACGTCAGGCTTCGGTACGCGCGCGAGGCCGAACGCCTTGGTCAACGGAGTCGTCTTCCGAAGCCACGATCCCACGTCGCTCGTCAGGTATGAGCAAATGTCCGGCGAGTAGCCGATGGCGTTGGCCGCGGGAATCAGCTCCGAGGCGAGACGCGAGGATCCGAGCAGCGCACCGTGGTTCTCCGGGAAGTACACCAGAAACCCCATGGCACGCAGCAGCTCCGCCGGCCCCACGCTCGTGCACCAGGCCACCTTCGCGGTCCCGCTGCTCGCAGCCGCATCCAACTCGTGGAAGTAGGCCGCCATCAGCTCGCGCATCGGTCCCGTCGCCTCGATCTTCTTGATCACCTTCGCGCTAGCAACCACGTCCGCCTCCTCCTCCAGGCATGCGGCCCGGACACGCGTTCATCCACATCATCCGCCCCTGCCCTTCGCCACCTCGTCCAACGCGAATAGCGCGGCTCCCACCGCCGCGCTCGTGATGGGCGACGGCAGCACCTCGATGCTCTTGCCTGTCCGCTCCGCCATCGCTCGCACCACACCCGGGAAGTACTCGCAGACCCCTCCCGTCGCGTACACCTCGCCCTGCAGCATCCCCATCTCCAGGATGCGATCGGCCACCGCGTACATGCAGCCCAGCGCGATGGACTCCACCGTAGCGCCGTCGCGCAGCCGCTCGATCACCTCCACCTCCCCGAAGACCGAGCAGTACCCGCCTATCGATGCCGGCTCCTCCGCGCTCCCCGCCAGGTCCATCAAACGTGTCGGATGCACGTCCAGGTGCCGCGCCGCGAACATCAGGAACGTCCCGATCCCCACCGCGCACTTGCGCACCGTCCGCACCTGCGCCGGGCGCCCCTTGTCGCCCACCTTGATCCACTTCGGCTCGCGGCCGCCGATGTCGATGATCGTGATCGGCGCTCCCTTGTAGTGGTATCCGGCGCGGGCATGGCACGACGCCTCCGTGACCGCCAGCGTGGCTGATGGCGCGCAAGCCGACGCGAACCCGGTCACACACGTCGTCGCAATCGCGTCCGCCGCCGCCTTGGCCTCTGTCAACGCCTGGTGCGTCGCCCGCCGGATGCAATCCTGGAAGTAGCCGGTCGTCGGCACCACCGAGGTTCCCGCGATGGTCCTGTCACCTCGCATCACCACCGCCTTCACGCACTCCGTTCCGACGTCGAGCCCCATCACCATGACGGCTTCATTCGCATCCATGGCTACCTCAGCCCCGCGGAGGGACGGCTCGAGATTCCGTCGACCTCGACCTTCTCGATGAACTCGATGATCTGGCGCTCCAGCGCGTCGAGCGACACCAGCCGATCATCGTGCGTGTCGGCTTCGAACACGATGGTTGCAATCCCCGTGTCGCGCTGCAGGCGCATGTGCATGCCGTATCGCACGTTGCTGTGCTCGGGGCAGGTGCGCGCGTCGTGATGCACCACCGCATCCACGGAGTACTTCTGCAGCTCCGACTTGAGGAACCGCACCTTGTGCTCGCGCGCGCGGTTCGGAAACACGGACAGGTACGCCAGCGAAAGCGAGTCGACGGGGTTGTTCGGGTCCAACCCCCGAAACGCCCAGTTCGCCGCATAGCTCGAACCCACGATCGCGATCCGATGGTCGAGAAACATGCTCGCCAGCGATCGCAGCGCACACCAGATAGGCGCCCCCTCCCAGTAGAACCGCAGGCGTTCCCCGGGAACCGCCGCGACCCGGTGGATGACCCGCTGCTCGAGCTCCGCCAGCAAGAGCTCGTAGTAGTCGACCGCCTGGTCCGTACCCCGCATCATCACCATCGGCGCGCAATGGATGATCGTATCGAAGTAGGTGAGCGGGCTCGGCGACTCACGGGCCAGATCCAGGATCTTCCCCCACAGCATCGACGCCCTCGCGGACCGTTCCACGATCGCCGCCAGCTTGTCGGCATCTAGCTTCCGCCCCGAGTGCTCCTCGAGCTGGTCCACCAGCCGCAGCGTCTGCTGCGCCGCCGCGTTCGCATCATGCTGGTCGATGTGGTCGAGCACGGACGCGGGATGGACACCGAACACCGGCACGCCCAGCCGGTGGCTGTACCACTCGAACCACCGGGCAAGGAATTGGCCGAAGTTCGTGCTATACACGAGGACGTCGGGCTGAGGAATGCCCTGCATGCCATGCACACTGAGCAAGGGGCTCTCCTTGGCGAGCCACGCGCCGATGTCCGCCGTCATCTCCGTGTTCACGAAGGGCGAGAAGCCGTCGGCGATCGCCCTCCGTATGTAATGCGTGGCGCGGCGGCTCGCGCCCAGAATCGCCGAGTGATTCTCGGGAAAGTACGGCGTGTAGCCCAGCGCACGCACAATCTCGACCGGCGCCATGCCCGAGCACCACGCTACACGCCGCGACGGATCCCGCGACGCCGCGTCCAGGTCCCGATAGTAGCTCCCGACGATCTCCTTGAGCTTGTGCGCGCAGGCCAGCGGCACCCGTCCGCTTGGCATGCCCCCCAACCGCGCGCGCCCCACCGGCTGAATCGGAAAACGCGAGCTCGCCGTCCGCACCTGCTCCACCACACGCCGCGCCCGCTCCGTACCCCGACGCGTCCGATGCTCGAGGGAGTGCACCATGCGCACCAACGCCCAGTTCAGCGGCGCCATCATCCCCAGCCGCGCCGCCTCCGCCACCACACCCCCGTTGATTGCATCGATCTCCGTAGGTAGCCCGCGCACGATGTCCTGCCACATCGACGGACGGTTCTTGCCCAACGCCCGCTGTGATCCAATCACGGGACGATACGGATCCTCCTCGTCGATCACCGGCACGCCCCGCGCCTTCATCACCGCCACGATCTCGTCGCACACCGCCCGCATCAGCTTCTGCATGTCCTCGTCTTCCAGAAGCTCGTCGCACGTCATCCCCGTCAGCGCCGACACCGGATTCACCACCGCATTGTGCAGCAGCTTCTGCCACACCGCGTGGTCCACGTTCTGCACCACCTTGGTGGCCAGACCGGCGCCGCAGAACGTCTCCTCGATCGCGCGCAGCTCGTCCGTGATCTCCCCGCACAACGGCGCCACCTGCATCGGGTTGATGCCCGTCCGGTACCGAAGACGATTGGGACCGGTGTGCTGGATGCTGTGGAACGTGATGCCGGTGAGGATTCGCTTCGGAGTCACGTACCTGGCAATCACCTCCACGTTGCCAACGCCGTTCTGCACGGACAGGACCCAGGTGCGGGGCCCCACCGCCGGCAGCGCGCTCTCGATGGCCGCTTGCGTCTGGTAGCTCTTCACCGCCACGAACAACAGGTCGACCGGCTCCATGGCCGGCAACGACGTCACCACGTTCACCCGGACGCATCGCTCCGTCTTCTGGGCTTCACCGATCAGCAGCCCCGATTCACTGAGCAGCCTCGCGCGCGCCCTGTTCACCTCGATCAGGGTGACGTCTTCACCCGCTTCGGTCAGCCTGGCGCCGATGAGGCCGCCAAGCGCCCCAGCCCCGACGATCAACACGCGCACGACTTCACCCTCCCGCTCGCTGTCTTACTGTCCAGCCGCTCGACCATGTCGCGCCCCTCCCCCCTCACCGTGGCTTGCGTGCCTCACCCCGCCTTGAGCCGCTGGTCCGCGCCAGCCCATTCAGGATGAAGCGGCTCAATTCCTCGGCCAGATGCGCAGGCGACCCATCCTTCCGGGCGTCGTACCACATGAAGATCCAGTTCAACGCGCCGAATACGAACATCGTCTGGTGTCGGACCCGCAGGTCCGCAGCCCGGCCGCTCGCACCTCCCACCAGCTCCCGCACCACATCCGCCATCAGTCGGTAGTAACGCTTGCGCGTCGCCGCCACCCGCTCAAATGGTGCGTGCATCTCGTAGGTGCATACCTTCAGCTCGTCCGCGTGGCGCGCGAAGAACGCCAGGTGATTTTCGATCAGCGCCCTGAACCGCTCCTGCACGGATGCCCGCCGCGCGCAGATCTCCTCCTGCTCCTGCACCAGACGGAGAAAGAACCGATCCTGGATCTGGAAGAGCAGATCCTCCTTGCTCTCGAAGTAGTGATACAGGCCCGCAAGGCTGTAGCCCGTCGCACGCGACACCTCGCGCATCGACGTGTGGTGGAACCCCTGGCTCGCGATGAGGGTCGACGCCTTCGCCAGCAGCCAGTCGAACCGCTCGCCATCGACCCGCGACCCGTCGACCCCGTCGGACTTCCTCGCCTTGCGCCGTCCCGCATGCACCATCTTGTCCGTCATGTGCGACGCGCCTCCGCGCCTCCGCGCTTGTCCTTGAGAGCTTTCAGGATCCGCTCGGATGTGATGGGAAGCTCGTACACCCGAACCCCCGTGGCGTCAGCTACCGCGTTCGCAATCGCACCCAGCATCGGAAGCAGCGACCCCTCGCCAATCTCCTTAGCACCGAACGGCCCCCGCGGCTCGTAGCTCTCCACGGCGCGCGTGAAGATCGACGAAGGCGTCTCCCCGATGCCCGGTATCAAATAGTCGTGCAGGTTCGGGTTCGCGATGGATCCGTCGGGCAGGTGCACCACATCCTCCATCAGCGTCTCTCCTATGCCCATGATCACCGACCCCTCCACCTGGGCATGCAACGTCATCGGGTTGATGACCGTGCCCGCATCCGAGAAGTCGGTCACCCGGTCGACCGTCACCAGGCCGGTCTCCAGGTCCACCGAAACCTCGGCCACCACCGTGGAGAAACTGTAGGCGGGCGACGTGCCCACCGTGCTGCCCTTGAAGTCGCCGCCCAACCCGCCCGGTGGCCGATAGTGGCCAACGCCCACCACCGGCCCCTGCGCCGAAAACGCCAACCGCGCCGCCTCCTCCCAGGGCATGCCGAACGACGGGCTTGCCGTCACGAACACCCGGCCGTCCCTGGCCGACAAGGATTGCGGGGAGCATCCCATCGCCCGCGCTGCAGCCGCCAGCACCTTGCCGCGCGCATCGGACGCCGCCATGCGCACCGCGTTGCCCGCCATCAGCGTCACCCGGCTCGAGTACGACCCGAGGTCCAGCGGCGCGATCGTGGAATCGCACTCCACCATGTGCACCCGGTCGTACGGGATCCCCAACTCCTCCGCCGCAATCTGCACGAGCACCGTGTCCGAGCCCTGCCCGATCTCCGCCGCCGCGATGTGCAGCGACACGCCCTGGCCGTCCTCGTACACGCGAATCATGGCGTTGGAGTGCGGGAAGTCGGACCGATAGATGGGATACCCGGCCCCGCTGACGAATCCCCCACAGCCGACGCCGATACCCTTTCCCGGCGGCAGATGACCTCGCTTCTCGCGCCAGCCGGACTCGTCGCGCGCACGCTCGAGCGTGGCCCGAAGCTCGCACGACGAGATGTCGAGCGCGTTGACCGTGCGCGTGCCCGGCGTCATCGCGTTCTTCAACCGGATGTCGATCGGATCCATCCCGAGGTCATCGGCGATCATGTCGAGCAACGATTCGAACGCAAAGCGCGGATGCGGTACGCCATGCCCTCGGAATGCCCCGCAGGCCGGCAGGTTCGTGTACATCCGCAATCCCTCGAACTCGTAGCTCCCTATCTTGTATAACGTGGGAATCATCGCCCCCGCGTAGTACGCCGTGATCACGCCGAACGACGTGTACGCACCACCGTCGAGCACGCTCCGGAACTTCACCGCCGTGATCGTGCCGTCCTTCTTCACGCCGATCTTCAGATTCATCACCTGCTTGTGGCGCCCGCGGAAGTGGTAGAACATCTCCCTGCGGTCGTAGGTCATCATCACCGGGCGCCCGGTTCGCTGCGCGAACAGCACCGCGCAGAAGTCCAGCGGCGTGGTCTCTGCCTTGCCCCCGAAGCCGCCGCCCACCGCAGGCCGAATCACCCGGATCTTGCCCTGCGCAATGCCCAGCGTCCGCGCCAGCATGTGCTGCACGTAGTGCGGTACCTGCGTCGACGACCACAACGTCAGCTTCTCACCATGATGCTCCCAGCGCGCAAGCGACGCATGGGGCTCGATCGGCGCCTGGAACGTTCGATTGCCTACGAACCGCTGCTCGCGTACCAGGTCCGCCTCGGCAAAGCCCGCCTCGACATCACCGAACGCCCATTGCACGCGCGTGTTTACGTTGTTCGCATAGCGCGGGTTCTCCGGGTGGATGACCGGCGCACCGTCCGCCAGCGCCTCCTCCGGATCGAACACCGCGGGCAACTCCTCGTACTCGACCTCGATCAACCGGATCGCACGCTCCGCCGTCTCCTCGTCCACCGCCACGACCGCCGCGACCTCGTCACCCACGTAGCGCACCCGCTCCTTCGCCAGGATGTGCTCGTCGTAGCGCGCCGGGCTCACACCGTACCGCGTGTCCGGCACGTCCGCCCCCGTCAGCACATCCAGCACCCCCTCGAGCGCGCGAGCCTTGCTCGTGTCGATCCGCTTGATCAGCCCGTGCGCCACCCGACTCGTCAGAATCTTGCCGTGCAGCATCCCCGGCAGCCGCATGTCGGCCGTGTACACCGCTCTCCCCGTCACCTTGTCCGGCGCGTCGTAGCGCGGCACCGAAGTGCCCACCACCATCGTATCCCGCTCCTGGTCCCGCTCCTGCGTGTGAGGAGCCGTGTCGAGCTTCCTGCCGACGAAGGAGCCGACATCCTGGATGGCCCGAATCACGCGCGGATAGCTGCCGCACCGGCAGAGATTGCCCCCCAACCCCTGCCTGATCTGCTCCTCGGAAGGCGACGGCACGCGGTCCAGCAACGCCTTGGCGGACATCAGCATGCCCGGCGTGCAATAGCCGCATTGCAGCGCACCATGCTTGATGAACGACTGCTGCAACGGGTGCAGCTCGCCACCTCGCGCAAGCCCCTCGACCGTGGTCACCTCCGCGCCGTCGGCCTCGGGTGCCAGCACCATGCATGCATTGACCGCGCGCCCGTTCATGATCACCGTGCACGCCCCGCACTCCCCCAGCCCACACCCCTTCTTCGTGCCGGTCAGGTGCAACTGCTCTCGCAGCACGCTGAGCAAGGTCGCCTCGGGACGAACTGCAATCGCGTGCTTCACACCGTTGACGTTGAGCTCGATGAGGATCTCGTTCGCCATTCGCTTCGCTCCGGTTTCAGGCACCACTGCTGTTGCGCGCGCGCTCGATCGACGACCGGAGCGCGCGGACAGCCAGCACTTCCACCAGATCTCTGCGGTACTCGGCAGACCCGCGGAGATCGCTGATCGGTCGCGCCTCGGACGCCGCGCATCGGGCCGCACGCTGGATGACGTCGTCGGTCGGCTCCTGGCCCGCCAGCATCGCCCCGGCCTCCGACGCAATCATCGGAGTCGGCGCGACCGACGTCATCGCCACGCGTGCCTCGCGCACCCTGCCCCCATCCAGGTCCACACGGGCCGCCACCGCTGCCACCGCCAGGCTCATCGATCGCCGTCGCGAGAACCGCGCGTAGGCCGCGCCCCGGCCTGGCTTGCGCAACGGCAGCAGCACATCGGCCAGCAACTCCCCAGGCTCGAGCACGCTCCGTCGCGGCAACCGGAAAAACGCTTCCGCCGGCACCACCCGATCCCCGGTCGACGACACGATCGTTACGCTGCCACCGTAGGCGATGCACATCGGCGGCGTGTCCGCACAGGGCACGGCCGCGCAGAAGTTGCCGCCTATCGTGGCTCGATTGCGGATCTGCACCGCCGCCATCGTCAGGATCGCCTCCGCCAACCCCGGCGCGTGCTCCACCACGGCCGCCGACTCCGCAACGTCCGTCAACGTCGCCAGCGCGCCAATGCGAATCATCCCCCCCTCCACCCGGATCCGCTTCAGCTCCCCTAAGCCGTCGAGCGCAACGACGTGCTGCACCTGGACACGCCGCTGTTTCAGGTCGACCAGCAAGTCCGTTCCGCCAGCCAGAAAGCGCGCGCTCTCTCCCAGCTCACGGCCAAGCGCACACGCTTGTGCGAGCGACCCAGGTCGATGATACTGCAATGCAGGAAGTTCCATACGTCGTGTTCCCGGCTTGCTGACGATGCGATGACCCCTTGCGAACGAACGTTCGGTAGCCTATCGGGCGCTTCACGATTGTCAAGCCACAGCCTTGCGCACAACGACGGTTCACCGCGCCACGACCGCCTTCCCTCATGGCTGCCCGACCGCGCCCGGCACCCATTGCACCTTCTTCACCGCAACCGCACGTCGATTGCGGGTCGTGCTATCCTTCCTCGGGAATCACAACGTACGCCGTCGCGTTCCTCCCTTGCCGATGTCCCGTTCCCCTGGCCGCCTCCTGCTGCTCCTGCTCCTCGGATCCTGCGCCTCTGAAAAAACACCCGCCGCTGCCCCTGCCTCGCCGCCGTCAGGCACCCCGCCGCAAGCTACCGCCGTGGCCGCCGCCTCCGTTCTAACCCTCGCCCCGGCATCATCCTCGGCCGCGCCTCCTGCCGTCGCGCCCGTGCCTATGCATGACATCGGCATCTACGCCGACCTCGACTCGCGCGTTCGACTCGCACTGCCAACATGGCTATCCACCCTCGCGGCCGCGGCACCTTCCGCCACCTTTCTCACCGTGCGCGGCATCCCCGTCGCCTTCGCCCCGTCCGGCTCCCCTCCCACCACCCGTCTCAACGACATCTCCCAGTCGGACGCGGATCGCGACGGCATTCCGGATCAGCTCGACATCCTCATCGGAGGCAAGAAGGCTGCGCTCGCCGCGGCCCCCTACAAGGAAACCTATCGCCAGATCCCCTTTCCCGACGGTGACGTCCCCCGCGACGAAGGCGTTTGCACCGACGTGATTGTCCGCGCCCTACGCAATGCCGGGTTCGATCTGCAGAAGCTGCTGCACGACGATGCAGCCGCCTCACCCGGGTCTTACCCAGGAATCCGGCGCCTGGATCCAAACATCGACCATCGCCGCGTTCGCAACCTGCTATCCTGGTTCAAACGTCATTGGTCGAGCCTGCCCGCGGATCCCAGGGATGCGTCCGAGCCCTGGCTCCCTGGCGATATCGTCTTCCTCGATACCATGCGCGACCCCCAACCCGACCACCTCGGCATCGTCTCCGACACCCTGGGCCCGTCCGGCCATCCCCTCGTCATCAATAGCTGGACCCATGGCTACTCCACGTCCGAGATCGATCTTCTCGCGTTCGTGTCGCCAACCCATCGCTTTCGCGTACCGTCCGCTCGAATCGTCCCCTGAGACGGTACCCGCGCCTTCGGATTGTCGTGGACACGCGGCGGCGACTGCGGCATCCAAGCCCTCGTTGCCATGACCCGTTCGATCGGAATCGCTTCCCTGATGGAAAGCTCGGGTGTCAAGTTCGGCACCAGCGGCGCTCGCGGCCTCGTCACCGCCATGACTGACGAGATTTGCTTCGCCTACACCGCTGCTTTCCTCCAGTACCTCGAGCACCACCAACGCCTGCCGCCTCGATCGCGCGTCGCCCTCGCCGGCGACCTGCGGCCGAGCACCGGCAGGATCCTGTCCGCCGTCGCACACGCAGTCACCACCCGCGGCCACCGTGTCGTGCATTGCGGACGCATCCCATCTCCCTCCGTGGCGCTGTTCGGCCTGTCCGAATCGATTCCAGCCATCATGGTCACCGGCAGCCACATCCCGGAGGACCGCAACGGCATCAAGTTCAACTCGCCCGACGGTGAGATCCTCAAGCACGAGGAGCGTGGCATCCGGGAGCAGACCGTCGACCTGCCCGATGACTTCGACGAGTCCGGCATGCTCCTGCCGGGCCGCGCGACACCGTTACCGGCGGTGGACGATGCGGCATCGAAGGCCGCAATCGCCAGGCTCCGCAGCGCCTTCCCCCCGGATTGCCTCGCAGGACTCCGCCTCGGCATCTATGGGCATTCCGCGGTCGGCCGCGATATGCTCGTCGATCTCTACGCTTCCCTCGGCGCCCAGGTCGTCCGGCTCGATTGGTCCGACCACTTCGTTCCGGTCGACACGGAGGCCATCCGCCCACGCGATCTCGAGCTCGCGGCATCCTGGGCCGCCGAGCAGCACCTCGACTCCATCGTATCGACCGACGGCGACTCGGATCGTCCCCTCGTCAGCGACGAGCGCGGACGTTGGCTGCGCGGTGACATCGCCGGAATCCTGTGCGCGCGATTCCTGCGCGCCGACGCGGTGGTGGCGCCGATTAGCTGCAATACCGCGCTCGAATCCTGCGGGTCATTCGCACGCATCCTTCGCACGCGCATCGGCTCGCCCTACGTCATCGAAGGCATGATGCAAGCCGTCCGCGAAGGCGCGTCGCGCGTCGTGGGCTACGAGGCCAACGGCGGGTTCCTCACCATGACGGATCTCGATCTGCACGGGCGGCTGCTCTCGCGCCTGCCCACACGCGATGCGATGATCGTGCACCTCGCTATCCTGAGTCAGGCTGCCTCCGAGCATCGAAAGATCAGCGCGCTGGTCGCCGACCTTCCTGCTCGCTACACCGCCAGCGACCGCCTGCAGGATTTTCCGACGGACCTGAGCCGGCGGCGGATCGATGCGCTGCAAGACGGCGGCGCCCGCGCGATCGAAGCAGCGTTCCCCGCCTTCGGCCCTGTACGCGACCTGGATAAGACCGACGGGCTGCGCATCCGGTTCGCAAGCGGCGAGATCGTGCACTTGCGCCCGTCAGGCAACGCCCCGGAGTTGCGGTGCTACACCGAGGCGGCAACCGAAGACCGGGCGCGCCAGCTCAACGTCGAAGCCCTGACCGTGCTGTCGGGCTGGCGCTGAACCCCACGCCTTCGTCCCGTATTCACACGCAAGCACCATGGCGGATGCGCTGCGCCCCTCGTGCTGCACCTCCAGAAGTTCGCCCCCGCCGGCCTCGGCAACGTCGTGCCGTTCTCCCGATCGCACAACGTCCACCATACGGGCAGATCCCGGCTCACCATGGGGGGCTCAAGGCCGTGCCCCGTGCCGCTGAGCGGCGCCTTGACAGGTCGGGGCCGGCGCAACGGTGCATGGCGCCTGACGTCAGCCTGCGCAACTGCCACGTTTGGTTGACAACGGTCCGCGGCGTTCCCATCTTGGCCTCCGTCATGCCGAACCCTTCCTTGCCCGGGATCCGCGTTTCCCAACAACCCCAAGACGATCAGGCCTCGGGCATGGCGTACGGGTCCTTGCCACCTGGCGCGAGCCTCGACAGCCCATCCGATGGCGCCGGATCCTCCGAAGGGCCGTCTCTCCCGGGGTGGGGCGCCCTGGGCCCCGTCCCCACGCATGGCAAGGCAGACGAATGGCGCTTCGTGCTTCGAGCCGTCAACATTGCGAGCTGGAGCAGCGTCGCGCCCGACGGAACCATCTACCTGATGGTCCCTTCGGCCATGCGCGCTCGCGCTGCCCGAGAGCTTGGTGAGTACGAACTCGAGCAACATGAGCGTCGTACACGTCCCGCCACGCGCGATATCCCCTTGCACCCCTATTCGTGGTGGGGAGTCGCCGCGGTGGCCATCATGATGGCGTTCTTCCTCGTCACGGGTCCGCTCCAGGACCGCAGCATCTGGTTCCAGCACGGCGTCGCGGACACCAACCAGATCCTCGCCGGAGCCGTCGAGCAGACCGTCACCGCCCTCACCCTCCACACCGACGCGGCCCACGTGCTCGGCAATGCGATGGTGGGCGGGCTGTTCCTCACGGCCGTGCATCGACGCTACGGAGCCGGCGTGGGCACGTTCGTGGTCCTCAGCGCAGGCGCCGTCGGCAATCTCCTGAACGCGATTTCCTACGGCCATGATCACCGAAGCCTCGGAGCGTCCACCGCGGTCATGGCAGCGCTGGGAGTGCTCGCGTCCGCCCAGTTCGTCCGCAACCAGCGAGAACGTCCCGGGTTCAAGACCATGCTCGCCTGGGCCCCCATCGCCGGCGGCCTGGCCCTGCTCGGCACCTTCGGCGCCGCCCCCCATTCCGATCTGCGCGCCCACGGCTTCGGCTTTCTCGCAGGGTTCCTGCTCGGCTTCCTACCTGCTTTCGCGTTCCGTCGCCGCACCACCCCACTGCCTGCATGGGCCCGTATCGCGTTCGGCCTCGCCACCATTGGCCTGCTCTGCGGTAGCTGGGCAGTCGCCTTCCTCGTCCCCCCGGCTTGACATCGTTCCACGACGCGCGCTTGCTCGAGCCGCTTGACGAGCCCGTGGCCCCTGCATAGCCACTGAGCTCATGGCCAGATATGTCGTGCAATCCCCTCATGGTCTGCGCCGCATCGACGCGCCGTCCCCGCGCGCAGCCGCTTTGCTCGCCACCGGCACCACCGCGTCCACCATCGTGTGGTACGAGACGCGCTCGGGTTGGGCGAGTTGGTCGGAAGGCCCCGGCCGGCGGACCCGCCATGCCGGCAAGATCGACGAGCGCGTCGCGAAGCTGCTGAAGGACGAAGACGGCTGACCGAGGGGCGGCCAGGTCTACCCCTGGCGGAACGTGGATCCGTCGGTCTCGCATGTGCAGTCGACACCACAGACGCACTCGCCCACAAACACGCAGCGTTCGAAGCGCGCCCGGGCAGAGGCCTCCATCTGGAGTGCGCGCCCTGGCCCGCCGTGCAGCTCGCAGTCCGCCGCGTACAGATCCCGGTTTCCGACCAGGCGCAGCGCACCTGCCGCGTTGCCGTGCACGCGACAGCCGCGCAGTGACGCGGCGCCACCCTCCACCAGCTCCACACCCACCCCTGGATTCCCGACAACCTCGCAGTCTTCGAACAGCCCGCTCCCCTGTCGGTACACGTAAATCCCGCCTGCCTCCAACGAGCCATGGATTCGACACCTGCGCAGCACGGGTTGCGCCCCGCTGCGGATGCCCACGCCGTGACGTCGGCTGCGCCCCAGCTCGCAGTCCTCGAACACACCCAAGCCGTGGTCGTACACGTACAGCCCGCGCTCGAGCGCCGACTCCACCAGCACGCAGCGGCGAAACCAGGGTTGCCCCGCCTCGCGGACCTCCACCGCCGAAAGCCTGTGCCCGGATATCATGCAATCCTCGAACAGCCCTCCCCCGCCATATTGAACAATCACGCCGCATCCTTCGTGCGAATTGCGAACCCGGCTCCGCCGCACCGTGGGTCGGCTGCCGCTGAGCACGTCGATACCGGCGAGGCGGCACGACGCGATCTCGCACTCGTCGAAGATACCAGCGCTCTCGCCATACACCAGCAGCCCTTGACCCAGCGAATCATGCACAGCGCATCGCGTCACGACTGGCGCCGCGCCGTCATGCACGCAAATCCCGGCTCGCGCGGTGTGAGCGATCTCGCAAGCGTCGATTCTCGGACGCGCACCATTTCGAATCTCGATGCCTTCCGCCGCAGCATGCCGCACCAGGCAGGCGGTCACCACCGGCGCGGATTCCGGACCGTCGACCAGCAGCGCAACGCCCCCCGGGGCAACCACCTCGCATCGATCGAGACACAGCGACCCGCGAGCCAGCACCACCACCGGCTCCGTTTGCTTTCCGCCTTGAAACGACATGCCCTGCACCAGACCAGCAGGAGCAACGGAAACGAGACACGATCCGGTCGGGGCCTGGACGGTCACGGGACCACCATCCGCGGTCAGCGACACGGTCTTGTCGACGACCAGGCACTCCACGTACACGCCGGGCCTGACGCGAATCGTGGCTCCGGCCTGCGCCACGCGAATCGCTTCCTGGATCGTACGGAAGCCAGCCGCCCCCGACGAATCCACCACGATTGCGCCCGACGTCGGTGCGGGCGGCCGCGCGCCGGCGGCGGTCATGCCGGCCGCTTGCATCATGCCTGTCGCATCGAACGCCAGCGGCACAGGCGGTTCCGCCGCGCGTTTCGGCGCAGGCTCAGCCGTCACGGCGATCGCACAGGTGGCGTCGGTCCCGATCGACGACGGCGACATGGCGACCGCCGGGGTGGCATTATTCCCGCTTGCAATCGACGCAACAGCCACCGCGCAGGTGGGTTCAAACCCCGTGGCCGGCGCGGGGACAGCCATCGCACCGGTTGCGTCATACTGCATTGACGCATCGGCAGGCGCGGGCGCAGCGCGCACGTCGGAAGCGTCGGAACGCTTTGCCCCGCAGGCCTGGCAAAACACCGCATCAGGGGCCAGCGACGCGCCACAGCTCATGCACATCGGCGCCGGTCGAGTCGACGCCGTGGGAGCAGCCAGGATGCGAACGGACGCGGGTCCGTGAGACGCCTCGTCCACCGACGGCGCCTGCATCGTCGCCCACGCACCGGGGTCCGCCTCCTGCCTGGCATGGGGCGCAGGGTCGGACACGGCCTGCTTTGCCGTCGACCACGAGATGCCGAGGGCCCGCCCCGCGGCCGGGGATACCTCGAACGCCGTGGTCGATGCTGCGCCTCGCGCTGTCGCCTCGGCAACCGCATTCGCCGCTCCCTGCAGCCGAAGCGTGAACTCTCCGATCTGGATGACGTCATCATCGCCAACCTTGACCGGCCCAGTGATGCGCTGACCGTTCACCCATGTGCCGTTCGTGCTCCCCATGTCCACGAGCACCCAGCCGCCATCGCGCAGACCGACCACGGCGTGACGAGCCGACACCGCGTTGCCCGCAAGCACGAGATCCGTTCCGTCTGCCACGCGCCCGACCGTGATGCTCGCCTTGTCGAACGCCTCGTGGCGTTGCGTTCCATCCGGCGAGATGACGATGATGCTCAACATGAACGAGCGCTCGCACAGCCGCGGGGTTCGTATGGCGCAGGATTCAACGCGAGGCATGCTCAAATGTCAACGTCTGGACGTCAGCAACGGTTGTACATCAGGATGTCGCGCTGACGGTCCATGCTACCCTCCCCGTTCCCGTCAGGAATCCGCCACGCGCCGGGCGTCCTGCACACCTGCGCGGCTCTGTTCGTGTCCGTGGCTGCATGGTCCGCAGGAAGCTGCACGTTCGACTCATCGACGCGATGGTACCAGGGCAGCCTGCCACCATCGGACGGTTGCACGCCGGGCGAGGTGCGGTGCACGTCCGCGCTCCAGCGCTGCATCGAAGTAACCGGGGGAACCACGAGCTGGATCACGATCGACGACTGCGCAGCCCGCGGGTGGGTGTGCGCCTCCGCGCTGATGCGATGCACGGCTTGCACGCCTGACGAGCGCTCTTGTTCCGGCAGATCGGTGGTCGCGTGCGCCCCCGACGGTTCGGGGTGGAACGTGGTACAGCAATGCAGCGAGCAAGCAGGCGAGGCGTGCAGGGCTGGCCGCTGCAGCAACTTGTGCGCCGACGCTGCGCGCAACAAGAGCAACGTCGGTTGCGAGTACTGGGCGGTCGACCTCGACAACGCCATGGTGCGCGCCAACTCGAACGCGGCAGCGCAGCAGTTCGCGGTGGTCGTGTCCAACCCGCAACCCGATGTCACCGCGTCGGTTACCGTGGATCAGGATGACGCTCAACCCGGCAATCCGCCTCAGATCACCGCGGTTGTGCAGCATTCCGTGCCTCCTGGTGGTCTGCGCGTGATCAAGCTCGGCCCGCGGGAGGTCGACGGCAGCCCGGACGGTACATTCAACACGGGGACCGGCACCGCCCTCACACGCCACGCATTCCGCGTTCGATCCACCGTGCCCATCGTCGCCTACCAGTTCAATCCGCTTGACAATGTCGAAGTGTTCTCCAACGACGCCTCGCTGCTCAAGCCGGTGGAAGCGATGGCCAACGAATCGCGGCAGCTCGGGCCGGCGTTCGTCGTGGCCGGCTGGCCCCAAACCATTGCGCACACCGACGATCCGAACACCAACTTCGACCCGGTCAACCCGATTGATCTGCGCGCCTTCGTGACCATCGTCGGAACCCGCAACGCCACGCGCGTGCGATTCACGACCACGACAGCGGTCGTCCCAGGCGGCCCTGTTCCCCCCCTTCACCCGGGCGAGAGCTTCGAAACCACGCTGGGCCCCTTCGACGTGCTCAACCTCGAGACCGGCGGGTTCCTCGCCGACTTCACCGGATCCATCGTCGAGGCCGACCAGCCCGTGGTGGTGTTCACCGGCAACGAGGCGTCGGACGCCCCCTGGTTCGACAACCTGTCGAATCGTTCCTGCTGCGCGGATCACCTGGAAGAACAGCTCGATCCGATTCGCACGGCGGGAACCATGTTCTTCGCGCCACACATGCCCAACCGCAGCGAAGCGGTCCTCGCCGCTGGACTCCGCATCGGCGCGGTCGAAGAGCCCCAGATCTTCCGCGTCGTCTCGGTGGCTGCGGGCCAACCCGCACACGTCGTCACCACGCTTGCTCCACCGGATGACGTCTTCGTGCTGGATGACAGGGGAGCGTTCCGCGAGCTGACCGCTACCCGCGACTTCACGCTCACCGCGGACAGGCCCGTCGTCCTCGAAACCGTCACGGTGAGCCAGGACGCCGCCGGCGTTCCCCGTCCGATGCCCGGCGGCGATCCGAGTCTGATCATCATTCCCCCCATCCAGCAGTTCCGGTCCGACTACGTGTTTCTCACCCCGGACAAGTACGCCTTCGACTTCATCGTGATCGCAGCCCCTGCCGACGCTTCCGTGGCGGTGGACGGCACCTCGGTGGATACGCTCGGTTGCGCCAGGACGCCGGTCGACGGGCTCACCGAACAACAGCGGGGCTCGCCCGATCCGCCCGGCTACGTCATCCGTTGTCAGATCTCGTTTCCCGTGCTGGGCAGCGATCCCATGAACCCGGCCCACGTGGATCCGGGCATGCAGAACGATGGCGTGCATCGTGTGACGTCCGATCGCGGCGTGGGCGTGATCGCCTACGGATTCGACGAGCGGGTGAGCTACGGCTACGCAGCGGGAACGCAGCTCGAAGTCCTTCCCGTGCAGTAGGGGGCGACTGCAGGCGCTGCACGCGGGCCGGATCGGGGCTATGCTTTGCGGGTGAGCTCTTCGTCCACCGCCTGTCAGCACCCGGGGCAACGGTCCCGTGCTCGCCATGTCCGCGCGCCGCGCGTGCTGCGATTTCCCGAGACCGAGACCGTGCCCGAAACCAAGCGACATCTCGAGCTGCGCACGCTGCTATACCAGATCGTCAAGTACACATTCGCGGCGAGCTGCAGCATCGGCTGCGACCAGTTCGTCTACTTCGACGCTTCCGACCCGACGCGGTGCGTGGCGCCGGACCTGTTCGTCCGACTCGGCGTGCCGGATTCGGCGTTCGGGTCGTGGAAGGTGTGGGAACGCGGAACGCCTCAGCTTGCCGTGGAGATCGTGAGTGACAGCGATGCTCCGCAGACTCCCTGGGATGTGAAGCTCGCTCGCTACCACGCCATGGGTGTCGAGGAGCTCGTACGCTTCGACCCGGATGGCCCCGCGGGAAGCCGGCTGCGTGTGTGGGATCGCCTGGACGGCGACCTGGTCGAGCGCGTGGTGCAGAACGACGTGGCGGCGTGCGAGGTACTGCGACTGTGGTGGGTGGTCTGTCCGGCGCCAGGGTTGGAGGCGGCGTTGCGACTGTCCCGCAACCCGGACGGCACGGACCTGCTGCCTACGGGGCAGGAAGCCGAAGCTGCCGCGAGACAGGCCGAAGCTGCCGCAAGACAGGCCGAAGCTGCGGCGAGACAGGCCGAAGCTGCCGCGCGGCTCGCGGCCGAGAAACGAATCGCGGAGCTCGAAGAAGAGCTCCGGCGGCGTACGTGACGTCCCTATGCTCCCCGCTCGCCGCAATACGGACAGCCATCGCCGGTGCGGCAATCGGGACACGCGCACACGCCGCAACCATGACAGATTGTGGCTCGGGTGACCTTCTGCCCGCAGACCGTGCACACGAACATCGCCGGGTCCAACACCATCGACACGGCTTTTCGCCACCAAGTTCTCCATTGCTTCATGTCAGGCCTCACGCATGCCGTGGCGCCGCGTGTTATCCTTCCCACGGATCGACGGCGCCGGCGCGTTGGACACACCGCTGGGCAGGAAGTTGCCACCGCAAGACGATCACATCGGATCGAATGAGCCTAACGTTCGGCAGGCCGCGTGCCTTCCCATCAACGCGGGGTCGGAGAGAAGAAAGCGCGTCGAAGACAGGATCGGACACCTGCCCGTGGCCGCGGCAAGACTCGGCTCCGTCGCGCAGCGCGTCAGCAGCCGTAATAGCAGGTGAAGAACAAGCCTGCCGCCGCGTGGACCTCGTCCAGGCCCCAGCAAGAAGCCGACGGCGGCTCGGCACCGACCGGACAGCGCCAGGTCGTGCCGCTGGCCTGGACCAGACAGTAGTTGCATAGCTTGTCGTCCACACACGACACGCACCCATTCGGAAGCACGGTCTGAGAGGGCCCCGGGGGCTCCGTCCCCGTGTCCTGCCCGCCGGCGTCGGCCGTTTCGTCGTACGGCTCCGGTTCCTGAACCCGGCCGCCGCAACCGGAGGCCATGATTGCCACGGCACAGATTGCCAACCATCTGGTCATTGCAGCTCCTCCTGATCGACGCAGACAGCTTCACGTGCAAAGCACGATCCGGGCCACGCACGCCACGCGCCCGAACACACGGATGCCGCGCGCCTCGGCCCCGCAGACGAGAGCCGATTGCCAACGCGCTATCGCGCTGATGTGCATTTGTTGACGTTCGACGCTGTCCACGCGGCGTCGCCGCCTCGCCGTTCATGGGCACGAGCCGAACGGGCAAGGCGCGTGCGGTACCCGTCCACGGTCCGAACGATGACGTAGCGTTTCCGGCTCCGTGGTCTCCTGCTCGACAAGGCGGGGCGCGTGCCCCATGCGGAAGCCCGCATGTCGGCCCGTATGCATCTGTGTTGCACTTCCCTCGTGTTCGCTCTGGCGGCATGCCGCGGGGATGGCGCCGGCCGAACGGCAGCGCCAGCGGCGTCCTCGGGCCGCACGATCCCACCGGTCGCCCCGCGCGCCTCGGCTTCGGTGTCGACCCCGGCGCCACCCATGCTCCTATCCCCGACGCCCGGCCCGCCACTCGTTCGCCTCGATGTTCAAGGCTTCGGTCCAGCAGTCGTCGCGCTGCCTCGGAACGCCGTGACACCAAGACCCGTGGTGGTGGCGCTCCACGGACACGCGGTTCGCCCAGAGCACGCCTGCGAGAACTGGAGCCGCGCATCGAACGGTTCGGCCTTCGTGCTCTGCCCGCATGGGCTACCGTCCGACGCCCCCCCGGACGCACCGGTGACCTTCGGCAGTCCGGCTGCGACACGCCGGGAGGTCGACGCGGACATGCAGGCGCTGCGCGCGCGATTCGGCTCGCTCGTGTCGGATGGGCCCGTGGTTCTGGCCGGGTATTCGATGGGCGCCCGCCTCGCGCTCGCGCTGGCCCGCGCGGACCCAGGCGCCTTCCCCATCACCGTGTTCGGCGAGGGAGGCTACGACATGCTCACCAACCAGACCGCCGCGGACTTCGCACGCCACCACGTGCGCGTGCTCCTGCTCTGCTCCACCCGGCTGTGCGAGCCCACGTTCGCAATCGCGCGCGACCGTCTCGCGCGAGCGGGCGTGGCGGTGCGCCTCGCGTCATCGGGCGGCACCCGGCACATGTTCGAAGGAGCGGTGGTGGACGCTGCGCAGCAGCAGTGGCCCTGGCTGGTGGCCGACGACGACCGGTGGGGCAAGGTCGAGGACGTCGATTGCGACGGAGGGGTTTACACAGCTCCGCCGGACACCATGAAGAGGTAGATGGTGGAGGAACGGAATGGGTAACGGTCGCGGCGCAAGCTTGCCATGGCGGGAACAGCAGGCGGGGGAGACGCCCGCGCACCCAGACATCGCCCGCCTGTCGCGGCGCGAGCTTGCAATGCTTGGAGCAGCAGGGCTTGCGGGGGCGTGGTCCGGGCGCGCACTGGCAGATCACGACGCAGGGCGTTTCGTCGCGCACCCGCCCCCAGGATTCACGCCGTTGACCACGCCCGGCAAGGTGGTCAAGGTCACCAAGGGCAACGATATCGGGTCGCTGATGCAGCCCAACCAGACCTGGCCCAAGCCCGATGTCGCCAGGATGATGTTCGAGCGTGCGATGACCGAGCTCACCGGCGCATCGAGCGCGGCGGAGGCGATGAAGAAGCTCGTGCACCCGGCCGACATCGTGGCGATCAAAGTCAACGGCATCGCAGGCCAGGCCATGGCCACCAACTTCGAGCTCCTGCTCCCGATCGTGCAGGCGGTGCTCGACGCGGGCGTCCCGGCACCCCACGTCACGGTCTACGAGCAATACCCCAACTTCCTGAGCGGCACCCGGATCAACCTGTCCGGCAATCGCCTGCCTGACGGGGTATCGGCGCGATTCCACGGCAACAGCATCGCCACGATGCCGGAGATCCGCGTCTACGAGAACGTGCCGACCAAGTATGTGAAGCACTTGACCGACGCCACGGCGGTCATCAACGTGTCGCTCATCAAGGACCACTCGATCTGCGGCTACACGGGGGCGCTCAAGAACATCACGCACGGCAGCATCATCAACCCGCACGATCACCATGCGCACCACGCGAGCCCGCAGATCGCGGTGCTGTTCAACCATCCCATCGTGCGAAGCCGCATGCGGCTGCACATCACCGACGGCTTCAAGCTGATCTACGACCAGGGGCCGCTCGACAAGAACCCGAGCCGACGCGTTTTTCACGGTGCGGTCTACGCCACCACGGACCCCGTGGCGATGGATGTGATCGGCTGGCATGTGGTGGACGAAGCGAGGAAGCAGAACGGGATGAAACCGTTGGCGGAGGTTGGGCGCAATCCAGCGTACATCCACGCCGCCGCGGAGCTCGGCCTCGGCACGGGCGACCGCAATGCGATCCGCCTACGGGAGATAGCGCTGTAGCCAAGGGAAGGCAGCAGGCGCGGTCGCGCAGCGCAGCCTCGGACGTCCGCGAGCCGGTCTTCACTCGGCACGATCGGCGATTCGAACGTAGAAGAAGTCGCGTGTGGCAGGGCGGGAAACGTATTCCCCGCGGCCATATTTCATCTTCGGCAGGAGAGTGAACACCACCTCCGGAACCTCGCCGCCGTCGGGCGCGCCGTAGACCAGGAATCGCGTGTACGACCAGTTGATGTCCAACTCCGCGGCGTCCACGGCCCCGGCGGCTTTCATCGCCTCGGCGAGATCCTTCGGCGTGACCTCTTCCCCAATACCGAAGTACAGGATGGTGCCGCTCGCGTCCACGCCCACGGCGGATCTGCGTATCTCCAGCTTGCCCTCGATCGAGATTCCCCACCTGCGAGCCGCGCCGGACGCATCGAGCAAAGGATGCGTCACACCATTCGCAACCAGGCACGGTGGCGTCTGGCGCCAGGCGATGAGATCGTGTTCCAGCGACCGCACCTTGCTCGACCACTCGCCCACGATGGCCCGGCCGTCTCGACGCAGGCCCAGCGTACAGGCGTCGTCGATCGGTGGCAGGAAAACGTCGTCGCCCACCCGCATGCCGTAATGCCCATGCCGGGCCTGAAACCCACCGTTGAAGACGGCGATCAGGCGTTTCAGGTCCGAAGCCGGCACCAACCCGGTGCGCCTTCCCGGAGCAACGGCGGCCGATTCGGGCTCCGCGGTCCCTGCCACGAGGCGCACCTCCACCCTGCGAAGGTCGAACGCCACAAGCTCCACAGCGGTGAATCGCTTGACCGGATGCGGATGCACCACGCTGCGAACGGCGACGGGGGCGCCGGTCCGCGACGCGAGCTCGGCCAGCGGGGTCCAGACCCCATCGCCGGGTCGTGCAACACGCTCGAAGCGAGCTGGAAATACGGCGGGCGGAAACGCCACCTCGGGCGCGGGCGAAGGCGCGGAAGCCGAATCGCTCGGAGGCGACGACGACGCGGCGGATGCAGCCGGCGTGACGATGCTGACGGTCGAGGGAGACGTGGCGGTTCGTGGGGGACGCTTCTCGGCCACGGCGCCGGCCGGACGGCTCGGCGGGTGTGCAGCACACGCGGCGAGCACGGCGACGACAAGCGGGGCGCATGCCTTCGAAGGGCCATGCAAGCGATGAACGCTGAGATGATGGGTCATGACCGGACGAGCACGCGGGGCACCGGCGCTGTGGCCGACGCTGCGCGATCAATGATACACGCACTCGGCGAAGGCTTTACAGTCGGAGAGCTTGAGACACTCGATCCACTTGGTGTGCATCGAGCTCGGCATCGTGGGCGACGCGCAGTTCGGCTTGCAGCGCTTGAGCTGCCGGTCGGACAGCGTCCTGCGGTCGTCCGGGCCGAGCTCGCCGATCTGCTCGGGCGTCGCGGACCGGAGCGCGATCGCGATCTCGCCAGCACAAGCCGCTTCCCTCGCACAGAACGCCTCGCAGTCCACCTTCTGCCCACAACCGACGACGGCTCCCGCGCAGATGACGACCACACACCACGCCCATCGCCCGAACATGTCGCCCTCCTGGTTGACCGGCCAGATCATGGTTTGGACCGCCGAATTCATTCTACCCAACCTCGCCGCGCCACGCCACGGCCCGCGCATACGCGGGTGCATTCGTGCGGACCGGGTTCCCACGAGCCGAGACCGATCGTGGCGGTTGACCATCCACGCCCATGAGCCAACGCCCACCGCGCGACGCACGCGCACACGGGCCGTGGGGCGTTCGACAATGCCCGACACGTCGTAGTATGGTCCGGCCGCCGTGAGACCGACCTGCCGCCGGAACCCAACGCAAACCGCGCAAGCCCCGCGACGATGCGCGCAGCGTGGGAGCGATAAACCGTACGGCGAGCGTTGGGCGCGCATCGCCACGGCCGCCGTGATCGTCACCATCGCGGCGAGTTGCGGGAAAGAAGCGTCGCCGCACCCTTCCCCGCCTGCGCAGCCGACCAGCCCTGCCGCTCTGACCTCCGCCCCCTCCGCAGGGTCGTCTGCCTCCACACCCACGCCCGCCGCGGCATCGTCGGCCTCCCCGCCGGCGCCAGCGCCTTGGATCGCCTCGACCACCCTGCGCGAGCTGACCTGGAGCTGGGACGACACGCCCATCGGGCCCATGCGGGTGGTCCTGGAGATCCCGAAGGACGCCGACGATCGACACCGCCTCCCAGTGCTGATTGCGATGCACGGCAAGGGCGAGGCGCTCAAGGGGCCGGACAAGGGGGCCCGCGGTTGGATCGACGACTACTGGCTGCCAAAGGCCGTGCGGCGTCTGGGCGAACCCCCTCTCACGGGCCGCGATCTGCTGGGGTTCGTCGATCGGAAGCGCCTGGCGCGGATGAACAGCGATCTCGCTCGACAGCCCTATCGTGGCCTGATCGTGGCGTGCCCCTACACGCCCGACACGTTGCGTGACGATCAGCTATGGGACAAGGGAGCGTTGCTGGCGACCTTCCTGGTCGACGATCTCCTGCCGAGGATCAGGCGAGAGACGCCAGCGCTGGCGGAGACGGGCATCGACGGCGTAAGCCTGGGCGGGCGGGCGGCGATCGTGGTCGGGCTCACACGCCCAGAAGCGTTCCAGATGGTGGGCTCACTCCAGGCGGCATTCGACGTGGAGGACGCGCCCGTGCTGGCGCGCCGGGCCGCGGAGGCGGTGAAGAAGAATCCCAAGCTGCGGTTCCGGTTCCTCACCAGCGACCACGATTTCTATCTGGAGGCAAACAAGGAGATCACCGCGGCGATGCGCGACGCCGGGGTGAAAGCTCGGCTCACGGTGATCCCAGGCCCTCACGCCTACGAGTTCAACCGTGGCCCCGGGGTGTATGAAATGCTCCTGCTGCACGACCGCGCGCTGCGCGGCGAGCCCTCCTTCTGAAGGGACCGACGCAGGTTCGCAACGCATGGTTGCACGCCGCTAGATCTCCGGCGCAGGCCTGGATCGCGCCGCTCGGATCGCCTTCTCCAGAACGTCATTGCCTCGCAAGCAACGAAAGCAATCGTCCATCCGGTGCGGCCCGCAGCCCCTCCTCGCACGCAGCCGCTCCAGCTCCGGCAGCGCACGTCGATCCGCGTTCTCGATCGCGCGCGGCAGGATCCGCCAGATGTCGTCGCACGCCTCGGCGTCGCGCAGATCCAGCACGACCGCCAACGATGTCGACGCCGCAGCACGCACGTCCTTGCTCGCCAGCAGGTCATCCACCACGGCCCGCGTATCGCTCTTCGCGGGGACTCTCGTGCCCACGTCGAAGATCATGTCCACGGCTAGCGGGGTGCCGATGGAGGCCAGCACGGCGAGCGCGTCGGTCGCGGTCTCGCCATCGTCGAGGTACTCCCGAAGCTTGCCGAGGTTGTCGCGGTCCGCAGACAGCGGCAGGTCCGATCGAAGCCTCTGGGCAAGCTCGTCGAGAGCCGCCCGTTTCCGGATCGATCGACCGCGAGCCAGCGCCAGCGATTCCTCCGCGGTTCGATCCTCCGGCCTGCGTGCCCGAATCTGCATCCACGCGTCGATGTCGCCACGGGCCGCGAGCTCCGCCAAGGACAGGGACGCCGCGGGCGGCGCGGACACCGCGGCTGGCGGTGCTGGTGAGGGCGATGCCGCGGCCGATGGCAACGCGGCTGGCGAGGCGGAGTGCGTCGGGATGGCCGACACCGCGGGAGCGTCCCATCCCACCGGTTTCGTCGGGGCCGGTTCCGTGAGCCAGACCATCAGGGCGACGGTAACGAGGGCGGCGACCACGGCGGCCGCCACGGCGATGAGGACGCCGAACGGCGACACGGCGGGCTTTCCACCGAGCGCAGGCGGGTTGAGCGACGGCTGCGGAGGCGCGGCTTGCGGCGAGGGTGGCGCGGGCGTTGGCGCCGCAGAGGGCATGACCGACGGCGCGGAAGGCGTCATCATCACGGGCGGCGCGGAAGGCGTCATCATGACAGCCATGCTTGCGTCGCGGGCTGGGCCCGGCGTGGCGTTCCGCTGATCAAGGGACGAAGCAACCTGCAAGGCGTGCTGCCCCACCTGCTCGGGTGCCGATAGGACAAGATCCTGGCCCGAATTGGTGCCGAACTTGGGCAACGCCGGCGCAGGCGGCTTGCGACGTCGGCCAGGGGGAAGACGACGGGCCTCGCCTGACGCGGGCGGTGCGGTTCGAGCTTGCGGCGGAGCTGCGGGCGGGACCTGCGACGGCTGGGGCGGCGCGGGCGGTGACAAGTTCGGCAACCTGGGCGGGCGGGGAATCGCAGGCTCACGGGGCGACCACGCGGGCGCGAAGCGCCAATCGTCGGCAGGCGGCGGCTCGACGCGGATGAAGTCGTCTTCGCCGACCTCGAGCCGAGGCTCCGACTCGCCATCGGGATCCATGACGATCGAGATGGTGGGCTCGTCGTCATCATCCCATGCGTGGCCTCGGATGCGGGAACGCATCGCCGAGGGCTTCGGTTGGCGCGGGTCGGACGGCATGGACACCGAGGGCAGTATGATGCGCGGGCCACGGATGGCTGGCAAGCCTTCCCACACGCACGCACGCGGCGGGTGCATGCGGCGACTCCGGCGCTGAGCCGGGGCTGGTAAGCCCGGGCGGTCACCCCGCACGACGAGCTTCAGCCCGTTGCAAGCCCGGTTCGACCGAGCCCCCCCTGGTGTCGTGGCGCTCGGCCACGACGTTGCACGCTGGCGCCATGGTCCCACCCCACCTGTCCCCGCTCCGGCCGTTCGACCGCGACGATCTCCGCGCCCTGCCCGGCCAGCACACCGGGCCCACGGGCGAGCGATTCGATCGCGATGCGGTCGAGCGTGTCGTGGAGCCGATCGCATTCCCAGGTGGGTAGGCGGCATTCCACGGTCTCGAAAGGCACCTACCGGGCCGGTACGCGGCATTCCACGGTCTCGAAAGGCACGTACCGGGTCGGTACGCGGCATTCCACGGTCTCGAAAGGCACGTACCGGGTCGGTACGCGGCATTCCACGGTCTCGAAAGGCACGTACCGGGCCGGTACGCGGCATTCCACGGTCTCGAAAGGCACGTACCGGGCCGGTACGCGGCGTTCGGCGGTCCCGGGAGGCACACCCGCGTCGCGAATCCTTCGTCGGGCCCACGACCTCGGCGTTTTGCTATTGCCATGTGCGCCCAGCGCCCGTTAACTGGAAGCTGCCCGGCACGAGGGATGTGCCGGAGCAAGGAGGAAGCGATGGCGACGGCTCGAATTACGCGATATCGCGCGCTGGGAGACACGGTGCTGGAACGGATGGGCAACCAGGCGGTGCCGCCGATGATGAAGGGGGCTTTGAAGAGCTTCCAGGCGATGCACCGGCAGTACCTGGTGGCAGCGGACGCCGCGGATGCGGCGCGCGCGGTACGCGACACCGCGCTGCAAGCCGTAGCCGACGACGACGCAGCACTGGACGCGAGCCTCGATACGCTCGCGGAGAAGCTGGTGGGGGCGGGACTCGGCTCGCGCACCAGGCCGCTGGCTTCGTTCAGTCGCTACTCGGTCAGCGGTCTGGCCGCCCTGGCGTACAAGAAGGAGGCCGGCGAAGTGGTCGCGATGGGCGCCAAGATCGCCAAGGCCAAGCCTCCCAAGCAGGTCGCCGCCGCCGCGGCTGTGTGCGTGAAGAACGCCAACAAGGTGCTCGACGGGCTGACCGCGCTCGTTCGACTCCAGGCTGCCTATGACAAGGCGCTTCGGGCGCGCGACCGGCTTCTTCCCGATTGGACCAAGGCATTCGCCAAGCTCAAGAAGCTGGCGGCCGCGGCGTGGGTCGACGACGAAGCGACGTTCAAGTCCGTGTTCGCGCGGGTGGAGGGAATCCAAGCGCCGAAGGCGAAGCGTGCGCGCTCCAAGCCGGCAACCCCTCCGCCCGCCGCGCCTGCGTAGCCGTGGCGTGAGGGGTCCGGGCTGGTGCAGGGAGTCGGACACGCCCGAGCGACATTGCCATCGGCCATCAGCGCGTCAGCCTGCTGGAACCGTTGGTGGGCGGTGGTCCGTCGTCGACATGACTCCAAGGAGCTGCGAAGGTCGCTGCCATTCCTTGAACGGTCACCCGTCGAAGATTCTCGATGCGGCACGCGAAATTCGGGCGCAGCCTCGCAGGGGCACAACCCACGCTGGCCGACCTATTGCCTTCGACCGTGCGCGGTGTAGCACATGCTTCAACGCCACCTGGTCGCGCTCCCGCTCGGGCGCTGGTTTGCGCCGCAGTGGAATGCGTGCCGCATGGGCTTATCCCCGAGCAAGTCGCCTTCCCGAGCCGGAGCGACGTTCGATGCGCTCAACGCGACGCCTCGAAGGGCACGACACCGGAGGACCGCAGGCAACGCCGCGGGCTACGCGAAGCCGGAGCAGCACGGCGGCGATGCAGCAGGTTGCTCAGCCAAGGACCTCGTCAACGGAACGGACAGACAGCGCCCGGCGCAGCCATTGCCCGAGCTGTGCCGCGTCACGACAGCTCAAGACACGCTCGCGCTGCTCTTCGGAGACAGCCAAGCCTCGCGTGTCCAGCAGCAGCAGCAGCGCTTCGGCCTTGCCCCTGGCCTCGCCCCTGACCTCGGCCTCGCGCATTGCCGAGATGTAATTGATTCGCGCCAACTCCCGCTGACGCGCTAGCTCCCGCGCGTCCGGCTGCGCCGACAGAAAGTCCAACGCTCCCTTCGCCCTCGCTATGACCGGACTGCTCGTCGCCAGCTCCTCCAGCTCCTGGTCGCCTCGCGCCATCAAGAACCTGCCCCAGTCCTCCAGCAACCCTTCGTCGCTCCGCCGGCTGCCCCGCGGCGGCACCTTGGGCAACTCAACGACGTGCACCTGCAGTTGCTCGCTGAGCGGCTCACCACCGTGAACCTCCAGCGCCTCAAATGTGGAGTGAAACCACTCCGACGGCAACTCCGCGTAGCCCAGGATGAAGATCGTCACGCACGCCTTCAGCTCGTCGTACGCAATGCCCGGCCCGAGCTGCGCGCTGTACATCCGTGCCCAGTAGTACAGCGCCCGGCTCCGCACGGTCTGCCAGGGATCGGCTTGCATCTCCCCCCTGTTCCTGCCTCCTGACCCGTGACCCCTGACCGGACTTGCCAACGCATCCGGCGGGGTCCAATCTGCGCCCCGTTGGACAACCCGCCGGAGCCAGAAACGCCACCAGCGCGAAGCGGACGCGAGATGCTCGCGATCCGCATGTTCTACTTCTTCGCGTTCGCAGCCCTGGGCTCGCTGTTCCCGTTCCTTCCGCTGCTGCTCGAGTCCCGCGGGCTTTGCCCCCGGAGCATCTCCCATGTGCTGGTCGTTTCCCCCATCGTCAACGTGTTCGTGCCCCCGTTGTGGGGGCTGCTCGCCGACGCGCTCGTAGCCCGGGTGCGGATGCTGCGCATCGCATGCGCCTGTAGCGGGCTGGCGACCATGGCGCTCGTTCCAGCTCGCGGCGTCACGTCGAGCATGGCTGCTCTGCTGCTCCTTTCGGTGTTCCGCGCTCCGGTCACATCGCTGGCCGACTCCGTCGTGTGGACACCGAAGCAGGCGTACAGCCTGATGCGCGTGTGGGGATCGATCGGCTTCGCCGCCGGCGCGATGCTCGTGGGCAAGATCCAATCCCGATGGGGAACCGACGTCGTGGTCTACGCAACCAGCGCTTCATACTTGCTTGCTGGGCTGTGTGCGTTCGGATTTCGTGGGCGCGGCGCGCGGCGATCCGAGCCTGTCCTGCGTCATGTCGGGACCATCCTCGCCCGGCCGGCGATGCTCTTGCTGCTCGCCGCCAGCGCGGCCTACTACGTCGCGCACGGAGCGTACGACTCGTTCTTCAGCGTGCATCTGCGCAGGATCGGATTCGGCGACGACTTCGTGGGCCTGGCCTGGGGCACGGGCGTAGCCGTCGAGATCGGCGTGATGCTGCTGTCGCCCCGCGTGTTTCGCCGCTGGCCTGCAAGCGTGCTGCTCGCGGTGTGCTCGGCCGTCGCGATCGCAAGGTGGCTGCTGCTGGCGCATGTGCGCAGCGCGCCGGCTCTGCTCGGCGCACAGGCGCTGCATGGTGTCACCTTCGGCTTGTGGTACCTCGCGCTCGTCGACCGCGTCCAGCAAGGCGCCCCGGACCACTTGAGGACGTCCATCCAGGCCGTCACGGCGGCGGCCCTCGCGCTCGGCATGGTCGTCGGCTACCTGACGGGCGGAGTCACCGTCACGCCGCAGGGCGCTTCCACGACCTTCCTGATCGCGGCGGGTGCGTCGTCCGTGGCCCTGGTGCTGTACGTCTCCCAGGCTCGTCGCCCAAGCATCTACGCCTGGCACCGCTCCCATCCGCCCGTGCGCTGATCCACGGTGGCCACGGCCGCCCCGATTCCCTAGACTCGTCGCAACGATGTCCGAACTACGCCTCAACGTCGTGACCCGCGAATGGGTCATCATCGCCCCGGAGCGAGCGTCGCGCCCGTCGGATGCGATCCCTTCACGACGGCATCTCACCCTGCCACCGCACGACCCGGCCTGCCCCTTCTGCCCGGGCAACGAGCACATGACCGCCACCGAGATCGAGCGATGCGAGTCGTCTCCCGGAACCTGGCAGACCCGCGTCGTGCAGAACATGTACCCCGTGCTCTCGCGCAGATCTTCGGGGATCAAGTCCCGGCACGACGGTCTGATGCACTCGGTCAGCGGCTTCGGCACGCACGAGGTGGTGATCGACTGCCCCCAACACAACCTGTCGCTCGCACAGCTAGGCCAGGAAGATGTCGCGTGCGTGTTGCGCGCCTACCGGTCGCGGTACCAGGCGCTGCGCGCGGACCCGAAGATCGCGCACATCATCGTGTTCAAGAACCACGGCTTTTCCGCCGGCACGTCGCTTGCTCACCCGCATTCGCAGATCGTCGGAACGCCCGTGGTCTCGCACCAGGTGCGCGAGCGCATCCGCACGCTGCAAGACCATCTCGCGCTGTTCGGCGAATGCATCATTTGCAGGCTGATCGACGAGGAACTCGCGCAGGGCGTGCGGATCGTGCATGCGTCGCCGTCGTTCGTGGCGATGGTGCCGTACGCCGCGCTGTCCAGCTACCATATGTGGCTGTTCCCGCGCCGCCACATGGCGTGGTTCGGCGACATCGCGGACGACGAGCTTTCCGACCTGGCGAAGACGCTGCACACGGTGATGAGGAAGGTGTACCGGGGGCTTGGCAATCCGGACTACAACTTCCTTATAAGGTCCGCGCCGCGCACATGCACGAACGAGGAATACCACTGGTATCTGTCGATCGTGCCACGCATCGGCCAGGCCGCCGGCTTCGAGCTCGGCTCGGGCATCTATGTCAATCCGACCTTGCCGGAAGACGCCGCCCGGTTCCTCCGCAGCGTGGACACCGAAGACGGTTGGCCATGACCTGCGATCGAGCCATCACCTCATGGGCGGAGGAGCCGTCATGTCGAAACGCTGGATGATCTACGGAGCCAACGGATACACGGGCAAGCTCGTCGCCCGCCTCGCGGTGCAGAGAGGCTTGCATCCGGTCCTCGCCGGACGTCACGAGCAGCGGGTCGGAGCGGTGGCACGGGAGCTGGGCCTGGACTACCGCATCTTCGCGCTGGAGGATCCCGGAGCGCTTCACGCCGGCCTGGAGGGCATCGACGCCGTGCTGCACACGGCCGGCCCATTCTCCTCCACCAGCGCCCCGATGGTGCAGGCATGCATCGATTCCCGCGTACACTACCTCGATATCACCGGCGAGATCGCCGTGTTCGAGGACGTGTTCGGCCGCGATGATGACGCCCGCAAAGCGGGGATCTCGCTGCTTCCCGGGGTGGGGTTCGACGTGGTTCCCACCGATTGCCTCGCAGCGATCGTCGCACGGGAGCTGCCATCGGCGACCCGCCTGGAGATCGCGGTGGTGGGCCTGGGCGCCATGAGCCAAGGAACTTGGAAGTCGTCGATCGAGGGCATGGCCCGCGGCGGATTCGTTCGCAGCAATGGCCGTATCGTGCCGGTGCCCGCAGCGTGGAAACGCCGGCGTGTCCCCTTCCCTCATAAGCCGCTGGATGCCGTAACGGTGCCCTGGGGCGACGTGAGCACCGCCTATCGGTCGACGGCCATTCCCGACGTCTGGGTCTACATGGCATTACCGCCAGGGGCGGCGAGGCTCCTGCCAGTGCTGGACAGGCTGCGGCCTTTCCTTGGGGCGGAGTCGGTACAGCGCGGGCTCAAGAAGATCGTCGAGCTGAGGGTGCAAGGCCCGGACGACACCATGCGGAGCCGGGGCTCGAGCCATGCGTGGGTCGAGGCGACCGACGCGACGGGACGACGTGTGACAGGCACGTTGACGGGTCCAGAAGCGTACACGCTGACGGCGGACGCCGCGATCCGGGCGGTGAGAGCGGTGCTCGAGGGCGCATGCCGCCCAGGGGCGTGGACCCCATCGCAGGCATTCGGAGCGGAGTTCGTGAAGGAGCTGGACGGGGTGACGGTGCACGCGATCGAGCGGGGGTGAACAGAACGCTGCGCCGGCGCGCACTACTCGTGCGTACCCACCGTCACCGGATCCAGGCTCCAGCGGAAGTTGTCGAGTAGCACCAGGGTGTCGTAGATGTGATCCGACACGTCGAACAGCACGAATTCGATGGTCATCGTCTCGCCCGGAACCACGGGCGCGTCGGTCGTCAGCCACTCGGTGGCGCCGCCACTCACCTGGTCGAATCCGGTGCCGACGAGCGCGGCCGTTCCGTTCGGGCAGGGGCCGCAGCCCTTGCCATTGCCTCCGCAGTCCTGGAAGAACCCGTTGTTGACCGATACCGCATTATGCAGCGCGTCGAAGGAGATGTTGTGATCCGCGGGAATCCCCGCGGCTCCGGTGGTCAGCATCGCAAGGAAGTAGTCGTTGAACACCGTGCACTGGTACGTGTAGTACTCGGCCGAGAAGAACCGGAAGTCGTACGAGAACCCCTGTGCGTTCGTAGGAACGCGGATCGTCAGCCGGATGTTCACCGAGTCGTTGGCGCCCGTGCCCACGGGGCAGGTTGCGCCGGCGCAGCTCCCAGGCAGTAGCTGGCCTCCGTGCGCGTTGACATAGGTGGACAGCGGGGGAGCACCAGGGAAGGTGATCGACGTCGTCAACGCCGTACCGGGAATGGGCACCACCCACCCCGGGTCGTTCGCGTCGCGGGCCATGCCCGACGAGATGACTGCCATCGTGGTGTTCTTCTTGGGTACCACGCCGCCGGTGCCGAAGGCATTGGTGACCGCTGTTTGCTTGTTCTGCAGATCCGCCAGTGCGGTTGCATTCGGCGTGGCGCCGTTGGCGAGAAGCTGCTCGGCGGAGATCACGCCCCACTTTTTCTGCGGCAGCGGGGGGTTCGCGGTGGTGGTCTGGCACAGATCCATCGCCTTGGCCACGTCGATCCCCGTGACGCCCGCGAACTTCACGGCGCTGCTGCAATTCGTGGGAAGCACATTGTCCACCGTGCCGTCGCAGTCATTGTCGACGTGGTCTCCGGCGACCTCGAGCGCGCCCGGGTTCACGAGCTTCGGATCGCTCGCGCACGTCGTGCTCTCGCAACAATCACCGTCGCACCGCGTCCAGCCGTCGCCATCCTTGTCCGTGACGTCGTCCACTGCCCCGTTGCAGTCGTCGTCGATGTTGTTGCCGCAGACCTCGATGATCGGTATCACCTCGCCATCGCACGTGCCCCACCCTGTGCCCTGGGCGTTGCATGTCGCCGTGCCTCCGTGGCAAGCGCCGACCCCCTCGGTGCCGGGCAATCCGTCGTAGCACGGCTGCGTGGCCCCAGGCGCGCAAACGCATACGCCGCCGGATCCGATGTCGTGCTCGCACCCGTTCGACGGGTCGAGGTCGCAATCGCCAAAGCCGCTGTTGCAGGCGAACCCGCAGACCGACGACGCGCAGGTCGCGGCTGCGTGGGGTGCCCCTGGGCATTGCATGTTGCAATCGCCGCAGTGTGCAGGGTCGCTTGTCAGGTCCACGCAGCTCGTGCCGCAGCACGTCTCGGGGTTGGGACAACCATGCTGCTGGGTGCACCCTGGGACGCACGCGCTGGACGAGCAGATCGAGCCGAGCGGGCATTGATCGTCCGTCACGCAGCCGACGCACTGGTGCGTAGCGGGATCGCAGTGCAACCCCGAGCCGCCGGTGCAGCCGCTGTCGTCGGCACAGCCTGCCTCGCACGTGTGCGTGGTGGCGTCGCAGTACTTGCCGTGGCCGCAATCCCCTTCCGTGGGCGTGCATTGAACGCACACGCCGGTGGAGGTATCGCAAACCGGCCTGGCAGGGTCGAGGCAATCGGTGCTCGCGCCGCACGACGTCGCGGCGTCGGCACTTCCGCCCGAACCAGGGATGCCTCCGGCGCCCGAGCCGCCGCCGTCCGCGGACCCGCCGGAGCCGCCCGTGACAAGCCCGGCGTCGCCTGCGGTTCCGCCCTGACCCCCGGTGCCTACCCCGCCCGCTCCTGGTGCACCGGACTGTCCTCCGCCACCCGAGCCGGAGTCACCACCGCCGCACGCGGTCAAGGAAATGGAAGCCAGAATCGAAACGACCACGGCAGGGACAGCTCTTTTCATCGCGAACCTCCTGGAGCACAAGCCGGTCTTAACCCTACGCCCACACGGCTGGCTTGTCGACCAGTTGAGCCCGTGTTTCTTTGCCGGTCGTCCTGCGCGAGCGCCCACGACGCTGCTGACGGCCATGTCGGCGTGGGCGCATTCGATCGAAGAGACACGCGGACTGCTGGCGGCCGAAACCGGTCACGCGCATGCGGACCGCTTCTTTCCGCGGCTGCTATGGTAGGTAGTTCGGGAAGGCGACGGGTTGAACGCCGTCCCTTCTCAAGCGCTGGCGGCTGTAGTACCTGAGATGGTCGGTTTATTCTTCGAACGCAGGAAGGGGCTCCATGACTCTGCACGACGGCACAAAACATCGCGGTTCGTCCTGTTGCACACCGACGGCACGGCTTGGCTCGCGCCGCGCGCGCACCGCCGGCGCGATGGTCCTGCTTGCTGCGGTACTCGGCTTTTCGGGCTGCTGCAAGGGATCGAAGGACAGCGGATCATCGCCTGCCACGACGGGTTCTTCGGGTCCGGGCAAGCCGGCGCCGCCGGCGCCCGCTCCGGCGATTTCCATCGTTGCGCCGCCCAAAGGGGTCTTTGCGCCGGGCGAGGCGGACAAGATCCTGCCCAAAGGTGGAGCACCCATCATCCGGCTTCTCGACGCGGGAGCCGAACCACGCGCGCCGCTCCGCTACGCTCTCACCCCAGGCACCGTGTCCGCCGACGCCACGGTCGACGTGAGCACCAAGGCTGCCGTGATGTCGATGAGCCTGCCGCACATGGCGATGACATACGAATACGCGGTGGCGGCGTCCCAGGGAGGACGCTGGCCGGTCGTCGCCACGCTCAAGAGCGTGAAGGTGGAGGGCGGCTCCGGACCCGCGGCCCAGCTCGCGGGCTTGCTCCGAACCAAGCTCAAGGCCCTGGAAGGGCTCACGTTGTCGTATCAGCTCGACGACCGCGGGCGGGTATCGGACATGAAGTCCTCGCTGGGAGATCGACACTCGCCGGAGATCGACGAGATCATCCGCGTAATGGATGCGTCGCAGCAGGCGATGACGCTGGGTCTGCCGGACGAGCCCATCGGGAAAGGCGGCAAGTGGCAGATCGTCACGCGGTCACCGGACTCCGGGATGGACCTGTTGCAGGAGGTGGTCTGCACGCTGACCAACCGGAGCGGAAGCGCGGTGACGGTGGACATGGCGATCCGGCAGTTCGCGGCGAGCGACAAGCTGGGGTTCGGCTCGAATGCGACGACGGTCCGGTCGTTCACGTCGAACGCGACGATGCACACGGACGGCGAGCTGACGGCGGTGGTGCCGCGCAGCACGACGATGCGGCAGGAGTACTCGTACAATGCGGGGCAGGGTGACGTGAGCGCGGTGAACAAGGTTGGGATCACGAGGCGGTAGCGTCGATGCATGGCCCGCTTGAACGCGTGGTCCTTTGCGTTTAGGAATTGAGAAAGCGTGCGTCGAGGCCGCGCGCGGAGGCGAGACCGCACGAGGCCATGTGTCCGTCATCGGCAAGCGCAAGGAGGGACCGCAAGATGATCGAGATTCGCAAGGTGCTGGTGCCCGTGGACTTCTCGGAGTGCTCGAAGGCCGCGCTCGATTACGCGATCTACTTCGGCAAGGCTCTGAAGATCAGCACCGTCGACGTGCTCCATGTGTGGAAGCCGCCGTCGTTCATCGACGCCGACACCAAGCTGCAGACGGCCAACGGGCCTGTGCGGACATTGATCGACTTTGCCAGGAGCGAGGCGGGCAAGGCGATGCAGGACTTCCTGTCGTACGTGGCGCAGGAGGGCGGATACGAGGTCCGGGGGCGTCTGGAGCTGGGAGAGCCCTACCAGAAGATCCTCGAGGTCGCTGGCTCGGAGCAGTACGACATGATCATCATGGGCACGCATGGCGAGGAAGCGCGCGCAAGGCTCGGCAGCATTGCCGAGAAGGTGGTGCGCCACGCGCGATGCCCGGTGGTCACCATCCGCACGCCGGGCCGTGCAGTCCCCGATGCAGCCAGCGATCCGGCCGAGCCCAGGGCTGATGCGGGGTCCGCGGATTGACGCGCGCCTGTGCGCGATGCCCACGCGCGGCCCCAGCCTGCTTGCGTGACGGCGCACCACGCACTGCGCTGGCGCTGGCGTGCGACCTCGGCATCACACCCCGCGACTGGAATGGTCGAACGTCATGGTCGTGCGAGAGCCAGGGCGGATGGCAGCGGGCGTGCCGGACTTGCGCGTCGTCACGATCGGCAACAATCCCACTGCTGACAACAAGCGATCCGCGCTATGCTTTGCGCATGCAACCGCGCTTCCTCTTCCCAGTCGTGTTCGCGATCGCACTTGCACCTGCCGCGTGCGGAGGCAACCCGGAGATTGTCAACCCGCCGGCCGGCACCGATGCCGGAACAGGCGGCTCCGGTGGAGACGCCAGCACCGGCGATGTCACCGGGGGCTCGGGAGGTGTCGTCCTGCCAGATGGTGGCGGCACCGGTGGTGGCGAACCGGACGCCGACCCTTGCGCCACACAGTCTTGCGCGAAGGACCAGCACTGCGAGGTACATGATGGCGCCGCGAGCTGCGTGGGCAACGATTGCGCGTCCCTAAATTGCTCCCCCACCCAGGTCTGCGTCACCACCGACGGCGGCGCCTACTGCGAGGACAACACCTGCTCGACGGACCTCGAGTGCTCCGCGGACCATTACTGCAACGGGACCATCTGCGTCGCCGACATCTGCGCAGCCGGAACCGAGCACTGCGACGGCCAGAACCTGGTGTCATGCGCGTCGAACGGCGGAAGCGAGACCACGAAATACACATGCGCCAGCGGCTCGCCGTACTTCCAGAGTCTGTGCACCGACCAGGGCAACGGCCATGCCGCCTGTGGGTGCCAAGACGACTGGGATTGCCCCGCCTACACGGACTGCGACGTCGACTCATGCGCCGGCACCGGCGTGCAGCCCACTTGCTCGCTGGCGCCCGAGCCCTTCCAGAACGTCCTTCCCGTCAACGAGATCACCTGGGGCGGCACCTTTGCGAACCCCACGGCGGTCGGCAGCCCCTTTCCCAGCTCGGTCCAGGTCGTCATGGCACCCATCGTGGCGAACCTGGACGACGACACGGGCGACGGTCTCATCGACGAGCGCGACTTTCCGGAGATCATCTTCACGACATTCTGCAATCATGACTTCACATCGAACGGCGTGCTGAGAGCGATTCACGGCGGCGGGCCGAACAAGGGGCAAGATTACTTCGCGAGCTGCGGCACCACCGTCTGGAACGAGGGAACGGACCCCACATCCGTCGATTGCCCATGCGCCAATGCCGACCTCGACTCGACCGCGAGTCTGGCAGTGGGCGACCTCGACTACGACGGCGTGCCCGAGATCGTGGCGATCACGGAGGGGCCGACCGCAGGGTCGTCGGCAGAGGTTCGCATCTACGACAACAAGGGTAACATCGTCGCCACCAGCGCCACCTTCGCGCAGGGCGGGGCGAACCCGGCGCCGACGCTCGCCAACATCGACAACGCCGGACCAGTCGAGATCGTCGTCGGGCGCAACGTCTTCACGCTCACCAAGGCGGGAGGCACCCTGCAGTTCCTCGATCGCTTCGAGGGCTCCAACACCGTGGGCACCAACGGGCAGGGACCCGTTCCCTGCGTGGCGAACCTGGTTGGCGACAGCCGCCAGGAGATCGTCGCGGGGAGCACGGTGTACGCGTTGCCGAAGCCGCCCGCTGGGGTCACGCGCATTTCGGAGTGCTCCGGGGCCGAGACGGATCCGGAGGAGGTCGCGTTCTGCCACGGCCAGCTCAGGGTGGTCTGGGACGGCCAGGCGGTGAATGGCACGACGCTCATCCCGAACAACCGTCGCGAAGGTTTTTGCGCGATAGCGGACGTGCTCGGCGCCGACCAGACCATCGCGCCGGGGCCCACGAACCCGCTGGACCAGGTGCCCGAGGTGCTGCTCATTTCGGCCGGGTATCTCCAGATCTTCAACGGACAGGACGGCACCCTGCGCAGAGCGATACAACTCGACCAGGGAGGAGGCGGCGGCACGCCCAATGTCGACGACTTCGACGGCGACGGCTTCCCGGAGGTTAGCAGCGCATTCGCCTCTGCATTCGTGGTGGCGGACCTGCAGGATGCGACGTCGGGCGGCGAGTGCGACCCGTGGCCGACGATTCCGGCGCAGGACTCCGTCGCCGAGAATACGGTCAATCCGCCGAGGAAACCGCCGACGACGCCCTGCTCGCAGGACTCGGACTGCGGCGATCTCTCGAAGTTCGCTTGCAACGAAAAGCTCAGCCGATGCGTTTGCCTTCACAACGGCTGGAAGCGAAAGACCGAAGACGACTCCAGCCGCGTGACGGGGTCGAGCGTGTTCGACTTCAACGGCGATGGCGCCGCCGAGGTCATTTACAATGATGAATGCCGGTTCCGCATCTACGACGGCCTGAACGGCGATGTGTACTTCCGCGAGCCCTCCGAGAGCCGAACGCGGATCGAGTACCCCATCGTGGTCGACGTCGACAACGATGGAAACGCCGAGATCGTGTTTGCCACCTCGACCGAGTCGGGCTTTTGCTCGGAGCACCTCACCACGCTGTACAACGCCGGAATCGAGGTATGGGGAGACGCGAGCGATCTGTGGGTAGCCGCACGACGGGTGTGGAACCAGCACGCCTATCACGTAACGAACGTGACCGAGAGCGGCGCGATTCCCATGTTCGAACCCGAGAGCTGGAAGCCCTACAACGGCAGGCTCTACAACACCTACCGGTCCAACCCCCGCGCCTATGACGTGGCCCCGGACCTCACGCTGCAGGCGATCCAGATGTCCTCGCCCGACGCCGTCTGCGGCCAGCTCTCCAACAAGCTCGACATCACGGTCCAGATCGCCAACATCGGCGACTTGCGTGTAGGCCCCGGCGTGATCGTCAGCTTCTACGGCACATGGGGCGCCACGTCGGGACCGCTGCACGGCCAGGGAGGCGTGCCCCTCACGGCCGTGCTCCAGAACAGCCTCGAGCCCGGCGAGTCCATCCTGGTCACGGTATCGTACGACGACGCCAACGACAGCGGCGTGCTGCCGGACCGTGTGCGCGCGGTGATCGACGAGAACGACGCTGCGCGGGAGTGCAACGAGTCGAACAACGAGATAGAAGCCGATGTGGATCCGGGCGTGGCGCTGCCCGACCTGCGCGTGGAGGTCAGCGCACAGATGCCTCCCGCCTGTCCGAACCCGAAGGTGCCGACCACGGTCTTCAACGACGGCTCGGCGCCGGCCAGCAACGTGGTCGTGCGGTACTTCGCCGGCGACCCGAGCGCCGGAGGCAAGTTCCTGCAAGACGAAACCATCGCGGGGCCCATCGACGCGGGCGACTCGTACAGCTTCACGCCGGCTCTCACCAGCTTCCCGCAGGGGCTGACCGTAACCGTGTGGGCGGTCGTGGACCCGGACAACACGATTGAGGAGTGCAACGATGGCAACAACCGCGACTCCGCGGACGACAAGCTCTACTGCGCTGGCGTCCACTGACCGCCGCGCACCGCGGGCCTGACTCCATTCCAAGTTGAAGCTTTCCGACCTGTTCGACCCTCTGTTCATGGGCCTGGCCGTGCTGCTGGCGGGCCTGGTGCTGTGGCGTCGCGCCTTGCCGACCAGCAGCGCGCGCGCCGCCCAGGGGCTCGCATGGGGAGCTTTCGCGTGGCTATGCCTCGCATCTTGCCCTCAGGTCGCCAACGGCCTCGCGACGGCGTGGCAGCTTCCGCCGGCAGACATCAGCGCTGCCATGGACGGGACCACACCCGAGCAACGGGCGATGGTAGTGCTCGCCGCGGGCACCCGCACGACGTTGGCCTTCGTGCCGCCGGTCGAGCGGCTCGACGGCGAATCCCAGGGGCGCTTGCTCGGCGCTGCTCGCCTCTACCACCGATTCGGCTTCGCCACGGTGGTCCTGACGGGGACCGGCCAGGAGTTCGTCGATTCGATGGCCGACCTCTTGGCGCAGCTCGGCGTGCCACGGGACCGCATCGTGGAAGAAACCCGCGCAACCGATACGAAGGAGAATGCCCGATATGCGGCGCCCCTCCTGGCGGCACGGAATCCACGCCGCGTCGTGCTGGTGACCAGCGCTCTCCACATGCGAAGAGCCATCCGTTACTTCCGGCAGGCCGGGATCGACGTCGTCCCCGCCCCGGTGGACCATCAGGGCGGTCCCACGTGGAAGATCCTGCCATCTTCGAGCGCGCTGAACCGCACGCGCGCCGTACTGCATGAGATCATCGGGATGGTCGAACCCTGATCGTCTGCCCCGCGCGACCGGATTTCATCCCGCGATGATGGCGCAGCAAGCCCCTGCCATGATCAAAACGGGTAGTTCGGAATGCACCCCGCCCAGCTCGCGCTGCTGTAGTGCATCGACATGCCCGGGTCCACGTTCTCATAGTTGAAATGGCAGCTCGCCGTCGTGGGAGACACCACAATGGGCGTCTGGCTCACGATGCTCTTGTGGCAGGAGTTCGGTATCGCGACCCCATGCGCATTGAGAAAGCCGTTGCCATAGATGGCCATGCCTCGCGCGGCGATGTACAGCGCGTTCATCGCGTTCACCACCGTATTGCCCGTGATCAGGCCGCTCGTCTGACCATCGGTCAGCGTGCCGTACGGGGTTTCGTCGTACCAGGACTCGGATCCGATGTAGAGACCCGAGCCGCAGTTGCGAAGCGGTCCGCAGTCCACGGCATTGCCGGACACGTCCACGTTCGCGTAGCAACCGGACGTTCCCGGCCACTTCTGGATCATGATCGCGGCGAACGACCCAGCGGCGGGGTCCACCGTGTGCGTTACGGTGTTGTCGCGGATCGTGCATCCCTCGCACCCGCCGAAGATCAGATCGATGTCCGTGTTGTCGACGAACGTGTTGTTCGTGAAGGTTCCCCCATGCGATTCGTGCACGGTCAGACCGTCGGACCACATGTTCTGCGTGGTGTGCACCCCATTGTAGGCGAACGTGTCGAACGCGATCGTCACGCCTGTGGCGGGCGCGGCCACCAGCATCCCCGTGCCGCACAGCGCATACATCGACACGCTGTTCGTCAGCTTGCAACCGGAGCATTGCAGCGTGGCATTGAAGCCGTAGGCGTTGTCGGCCAGCGTGGCGCACATCTGCTGGGCGTGGGTACCGCCTCGGCCTTGGCGATTGCCGTGCAGCACCAGGTGGTCGATCTCCACGGCGCCGGTTGCGTACAGCATGCCGAACCGCACGTCGAGCGACGGCAGCGCGAACAGCTCGGCGCAACCGTGCGAGGCATCGGCAGTGCACGGACCCGTGCCGGCGCGCCCCGAAGTGCGCAGGCCAATCGCGCGGCTCATCGTGACCTGGCCGCCCAGCCCATAGCGCCCGGGATCGACCTCGAGTACCATGCCGTCCGGCGTGCGGTCGAGGCACATCTGCAGCACAGCGGTCGCGTCGGAGCCGGTGTTCACCACGGTCGCAAGCTCGGGGCAGGTGGCCACGCCGTCGACCACCCATGGCGGGCCATCGGGCTCGTCGGCGTCGATACCGGCGTCGTCCGCGGACTCCACCGCGGTGTCACTCACCCCATCGCCGGAATCGTCGTGCCCGCCACCCATTTCCGGCGAGATGTCGTCGCCCCCGTCGACACTGCTGTCGGGGCCGTCATCGCCCTCGGTCCCATCCGGCGCGGCGTCGAGGCCCGGCCCTGGAGAATACGCCGTGTCCTTTCCGGCGGGGGAGCAACCGACGGCTGCGATGGCGAGCAAAGCCGGCCAGCGATGGCACCTGGGGATCCGCCCGTTGCCGCTCGAGCCGCAACCCGGTTCGTAGGCCAGAACATCGGTTGCGCCCTGCATGCGCTCGCGTGCGTCGTAGCGCATGGCGATGATCGCGTGCGCACCGAGCTCCTCGGCGTGCTGGATCTTCTGCGCGCGGGCTTCATGCCGCGCAGCCCCGCACACGTCGACGATCTCCGGGATGCTGCCGCCTGCCAGCGGCCGAACCGATCCGAGGATTCCCTGGGCGATGTTCCGAAACCGCACCACGATCCCGAGGTACCGGGACACGCGGCGGCCGTCGATCTCATGGGCCGTCGTGACGAGGACCGTGTCTGTCTTCTCGGCGCCGATGCGGTGGGGCTGCGGATCCGCCATGGCTGCCTCCTGGATATCGCAGCGTACGCCTGCGTCAGCGGAGACGCAATCGGCTCCTGCCTGACAGCGACCGGCGCGCCAGGAACGCTTCCCGTGACGATGGATCGATGAAGAGCTAGGGATGCCCGATGCGCGCGAACGGACGAGTGTACCGATCGTTGTCGTCCACCGAGCTCCACTCGAGCGGAGAGTTCGACGCCGACACGCCGGGCGTATCGCTCGTGGCAGGATCGTTGGGAATGCTGTCGACCGCGGATCCGTCGCCGTTGGCGGCGAACACACCGATGCTCGACGAGTCGAGGGTCTGCGCCGTGATGCCGAGTCTGGCCAGCGGGATCTGTAGCTCGAAGAACGTGTCGTAGCTCGTGCTGTGCCCGGTCTGCAGGTAGTCTATCGTCGAGGGGCCATAATTGCCGGGCGTGGTGTCGTCGGCGTGCGGGTCGACGCCCGGAAGCGTGGTGCCCACGAAGAACTCGCCCGCCTTGCCCTTCAGGTCGGCGTCGAGCGAGCCGTCCGTGACCTGCTCGAGCTTCGTTCCGTTCCACGACCCGAGGTAGGTGCCCTGCTGCGAGAAATTGCTGTGAAAATAGAGCTGGTAGTCCGGATGATCGTCGCCAATGAACTCCTGGTCCTTGCCCCACATGTCCCCGCCCGTGGAGTAGCCGCTCCCCGCCGTGATCTCGAACGCCACGTACTGAATCAGGTCCATGCCCTGGAGCTGCGACCCTTCCGAGCTGCCCAAGTTCACCGGATCCAGCACGTCGGTGACATTCACATACTGGATTCCGATGTAGAGATAGGTGTCGTCCCACGCAGCGTGGAGCTGGGCATAGTCCCACGGTGCTTCGTGCGCGCACCAGTTCGTTCCTAGGAAGCGAGCGTCGTCCGCCGCGGGGTCCCGGATGAGCAGCGTATCGTTTCCCCACTCACCATTGGTGTTCGCGCCGTCGATCACGATGGTCTTGCGCACACCGTAGCCGACGCTCTCCGGGTTGCCCGTGCCGGGTAGCCCACCTCCGGCGCCCCCGGTCGCCCCCCCGCCGCTGCCGCCCGTGGCTCCCCCGCCGCTGCCGCCGTCGCTCCCGCCAGCGGCTCCGCCCGCACCGCCGTCGCCCGTGCCTCCGGTCGCCCCCCCGCCGCCGCTGCCGCCCGACGTCGCTCCTCCGGCATTCTCCCCGCCCGTTCCGCCCGTCGCCACGCCGCCGGTCCCCCCCTCACCGCCCGCGGCGCCACCGACGCCGCTGGCCCCTCCGAGGGACGGCCCGGGCTGACCGCCCGAATCGCCGTCGCCGCAGCCGGCGATCCACGCCGAGCACACGATCAAGCCAAAGCCGAAGATAGCCATTGAGGAATGCGCGCGGGCCATGTTCAAGCCTCCTATCGAGTTCCCCCGCAGGCTGCCCTGCCGCCGTGCCGGCGTCAAGCGAAAAGTACCTCTTCCATGAGTTACTTTTACCTTGTCGACGAGGCACGCTGCCGTGCGCGCGGAGCGGTTGCTCCGGCGGCACATCGGGCACCGGCGGATCGGCAAACACGGGAGGGGCTCGGCCGAGGGCGGAACGGCAGGAAGCGGTGGGACGGCCGCGGCAGGCGGCTCGGGCGGGAACGAGACGCCCTGCACGAACGGAACCCAGGAGCTCTACGGAACGGATGTTGGCGCATGCGTGGCTGGTTACCGGACCTGCGCCCACGGGTATGGGGCAATTCTCTGAACGCCCAGGGTCCCACCGGGGAGACGTATGACGAGCTGTACCACGACTGCGACGGAACGCCGAACAACCCGCCCGGAGTCTGCGGTTGCCAGGACGGGAACACGCAGAACTGCTAGGATGACCCGCCGGGCACGGACGGTGTGGGGCCAGGTTCCGCGCGGCTCGCACCACGTTGTCGGCGACACGCGCACTCGCTACGCCCGACCTCCACGTGTCCTGCAGCGTCTCGTCATCGCCGCAACCACGGCGGCAACGGCGGCAAGGCTCGCCCAACCCCGCAGCCCAGCGCCGGCGCTGCTGCATCCGCACCCCCCATCTCCGCCCTCGGAATCGGCCGCCCCACCACCGCCGTCCTGCACCTGCCCGCCGCCGTCGGTCGTGCCGCCGTCATCGAGCACGCCTCCGTCGGGCCCCACGTTCGGCTCCAGATTCAATATCACGTAGTTCCCGTCGCGCACAAAGGCGGTATCCACGGCGTTGACGACGACACTCGTCACCGCCGGACCGAGCATCAACGGCACGGGGAGCGGCAAGTCGGGCCCCAGGCCCTCGCCGGTCACCACCGTAGTGCCCTGCTCCCCGAGCATGCTCAGCCGCAAGGCACGCAAGGGGATCTCGAAGTCCGTCGTCTGCGTCGCGCCGCCGCCGAACGACACCCGGATATCGTCGACATAGATCGCGCCTGCCAGGGGCCCACCTGCCTTGTATGTCAGTTGCAACGCCGCCGTCTCGGCCGGCGGATCGAACATGCCGTCGTCGTCGCCGAGGTAGTGCTGCCAGGCCTCGACATCCGACACCACCAGCTCCTTCCAGCCGGTCCAATCGATCGGCCCGACCGTGGTCACGAAGCGCTCGTCCGTCGAATCGTACATGCGTAGCGCCAGCTCGTGCCCCGATCCGTCGCCGTAGACCCACATGCGCAAGGCCGACGGCTTCTCGGCAACCTGGTCGAGTGTTGGCGTGGAATACAGGGCGTAACCGTTCTGGGCGGTGAATTCATACCAGCGAAACATAGTTGATGTGATTCCATCCGAGCGGATTGCGCGATACGGAGAAGTCGTCGAGCGCGATCCGCACCAGGCGCCATCCAGTCCAGTCGATGTGAATGCGCGCCGCGTAGTAGTCCCACCCGGCCGTGTCGACGGCGTTCTCCGAGTCCAGCACGATCTGCACATCCGCGTCGTTGGCGACAGCCGAGTACAGCCACGCCTGCAGGTGCTTCTGCGATGACACGTCGATGGGCACCGGGAACAATTTCTTGATGGACGGCCGATGAACGTGGTCGTCCCAGCGGCCGGCGCCGTGCCCGTCATGCACGATCGTCGATTCGGGCGATACGCCGGTCCAGTCGGACACGTCCTCGAAGTCGTCGACGACAACGTCCGCGCGCGCGGCACGCGCAGTGGAAGCCAATACGCAGCATGCGGCGATAGACAGCAGGAAGGGCGAGCGACGCATGGCACCTCGAGGCCGGTTGGAGGGTCGTGTCATGATGGAGTACACAATCAAACGCAGTCCACGGCAAGTGTCGCTTGCGTGGATCGGTGGCAGCGGGTCAGGCGCCGCTTGACGCATTGCAGCAGCAATCGATCCATGCCGTGCCCTTGCGCGCCCTCGAATCGTGCGCATGCTGCGCCTCAATGAGCCGCAACCACGACCGCTTTCAGACGTTTGGGCTGCATCCGCTAGTGGCTTTCGGCGTGGTCGCCGTCGACATGATGCTCTTCGGCGGCGAAGCATCGACCGGAGGCGTATCGTGGGCGCTGTCCGTCGCTGTCGCTGTGACGTTGGCGGTGCCCGTCGCGCTGTTGCAACGCTACGCGTACCGCGACGACTGGGGCACGGCGGTGGGAAAGGCAACCTTGCTCGCGCTGCTCACGGCGATTCCCACGCCGATTCCGTCAATCTTCCCCGCGGCTGCCGGTGTTCTCGGCATGTTCAGGCGTCCTGCATTGCCCGAGCACAAGCCGGAGCCCGAGCCCGCGCGGGCGCTGGTTCAGCCGGCCATGACCTTCGAGCCAGAAGGCCTGGATACCGAGCTGCAGCGCGTCATCGACAAGCACCGCTCTTCGCACGACGGCTGAACCATCGCGGTACGCTGAGCTCTCTTCACACGCCATGAGCGTGGTGCATGACGGCTCGCCGCGTGGGATTCGGCGGACTCATGCGGCGTTTTCCTGGGCTCGAGACATGACCGCAGCTCGCGTGATCGACACCAGGTCCACGCATTGCGCGCGTCGGGGTGGTCTGTCACCCACGAGTCCACGATTGGCCGCGGAAGAGACGAGCGGGCGGTCGATACCACCGAAACGCTGGAGGGTTCTCCTGGGCCCGATGCGCCAGGCGCGCGAAGACGGGTGCCAGCAACCGTGATCGAAACGACGAGCGAGTTGGACGAACGACGGGAGACACGACGGCTCCGCGAGGGCACGGTCTCTGTCGCGGGGTTGGGTTGCGCTGGGACACGACCGCGTCGTGCATGGATTCCCGCACGAGAAACGGGGCCGAATCCCGGGCGTTCGGACAGGGCCGGCAGAGTGTTGGGACGCCCCCGAGGCGATGCAGGCGGCGCTTGATTTCGACGTTGCCTCCTCTACAGTTGCTTCTTCGATCGACGGCTCCGGGAGCCAGAAGGGACGACTCATGATGAGCAGAATCACGCTGACAACGTTGGGATTGGCCGCGGTGGGCCTGTTCGTCGCGGCGTGCGCGAGCAGCGACAGCACCGGGCAAACCCAGCCTCAGGTCGGCGGATCGGGCGGCGATGCCGGCGCGAGCACAGGCGGCGGTGGAGCGGGAGGCGCAGGTGCTGGCGGTTCCTCGTCCGGGGGTGCCGGTGGCACGGGAACGGGAGGCGGGGGAACGCAAGGATCCTGCGGATCGCCCACCGGCTACTTCCCCGCGGGTGCGTGGATGTACCAGGACATTTCGCAGGCCGCAGTGCGCCCGGACTCGGCGGCGGTGACCCAGTGGCTTGAAGACAACGGCTCGTGGGGAACGGGGCAAATGCGCATCGACTTTTCGATGGAAGTGCTGCGAAAGACGGCGGGCACCCCGTACCGCGACTTCGAGCCCACGGACGACTTCTACGCGCCCGACTGCGACCAGGTGCCGGTGCCGGTTCCCGAGGGGGGCGCGCTGGAAGGCGAGAGTGGATACGAATGCACGAGCGACGGCGACTGCCACCTCATCGTGGTGGATTGCGACAACAACCGGCTGTATGAGATGTGGAGGGCGAACATCACGGGCAACACGTTCCGCGGTGGTTGTCTGGCTGCGTGGGACATGACTCGCGTCTACGGGCCCGAGGGTCGCGGCGAGCAGTGCACCAGCGCCGACGCCGCCGGGCTCCCCATCGCCCCCTTGCTGTTCAATGCCGACGAGGTGGCGGCGGGCCAGATCGCGCACGCCATCCGGTTCATCCTGCCCAACGCGAGAATGCGCGCACACTACTACGTGCATCCCGGCACGCACGCGGGTTCGCCCAGCGGCCCGGCCTCGGCTCCTGTGTACGGAAGCCGCTGGCGCCTCAAGTCCTCGTTCGACCTGGCCTCGCTTCCCAACGAAGGCGCGCGCACGGTCGCTCGCGCGCTCCAGAAGTACGGCATGGTGCTGGCCGATGGCGGCAATATCGCGCTCACGGCGCAAAGCGACCGGCTCACCACGAGCAAGTGGGACGGCCTCCTCGGCGCGCAGGATCTCGCGGCAATCCAACCCACCGACTTCGAGGTCATCGACACGGGGGCGCCGGCCGAGCTCACCTATGATTGCGTCAGAACAGCCTACTGACAGGCGGCTCCCGAACGAGCGCGGGATTCTTCATCGCCAAGGATCCGACCTGCATTCGTTCGCGTGCCGTGCTAGCCTGCCGTGATCTTCTTACCTCACGGTGTGAAATGATGATCGATCCTCGCGCCCGAGGGCGACGTTGGCCCGTCGCCTCCCTCGCGTTCGTTGCTCTTGCAGGCGCCCTCGTTGCCACCTCCTGCGCTGCCGAAGGCGTCGCCGATCCGCTCGGACCGGCCGGATCCGGGGCAGGAACGCCCGACGCCGGCGGCGACGTGACCCTGGACGAGCCGACCGCGGAAGCCTCGCCCGACACGGCCCTCGACACATCTTTCCTTGACATCGCCGCCGACAAGCCGGGATGGGATCCGGACGCCGCCTGCGCGGCAACCGCAGCAGAAGCCGAGGTCATCCTCAAGCCTGTCGATATCATCTGGGTGGTCGACAACTCCGCCTCGATGGCCCCTGCCATCGACGAGCTCACCGCGGGCCTGAACGCGTTTGCCGCGTTCATTGCCTCCCAGAATCTCGACTACCGGGTGATCATGCTGTCCTACCGCAGCAAGACTAACCCGATCACCATCAACGGGGGCACGCGCTACGGCGTCTGCATTCCCCCTCCCCTGGCCGGTGACGACAACTGTGGAAACGGCCCCCGGTTCTTCCAATCCTCGATCGACATCCGGAGCACGCAGCCCCTCGAGCAGTTCCTGGGGACGCTCGATCAGACCGCGGGCTATACCAACGGCGAGGCCCGCGGAGGCGAGCAGTGGCTCGGCTGGTTGCGGCCCGACGCCACCAAGACCATCGTGGTGGTCACCGACGACAACTCTCGTCTGTCCGCGGACCAGTTCGAGCACTTCCCGGGCGGGCAGAACCCGTTCAACTCGCTGACCCTGCCCCCCGGGATCCTCGACCCGAGCCGCGGCGGCCTGTTCGACGGTTACGTCTTCCACGCGCTGTACGGCTGGGGATCGGATATCGATCCTGGCGTGAAGTGCACCTATCCGGATCAGACCCAACCGCCGAGCTCAGGCATCACCTACACCGACCTGGTGACCAGGACCGGCGGCACACGCGCCAAGATCTGCGACTGCGCGTCGGCCTGGCAGCCGTTCTTCGACGCCGTGGCGAAGGCGGTCGCCACCACCTCCGAGCTGGCGTGCGAGATCCCCATCCCGGACCAGGATGCTGGTGCGTTCGACCCCAAGCTCGTCAACGTGCGCATCGTGGGCGACGCCGTGACCGAGGAGCTGTTCAAGGTCGATGGTCCAAGCGCCTGCGGGCCGGACGGTGGTTGGTACTACGATGACCCCGCGGCGCCATCGTCGATCGTTCTCTGCCCGGTGTCCTGCGACCTCGCGCGATCGCAGGTCGGTGTCGGCAAGACGGGGCGCATCGAAGTCCTGTTCGGCTGCGACTCCTGGGTCAAGTGAGGGCGCGTCGGCGTCGAGCCAGCCCGTGCTGCCTGCGCCCGACGCCGCGCCGGCTCCGCGCGTTCCCCCCAACGCATGGCCAGAAGATTCGATAAGAAACGCACATCCACCACGGCCAGCGCGCGCAGAGGGACGGCCCTGCCCACACGACACGCTCGCCATCGAGAGACACGTCAGAACTTCGTCGTCCAGACCACCGTGGCGGTGTCGTGCTCCGGCTTGGGCATGGGCATGTCGCGAAGCGTGTCGATCACGCACTGGATGAAAGCGTCCGACGGGATCTCGGAGCGTGGAACCTGCACGCTCCGCACGCCTTTCTTGCCCACACCGATGCGGATCTCGACGGCGCCTTTGGCCTTTGAATCGGCCTTGCGCGCGTCGTCGAAGCAGGCGGACACCGCGTGCCACTTGAACTTGATGGAGTCCATCACGCCCGAAGGAGAGATGCAGCCTGCGATGCGGATCGTGCCCATCGGCCCTTCCAGGGGCTTGGCGGTATCGAACGAGCAGGGCGCTTCGGGCGCGCTGTCCGTATCCGTGGACGCAGCCGAATCGGTCGATCCCGAGCGCTTGCCCCTTTCCTCAGGCGGCTCTGCGCTCATGTCGGACGGCGTCTCGGCATCGTGGGCTGCGGTGGGCATCTCGGAGTCACCGGCCTGCCTGGGTTTGGCACCTCCGCACGCGGCCGTGGATCCGGCCCATGCCACGGCCAGCACCAGCGACAGAGAGCGCACTGCCTCCCATCTCCGCATCCATCGAAAAGCTCGCCTCATGGGGCCTCCGTACGGGCCGCGGCCACCGGCGCGGACCCTTGACTCGGCCCGGTGTCATAGCATATCCGCGCCGTCACGTCGCTGGTGTCGTCATGCATCCCCCGGACTGCCTTCGCTGCGGAGCCTGCTGCTGCAATCCCCAGGAAAACCGCCTCGAAGGCTACCGCGACTACATTGCCGTCACGCCCCGCGACCGCGCGCTTTGGTCCCGTCCCCATCTGCTGCGCCGCTACACGGTCACCAACGATCGCGGCGAAGTCCACATGAAGCTCGTGGGCGAGGAGCAGCGCTGCGCCGCATTGCTCGGGTCGGTCGGCCGGCGGGTCGAATGCGCCATCTACGCGCAGCGTCCTCGCGGCTGCCGCCGCGTCGAGCCCGGGGACAAGCGTTGCATGCAGGATCGCGCGGAGCGTGAAATCGGGTCGTGAGCCAGGCCCTCGTTACGTCGTTTTGCCAGCCGACCTTGCGGACCGTCGTCGGGGCCGGGCACGCCACGCTCGCAATCCATCCCGACCGCGGTACACTGCGCGGCCATGAGCGACCATCGAACGCCCCTGTCCACCTTTCAGGCGCGCCGCCGCGCGCTGCTGTCCGCCCTGCACACGCCGGCCGTCCTCGCGTCGGGCAGCCCCCGCCCGCGCGCCTACGCCGCCAACCAATATCGCTTCCGCGCCAAAAGCCACTTCCTGTACTTCGTCGGCGCCCACCTGCCCGGCGCCGCGCTGCTGTTCACCAACGGTTCCGTCACCCTGTTCGTCCAGCCTGAGCAGCCCGGCGACGCGCTGTGGACCGGTCCGCGACCGTCGCTCTCCGACCTCGCACGCATCCACGGTTTCGATGACGTCCGCCCAGTCGACCAGCTCGCCGACGCGATCGCGAGCGCCAGCGCTCCTGCCGCGACCCTTGCCACCGAAGACGGCCCCAGCTCCGATTGGTTGTCTGGCTTGCTCGGCCGCACCATCAAGCCTTGCACCGCCAACAACCTCGAGCCGGGCACGGCCGACGCCGCGCTCGCCGACGCCATGATCTCCCTTCGCTTGACCCACGATGCGGACGCCATCGCGCAGCTCCGACTCGCCGCTGCCGCGACCGCCGACGCGCACATCGCGGCGATGCGCGCGACCAGGTCATCGGTCCACGAGCGTCAGGTCTACGGCGCGCTTCAGGGCCACCTGCGAAGCCGCGGATTCGAGGACTCTTTCCTGCCGATCATCTCCACCCACGGAGAGATTCTCCACAACGAAACGTACGAGCATGAGATAGCGCCGGGGGATCTTCTCCTGTGCGACGCTGGCGCCGAGACCCCCGAAGGCTGGGCGGGCGACATCACCCGCGTTTGGCCCGTGTCCGGCCGTTTCTCCGATTCCCAGCGCGCCCTCTACGACGTTGTCCTCGATGTCCAACAGGCTGCCATCGCGGCTTGCAGGAAGGGCACCCGATACCGTCACGTGCATGACCTTGCCAAGCGTCGCATGGTCGAGCGACTGCGCGATCTTGGCATCTTCCGCGGCGACGTCGACGGCCTGGTCGAGCGTGGCGCGGCGGCTATCTTCTTCCCCCACGGCATCGGCCACCTGCTCGGCCTCGACGCGCACGACATGGAGGATCTGGGCGACCGCGCCGGCTATGCGCCCGGCAGAACGCGGTCCCCAGCGTTCGGCGATTGCTATCTACGCCTCGACCGGGACCTGCAGCCCGGCATGGTCGTGACCATCGAGCCCGGGTTCTACCAGGTATCGGCCATCCTGGCCGACGAGTCCATCACCGGCCGTGTGGGCGACGACCTGCGCCGCGACGTGCTTGCGAAGTACGCTGATGTCCGCGGAATCCGCATCGAGGACGACGTGCTCGTGACCGACGGCGACCCAGAGGTTCTGACATCGAGCGCGCCGAAGAAACCAGCGGAGGTCGAGGCGCTGGTGCGCGGCTGAGGGAGCCCTCGCAGCCGCGGCAGGCCGGCCCGAGCCGTCGGGACGGTTGGGCGACGGGCGAAGCCGGAGCCAGGGAACCCGAGCCAAGCCGGAGCGGGTAGAAAGCGTCCGGCCACCTGCGACGCGCGTTCTGCCGCGGCGCAAAGCGTCTGGCAACCTGCCAAGCCCCTTCTGCCGCGGCGCAAGGCGTCTGGCAACCTGCCAAGCCCCTTCTGCCGTGGCGCAAAGCGTCTGGCAACCTGCCAAGCCCCTTCTGCCGTGGCGCAAAGCGTCTGGCAACCTGCCAAGCCGGTTCTGCCTCGGCGAAATGGCTGAAGATTTGGTTGGTTAGCTTCCGGTGGTGCCGGGGCACGGGGCGGCTGCGCCGTGGTGGGACGCTCCTGCGCTGGAGAAGCGGACAGGGCCGAGCATGGGGTGTCGGGCTGTTCGCGACGGCCGGGATGAAGGACTCGATCGGCGGAAGCAGCGGCACCATTCTGCGCATCCGTCTCGACACGCTCGGGCCGGGGACGCCCCCGGATTGAGGAGCTTGTATGTGTAAGCCGCGCGCGGCCGGGCTCGGTGTGATGGCGGCGGTCCTGGCGGCCGGCGTGCTGGCCGTGCGCCGTTGCGGCGCCGAGCCTGCGTACCGCGCGAAGCGAACGCACGAGCGCTTGCCGGCGAGCGCCGGGGATAGCGCGCGAATGTCGCCCCCGCAGGCGTCGCCGGCGCTGAGGGCATGCGACGGTGCGCATCGAGGGTGGGAAGGTCCGAGGCCACGGTCCGGCAGCACCGATTGAGGGAGAAAACCGGGGGTGACGTGCTTGGCGGCGGGCGGGGCGCGGGCATGTGCGAAGCCGGGGGCCGGGGGCACGGGGGGTGAAGCGAGGCTGGGTGGGATTCCGTTAGGGAATCTTTCGGCCGGCACATAGGGTTGCCATTCACGGTTAGCGGCTGATTCGACCGCTTATTTTCCGCGCCATTCGCAACAAGGGGCTTGCACCTCGCGCGCGTTCTCGGTAGGGTGGCCCCGCCTTTCTGAGCCGGAGCCTGGTGGCTCCTGGAGGTCAACGGATGAGCCGACGAACGCAGATGCTGGTGTCGTCGGTCGGGAAGAAGCAGCTCATGGCCCTGAGCGGCCTGGCTTTCATCGCCTTCCTGACCGTGCACCTGGCGGGCAACCTCAACATTTTCATGGGCGCCCAAGCGCTCAACAGATATGGGGAGACGCTCGAGTCCTTCGGCGCGGTGATCGTCGTCGCCGAGCTCGGTCTGGCGGCGACGCTTGCGTTGCACGTGGTGCTCGGCATCCAGGTGGTGCTGCGAAACTTCCAGGCCCGTGGCCAATCCTACGAGGTCAAGAAGGAAGAGGGCGGGCGGTCCCTCGGGTCGCGCACGATGTGGATCACGGGCCCGGCGATCCTGGTCTTCATCGTGATTCATGTCTTGCAATTCGCCATTCCTTACAAGTTCGGCAAGGACGTCGTGCTCTCCGAGATCGTGCGGAACAGGCTGCACGACCCGGTCTGGGCGGCTGTTTACGGCGCGATGATGCTGATCGTCGCGCTGCATGTGAGCCACGGATTGTGGAGCGCGCTACAAACGCTGGGCCTGGCGCCGAAGCGACACGGGCAGACGCGCGAAGTGTCGTACCTGGTCGCGATCATCTTTGCCATGGGCTACGGGTTCCTCGCCGCGGCGATCTACTTCGTTCCCCATGTGCTGGCGCTCAAGCCCTGAGATCGGAGTGACCGACATGGCACAACTTGACGCAAAGGTTCCGGGCGGCCCCCTCGAAGACAAGTGGGATCGCCACCGTTTCGAGCTCAAGCTCGTCAATCCTGCCAACCGCCGGAAGCACACGGTGATCGTGGTGGGCACGGGTCTGGCCGGCGCCGGCGCCGCGGCCAGCCTGGGCGAGCTGGGCTACAACGTGCTCTGCTTCGGCATCCACGACACGCCCCGCCGCGCGCACAGCATCGCTGCCCAGGGCGGCATCAACGCGGCCAAGAACTACCAGAACGACGCCGACAGCGTCTACCGCCTTTTCTACGACACGGTCAAGGGCGGCGACTACCGGGCCCGCGAGGCCAATGTCTATCGTCTCGCCCAGGTCAGCAACAACATCATCGACCACTGCGTGGCTCTCGGCGTGCCGTTCGCCCGCGAGTATGGCGGCCTGCTCGACAACCGTTCCTTCGGCGGCGCCCAAGTTTCCCGCACGTTCTACGCCCGCGGCCAGACCGGCCAGCAGCTTCTGCTCGCGGCCTACAGCGCGCTCAGCCGCCAGATCGCGGCGGGCACGGTCAAGATGATGACCCGCCGCGAGATGCTCGATGTGGTCGTGATCGACGGCCACGCCCGGGGCATCGTGGTGCGCAACCTGCTCGACGGCTCGATCGAGAAGTATGCGGCGCACGCGGTGGTGCTGGCGACCGGCGGCTACGCGAACGTGTTTTTCCTGTCCACGAACGCGCAGAATTCGAACGTGAGCGCGGCGTGGGCGGCCCACAAGCGTGGCGCCTTCTTCGCCAACCCCTGCTTCACGCAGATTCACCCGACCTGCATCCCCGTCCACGGCGACAAGCAGTCCAAGCTCACGCTCATGAGCGAGAGCCTGCGCAACGACGGCCGCGTATGGGTTCCCGCGAAGAAGGACGACAAGCGCAATCCGAACGACATCCCAGAAAGCGAGCGCGACTACTACCTGGAGCGTCGCTATCCAACCTTCGGCAATCTGGTGCCGCGCGACGTGGCCTCGCGCGCGGCCAAGGAGCGGGTGGATGCCGGCCACGGGGTGGGCGCCACGGGCTTTGCGGTGTATCTCGACTTCCGCGACGCCATCGATCGTCTCGGCCGCGACAAGATCGAGAAGAAGTACGGCAACCTGTTCGAGATGTACGAGCGCATCACCGCCGACGATCCGTACAAGACGCCGATGATGATCTATCCGGCCTTGCACTACACGATGGGCGGGCTGTGGGTGGATTACAATCTGATGACCACGGTCCCGGGGTTGTTCGCCCTGGGCGAGGCCAACTTCTCCGACCACGGCGCCAACCGCCTGGGCGCCAGCGCCCTGATGCAAGGGCTGGCCGACGGCTTCTTCGTCATCCCCTACACGATGGGCGGCTATCTTGCGTCGGAGAAGCTCAAGGAGGTCCGCACCGATCACGACGCTTTCAAGGAGGCGGAGAGCGCGGCGGCGGCGCGCACCAAGAAGCTCCTGGAGCTCAAGGGCAAGCGCACGGTCCTCGAGCTGCACCGCGAGCTCGGGCTGCTCCTCTGGGAGAAGTGCGGCATGGCGCGCAACGAGCAAGGCCTCAAGGAGGCCCTGGAGAAGATCCCGGAGATCCGCGACGAGTTCTGGCACAACGCCAGGGTCGTGGGGCAAGGCGACACCATCAACCAGGTGCTGGAGCGCGCCGGGCGGATCGCCGACTACCTCGAATTCGCCGAGCTGATGGTGCGTGACGCCCTCGAGCGTCGAGAGTCCTGCGGCGGCCACTTCCGCGAGGAGAGCCAAACCGAGGAAGGCGAAGCCAAGCGCGACGACGAGAACTTCTGCCATGTAGCCGCGTGGGAGTACTCCGGCGACGTCCGTGCCCCGGTGCGGCACGTCGAACCTCTGACCTTCGAGCGGGTTCACCCGACCCAGAGGAGCTACAAGTAGATGAACCTCACGCTTAAGGTTTGGCGCCAATCAGGCCCGAAGGACACCGGCCGCTTCGAAACCTACGAGGCCAAGAATGTCTCGCCGGACATGTCCTTCCTCGAAATGCTCGACTTCGTCAACGAGGAGCTCCAGCTCTCCGGCAAGGAGCCCATCGTCTTCGAACACGACTGCCGCGAAGGAATCTGCGGTTGCTGCGGCGCCGTGGTCAACGGACGTGCCCACGGCCCCCTCGACAAGACCACCCTCTGCCAGCTTCACATGCGCGTCTTCCAAGACGGCGAGACGATCGTCATCGAGCCCTGGCGCTCCAAGGCGTTCCCGGTCTTGAAGGATCTGATGGTCGACCGGTCCGCGTTCGACCAGATCATCCAGGCGGGTGGCTTCATCGCGGTCAACACGGGCGGTGCGCCGGATGCCAACGCGATCCCCATCTCGCCGTTCGACGCCGAGAAGGCGATGGATGCAGCGGCGTGCATCGGCTGCGGAGCGTGTGTCGCGGCGTGTCCCAACGGCTCGGCCATGCTGTTCGTGAGCGCCAAGGTCTCGCACCTCGCGCTCCTTCCCCAGGGCAAGGTCGATGCGAAGCGCCGTGTGCGCATGATGGTCGAGAAGATGGACGAGCTCGGCTTCGGCAACTGCTCGAACGAGGCCGAGTGCGAGAGAGCTTGCCCCAAGGGGATTTCCATCTCCCACATCGCCCGCCTCAATCGGAACTTCCTCTGGTCCTTCTTCTCGCACCAGGAAGACTGAGCGGCGCGCTGCCCTTTCCGCTCGCCATCCGCCCTCCCGCGATACCCATCCATTGACCCCTTCGCGCCGTTCGGGTAGCCGGGTCAGGATGTCCGGTGACGGCTTCGGCTTGGTTGGGAGCACGCTCGACACGAAGTATCGTGTCGACGAGGTCGTGGGCGAAGGCGGCTTCGGGATCGTCTACCGGGGCTTTCATCTCGTCTTCGAGCATCCCGTCGCCATCAAGTGCCTGCTCATCCCCGCTTCGTTCGATGCGGCGGCGCAGCGCCTGTTCCTCGATCGCTTCAAGGAGGAAGGCAAGGTCCTGTCGAGGCTCTCGCAGCACCCAAACATCACGCGAGTCTTCGACTTCGGCGAGACGTGGTCCGACAAGGGCGCGGCGATACCCTACCTCGTACTCGAGTGGTTGACGGGCTCGGACCTCGAAGCGCTCCTGCGCCGTCGGATCGAGCAAGGGCTCGGCCCCTACTCGGAGCAGCAAGCCGTCTCGCTGCTGCGCCCCGTCATCGATGCGATCGGTCTGGCCCATCGCGCGGGCGTCGCGCATCGCGACCTGAAGCCGTCGAACATCCTGCTAACCGAAACCCTGCAGGGCGCGACGCTCAAGGTTCTCGACTTTGGCGTTGCGAAGGCGATGCAGGAGGGCGAGGTCACCGCGGCCAGCGCGCGCAAGACCACGGGGATGTTCCGTGCGTACTCGCCGGCCTACGGCGCGCCCGAGCAGTTCCGATCCTCGGTATACGGCGCGACGGGGCCCTGGACCGACGTCCATGCCCTCGGGCTGCTCTTCGTCGAGTTGACCACAGGCAGACCGGCCTATGACGGTGTCGAGTTCGCGGACTTGTACGAAGCCGCGGTGTCTCCCACGAGGCCCACGCCTCGCGCTCGCGGAGCCCTTGTCTCCGACGCATTCGAAGCGGTGATCGCCAAGGCGCTCGCACGCGACCCGAAAGATCGATACCAGGACGCTGGCGAGCTGTTGCAAGCGCTCGCGGAGGTCGTGCCTGCGGCCGTCCCCTCCGTCCCAGGCGCCCCTTCCGAACACGACATCGCCGCGGCCCTCACCGCCGCGTCGCCCAAGCCCACGCAGGTGGACCCGATCGCGCCCACCGTCGAGATCGCGCCCCATCAACCGGTCCCTGCGCCCCCCGAAGCATCCAGCACCACGCATCGTCGGCTCCTTGCGCGCGTCGCCGTGCCCGCCGTCGCGGCGGTCCTTGCGCTTGGGTTGGGGGCGGGCTGGTGGTTGTGGGCACGATCGCGGGACCGGGCACAAGCCGAGATCGTGGGCGCCACCATCCCGGTTCCCGCCGGGTCGTTCGCCATGGGTGCGGACGACGGCGCGGTCGACCAGCGACCGGTGCACGGCGTACAGGTGAACGCATTCGAGCTAGACAGGACCGAGGTCACGGTGCAGGCCTATTCGCTATGTGTGAATGCCGGCGCATGCACCCCATCGGACGCAGTCTTTCTGGTGGACGTCGCCGACAGGGATCGTATGCAATACGACGCGCTGTGCAACTGGGGGAAGCCGGGGCGCGCGGATCATCCCATGAATTGTGTCGACTATCACCAGGCCGAGGCCTTTTGCGCTTGGGCCGGCAAGCGGCTCCCTACCGAGCAGGAGTGGGAGTTCGCGGCGCGCGGAGGCGAGCAGGGACGCACCTTTCCGTGGGGCGAGGCCAAGCCCGGCCCCAAGCTGGTCAATGCTTGCGACCGTGCTTGCTCCAGCATGGCGGCGGCCAATGGCTGGAAGTGGACTGCCGTCTATGATGCCGACGACGGCCACGCGGCAACCTCGCCGGTCGGTTCCTATCCCGACGGCGCCGGCCGCTGGGGGCACCTCGACCTGGCCGGCAATGTGTGGGAGTGGACGTCCACGGTGTACTGCCCCTACGAAGGCGACTCGAAAAAGTGCCTGCCCGCCACGCGCGTTGCACGGGGCGGAAGCTGGAGCAGCCGCTATCCTGGCATCTTCCGCGGCGCGTACCGTACGCGCTTCCTCATGGAGTACCGCAGCGAGAGCGTCGGTTTCCGCTGCGCCAGGAGCTCCTGATGCCGCTCTGCCACTCGACCGCACGGTCACGGTGTGTCATCGTGTGACAGCTTCAGCGCCGACCCTGGCATCCCTGTCCGGTCTTTTACCGACTCTCCGCGGATCCCCCGCGGATTTTCCGCAAGGCACGCGGTTTGCTCTCGCCCCCCGCATGCGAAACACTCATCTCCGCTTCTCCGCCCTGTTCGCGCTCACCCTCGTAGCCTGTGGAGGCAATTCGGATGCACCGCAGGGCCCCGGCACCGGTGGCAGCGGAGGCCAGACCGAATCCCCCACCATCGCACGGTCGAACCTCGACCGCGACCCCGCATCGTCCGTCTCGACCGACACCGTTGCCGCGGTAGTCGACGCCGACAATGCGTTCGCCTTCGATCTGTACGGCAAGGTTCGCGCGACCGCCGCCGCGGACAACGCGGTGATGTCTCCCCTGAGCGTGTCGCTGGCGCTCGGCATGACCTGGGCTGGCGCGCGCAATCAGACCGCCGATGAGATGGCGAAGACGCTACACTTCGACGCGCCCGGGCTCGACGCGCACGCCGGGCACAATGCCCTGAGCCAGGTGCTCGAGTCTCGCGCGGCCGACGCGCTCGCCGCAGCCCAGCAGAAAGCACAGGACGCCCATGCCGCGGAGCCATCTCCCGACGACTTCCGCCTTCACATCGTCAATTCGGTCTGGGGCGATGGCAGCTACACCTGGGAGCAGCCGTTCCTGGACATTTTGGCACGCAACTACGGCACTGGCGTGTACCTGGCGGACTTCATTCACCAGTTTGAAGCCGAGCGGTTACGCATCAATGCCTGGGTCAGCACCGAGACGAAGGACAAGATCAAGGACCTGCTGCCGAGCGGCTCGATCGATGACTCCACGCGCATGGTGCTGGTCAACGCCCTCCACCTGAAGATGCCGTGGGAGAGTCCGTTCGAGAAGTCCTTCACGAAGGCGGGGGAGTTCACCAGGGGCGACGGCACCACCGTCTCGGTGGACTTCATGTCGCAGCGGACCGACCTGGCTTACTACGAAGACGCCACCGCGCAGATCGTCTCGTTGCCGCTGGTGGGTCGCAAGCTATCGGTGACGGTGGTGCTGCCGAAGGGAGCGCTCGCCGACTACGAGGCAGGCCTGACGGCCGCTACGTGGAAGTCTGCGTGGCAGGGGCGGCAGGTGGTGCCCGTGGCCCTCGAGCTCCCGAAGTTCTCGTTCACCTCCGCGTCGATCAAGCTGAAGGACATCTTCGAGGAGCTGGGCACGCATCAGGCATTCGACCCCGGCGCCGCGGACTTCTATGGTATGTGCAGCCAGCCGCCGCAGGGCGAGCGTCTGTTCATCGGAGAGATCATGCACAAGGCGATGATGGCGGTAGACGAGAACGGCGTGGAAGCGGCCGCTGCGACGGCTGTGATCATGAACGCTGGGTCTGCTCCCAATCCGCCCCAGCCGGTCGTGATGAACGTCGACAGGCCGTTCGTCGTGGCGATCGTGGACGAGCCCACGGGCGCGGTGCTGTTCCTCGGCCACATCCAGGATCCCACGAACAAGGGCAGCCAGTAGGCTGTCCCCGCGAGGATCGTTCGCGATGGCCGCCGGTCGCGCATTCGGCACGCTGGTCGAAGCTGCGAGGCACGAGGCAAGCGGCATGGCGAGCGGCTCGGCCCGGGTAGGCAGCATGATCGCATCGCGCTATGCTGCACGCATGGGCCGCTTTCCTCTTGCCATCCTGTCCCTGGTGCTTTGCGCGGGTGGGGTTTCGTTCCTCGCCACGTGCGCGATCAATCCACAGCCAGAACCCCCGCAGAACGCCGACCTGGGTGGCGCTGGAGGAGGAGCGGGCGGCTCCGCCGGAGCTGCTGCTGGCGGCAGTGGAGCGGCAGGCGCTCCCGACGCCGGTGTTGCCTTCGACGCCGGGGAGGACGGTCCCGCCAACGGCGCCGGCCCCCTGTTTTCGTCCGGCTTCGACGACGACCCCAGCAACGAATCCTATGCGTTCGACGGCGCCTGCGCCTCGGGTCCAGGCCTTGGCTGGCAGCCCGACGTCGGCTGGTCCGGTGGCGGTGTGAAGCTGCTTCCCTCCACCACGCCCGGCGACACCTGCGGGCTGGTCGGCATCGCGTGGCCGTCGGTACAGCCGCCCGTGATCCACGTCCGGTTCCTGATGAAGCCCGGCCCTGCCTTGTACGCCACAGATGTGTCAGCCGCCCTCGTCACGGCCAATCGCTCGCCATACGAGGACGCCACGCGCTTCATCGCGACCCTGTCGCGTTCCGGTGCCGTCTCGGGCGGACCTGCGCACCAGCTTCTGCTCGGACGCGACACGATCACCTGCCCCGACCCGGCCGTCCATGCTGGCTTTTTCATCGAGGATCTTGGCGAGCAGTGGACTTGCCTCGAGTATGCCATCGACGTCCCGAACAACTCGATACGGCTCTGGGTCACCAGCGAGGACCACCGGCTCGTCGAGCAGCTCGTGATGGAGTCGTCGACCGCCGAGCCCGCGGGCACGGTCTGGAATACGCGTGCAGCGCCGCCAGGCTACGAGCAGGGCAATTGCTCTCTACCGCCCTGGGGAAGCGGCTACTGGTCCAACCTGTCGCTGTTCACCGCGCTGACCGCAACCACCGTCGACCCGGCCACCCAGTACATGCTCGTCGACGAGGTCGAAGTGGCCCAGAGCTACATCGGACCGCCCCCGGGATTCTGACGCCCTCCGCCACCGACGATCCGTCCCACATCACATCGAACACGACGCGCCTCGCGGGCTGGGCACGCCGTTCGCTCGTCGGCCGCTCGCCGACGGTGCTGCTACTGCCGATGACAGCGCGGTGGCTCTCCGCCTGGCAAGCGGCTACGCTGTCACCCCGGAGGTCGCCATGCCATCGTGTTCCCTCTCCAGGCACCTGCTCCCGCGCTTCGACATGGTTGCCGTCCTTGCTGTCGCCCTGCTCCCTGCTTGCGGCGACGACGCCTCGACCTCTCCTGCTCCCGCCGACCAGCCCGACGCGAGCCAGCAGGAGGCGAGCACGGCCGACGCGCCGATGGACACGGTGGCCGACACCACGACCGACACGGTGGAATCCGGCCCGCCGGTTTGCGGCACCGGCAATCACACGCTCCCAGGCGCCCTCGTCGAGATAGCCTGGGATGACGGCACACCGGTGGGCAGCCTCCGCGACCAGTCGTGGTCGATCACGGTCAACAGCCACACCTATACGCTGAACGAGAACCCGCTGTACGAAGCGGTCCGCTTCGATCTTCCGCACCCCGCGCGCGTTTACGGCTTCTCGGTGCAGCTCGCGGGAATCGGCGAGACCGCGGATCCCAAGACCGAAATCGAGGCCGGCTTGTACCCCGACTTCGGCTACAATGGCTTCGATTTCTGGGCTCCGGAGCCCTTGTGGACGGGCACGCGCTGCGTCGAAGACATCTCCGACGGTCAATGGGTCACCTACGTGTTCGATCAGCCCATCGACATGCCCCACCCGGGTCTCGTGTACGTCACCCATTTCGTTCCGACGTCGGATTCCCCCGTGTTCGCCTTCGACGGCACCACGCGCGGGGCCGGTGATTGCTCCAAGTTCGACGACTGCCACTCGGCCATGAACCTGCCCGACGCGGAGACGTCGTCGTTCTTCAACGGCGTCTCGTTCCCCTTCCAGTACGACTACCTCGTTCGATTGTATGTGGCATACACCGACGACGTGAAGCCGGAAGAGCACCTGTTCCAACCCCAGGCGTTCGACGCGAAGGGGCATGTCTCGTTCGGCGACTACGACAACGACGGCTGGGACGACATCATCACGGACGGTCCGACGCTCTATCGCAATCGAGGCGACGGCACGTTCGAGGATGCGACGTCGCAGTCCGGCATTGCGGCGATGGGCGTGACGGCCACCGGCGGCGTGTGGGGCGATTACGACAACGACGGCTGTCTGGACCTGTTTCTGTATGCGGAGAGCTACCAGATGGCGGACGCGCTGTTGCACTCGAATTGCGACAGCACCTTCACGAACGCCACGGCGGGGTCGGGCATCGTGGACGAGCAGAGCTACGAGAGCTGTGGGGATCCAGACAACACCCGATCGCCGACGGCCGCTGCGGCGTGGGTGGACATGGACGCGGACGGCTTGCTCGATCTGTACCTGGCGAACTTCATCTGCTGGGACAAGGAGACATACTACACCGATACGGTGTTTCACAATCTGGGTAGCGGGGTGTTCGAGCCCTGGACCGGGCAGCACGGGTTTTCGGCGATGCGCCTTCCCAGCCGGGGCGTGGCGCCGGTGGACTTCGACGCCGACGGCGACATGGATATTTTCGTCAATGCGTACCGGCTGCGGCCCAACTGGATGTGGGTCAATGCCGGTACGGGGGAGTTCCAGGATCGGGCGCGCGTGCTGGGGCTGGCCGGCACGTTCAAGCCGTCGAGCCCTCTCTACTATGGGCATACCATTGGGGCCGCCTGGGGCGACCTCGACAACGACGGCGACTTCGACCAGGTCGCGGCCAACCTGGCCCACCCTCGCTTCTTCGACATCTCCGACAAGACCCAGGTTCTGATCCAGGGCGACGACCACGTCTTCACGGACCTGTCGGGAAACTGGCAGCGTCCGCAGAGCCTTGCCGGACTGCGCTACCAGGAAACCCACTCCGTGCCCGCGCTTGCCGACTTCGACCAGGACGGCAACCTCGACCTCGTGATCACGGCGGTGTACGACGGACGCCCGACCGACTTTTATTGGGGTAACGGAGACGGCACCTTCCGGCTCGACTCATACCACGCGGGGATCACGACCACGAACGGGTGGGGCGTGGCCGTCTCCGACATCGACAACGACGGCGACCAGGACGTGTTCGCCCACGTGCCGTTCGTCAACCGCATCGACGACAGCAGGAAGGGGCACTGGCTGCAGGTGCGCGTCCTTGGCAATGTCGACGCCAACTGGAACGCAATCGGTGCGATCGTTCGCGTGACGTCGGCGTCAGGCACTCGCATACGCCAGGTAGAGGGCGGCACCGGCAGCGGGGACCAGGATTCGCAGTACCTGCACTTCGGGCTGGGCGGCGACGACCGGGTGGACCGCATCGAGGTGTCGTTTCCGGGGGGCAAGTCGGTGCTGTTCGACGGACCCTTCGCGGCCAACGAGCGGATATGGGTCTACGAGGACGGCTCCATTCATGTGGGATGGGCTCCCTGAATCCCGATGAATCGCGCGTCGCTCATCCTGTCCATCGTGGCGACCGACAACACGTTCGAGCGTCGCCAGGTCCGCGGTGCGCCGGCGTGGGTCGGACGTTGCATCCACTGCCAATCGCTCCTCGTGGTGCCTCTCGACGGCGATGCGTCGCCAGGCGTGACCGTCGAGCACATCGTGCCTCGCCATCATGGCGGCACGGACGAGCCGTCGAACCTCGCGCTCGCGTGCGCGCGATGCAACGCGGAGAAAGGGATCCGGCACGACCATCGTCGGCGCGACGACCCGCGTCGGCTGGAGGTGGAGGCGCTATTGCTGCAGCGGCGGGCTCGACGGTGGCGCGAGCCGTCGTGACGGGATATGCGTCGATGTGCTGCTGGCGATGATGGGCCGCTTGGCTTGGACCTGTCGTTGACGACATTGCGCGGTAGCGCTACCGTGCCGGCATCATGCGTGGTACGTGGAAGGCGCCCTCGATTCTTCCCAGCATGGTGGTGGTGTTGTACGCGATCGGGTGCACGGGTCCTGGTTCCGGGCGCCCCACCTGCCCCGAGTCCCGGGACGTGCGCTGCCTCACCAACATGGTCTGCTCCCACGACAACCAGCGCGATTGCGACGTGTGCACATGCGAGGCCCCGGTGGGCGAGCACACGCGCACACCCATGCATCAAGGCACCCCGCAGGAGAGCCCCGACCCCGTCCGCTGACGGCATCCTGCCCACCGTGTCCGATTCACCACAACCCGTGAGCGGGAATTGACACCGCTGGGCGTAAGGATTCGCACACTCGCGCGTTTCTCCTGCGCGCAAGGCGGCAGAGGTCGCCCCAGGAGCATGGCAGACGGTTTGCAAGGTCGAGGACGCAATGAGTTGGTGGCATCGAATCCTCAGGCAATTGCCCTCGGAAGAAGCGGATCCGGAGGAGCAACAAGTGGGCTACCGCTCGACGATCCTGCCGCCACCGCCCCCCGCTGAGGACCGAGGTTCCCCGGCCACGATGCGTGTGCCACGTGTGCCAGATCCCGCGAACGACCTGATCGCCTGGACCGATGATGGCCCCGGCTGGGAGCTGCGCGTGGAGGAGAACCTGGCGTGGGAAGAGCCGGGTGAGGATCCCGCCACGCTGCGGCGCGACGGGCCGGGCTATCGTCCTGTGGCGGTCACCTGGAAGTGTCGTGTTGCCTGAGCGGCGGGCTGGGATCGACGCGGGATGGGCCTGAACCGCGGGTGTGTGGACCAGATTCTGTGGTAGCCTGCGCTGCTCGCATGAGTCAGGGCGATGGGACAGGCACGGGACCGGCGAGGAGCAGGCGCCAGGCGTCGCCCTCGTTGGCCCTGTGGCTGCGGCTCGGCGCCGCGCACTTCGCCGCCTATCCCATCGCGTTTGCTGCGGCGATGGCCGGCGTGCCGCTCGCGATGCTGGTATACGGAGACACGGTGCTCCACGCGCCGTCCGAGCAAGCAGCTCAACGGATTATCCTCGAGCTTTGTCTATCGTTCGCCGGCGTGGTCTACGTTCTCGTGCATGTCGTGGCGGTGCCCTGGGCTCGTGGCGCTGCCGCGCTCGCCCGCCGGGCCCCGGACGGTCCTGCCCGGGCTCGTCGCGGACGCACCACGTTCCTGGTCGCGGTGCTTGGCATGACGGCCGCGTGTATTGTGGGCGGTTTGATCGGCTGGGTCTGGCTGCTGGCGAGTTGACGTTCGGGGCGCAGGCATTTCGAGCATCGAGGCGGCCATCCACACGAGAAAGCGCGACGGTTTGGGGGTGGCCGCAGCCTCGGCGGTTCAGTAGGATGCCGGGCTATCTCGGCTGCCTTTCCGTTCGTTTGGAGAATTCATGACATCGAGCAACCTCCTTCGGGAACCTCTCCGTGCCGTTCGCCCCTACGTAGCGGGCAAGCCCATCGAGGAAGTTCGTCGCGAGTACGGGCTCACGGGGCGCATCGCCAAGCTGGCGTCCAACGAGAATCCCCTCGGCACCTCGCCGATGGCGCTGGAGGCCATGCGCAAGGCCGTGGAGGAAGTGTCGTTGTACCCCGACGACAGCGCCTTCTACCTGCGCAACAAGATCGCTGACAAGCACGGAGTCGACATCGACAACGTGTTCGTCGCGTCGGGCTCGGTCGAAGTGCTGGAGCTCTGCGGCATCGCCTTCCTGAACCCGAACGACGCGGTGGTGACGTCGGAGAAGACGTTCGCGATCTACGAGCTGGTGGCGCGCAAGGCGGGCGCCCATCTGCGTCTGGCGCCCATGATCGACGGCGGGTATCGTTACGACCTGAAGGCCATTGCGGACCGCATTGACGATCGCGTCAAGATCGTGTTCCTCGCGAACCCGACGAACCCGACGGGGACGTGGTTCACGAGGGAGGAGTTCGACAGGTTCATGGAGAGGGTACCGCGCGATGTGCTGGTGGTCTACGACTCGGCCTACGAGGAGTACACGACGGTCGACGACATGCCGGATCCGCTGCGTCATTTCCGCGAAGGCCGCCGGCTGTTGTACATCCGCACGTTCAGCAAGGCCTACGGGCTGGCGGGGATGCGCATCGGCTACGCCATCGGGCCGGCCGACATCGTCAGCGGGCTGATGACCTGCCGATTCCCCTTCAGCGCCAACCTCGTGGCGCAGGCTGCGGCCATGGCAGCGCTCGACGACGTGGACTTCGTGCGCCGGTCCCGCGAGTTCAACCAGACCGAGCTCGCCTTCCTGCGCGAGGGGCTGGCGTCGCTGCCGGTCACCGTGCCCCCGTCTCAGGCGAACTTCCTTCTCATCGACACCCAGAAAGACGCCTCGTGGCTCTTCGTCGAACTCCAGAAGCGGGGGATCATCGTGCGTCCCATGGGTGGCTATGGTCTGCCGCACGCGATCCGCGTGAGCCCGGGCCTGCGCGAAGACAACGTCCGGTTCTTGCAGAACCTGCGCGAGTTGTTGACTTCTCCCCAGGGCACGCTGCGCCCCCCCGCCGGATTCTGACCCGTTCCGATTCACCATCCCCATGAAACGCTACCACTGCGACACCTGTGACTACGTCTACGACCCCGAGGAAGGCGACCCGGACGGCGGCATCACGCCCGGCACGCCTTTCGAGGCCATCCCCGACGACTGGGTCTGTCCCATCTGCGGTGCGTCCAAGCAGGATTTCTACCCTCTCGAGTGAACCGCCGGGCAGCCCTTGGGCGATGTCACACGGCACGCCCGGTCGCGGGTGGATCGCACCGCTCGCATGTGCGAACATCTCTGCTCGAGGCGATGACTTCGAAGCAAACGAGTGTCCTTCGGACGGCGCTTGGCGCGGGTGTCTTCGCGCTGGCGGCGTGTGCCTGCGGGCTGCCCTCCGGATGCAAGCTCGACACGCAGGGAGCGGGCGAATACGACATCCCGTGCGCGACTGCCGGCGACTGTTCCGACGACAACCCATGCACCACCGACACCTGCACTCCTCGCGGCGTGTGCAGCTTCACCGTGGCCCCGTCCCTCGTTCCCGACGATGGGAACGACTGCACGCGCGATTCGTGCGACGGTCCGACTGCGGTCCACGAGCCTACCAACGAGGGCGCGCTGTGCAAGGACGGCGCGACATCCGGGTTCTGCAAGGCCGGCGATTGCGTGGTGGCCTGCGACGAGCAGACCGCCGCCACCGCGTGCGACGACAAGAACCCGTGCACGCTCGACTCCTGCGACTTGACCTCCGGGCGCTGCGTGCGGGTCAAGCTCGACAATACCGCCACACCCGGTGTGTCCCAGACGCCCGGTGACTGCAAGCGCAAGGTCTGCCTGCAAGGCGTCCCCTCGGAGATCGTCGACGATACCGATCTGCCCATCAACACCCAATGCTGGGAGGAGTCTTGCAACAACGGCACACCGTCGACCGTACCCAGCGCGGTCGACGCACCATGCGGCTGGAACAACGAGCTCAAGTGCGACGGATCGGGCAAGTGTGTGGGTTGCACGAACGACGACCAGTGTCCGAGAGACGACTGCAACGGCGGCGTATGCAACGTCTCGGGCGAATGCGAGCTCGACCCCAAGCCTGCGGGCACGCCTCTGCCCGACGGCGAGCAGACGCCGAACGACTGCCAGAAGAAGCAGTGCGACGGCCAGGGGATCCCTGTGTCCGTGGCCGATGACAACGACCTTCCCACGCCCGACTCCAACGAGTGCACGAGCGACGTGTGCGTCGGCGGTGTTCCGCTGCACCCGCCTCGCAGCAAGAACACGGGCTGCAGCCAGGGCGGCGGATCGGTGTGCGACGGCGCCGGGAACTGCGTGGAGTGCAACGACGCGACACAGTGCGACGACCCCGGCGACTGCGCGACCAGCGCGTGTACGTCGAACCACTGCAGCGTCACCAACAAGTCCGAAGGAACCGCCTGCGGAACCAGTGGCGTGTGCGACGGCGCCGGAACCTGCGTGGGCTGCACGAAGGCGTCGGACTGCCCGGACCCGGGCGACTGCGTCCATCCGGTGTGCAACGCGAACCAGTGCGGAACCGCGCCGGATGCGAAGGACACGTCGTGCGCGAACGGGAAGTACTGCGACGGCGCGGGCAAGTGCGTGCAATGCACGCAAGCTTCCCAGTGCCCGCAGGGCGATGCCTGCCACGACGCCGCGTGCACGAACAACACCTGCTCGCTCAACCCCAAGCAGGAGGGCACCGCCTGCCCGACCGGCGTGTGCAACGCCGCGGGAAGCTGCGTGCAGTGCATCAACGCCGCAGGCTGCAACGACCCGGGCGAGTGCAAGTCGCCCGTATGCAACAATGGTAGCTGCGGCGCGATCGACGACGCGAAGAACACCCAGTGCGGCAACGGCTGGGTGTGCAACGGCGCCGGGGCATGCGTCGAGTGCAACACCGCCACGCAGTGTTCCGGCGGCACCATCTGCCAGCCCAAGGCGTGCGAGGGCAACACCTGCAAGGACGCATCGCCGGCGCCATCCGGCACATCATGCGGACCGAACCGCGAATGTGACGGCAGCGGGGCATGCAAGCTCGTCAACGGACAATCATGCACGAGCAACGCAGCATGCTCGAGCGGCCACTGTGTCGACGGTGTCTGCTGCGACAGCTCCTGCAATGGTACGTGTGAGGCGTGCACGGCGGCCAAGAAGGGCAGTGGCAATGATGGAACATGTGGGCCGATCAAGAGCGGCACGGATCCCGATGGCGAGTGCAACGGTTCCCATGTTTGCGACGGCAACGGAGCCTGTACGAAATGAAGCCGCCTGCCCGTCGAACGCCCGGAGCGTGCAGCACATCGATTCGACAAGAACGGTGATGACATGAACACCCCCGACAACGGTCCTCCTTCCGGCGACCGCAGACGCGGTCTGCGCCACATCGCCTGCTTCCCCGCCTACGTTCAGGCGAAGGAAGGCGAGCAGCGATCGGCCGTCATCCGCGACCTCAGCGTGACCGGAGCCATGCTGCTGACACGCGCGCCCCTGCAGCCTGGCGACGCGGTGCGGCTCAGCCTGTACATCAGCGACGACCTGAACAGTCCTGGCGTCGTGACCGGCAAGGTCGTTCGGTCCGAGCCCTGGGGTGACGGCACCACGCTGTGGTCGTTCAGCGTGGGGATCGAGTTCGACACGCCTGCCACCGAGCACGAGCAGGCCATCCGCGAGCTCGCCGAGAAGCAGGCCGCGATGGGGCTATTTCAGCGCCCGAGCCGGCCACCTCCGGCCGTCGGCTGACGACACTACTCATAGAGCACGAACGACTGGAAGTGCGCCACGGCCCGGTACGCCCGCAGCCCTGCTTGCCCCGACAAGTCCGGCGTCGTGGAGGTCGGCGACTCCACCACGGCGTAGGCCCCCGACGCGTTCTCGAACTCGCACCAGAAGGTCGAGCCGTCCGCGTACACGCGGATCTTGCGTTGGGTCGTAGGGGGCTCGTTCGCATCTTCCACGTTGGTCTCGTACGCAACGCGCGTGAAGCCATTGCCGTACTGCTTGCGGTACCAGAGCTCGATGTTCCGCGCGTACTGGGAACGATACAGAACACACTCCCAGGTCGAGCCGGTCTGCGGCTCGTGCGCGAACAGCAACCCGACCCAACCGTCCATGTTCGGCCCCAGCGTCAGCGTCGTTTCGACCGAGTAGACCGGTTGCAGGGTCACCTTCAGAAACGCATTCTCCCCGCAACTGGTTCCGCAGTACTTGTCGTCGACATTCAGCACGTCAGGCGACAGCTCGAACTTGGGATCGAAGGCCCATTGCGCGGACACAGCCCCTGACACCCAGGGCTCGAAGTACTGGATGTGCGACAACAACGACTCGTCGACAGGCTCCTCGCACGCGTCCCCAACGCCGTCGGCGTCGCTGTTGGCCTGGTCGGCATTGTCGTAGGTCGGGCAATTGTCACAACCATCGTCCACCTCGTCGCCGTCCTCGTCGTGGCCGATGGGCACGCATGCGCCCGCCGTGCCGCCGTCGCCGCCTGCGCCTCCTGAGCCGCCAACCGCTCCGCTGCCGCCGTCGCCGCCTACGCCTCCCGAGCCGCCGACCGCTCCACTGCCGCCGTCGCCGCCTACGCCTCCCGAGCCGCCGACCGCTCCACTGCCGCCGTCGCCGCCTGCGCCTCCCGAGCCGCCAACCGCTCCGCTGCCGCCGTCGCCGCCTGCGCCTCCCGAGCCGCCAACCGCTCCGCTGCCGCCGTCGCCGCCTGCGCCTCCCGAGCCGCCGACCGCTCCGCTGCCGCCGGTGTTGCCTCCGGTGCCTGCTGCTCCACCCGTGCCCGCCGATCCGCCCGATCCGCCGGACACGCCGCTCCCGCCGACGCCGGGTGCCGTCCCGCCGCGGAACAGGTCTTCGCCTTTGCTGTCACCGCCGCAGGCGAGCGAGAGAAAGGGAATCGCAACCAAGAACGAGCAGGTCAGGATGGCCGTCCGTCGCACGGGACACCTCCAGGGCAAGCAGGGTCAGGAGTTGTCAGGATAGCTTGCAACGCCCACGACCGTAAGTGAATACCGTGCGTACCGGCGGCGGCGTGGTAGACCCGCAGCGTTCTTTCGCCCCGGATCGCACAGGCGCGATGCTGATCCTCTGGTACGCACTCACCACCTTCGTCGGAGCCTCGCTGCTATTTGTCGTCGAGCCGCTCGCCGGACGCCGGCTGCTTCCCATCCTGGGCGGCGCTCCGCACGTCTGGATCACCTGCGTGCTTTTTTTCCAGGTTGCGCTGCTCGCCGGCTACCTGTATGCGCACCTGATCGTGCGGCTCGTGCCGCGACGGATCCAACCCATCCTGCATGGGGTGTCGGTCGCTGGCGCGTGGTGGTTCTTGCCCCTGCAGCCCCCTGCGACGGCACCCGACACCACGCAGACGTTTCCCGCGCTGTGGCTGCTCGGGCAGCTTGCCAGCACCCTCGGGTTGCCGTTTCTCGTCACATCCGCCACCGCGCCGCTCGTGCAAGGATGGCTCGGACAATCGCGTCACCGCCACGCATCGGACCCGTACTTCTTGTACGCTGCGAGCAACGCCGGCAGCCTGCTCGCGCTTGTCGCGTACCCCGTGATCATCGAGCCGAACCTGTCCCTCGGCGCGCAAGAACGATGGTGGTCCCGCGGATTCATGCTCCTGAGCGTGCTGATCTTCGGGTGCGCGCTCCATGTGCTTTTCGGAGGCATGCAGCACAATCCCTCCGATGCGAGTGACCCTGCACCGCCACCGCCATCTGCGCGCACGGTGATTTCGTGGCTCGCCCTCGCAGCCCTGCCCAGCAGCCTGATGCTCGGCGTCACGTCATTCGCCACCACGGACGTGGCGCCTGTGCCCCTCTTGTGGATCGTACCGCTCGCGCTCTACCTGATCACCTTCATCGTCGCGTTCATGCACAAGCCGGTCGTGGCACACGAAACGGTGATGCGGTTGCTTCCGTGGGCGATCGGGCTGGTCGCGCTGCTGCACGTGGCCGAGGTGACCCGCCCGATCTGGCTGGTGCTTCCAGCCCACTTTGCGGCGTTCTTCGTCATCGCGCTGGCTTGTCACGGGCTGATCGCACGCGGTCGGCCGGCCGCGCGCTGGCTCACCCTGTTTTACCTCGTGCTCTCCGCCGGCGGCGTGCTCGGCGGCGTGATCAACGCCATCGCCGCGCCCCTGCTCTTCTCTTCCCTGGCCGAGTATCCACTCGCCCTCGCCTGCGCCGCCTTCGTGGCGTTGGCAGTCCATGGCTGGAGCCCGAGGCAATCACGAACCTGGCAGGAGGTCGAACGCGACACCGACGCCGAACCGAAGCTCACCGCTGTCAGGGTGGCGAGGGCGCTCGCGCGTGAGCTGATGCCGGCCGCCGTGATCGCCGTGCTGCTCGTCGTGGTCCTGCTGGCTACGCGTTCGCTCGACGACACCTGGAGGATGTTCCTGCTCGCCCAGCTCGGCGCCGCCGTCGTGGCGGTCGCCCTCGTCTATCGCGATCGTCCGCTGCGTTCCGGCGCGGTCCTGGCCGCGGTGTTCCTCGTGCCCGTCGTCGCCGCACGCACCGTAGGCAACATCGACGCTCGCAGGAGCTTCTTCGCCGTTCACAAGGTCGTCGACGACCGATCGAGCCAACGCCACCTGTACGTGCAAGGGACCACCGTGCACGGGTTGCAATCCACCGCCCCGGACCGGCGCCGTATCCCGGGCGCTTACTTCCACCGCTCCGGTCCGGCGGGCGACGTGCTGCAACGCTACCCTTTCCGCAACGCCGCGATGATCGGGCTCGGGGTGGGATCCCTGGCGTCGTACGCCGAGCACGGACAGCGCATCACCTTCTTTGAGATCGACCCCGACGTGGCTGCCGTGGCCGAGGATGCGTCGTTGTTCACCTACCTGAGAGACGCCCGCGGCCGCGGTGTGATGGTGGATGTGGTTCTTGGCGACGCGCGGATGACGTTGGGCAAGGAGCGGGACGGCTCGTTCGACTTGATCGTGCTCGATGCGTACAGCAGCGACGTGGTTCCGGCGCATCTGCTGACGAAGGAGGCGATGGCGCTGTATCGAAGCAAGCTCGGGCCGGGCGGGCTGATCCTGATGAACATGTCGAATCGCTATCTCGACCTGGGCATGGTGGTCTCCGCCCTCGCGCACGACGCCGGCTGGCCCGCGTTCGAGCGCACGGATCGGATCGACACCGAGGACGACCGCGCGGCCGAAAAGCAGGACGGGAAGGCGGCGTCCCGCTGGATCGTGGTGGCCGAGTCGAAAGCGTCGGTCGATGCGCTCGCCCTCGGCGCCGAATGGCAACCGCTTCCCCCGCCAGCCATGGCCCCGTGGACCGACGACTACGTGAACCTCATCGCGTGCCTGCGATGGTGATCGCGGGATTCCGGTCCTCCGGATCCCCGACGACCGTGTGTCGCTCGTGCGTGCCACGATGAACACGCGAGCCGCGTGCTGGTCGACCCTGCCGCCACCCGCTGCCTGGGCGCACACCAATCCGATTCCTTGGGATCGGCCTGTCCTACGCACGATGTTCCTCGTCGGTCCGGGCGCGGCCTTGGGCACCACGTTCCGTGGTGGACGGGCCTGCGTGGCGGCACGGAGGCTGAAAGCGGCGATGTTCGGGCGCATGCAGGGCGCACGGTTGGATGTTCCGCATCTACTGTCGTGTGTTCCTACACTGACCAGGATGAGTTCCCCCATGCATAGCGCATGCTTCCTCGCATTTTTCGGCTGCGTTCTTGCTATGTCTCTAATCGGTTACATCTTCCTATAAGAACGAGCCTCGTCTCCATTGTCGATATCCTGCGCGGAATCGCGCTTGATCATATGGGTCATTGATCTGAACGGCATGGGGAACGCTTGATTGTATTCCGGTGATCACTGTGCAAGGTCGAGAGGATTTGCAATCAATTGATATTGAACCCATCTTCGCAGGCTAGGCCAGCGCTGTCAACGCGGCGGAAACGTGTGCACCGGTTCGCTTCTTCGCTCGGCACCCCCAAGATCCCGGGTGTCTTGGTCGCCCACGGGCTGCTCCCGGCAGCCAGCCGCAGCAAGCCGGTGCGGCGCAAGACCGGCTCTTCCGCTCCGCAGCGGGACCCCGCTGTCGTGCACATGCGGGTCGACCGCAGCCCGATCGTCGCAGACTTCGCGCGGTTCAGGTGTCCCAAGCAGAGCTGCCACCCCGTCGGCAGCTTGGCGCGCCGACGATGCAGCAACCGTCGAGCTTGTCGATGCAAACGCCGCTGCTATCCAGCCATGGGCGGCTGCGGGTCGGGCGGTGGGCCGTGGGTTTGCGTGCGCGCCAAGCCTCAGAGGTTGTTCAATCCAGTCCGTGGCCGGGTTGAAGGCACACGTCTGCCTGCCGGGCTCAGCCTCACCTCCTGCCTGCCGGGGGCCTGCTTCACCTCCTGCCTGCCGGGGCCGTCGCCTCCACGACGCCGACCGCCAGCCTCTCACGCCACACCTGCCAGGCCGACCGCCATGCGCAGCCGAGCCCGCCAGACGCGCGCACTCCTGCCAAGTGGCACCTCTTGTAGGTCAAAAAACCCGCCACTTACCCACGGCGACCCGGCCGAGGCCGGACCGCCTGGACAATCCCAACCGTCCCGTGTCCATCCTGTCAAACAGCAAGCCGGCGCTATGCGCACTCGCACCGGTGCCCCACCATGAAGCAGCTCCTGTGCCAGTCCCGTCCCCTGGATTTGCGCATCCTTGCCGACGGGCTCGGGTGGCGGCCGCCACCCCGAAACCCGCCCGCCAAGCCCGCCGCCTTGCGGTATTCCCCACCACAAACCCCCAACGTGGCGAACCGCCACCCCCCAACGCATTCCGCCACTTCTCCTGCTCGCATGCTCTCCTGCCCACCGGCTCAACAGCCTCTCAGCTCTACCTTGAACGGGCGAAGCCAGCGGGATTGCCAGCGGGTGTCGTAGCCCTGCGACGCTCAGCCCGAACTTCACCTGCCGCATCCGAAACCCTCGACGGGTGACCGTTCAAGCTATGGTATGTGCCGTCATGGCCAGCCGCCTCGATCCGAAGCTC